>SL_5KL_010_SEDDRAFT_10002268_pt1 | contig 10826 bp, 8 predicted proteins | sample SodLakKL_010_SED_FD_9118 | JGI IMG/M metagenome (IMG submission 9118)
CGAGTTCATGGGCAGCCCCAAGAGTATGGAGGCGTTCCGCCAGCGGCAGGCCGAGCGTTCGCCGGAGGTACCGACGAATATCGAACGGCAGAACCGGAACTCAGTGTTCCGGAGCGAGAAGGCCGCGACCGACACGTCGCCAGCTGGCGAGACNGGCGTTCCCGATCCAGTTCGAGACGTAATTTCCTCGCGTGGTCGCTCTCTGGATGGGTCGATCCAACGTGCGATGGAAAATCGGATGGGCGATTCGTTCGGAGATGTGCGGATTCATACCGGCTCTACCGCGGCTGCAGCCTGCGAGTCGATCAACGCGCGGGCGTTCACCGTCGGGAATCATATTGCGTTCAACTCCGGCGAGTACGATCCGTCAAGCCCAGAGGGCCAGCACGTGTTGGCTCACGAGTTGGCGCACGTTTGCCAGCAGACCCAGGGTGCGGTGTCGATGCTTCCGCAGGAGGATGTGGAACTTGAGGTCGACCCCGATCCTGCGCTCGAACGCGAAGCAGAGGAGACCGCCCAGCAGGCGATGAAGGGCAGTGCGTTGGGAATTCAACGGATGGCCGATACAGAGGTCCACGTCCAACGATACGCCGCCCAAGCGGAGGTCGACGTTGCAGCGCACAACGAGTCGACCGAGGTGGCCAAGCAGATGCTTACGGCTGCTGGCACAGAGACGGTAAAACGACTTGTTCCCAACGAACTTATCGCCGCACTTGAGGTTGCTAAGCAAAGCACACAAGACGATTTCCCGCCGGAACTCGTCGACACCGTCGCCGGTGAAGTGATGGACCGTATTAATCAGCAAACCGAACTGAAACTTGACACTTCAGGCGATGGAACCAAATTCTGAATCACATATGAAATGCACAATTATCGGGGAAGACGAGGAAGATATTGGGGCAAAAGTTACTGATAATAACGGGACAAAGCACCAAATTGAGATGCATAAAAAGAGCGGTGAAATCTATGCACATAATCAAGATGGCTATCCAGACGACCCCAGCGACCGCACACTAGAAGAAAACGAACACGTCGCCCAGGCCCAGCGGTTCGCCAAATACTACGTCTACCGCCAGCGCAGCTACGACACGTTGCCACCATTACCAAACCCAGACCGGATTAGTGCTGTGGCGGCGTTCATCGACAGCCTCTCCGAAGAGACATTCGAGACATACTTTGGTGATCTCTACCAGCAGATGCAGCACCACGCCGGCCGTGCCGACCCCGTTGTTGCGGTTCCAGATGCGGCCGAGAACCAGCCAACGTACTACCGTAAGGACGTGTATCTCGACGTTGCTCACGAAGATCTCCAGGACGCCACACCAGATCCCACACAAGGCCTGTTCGATACCCTACAGGAAACCCTCAAGGCCGCAACTGATTCGACAGGGCTGTACGACCGCTTAGAGACAGTTCAAGCCGAGACTCCCGATGGTGAGCCAACAGATGAACCAGCGGTAGCCGAGCAGTTCATCGAAGCAGTCTCGGGCGTCCACATCATGTGGTCGCCAGCCTCGAATCAGACAGAAACAATCGAAACCGACGCACCAGAGATTGATCGAAACCCCGATGCGCGCATCGAACTCCCACCGTATGAGCCAGATTCACTCACAGCGTTCCAAGATCACGTTGTCGCTCACCTCAGATGCCAAATCCGGGACTGTTATCTGACAATGGGTATCGCACCGCCGCCGTCGGTTCGAATCCAGGGTCCAGGATGGTTCGACCGCGCGACGTGGTTCCAACACTACGACGTGTACGAGCCATACCACCGCGACGATGTCGAGATCACTGACTGGCAACAACAGCAGACACCCGCTGAGATGCTGTCGAACTGACGATCTTGTTGGGCGAAGACAGATGAGAGGTGAAAAGTCGACTGAGACCCAATTCGACAGTACCTAAAGGGCCTCGTCTCTGCGTACAGCTATGAGCCTCGCGCTCGCCAGTGTTGAGATCCTTGGCCAGAGCTCACTTGCCCAGAGTCCGGAGGTCTGGGCTCGTGAGCTGTTGGCCGACGCCGACGGCCTCGGTGGCTATGGACTGATCTTTCTGTTGGCAGCGATACCGCTGCTCGAAATTCTAGTCGTGATACCGATCGGTGTCGGACTCGGCTTCCAGCCCGTCGCGGTCGCTATCGCTGCCTTTCTGGGCAATCTTCTGCCGATCTATGGCATTATTGCAGCCCACGAACGCGTTGCGGCCTATCTAAAGCGTCGACGCGACGACAGCGAGCCATCCAAGCGCCGGAAGCGCGCCAAACAGCTCTGGAACAAATACGGTCTACCCGGCCTCGCGGCTGCCTCACCCGTGAGCACAGGCGTCCATCTGGCGGCCGTCTTTGCGCTCGGTCTCGGCTCAACTCGGCGGTCGACCGCGCTGTGGATGACTGCCAGTATCGCCGCCTGGACGGTGCTTATTACGCTCGGTTCGGTGTTCGCGCTGTCGACGATTCAGGCTCTCTTATGAGTAGTCGGGTGCAGTAGTCAACTGCTATACTGCCAGCGCGCGGTGGTAGCCACACCCTACTCAACCACAACTCCCAGGTACCCACCGACCCTATGGGAGTTATGACACGGCTTCTCGTTGTCGGCGGTAGTGGATTCATTGGACGAGCGATCTGTCGACAGGCGGTCGACGAGGGCCACGCAGTCCGCAGCGTCTCCCGTGGTGGCCGCCCCGACGATCTGGACGTAACCGACCGGTGGGCAGACAGCGTTGAGTGGACCAGCGCGGACCTGTTCGCACCCCACGCCTGGCGGGACCGCTTGCGCGGGGTCGACGCCGTCGTTCATAGCGTCGGCATCGCTCACGAGAACCCACAGGAGGGTGTGACCTTCGAGCGAGTCAATGGCGATTCGGCGATTCTCACGGCCTTAGAGGCTGAACGCGCAGGCGTCGACAGCTTCGTGTTTCTGTCGTCGGCCGCCAACTACCCGACCGCCCGGCGGGCGTATCTGCGGTCGAAACGACGGGCAGAGCGCGCAATCGAGGATCTCAACCTTGAGACGGTCGTGCTCCGGCCTGGCCCCGTCTACGGCCCCGACCAGCCGCATTTCCCGCGGCCGCTCAACTGGCTGTGTAGTGTGGTCGATGAGATCGAACTGGTGGCCGGACAACTGGGCGAAAGCCGTCCGCTGTCGGTCGACCGAGTGGGACAAGCGGCACTCGATTCGGCACTCGATCCAGCCGACCGCCTGCTGACCGTTGAGGCGATCCAGTCGGCCTGAGCTGTGAGCGCCCGCAGCTCGCCGGTCGACATGACGACTGGCGCGATCACGCCCAAACTGCTGACGCTGGCGTGGCCTTTGGTGTTAGGTAACTTATTGCAAACGTTCTACAACCTCGCGGATATGTTCTGGGTCGGCCGGGTCAGTGGGGATGCCGTAGCGGCAGTGTCGCTGATGTTTCCGCTGTCGTGGATGTTCATCTCGACGGCGATGGGGATCACCGCCGCAACCATCGCGCTGGTGTCTCAGCATATCGGCGCAGACAACCCCGAGCAGGCAAACCGGGTCGTTGCTCAGACCGCGCTGTTGACGACCGTCGTTGGAACGGTTCTGGCGGCGATTGGGCTGGCGTTTCGTGAGCCGCTGCTCGGTGCGATTGGGGCCGAAGACCAAGTGTTCGTCGAGGCACTCGCCTACATCGAGGTCATCTTTCTGAGTCTCCCACTCATCTTCCTGTTTTTCGCGTTTCGGGCCGCCCTCCAGGGAGCTGGCGACACCAAAACCGCGATGTGGCTGATGGTGTTTTCGGCCGGGTTGAATGTCGTGCTTGATCCCTTCTTCATTCTCGGCTGGGGGCCGTTCCCCGAACTCGGTACCCAGGGGGCAGCAGTGGCGACGTTTATTGCTCGCGGGGTGGCCGTGGCTGCAGGGATTTATATACTGCTTCGCGGCGGCTACGGCGTCGAGCTCAACCTCGGCGAGCTGTGGCCCGACTGGAAAATTCAACGCCAGCTCGTCGACATCGGCTATCCCGCGACTATCGACGGCTGGGCCCGAAGCTTTGCAGCGGTTGTGATGGCTGGCCTCGTTGCGCAGTTCAGCGTCGCCGCCATCGCGGCCTACGGCATCGGCGTCCGGCTAATGTCCGTCTCGTGGACCGTCTCGGGGGCCATCGGCCAGGCCACCGCCACGGGCGTCGGGCAGAATCTAGGCGCGTCGACGCCGGCGCGGGCCAGCGAAGTCGTCTGGAAAGCCACGGCGGCGACGATGGCGATTCTGTTTGCAGCCGCCGGGGTCGTTGTCGCGTTTCCGGCCGCCGCTATCGGAATTTTCATCGACGACCCCGAGGTGATCGCCGAGGGTGTTGTCTTCCTGCGGATCGTCGCACCCTTTTGGGCCTTCTTCGGCGGCGTGATGGTGATCCAGGGCGGATTCCGGGGGGCGGGCGTAACGAAAGTCGCGATGGTGCTGTCGTTCCTCTCGCGGTGGATCTTTCGGATTCCGGTCGCACTCGTCCTCGCCTTTGGATGGGCCTACACGATTCCGGGGACCGGCGTGACGATTGCCGCACTTGAGTGGGGTGTTTCGGGACTCTGGTGGGCCTACGCAGTGGGCGCGCTGCTGTCGTTTATCATCGCTGTCGCGTGGTTCCGGCGCGGGACGTGGACCGGTGGGATTGTCGACAGCGAGCAAGTAACGACTCCACAGTAGAAACAAGCCGCAACAATCAGCACCGTCGACTGTTCGTTTGATGAGTATAAAATGACCCTGCGTCTTTCTCAACAGCGGAGACTCAGAACTGAGACACTCGCAGATACAGTTATGTAGATGTTCGAACGATACCAGAATATGTCCGAGAGTACCACAAACAATCCAGAGATCGCAGCTTCCGGTGAGACGCTCGATGAGCCGGTCCAAGTTCTGGAGTTCAAACTCGGCGACGGCACCTACTGTGTGGAGATCGATGCGATCAACGAGATCGTCGACGCCGGCGAGTTGACGCCGATTCCGAACTCGGAGCCGCACGTCGAGGGTGTCATGGATCTGCGCGGTCGGACAACGACGATTATCAACCCGAATACGGTGTTCAACAACGGCGAAGACGGTGCCAAAGACCGGATCGTCGTGCTCGATTCTACCCATGCTGACAGCGATTCGACGCTCGGCTGGATCGTCGACGAGGTCTATCAGGTCCGGAACGTAACGCCCGAGATGGTCGACAAAACGGCGACAGCCGGCGACGAGCACGTCATCGGGATCGTCAAAGCCGACGAGGGCTTTGTTGTCTGGGTCTCCCCGGAGATTGCCACTGAGTAGCCCGCAGGTCGACAGACAACTCGTTGGGACGGCAGTAATATATACACATATAAGTTAGCCTAATACAAAATTTTAGTTGTTTAATATTAAAACAGATAATCGGCTAGTCATAGCTATATAGTGTGAGATTGACAGACAACCATGGAGGGACTATTCAGCCGGCTGCTCATCGGTGCGAGCGGCAAAACGGACGGTGCGGAATCGAACGATAACTCAGTGGAGTCTATCGAGAAGACACCGCAGTCAGCCGATTCGGAGAGTCAGACGGTTGAATGGAGCGACCTTTCGGCATCGAAACAGCCACCACTGGCCGATGGCCAGCAACCCCCGGCCGAGACGCCATCGACCGACAGCGCGCTACCATCCGAACAGTTCGAGCTTGCCGAAGAGTACCGACAGCTGTCGGCCACAGAAGCGCAGGTCGCACTCCAAGAGCGAACCAAGGAGTTGGATGCGATCACACGTGCGAACGAACTGTTCGGCGAACTCGAAAAACCGGTCGACGAGCTCATCAAGACGTACGCCACAGAGCTGCCGCAGTGGTTCCAGTACCCGGATGTAACGGAAGCCAGACTCGTCGCCGGCGACGCCCAAGCCACCTCTCGGGGCTACGAGTCGACCGTACAGCCACTACGACACACAACACGAACCGACAGCGGTACCGAAATCGTCATGGAGATCGTCTACACCGAACAGCGACCCGCCGAAGACGATGGCCCGTGGCTCGATGAGGAACACGACCTGGTCGATACGCTCATCTCGTTCGTGCGGAACTACTGCAACCAGTGGGAGAAACAACACCAGATCGAAGCGGAACTCGAACGCCAGCAGGCGGTCGCTGTTGAGGTCGAATCCGGCGTCGAAGAGGCCAGAAAGACCGCAGATAGCGTCTCCCAGAGTGCCGAAGAGATCGCCGACCATGCTCATCGCTCGTCGGAATCGATGACTGAGGTCGCAGACGAAACCGAAGACATGTCGGCGACCGTCGAAGAGATCGCCTCGACAGCTGAAGAGGTCGCAATGATGAGCGGCAAAGCCGAAGAGCTCGCCGTCGAGGGCGGCGAGGCCGCAGGTGATGCGATCGACGTGATGGACCGTATCGATCAGTCGACTCAAGAGGTAACCGAAGACGTCGACGATCTGCACAGCCGCCTCCGGAAAATCGACGAGATCGTCGAGGTGATCAACTCGATTGCCGACCAGACGAACATTCTCGCGCTCAACGCCTCCATTGAGGCCGCACGCGCCGGCGAAGCCGGCAGTGGTTTCGCCGTCGTCGCCGACGAGGTCAAATCGCTGGCCGGCGAGTCCCAAGAGCACGCCAACGAAATCGAGCGACTAATCGGCGCGATCAAAGACGACGCCGACGAGACCGTCCAGAGTCTCGCGGAGACGACCCGGGAGGTCGACGCCGGTGTCGAACAGGTCGAAGCCGCGATGACGACGCTTGAAGCGATCGAAACCGCGGTCAAAGAGGCCTCTGATGGGATTCGAGAGGTCTCGGATGCTACGGACGATCAGGCCGCCTCGACCGAGGAGGTTGCTTCGATGATCAACGAGCTGGTCGAAGAATCCGAATCGGTTGCCGCAGAAATCCAGAGCGTCGCTGCGGCGAACGAACAGCAGGTCCAGCAGGTCGAAGCGATCGAATCAACCGTCTCCGAACTCGTCGACTAAGTCGGCGAGTGAGGGCTGTTTCGAGCGACCGAACGGGGCCGAAACTGGGCAAATGTATTATGTAAGACGTGCGAATGAGCCACTATGAGCGATGTGACAGGTCAGCAGCGAATACAGACCGGCGTGCCAAACGCTGAGACCGTCTTAAACGGGGGGCTGCTCCCCGAATCAGCAACGCTCGTCCGCGGAACGCCCGGCGCGGGCAAAACCATTTTTGGTCTCCATTTTTTAACAGCGAGCAACGAGCCGGCCGTCTACATCAATCTCGGCGAGCCCACGGCGTATCTTGAACGGACCGCCGCCCAATTCGGGCTTGAGACTAACCACATCGAGTTTCTTGATCTCTCGCCNTCCGGTGCGGAGTTCCAAGGCGACCAGTCGTACGACCTGTTCGAATCGGGCGAAGTCGAGACCACCCCGATGGTCGAAAAGATCCGCCAGACAGTCGACACAGTCGAGCCGACACGGGTGTTGATCGATCCAGTCACCGAGCTTCGGTATCTCGCACCCGACGAACGCCAGTTCCGCACGCAGGTGCTGAGTCTGCTCGACTTCCTGAAATCGAANGGCGCGACCGTGGTGTTGACCTCGCAGGCCGCNGCGTCGGTGACTGACGACGACCTGCAGTTTCTGGTTGATTCCGTATTATCTTTGGAGTCGACTGCAGAACGNCGAACACTNACNGTNCCCAANTTTCGNGGTTCGGACTCNCGCCGCGGGCCGCATACGGTCACCATCGACGACACCGGCATGCAGCTGTGGCCCACACTCNATCCGTCTGCGCACTACCGCGAGGGCGAGCTTTCGACGCTGTCGTCGGGCGTCGACGAACTCGATTCGCTGTTGGGCGGCGGGATGACGAGTGGCACTGTCTCGTTTCTGACCGGGCCGACCGGCGTCGGCAAAACGACAACCGGGATGGCGTTTCTTGCAGAGGCAGCACGCACCGGCCAGCGGTCGGTGCTATATGCGTTCGAAGAGAGCCGCCGCACCCTGTTCAAACGCGCCGACGCGATCGGGACCCCACTCAAACAGTACGTCTCAGAGGGCCTGATCACGGTCGAAGAGATCGGGACCGACGAGTTGACCGTCGACGAGTTCACCCACCGGATTCGAACCGAGGTCGAAGAAAATGAGACGGAAACTGTGATGATCGACGGCGTCAGCGGCTATGAGCGCGCCTTCCGCGGGATGGGCGGCGATCCGGCCAGAGAGCTGATCAAAATCGGGCGGTATCTCCGCAACATGAACGTCACCGGCATCGTCGTCAACGAAGTCCACCAGATCACCGGCGATTTCCGGGCGACCGAACACCAAGTCAGCCATCTGGCCGACGACATCATCGTGCTCCGACACGTCGAGTACCGCGGCGAACTCCGGAAAGTCATCGGCGTGCTCAAAAAGCGGACCAGCGACTTCGAGTCGACGCTTCGAACGCTGGAGATCACCGACGAGGGCCTCACGGTGGGCGAGCCGCTGACGAACCTTCGTCGCATTCTGACGGGCACGCCCGACTGGAACGATGACTGACNCACCGACAGCGGACGACGGGCTGGNNGANGANGAGCCGGCGGCTGTCTACCCCCTGCTGAACGACAGCGGCAACCAGCGGGTGCTCCGAGAGTGGCTTGCCGACCACGATGGCTACGTGGTTGTCGAGGGGCCACTTGCGGAGTCGACGTTCGATCTGTGTATCGTCGACCAGCCGGGGTTGGACGCCCACAGCGAGGCGATTCGAGCCGCCAAGACGGCGGCGAAACCGGCGTTATTGCCCGTGTTGCTGTTGGTGAGCGATCTCGAAAGCCAACTGCTGGGAACCCCCCAGAGTCGACTTTCGGATACTGTTTTCGAGACGACCGTTGATGAGTTGCTGTCGGTGCCGATCAGACAGGCCGAACTCGAATGGCGACTGCAGGCGTTAGTGCGGCTCCGCGATCAGTCGCTGAATCTGCAGGCCCAGACCGACCAACTCCGAAAGTTCAAACAGGCTGTCGAGGCCTCCGGGCATGCGATTTTGATGAGCGACACCGATGGCACCATCGAGTACGTCAACCCGGCGTTCGAGTCGATGACGGGCTACAGCCGCGAGAAGGCCGTCGGTGAGTCGACCGAGCTACTCCACTCTGGGGAGATGACTGAGAGCTACTACGAGGAGTTGTGGGGGACGATCACCGACGGCGACACCTGGCGCGAAGAGATCACCAACCAGCGCGAAGACGGCTCGCAGTATATCGCCGACCAGACAATCGCCCCAATCGTCGAAAACGGCAAGCCGACGGCGTTCGTCGCCGTCCAGACCGATATCACCGAGCGGAAAGCACTCGAAAACCGGCTTTCGTTGCACCGCGATATCGTCGAACGCCTCGAAGATCCGATCATGCTCCAGACGGTCGACGGCAACTTCCGGTTGGTCAACGACGCGCTGTGTTCATTTGCCGGCCTCACGCGCGAAGAGCTGCTCAGCGATGACGAATACGAGTTCATGGACCCCGAGACAGCGACGACGATTGCCCGCAACAAACAGCGGGTGATCGAGACCGAACAGCCCATCGAGTACAGCGTCGAGCCGACGTTCGAATACAGCGACCGCGAGGCCGTCTTTTATACCAGTCGCTACCCCTACTATGAGGGCGGCGAGCTGGCGGGGACGCTGGCGATCTGTCGGAACGTGACGGATCTCGAAGAGCGAACCCGACAGCTGCACGTTCTGGACAACATTCTGCGGCACAACATCCGCAACAACCTGAACGTGATCCACGGCCGCGGCGAACAGCTCAAGGCGGGCGTCGACGGCGAGTTGGAGGCCGCTGCCGATGTCATTGTCAAGCGGGCCGAAGACCTGCTGACGACAAGCGAGAAATCCCGAGCGATCACGGCCGCACTCAGTGAGTCGACCGGAACAGCTCCTGTCGAGCTTGGAACGCTACTCCGAGATGTCGCCACAAAGACGGCCACACAGTGGCCTGATGTCGACATTGAAGTGAGAGGCCCCTCACAGCTGTCGGTCGCTGCGACGAGCACGCTTGAGCCAGCGCTTGAGGAGCTGTTTACGAACGCAGTGATCCACAACGACAGCGAGAAACCACAGCTACACGCCACCCTCTCGGTCGACGACGGACAGGCGATTCTCAGCATTCGTGACAACGGCCCGGGAATCTCGGCGTTCGACACCGAAGTGCTCGAATCCGGCGAAGCCATCGACGTGCTCTCACACGGCAGCGGCCTAGGGTTGTGGCTGGTCTACTGGACGATCAAACGCTCCGGCGGCGGCATTCAGGTCGACGACTGTGAGCCGCGCGGCACCGAGATCAGGATTCAGTTACCACAAACAGTCGAATAATCAATCAATAAAACCAACAATCACTAAACCAGTTGGCTGCTACAGTAATTCAACGTGCTTGAATATTTTGCGTCGAACCCGGTTGTCGGAGTAGTCGTGGTTCTGTTGTGGGTGGCGCTGCTGCTGTATGCGTTTTCGGTCAGCTGGTGGCTGTTCGAAGTGGTCGTGCTCTCACGGGGGTGGAATCGCCACGGAGACGACAACTGGGAGGACTCGGATATCCAAGTTCGGATTCTCACTATCGGTTCTGAGGCCGTCGTCCAGGCAACCGTAAATTCGGTTCCAGGCACAATCGACGACATCCGCGTGATTGCCGAACGCGACATCAGTATCGAGGGGGCGACTGTTCACGTTGTCGACGAGGCCTTCGAATGTGCGGCCACGAACAAGGGCCGAGCCGTCGAGTGGGCCCGTCAACACGTCCCATGCGACAGGGAGTACGTCCTGTATCTGGACGAGGATACCCTGATGGCTGGGTTCGATGGCGTGCCAGATGCCGACATCGTCCAGTTTTCAGAGAAACCGATCTACACTGGCTCGCG
>SL_5KL_010_SEDDRAFT_10002269_pt1 | contig 10825 bp, 9 predicted proteins | sample SodLakKL_010_SED_FD_9118 | JGI IMG/M metagenome (IMG submission 9118)
GGGAAAAGACTTTTTCCAAGGCCACTTGCCGCCAATCCAACCCCGCCTCTTCGTAATCCTCGATGCAAGCACGACGGACAAGGGGGTGATTCGCCATGTGCTCGAACCAGTGCTCGAGACGCTTCTTGGGATCCTTGTCCGCGGGGAGGCCGTCGATGTAGTCGGTGAAAAGGTCTTTGATCTCCATCGTTTTATCCTCTCTCTTTCGGGCGTGATTGCCTCAAGCGCTTTTGCGCGCTTGGCGGAAATCCTCGGCCAGGGCGAAAATGCTCTTCAAGGCGGCGTGGATCTCGCCGATTCGCTCGGGGCTCAGTCTCCCGAGACGGTAAGACCGCTTGCCGACGGCGACGTGGAGTTCTTCGGGCAGGGCGGAAAGTGCGACTCTCGTGGTGGAGGCATCCGTTTTCAGTTTGTCGAGGATGCGGGCGTACGCTTGGAAAAGCGCCGCGTCTTCTTTTGACGACTCCCGATAGACACGGTAGCCGCCGATATCGTCTTTCCGCTCATAAGATGCGCCCTTGAGATGGGGTCTGCCCCGTTCGCGCAACTGGAAGCGTTCTCCATGAGCGATGGCGAGTCTGCCATAGACACCCTTGAAATGGGTCACACTCGAGTTGCCCGTCGATTGGACGAAGGTGACCTCGAAGAATGAATCATCCGCAGTGTGCAATGCGTTCTTGACACTGACGGAGGAGCCGCGTGGATAGAGACCGCCCGTTCTGTTCAAGTCGCGGTGGACCTTTTTCGGGCGGTGTTCGTGTTCGATAGGGATGCCCGTCTCCTTGGAGATCCTTTCTACGAGAACGGGCAGGACGATTTCCTCGAAAGGACCCCTACCGACATAGAAACGGTCGATGAGATAAAGCACGGAATAGACTAATAAAGCCGTAGCCAGGGTCAGAAGGGCGGTCGTTTCCGGTGCGAAGCCGAAGACGACATGAAAAAGGACCGCCGCCGCGATCACGGGAACGAGTCCCGGAGGATAGATCCAAATCCGCCGTCGCTTTCGTCTTTCGGCCACGGCTTCATCGTGTTTTTGGGCCAAGGTCCAGTTGTTCAAGATGGCACCTCCGAGGCCATCTTCTCGATCGGGTCGCCCGTCTTGACGAGTCCGCCTTGGACCACCCGGGCGAAGACGCCTTCACGCGGCATGACACAGTCGCCGACCTTCTTGAAGATCTCACAACCGTGATGACAGGCCTTGCCGATCTGGGTGATCTCCAACACGGCCTCACCGAGGCGGAGTTTCGTCCCCACGGGGATCGTGTGCAGTTCAATCCCCTCGGTGGTGATGTTCTCGGCGAAGATGCCCGGACAGAGTTCTTCTTTCGCCAGGCGTCTCATATGTCTGTAGGACTCGATGCCGAGGAGACTCACCTGGCGGTGCCAATCACCGCCGTGAGCGTCCCCTTCGAGTCCGTAGCCTTCCTTGACCAGGGCTTTTTCGACCCTTTTCTTGACGACGCCTTTCTTGTCGCTTGTGTTCACGGCAACCACTTTCGCCATGTCAACATCCTCCCTTTTTGTCCGGATGGTGTTTGATGGATTTCTGCATGATATGATAACCGACATCGTGCCGATACGCTTTTTGTTGGAAGCCGCACCGTTCATAAAGGCCGAGTGCGGCCGTGTTCTCTTCATGGACGCCCAACTCGATCGTGTCCGCCAGGTCACGGTAGGCGTCCTCAATGTGGGCGAGAATACGAGTTCCGTGTCCTTTTCGTCTTTGGTTCTCGCGGATGACGATGGCATGAAGATGCAGGATGTCTTTTCTGATTTCCACCCAGTAGAAACCGATGTCTTCTTCTTTCGCCATGACACCGTGGACTGCGCCCAAGGTGAAGAAGAGTTCGCGGAAGGACTCGCGCGAGAGTCCGAGGATGCTCAACATCTTCTCGATATGCTCTTTGGCGAATTCTTCCATCAAGGTGAAATACTCTTCTTTCTTCTTTGTTTCGGCGGGAAACGTTTGTATGTGCATCACACTCTCACCCCGCGGTGTCTTGATGCATGCCGAGCTTTTTCAGGGTCTTTTGTTTCGGCTTGCCGGTATCGTCCCAACCGCGGATGCGGTAGTAGTCGTTGCGCATGGCGACTAGATCTACAGGATCCTTACCTTCCTGCCAATGGCTCACGAGGTGTCTTTGCGGGAGGGTGTCGGCATCCATGGTCAAGCCTTGGCGGAGGTTCACGAGACGTTCGAGATTGAACCCTCGCTCACCCATCCGCATGAAGCGACCGATGGTCATCCTCTCCCCCGTCACGAGCGACAAGGCGTCCGGATAGGGAAGCACGCTCTTCATTTTAAGAGGGAGGAGTCCCTTGTGGCGGTTGACGAAGGAGATGACGGGACCGAGGCCCGGCAAGATGCGGTTTGTGAAACGGGAACGGCGGCCGGAAGGCTTCTTCGTGATGAAGGAGGGCAACATGGTATAGGTCGTGAATAGACAGATGCCCGCCGCCGACACCGCTTCCATCACATCCTGCAACATCACCGTGAAAGCGGCTTTGCCCTTCTTCTTCGTTCCTTCGACTTGGAAGCCCAATCCCTCGAGGATGACGAGATAGCCCGCGTTCAGATGACACCCGCCGCGTGATGCGGTCGCATAACCCAACCCCATGCCGTGGGCGTTCCGCGGTTCATAGGCGGCGAGTTCCATCCCCTTGACGTGCATGGCGAAGTCGCCGCCGCCCTTCATGGCGGCCAAGCGACGGACCCCCTCGGCGAGTTGGTCGCCTTCTCCTTCACGGTAGGCGATCCGTTTCACGGTCTCTAATAGATTCTCCGTCTTGCCGAAGGCGAGATCGATGTCCCAAAGGCCCTTCTCGGCGAGTTCCATCGCGAAGGCGAGAGTTGCGCCCAACGATATCGTGTCCATGCCCGTCTCGTCGGCGAGATGGTTCATGGCGTTCACCACGGGAAGCGAATCATTTTCGAGATTGGCTCCGAGAAGGGTCAGGGTCTCGAGTTCGGGTCCCTTGATGATCCTTCCTTCGTGTTCGATCCGTCTCTCACAACGGATCGGACAGGTGAGACAGCCTTTATTGGACTCGAGGTGATTGTCGCGCAAAGCCTCGCCGCTGATTCTATCGAAGCCTGCGAAGGAACCCCTGGCATGGTTCTTCGTCGCGAGCAGTCCCTTGAAATGCATGGCGGAAAGCAGACCGCCCGTGCCGTAGGTCGGCAGTTGCCTTCCCGTGAGTTCATGGGATTGGAGGTTCTCCACCCACCATTTGGACAGTTTCTTGAGACGTTTCCGGTCGGCGATGTCCACTTTTTTTGTGCCCGAGGCGACCATGCCTTTGAGCGACTTGTGGCCGAAGACGGCCCCGATGCCGCCGCGTCCCAACGCTCTCTCGTCACTCATGACAGCGGCGAAACGCACGAGATTCTCCCCGGCGGGACCNATCGACAAAGTCCCCCGCTCCTTCCCGGCTGAGAGTTTCGCTTGGGCTTTTGACGTCGTGAGGCCCCAGAGGTCTGTGGCGTCCTTGATGGCTATCTCGCCGTCCTCGATATCGAGATAGACGGGGGTCTCGCTTCTTCCTGCGATGACGAGACCGTCGAAGCCCGCCCGTTTCAGATGCAATCCGAAAGGGCCGCCGCAGTTCGAAGAGGTGAGCAATCCCGTCAAAGGGGAGATGGTGGACACATTGAACCGCGACGAACAAGGTAGGCCGCTGCCGTTCAAAGGCGAGGTCGTGACGACGATGAGATTCTCCTCGCTGTAGGCCTCGACGCGCTCGGTGAAAGCGTCGTGGATGATTTTCGCGGCGAGGACCTTCCCGCCGACATGGGCGGCTTTGTCAGCCTCGGACAGGTGATATTCTCCCGTTTGGCCACGGGTGAGATCGATGTGGGCGATCCGTCCGGCATAGCCTTTCATGTCGGTCACCCTTTCACTTGGTGGTAGAAACGCTCGAGTTCCTTCGCGGTGAAGATGCAGGGAACCGGATAGAGCGGATTGGCTTCCGCGGCGGCGCGTTCGGCCATAAGAGGGATGTCTTCATCCTTGATGTCCTTGATGGTCTCGGGAATCTCCAATCGTTTAGACAGTCGCTCGATGGCGGCGATGAAGGTCTTGGCCTTCTTGGCGGGCTCCGTCTCGCCTTGAAGGCCGGCGGCGTCATAGAGACGCGCGAGCGGCTTCTCGGCGTGATGGCCGTAGGCTTTCAACACATGGGGCAGAAGCACGGCGTTCGCCAGTCCGTGCGGCGTATCGTAGAATCCGCCGAGACAGTGGGCGAGGGCGTGCACATAGCCCACATAGGCCCGGGTGAATGCGAGTCCCGCACAATATGAGGCCTTCAGCATCTGTTGGCGGGCGAAGATGTCGGAGCCGTCGGCGTATGCCTTCGGTAGATACTCGAAGACGAGTTCGACCGCTTCGAGGGCGAGGTCGGCGGTCTTTTTGGTGTTCGCTTTGCCGATATAGGCTTCAACGGCATGGGTCAAGGCGTCCATGCCGGTCGTCGCGGTGTGGTTTTTGGGAAGGTTGATGGTGAGTTCGGGATCCAATATGGCGTAATCCGGCATGAGGACATGGTCGATGATCGGATACTTGGCTTTGTCGGCGGGGTCGGATATGACCGCGATGATGGTCGCCTCGCTGCCGGTGCCCGCGGTGGTGGGGACGGCGAAGAAGGAGACCGTCTTCTTGCGGATCTTCAATAGGCCCTTCATCTTCGCGATGGGTTTCTTCGGACGGGCGAGTCTCGCGGCGACGACTTTTGCGCAATCGATGGGCGAGCCGCCCCCGAAAGCGACAAGGGCCTCGCAAAGATTGTCCTTGTACATTTTCAAGGCTTCTTCGACGTTGTCGACGGTCGGGTTCGGCACCGTCTTGTCGAAGAGGGTGTATTTGACGCCCTCGCGTTCCAACCCCCGCAACAAAGGCTCCAAAAGACCGATCCGGACGAGGTTCGCATCGGTGACGATCAAGACCCGTTGCAATTTCTTGTCGACCAGGATCTCCGGTAGTTCCAGAACGCTGTCTTCTCCCTCGATGAGAACAGGTTCCCGCCAAGGCATGAACATGGCGGAGAACTTCATGACCTTCTGATACGTCCTGCAGAAGATTCTGTTCATGTTTCCCCTCCCCTTCCGTGTCCTTCTTTTCACGGATATCTGCCTTCATTGTATCATATGCGACAGTCTTTGAAATGCCTTTTCTCACAGTTCACGCGGTTCTTCCCTCTATGGAAAGACCCCGCCTCGACGCCGGGGTCTTCTTTTGATCAGGGTTTTCTCGCGACGACGACCAGCCGTTTGGCTTTGTCGTCATAGGGGGTCATGTCCAAGGATCCGAACACCTCGGTCTGACGGAAACCGACGCTCCCCAGGAGCATCACGAGCTCTTTCGCCGAATAGCAGCGGAAATGGAAGGTGTATCGGCGTATCTTCTCTTCTTTGATGAGAAGCCATTCATTCCGGATCCGGCGCCAGTCGTCGACGACCTCGTGCCGATTGACAAGGAGGGCGCCATCATCGTAGCGATGACTGATCGTGGAACGGAAATTCCGGGCGAGGATCTCTTTCCCCACGGTGTCCAGGACGATCACGCCGCCCTTTTTCAAGCTCGTGAAGAGATTGTGCAAGACGAGACGGTCCTCGGCTTCGTTGTCAAAGAAGCCGAACGAGGAAAAGAGGTTGAGAGCGAGATCGAAACGCTCCTTTTCCACATAGGAGCGCATGTCGGCTTCGACCCAGTCCACGGCGACCTCTTCTTCTTGGGCGAGCCGGCGGGCTTTTTCCAGCAAGAAGGCCGATTTGTCCACGCCCGTGACGATGAAACCCTTCTTGGCGAGTTGGACGGCATGGCGGCCGGGACCGCTCGCCATGTCGAGGACCGCGCCCGCTTGCAAGTCCGCCATACCGAGGATCTTCTCCACTTCTTCTTGGGCGTTTTGAAACCGCTCCTTGGAGAACATGTAGGGATAGAGGTCGCGCCAGAATTGTTCGTCTTCATACCATGCCATGGTATCGCCTCCGGACGGGAATAAGATCGTACAAGGAAGAGCTCATCTTGCGACGGGATGGAAGCTCGCCACGGCATAGCCGACGCCGAAGGGGCCTTCGTATGAAAGGAGTCTGCCTTGCACGCGAGTTTCCCTCAAGGCGCCGGCAAGCATCGCGAAGGGTCGGAGACCGCATTCGCCGGCCCGTTCGGCGAGGTCCCTTTCAATCTGCAAGAACTCTTCCGGACGGGATCTTTCGATGATGTCGCACACCAGGTCGTCGAAGCGGGGTCCTTCCTTCGCGTAGCCGTAGGGACCCTCGTCCAAGAGTCTGTGGGAGAGGTCGCCGCTCGCGACGAGGACGACCCTGCTTTTGTCCTTTTCGGCGGCCCGGCGCAATACGTCCCCGAAAGCGGCATGACGGGCGAGGCTTGATGCCGAAGGGGCCACGAGCACGATATTGAGTCTTTCGAGGTGGTCGCCGAAGAAGGAAAGGGGGACGAGCGCGCCGTGGTCCAACGGGACCTTTCCGTATCCCTTCGCTTCGGCGAGGCCGTCCGCCTCGTCGATGATTATCCGGGCGAAGTCGTTGTCGTAGGGGACACGATAGGTCGGGCGGGGGTGGCCGAACATGGCGAAATCACCCTCCGCTTCCTTCCCCTTGGGAACAAGGAATCTCTCCCGACGGAATTCGGCATGCGGGCTGATGAGGACGACCGTGTCCGGCGCCATGTCGATGATCTCATCCGTGATTTCTTGACAGGCTTCGATGGTGTTTTGGATCCTTCTTTCTTCGCCTTTGCCGATCGCGGGGAGGATGAGGGGCGGGTGGGGAACGATATAAGCGGCTTCGATGGCCATGGTGGTCCTCCTTCAGATGTTGCCGAGGTGGATGTTCTTGAGTCCTTTCTTCTTCCCGATCCTTTCGGCCTGTTTGAGTGTGTCTTTCGGTGTCGGGGGGACATTTTTCATGCGGAAGGCGGGGAAAAAACGACTGATGTGCCAAGGAACGTCGGGGTCGAGTTCATGGGCGATCGTTTCCGCGATTTCCGTGAGGTCGGCCTCGGTGTCGTTGACACCGGGGATGACGAGGGTGGTCACTTCGAGATGGATGCCGGCTTCGAAGAGACTCTTCATGTTGGCGACGACATGTTCCTTCTTGCCGCCGACATGTTCCTTGTAGGCGCGGTCGGTGCCTTTGAAATCGATGTTCACAGCATCAAGCAAGGGGATGACGGCCTCAAGAGCCGCTTCGCTCATATACCCGTTCGAGACCCAGACATTGGCGAGGCCTTCCTTCTTGGCCGCTTTCATCGTGTCGAGCGCATATTCGAGATAGACGGTCGGCTCCGAATAGGTGCAAGCGATGGAAGAACAACCATAGTGCATGGCGCGACGGACATGTTGTTCGGGCGTGATGAAGACACCTTCGAGCTCGCCTTTGGCGCTAATCCCTTGCGAAAGATGGTGGTTTTGGCACCAGGGGCAGCGGAAATTGCAGCCTTGCGCGGCGAAAGAATAGCTCCAGGTGCCGGGATAGAAATGATACAGGGGTTTCTTCTCGATGGGATCCACTCCGGCCCCGGCCGTGAGACCGTAATTCAAAGCGAAAAGTTTGCCCGCCCTGTTCTCGCGGACCCGACAGAGGCCTCTGGCGCCATCCTTGATGACACAACGGTGGCGACAGACATTACAGCGGACGGTCTTGGCGGCGTTTCGCTCATAGAACATGGCTTCCTTCATCCGAATCCCCTTCCGGAAGCGTCGGTGGATGATGATGGATCTCTCTTCATATTTTACCACTTCCGCTTTTCTTTCGCATCTAGTGAAAACACCACCAAAGGTGCTTTGGGCAATTCTCAGTTCCGCAAGACGACATAGACGACATAACCGAGATAGAGCAACAGCAAAAACGCGCCCTCTCTGCGACTGAATATCCTCCCCGTCACTGCGAAGACGAGGATCACCACCGATATGAGGAGCAAAAGCGACAAATCATAGACGGAAGACGCGACCATTCGGATGGGACGGATGATGCTCGCAAGACCGAAGACGAAGAGGATGTTGAAGATGTTGGAACCGACGATGTTCCCGAGGGCGATGGCGCTTTCCTTCTTCACGGCCGCGACGACGCTCGTGACGAGTTCGGGAAGACTCGTCCCCACGGCGACGATGGTGAGGCCGACGAGCATCTGGCTCATGCCGAGCGTCAAGGCGATCGCTTCGGCGCTTTCGGTCACCATGTGTCCGCCGGTGACGATGCCCGCGAGCCCGACGAGCAAAAAGACGCCGGCCCGGCTCTTGGCCATCGCTGAAGGCACCTCGACGGGCGGTGTGTCCGGGTTCTTGGATGATGATCGCACGAGGACGAACAGGAACACGGCGAGCAAAAGGAGCAAGAACGCGCCCGCCGGGCGGGTGATCTCTCGGGTGACGAAATAGAGGACGAGAAGGATCACCCCCGCGAAGATCATGAAGGGGATCTCCCGCTTGATGGTGCTCTCTTCGACGCGCATCGGCAAAAACACCACGGCGAGGCCGAGGATGAGGAGACTGTTCATCATGTTGGAACCGACGATGTTGCCGAAGGCCATGTCGTTATAGCCCCGCAAAGCCGCGGTGATGGATACGGCGGCCTCGGGTGCGCTCGTACCGAAGGAGACCACCGTCAGACCGATGACGAGCGGGGAAATCCTCAGCAAACGGGCGATGGCGCTCGAGCCCCCCACAAAAAGGTCCGCACCCTTCACGAGCACGACAATGCCGACAATGAGCAACAACACATCCATGCTATCCCACACTTTCCGTCAATGCGAAGATACAACCCCATTATACCATCCTGTAGCCGGGACGCGACTTTGTTTTACGCTTCTTGTCGTGAAGTTGAGGTGGTATAATGGTCATGAAGCATATTGCGGACAAGGACGGGGAGGAAACGTTATGAAAAAATGGACGGACCGCATCAGCGAGCTGACTCTCGAGGAGAAAGCTTCGCTCACCTCGGGTGAGGGTTTTTGGCACTTGCAGTCGCTCGAGCGTCTGGGATTGGAAAGCATCATGGTCGCCGACGGACCGCACGGATTGAGAAAACCGCAAGATGTCACCGGATCGGGCATCGGGGCGAGCTTCCCCGCCACCTGTTTTCCCTCGGCCGTGGGTCTCGCGAGCACCTGGAACCCGGCCCTCGTCGAGAAAGTCGGCCGCACCATCGCTAAAGAGGCCGTCGCCCAAGGCGTGTCGGTCCTGCTTGCGCCCGGGGCCAACATCAAACGTCATCCGCTCTGCGGAAGAAACTTCGAATACTACAGCGAAGACCCCCGCTTGAGCGGCATGACGGCCGCGCATTTCATCAAGGGGGTGCAATCGCAAGGTGTGGGCACTTCCTTGAAACATTTCGTCGCCAACAACCAAGAGACGAAACGGATGGTCCTCGATGCCGTCATCGATGAAAGGACGTTGCACGAGATCTATCTCGAAGGATTCAAGATCGCCGTCGAAGCGGGGGACCCTTGGACCATCATGGCCGCCTACAACAAAGTGAACGGCACCTACATGAGCGAACATCCCGACTTGCTGGAGGGGATTCTCAGGCAACAATGGGGCTACCGGGGTGTCGTCATGAGCGACTGGGGCGCCGTGAACAAACGCATCGACGCCTTGCAAGCGACCCTCGACTTGGAGATGCCCTCTTCGCACGGGCAAAGCGCCAAGGACATCGTCCAAGCCGTCAATGAGGACCGCCTCTCCGAAGCTTCTCTCGATGCCTCCGTGACGAGAATCCTCCACCTCATCGACAAATGTCACGCAAACAAAACCAAACAACCGCCCTCCTTCGATGTGGAAAAACACCATCGGCTCGCCGGCGAGGTCGCCGCCGAATCGATGGTGCTCTTACAGAACGATAGCGACCTCCTGCCTCTTTCCAAAGACAAGGAAATCGCCCTGATCGGCGCCTTCGCAAAACATCCCCGGATCCAGGGAGAAGGCTCCAGCCGCGTCGTCCCCACAAAGCTCACGACCGCCTATGACGCCTTCAAAGGGATCTGTGGCGAGCGGCTTCACTACGCGCCGGGCTATGACCCCAAGACCTCCCGGACCGATGCCGACCGCCTCCAAGAGGCGAAAGGGACGGCCGAAAAGGCCGATGCCTGCGTCGTGATGGTCGGTCTGCCCGACGATTACGAGTCCGAAGGTTTCGACCGGGAACATCTCGACATGCCGGAAAGCCACATCCAACTCGTCGAAACAATCCGCCGCGTCAATCAAAACGTCGTTTGCGTGCTCACGAACGGCGCGCCCATCGCTTTGCCCTTCCGCGAGGACATCCCCGCCATCCTCGAACAATACCTCCCGGGCCAGGCCGGAGGGAAGGCGCTTGCGGATGTCGTCTTCGGTGAGAAGGCGCCTTCGGGCAAACTCGCCGAGACCTTCCCGAACCGGCTTGACGAGTTCCCCGCCCACCAAGGTTTCGCCCAAGGGAGACAAGCGCTCTACAAAGAGGGTCTCTTCGTCGGCTACCGTTTCTATAGAAAAGCAGATGTGAAGCCCTTGTTCCCGTTCGGTCACGGTATGACCTATACCACTTTCGACCTCGAAGGGCTCTCCGTCGACAAAGATACGCTTCCGGTGAAAGACAGACTGACGATCCGGGTGAACATCAGAAACACCGGCCGACGGAGCGGCAAAGAGACCATCCAGATATATGTGGCGAAACCTGTGTCCGCGGTCCCAAGACCGGGAGCGGAACTGAAGGCCTATCAAAAGATCGCGTTGGAAAAAGGCGAAGAACGCGCGGTCGAATTCACGCTCGCACACGCCGATTTCGCCGTCTATTCGCCCGCCAAGAAGACTTTCATCGTGGAAGAAG
>SL_5KL_010_SEDDRAFT_10002270_pt1 | contig 10821 bp, 6 predicted proteins | sample SodLakKL_010_SED_FD_9118 | JGI IMG/M metagenome (IMG submission 9118)
ACTTAAGAGAGAAGAGAAGCTGAAATTGCTGGAGACCGTAGTTGACAGGGTGGGAGAAGAGGCCAGGATTATTGCCGGTACCGGTTCCTATAATACCAGCGACAGCATTAATTTCAGCCAGGAGGCGCTGATGCTGGATGTTGACGGGCTGATGACGGTAGTTCCTTACTATAACAAACCTCCCCAGGAATCTCTTTACCAGCATTTTGCCGCTATTGCCAAAGCCTGTCAGGCCCCTATTATGCTCTATAATGTGCCCGGAAGAACTTCCCGAAATCTGGAAGTCGATACTGCAGTCCGCCTGGCTGAAATCGATAATATCGTAGCAATTAAGGAGGCCAGTGGAGATCTGGAGCAGGTTACCGCTCTGGCGGCCCGCTGTGGTGAAAAACTGGATATTTACAGTGGAGATGACAGCCTGACTCTGCCGATTATGGCGGTGGGCGGCAGCGGAGTAGTGAGTGTGGCAGGTCATCTGGCGGCCGGGAAAATCAGGAAGATGCTGGATGAGGCCAGAAACAACAATTTTGCCGAGGCTGCCAGGCTCAATCAGGAGCTTTTCCCTCTTTTTAAGGCCATGTTTGTCACCACCAATCCCATTCCGGTCAAGACCGCTCTCCGCCTCCAGGGCCGGGAGGTAGGCGGCTTTAGAAAACCGCTGACCGAGATGACTGCAGCAGAGCTTAAATCTTTTAAAGCAACCCTGAAAGAACTTGGTTTTTTAAAGAATCAAAGGTAAATATTTAGGTACAAAATTAGTTGAAAAAATCGGTGCAGATTTTCAAGATAAACTCCCATGCTCCTTCGGAGCACAATAATAGATGAAAATATCAGCAAATATTTTCAAGATAAACCACCATGCCCATTTTGGGCACAACAATAGATGAAAATACAACAGCATATTTTTCAAGATAAAATATCTCAGAAAAATATATGGAATCAAAAGAAAAATTGGTATTGCAGAGCTAATCCGTCAGGGGAGGGAATCAGGTTAGGCCAAACTGCCTGATTTTTTGGGACCTCTGGCGGTTTCTCTGGTTATGGCTTGTATTTTTACTGATTAGAAGATATAATGTTTATAATGGATTGAATTGTGCGGGTAAGCTTAATCTGGATTGAATCTGTGCGGAGATTTTTCTAGGTGCAAGATTTATTTTGACAAATTTGTCGGTTTTTTCATTTATTTGTTATGCCCTGAAGGGGCATGGCGGTTTATCATGAAAAACTATTCAGGACTCATTAAGGAAAAGACAAGATTGATTAAGGAAAATGCAAAATTCTTTAAGTAAAATACAAAATTTATCAAGGATAAGAAAAAAAGAAATTAATTCGGAGGTGCCTTTTTTTATTTATGTCTCAAAAAAATAATATAGAAACTGTTAGAATGATCCCCCTTGGTGGTGTGGGTCAGATAGGTAAAAACATGATGGTGCTGGAGTATGGTTCTGAAATGCTGATTATTGATGCCGGTGTCATGTTTCCCGAGGATGATCAACTGGGAATTGACCTGGTGATCCCTGATTTTGAATACGTCAAGGAAAACAAAGACAGAATTAAAGGTATTGTAATAACCCACGGCCATCTGGACCACATTGGGGCGATACCCTACCTTTTGAAAGAAATTGATGTTCCAATCTATGGTACCAAGCTAACCCTGGGTCTGCTGGAAGGTACTCTGAAAGAACACCGGCTTTTAAAAAGAAGCCAGTTGAAGGTGGTAAATGCCGGCAGTTCAATCGATGTCGGTCAGTTCAAGATTGATTATATCAGAGTTAATCACAGTATTGCCGATACCTGCGCCCTGGCAATCCACACTCCGCTGGGTCCTATTGTATATGCCAGTGACTTCAAATTTGATCAAACCCCGATTGAAGGGGGAGTTGCTGATTTTCACAAGCTGGCTGAGCTGGGAAATTCCGAACCCGGAGTGCTGGCCCTCTTCTCCGACAGCACCAATGTAGAAAGAAAGGGCTACACCATGTCAGAAAAGGTGGTGGGCGAAGCCATAGATGACATATTTTATGGCGCCCGGGAAAGGATCATTATTGCCACCTTTGCCTCAAATATTCACCGCATTCAACAGATAATCGATGCTGCCGTTAAATATGACCGAAAAATTGCCATCACCGGCAGATCAATGCTGAATAATGTTGATATTGCCAGGAAACTGGGATATATCGAAGTTCCCGATGACATTATTGTTAACATCAGGGAATGCAGCAATATATCCGATAATAAAATTACCCTGCTGACAACCGGAAGCCAGGGAGAGCCCATGGCTGCCCTGACCAGGATGGCCAGGGGTGACCATTATCATATTAATATTAAAGAAGGCGATACGGTGGTATTATCGGCTTCTGCTATACCAGGAAATGAAAAATTTATCGGTCAGACAATCAATCAGCTCTTCCGGCGGGGAGCCAGAGTTATTTACGAAGAGGTCTCTGGCGTTCATGTTTCCGGACATGCCAGCCAGGAAGAATTAAAATTGATGCTTAATCTAACCAGACCAAAATATTTTGTTCCCACCCATGGAGAGTACCGCCATCTGTATCAGCATGCTGACCTGGCTGAAGAGGTTGGTATCATGAAAGACAATATTTATATCGCTGATTTAGGTGATGTCATTGAGTTCAGGGAAGATGGTGTGGAGAAGGTTGACAGCGTCCAGGCCGGCGATGTGCTGGTTGATGGTCTGGGAATCGGAGATGTGGGAAATATCGTACTCAGGGACAGAAAAACTCTCTCGGAAGATGGAATAATAATAGTGGTCGTTACGATTGATAACAACGGCAAAGTGATCTCCGGGCCGGATATTATTACCAGGGGTTTTGTCTATATCAGAGAGTCAGAGGAACTGCTGGATGATGCCACTGAGCGGGTCAGAGAGGCTCTGAAGGAATGTGAGGAAAAGCAGATTACGGAATGGAATGTGCTGAAATCAACGGTTAAAGATTCTCTCAAAAATTATATCTACCAGAAGATCAAAAGAAATCCCATGATACTTCCGGTAATAATGCAGGTCTGATAAACCTTGGATTAAAATAAGGGGAGGCAAATTCACTTTTGCCTTCCTTATTTATGTTGCTGGATTTATCATATTTCTCTTGTTGAAGTGATGTGCTGCAGGGGGGGTGAAGTATATGTTTTCAGAAATATTTTCGCTTGATGAAAGAAAGCAGGAGCTTGCAGGTATAGCCCTGATTGCCTGGGGTATTTTTAGCGCTGTTGCTCTTTACGGAGGGGCAGCAGGGGCAGTAGGGGTGGTTCTGGAGGACTTTTATCTTTTCTTTTTCGGCCAGCTGGCATTTTTTCTGCCGGTCTGTTTTGGTTATGCCGGCATCAAGCTGATTATTGATACTCCACTCCAGGTTAAGGAGAGGCTGCTGGGTTTTGTTCTGCTGTTTCTTTCCGCGATTGCCCTCTATCATCTTTCCTACGAATTTGCCAACCCTCTTGAGATGGGAATGACCGGCGAAGGAGGAGGGCTGATCGGAGGTTTATTCTCCTCTGCTTTGCAAAATTTATTTGGAGTTACCGGTTCCCAGGTTATCCTTTTTACCCTGGCGCTGATTGGAATACTATTATTTCTTGATATATTTTTAAGGGAGGTTATTACCTCTGCTAAACTGAAAATCCAGGAGATTATTAACTCTATAAAATCATTTTTCTCCGGGATTAAATCACTCAAACCCCGAAATCTATGGTCCGGGATAAAATCCCTGATTGGCAGAACTGCAGAAAGGGAGGAAGCAGCCTATCAGCCTCCGGTTGAAGCAGGTGAGGCCGGTCTGGAAGAATTTGAAAGGCAGTTTTCCGGGACAGCAGAAGAGAGAACAGATGCTGCCGGGGATATTTTCAGCGAACCAGATAGAGAGGCCCGGAAGAAAGCTCTCTCAGAGAGAAGAGCAAACTCCAGAGATGATTCCAGCTCTGAGCAGCCTGCAGTCGAGGCAGCTGAAGTTAGGGGTCAGGAGGCTGCCGGTTCTGAAAGTAACGGGGGAGATAAAGGTGAGCAGATTAAGCTTTTTGACGATGATTTTTCTCAGGAAGATTATCAGATTCCACCGATAAATTTACTGACTAAAAATAAGAACAGGCTGAATTCAGGAGAAAACCAGAGCGAAAAGCTGGAAAAAACGCTCAATAATTTCGGGGTGGAGGCCAGAGTAGTTAATGTCAGTCAGGGTCCCACGATAACCAGATATGAAGTTCAGCCCGAGACCGGAGTCAAGGTCAGCAAAGTGGCAAATCTTTCCGATGATATTGCCCTGTCCCTGGCAGCTCAGGATGTCAGGATTGAAGCACCGGTACCGGGAAAATCTGTGATTGGCATTGAAATCCCCAACCAGGGTTCTTCCCTGGTCAGATTCCGGGAAATAGCTGCCAGTCAGGAGTTTCAAAATGCCAGGAAAAATCTCCCTCTGGGTCTGGGCTGTTCTATTGATGGCAAACCGGTGGTGGCCGATCTTTCAAGCATGCCCCATCTTTTGATTGCCGGAGCTACCGGCTCGGGTAAAAGTGTCTGCATCAACAGCATAATTGCCAGCTTCTTATATCGTTTTACTCCCCGGCAGATAAAGCTGCTGTTGATTGACCCCAAAAAGGTTGAGCTGGTAAATTTCAAAGGTCTACCTCATCTTTTCACCCCGGTGGTAACTGACAGCAAGAAAGCTGCAGGTACCCTGAAATTAATTGTGGAAGAGATGGAGAAGAGATATGAGCTTTTTGCAGAAACCGGCAATCGAGATATCTATTCTTATAACAATCAGGCTGAAGAGCCCCTGCCCTTTATTGTGGTGATTATTGACGAGCTCTCCGATCTGATGATGGTGGCAGCCAGCGAGGTTGAGGACAGCATCTGCAGGCTGGCCCAGATGTCACGGGCAGCCGGGATCCATCTGGTAATAGCCACCCAGAGACCTTCGGTGGATGTTATAACCGGACTGATTAAAGCCAATATTCCCAGCCGGATTGCCTTTGCTGTTTCCTCCAATACCGATTCCAGGACAATCCTGGATACCAAGGGAGCCGAAAAGCTGCTTGGCAACGGTGATATGCTCTTTTATCCGGTAGGAGCCAAAAAGCCTCACCGGATGCAGGGGGCTTTTATTGAAAGCAGTGAGGTCAAGGAAATTGTGGAATTTGTTAGAAACCAGTCCGATCCTGAATTTGCCCTGGCAGAAGAGGAACTGGAAGATATTGAGCTGGATTTTGACAGTGATGAGGATGAGCTGCTGGAGGATGCCATCAGACTGGTGGTTGAGTACCGGGCTTCCATATCGATGCTGCAGCGCCGCCTTCACATCGGCCATTCCCGGGCAGCGAGGTTGATTGATAAGATGGAAGAGATGGGTGTGGTAGGACCCTACGCCGGCAGCAAACCCCGGGAGGTTTTGATCTCAGAGGAAGAGCTGGAGGAATATCTGGATTAATATCTGGATTAATATCTGGATTAATTTCTGAACCAGTGAAATTTTACAGGAGAAACTGGGGCAGGAGAATCTTTTTTTAGAGATTATATTTTCATTTATAACTGTTTCGATAACTTTTTATTTGATAAGAATTTTATTTATTGATAATAGGGATTTTATTTAAAATAGGGAATAGAAGAAAATAAAGAATAAAAAAGAATTAGTCTGATTGTCCGATTTTTGAGCTGAAGGCAGTTTCTTTGTCTGGAAAAAAGGAATTCTAAGATATTTCTAGAATTACTAAAATGCAGGACTATCCTGACAGGAGCAGAGTTGAGTGTGGATACCCTATACCTGGAATACAAAATAATAAAAAATAGACCGGGACTGCTGGGAGATTTAGCTTCAATACTGGGTTTAATGCAGATAAATATTAAAACCGTTGCCAGTATTGAAGATCTTTACCGCGGTTTCCTCCTGGAATTTAAGTCTCCGGAAACCAAGAAAAGGCTGCTGGATGCCTTTAATGCTGTGGAAGAGTTAAAGATAACAGCCCTCAGGCCTCCGACTCTCGAGGATCTGCTGGCTCTTAAACACGGCAAGAAGGTTTCTTTAAGATTAAAGGAGGGAGTTTATGTTTTTCCCCGCTATGAGCTGGAGATTCTGATAAATTTTCTAAGCAATTATCTGCAGCATAAAGATGATGTTTTAATTGGTATCAAGGGAGATCCCCGCAGCGGAAAAACTGAAACAGCCATTGCAGCAGCAGTCCACGCCAACAAGCACTGGAGATTACTATCAACAACTTTATTAAGAAAGACAACGGTTATGGAGCTGCCGGAAAAGGAATTGAAGACCGATACAGTATATATAATTGATGCTATTACTTCTTTTCATCGGGCACCTGCCAGGCACGTCAGGCTAATAAGAGAATTTTTGCCTAAAAAATTTCCCAGAATTGTTGAGCATCCTGAGGTTGCCATTCAGGAGGGAAATCTGCAGCAGGAAGATTTTGATGTTCAGGTGGAGTTACGCCTGGAGCAGGATTACCGCCAAAAGAAAGATTCCGATATTAGCAAATATATCAGCAGCATAAGCAGCTTTGAATAGGCTGTAAAATTGTTGTGAGAAAGGAGGTTTCGTTATTGTCTGCTGGAGAAAGAATTAAAGAAAAGCGCCAGGAACTGGATATTTCCATTGAACAGGCACAATCTGATACTAAAATTAGAAAGAAATACTTACTGGCAATAGAAAATGATGACTACTCTCAGATTCCCGGTCTGGTTTACGCCCGAGCCTTTATAAAAAATTATTCCAGCTATCTGGGGCTGGATCCGGATGAAATAATGGAAGAATTTGAAAGGTGGAGGCACCTGGAGGATGTAGAAAATGGGGGTATGAGCCGCAAGAGAAGAACTCATCGTTCTCGAAGGAGGAAAAAATCTCCCCTGGCCTTTCTTTCAGCGTCACCCCGGGTTCTGGGAGCGATAGTAGTTTTGCTGGTCATTGTTTCGATTGTGGCCTATAATTTTGCCTTTCTTCCCGAGGAAGCCCCATCTCCGGATAACGGGAATGATATGGTGACTGAAGAGATTGAAGAAATGGGAGATGCTGGAGATGAAGGTGAGGGTGAGGAAATCGAGGAAAGAGCAGAAGAGGATCGGGAAGATGGAGCCGAAGTGGTTATTCCTGACCTTGACGAGGTAGAATTTGATGAGCTGCTGACAGAAGATTTAACTCCCGTCGACCCCGAAACTGATGAGGTTGATCCTGCCGGGACTGAAACTGAGGCTGAAGAAAATGATGAAGTTGAGGATGAACCTGTGGATCCTGAAGATCCTGAGGAACCGGTTGAGGAAGACAGGACCTTTCGGGTTATGGCTTCAGGAGAAAGCTGGGTGAGAGTGACTGTCGATGGTGAGGTGCTTTATGAAGCAATAATGAATGATGGAGATGTGGAAGAATTTGAGCCTGAAGAGAATCTCATCCTGCGAACGGGGAATGCTGCAGCAATTACCATTGAGTATAACGATGAGCAGAGAAATATGGGCGGTTCAGGAGCTGTGATTGAAGAGGAGTTTACTTTTTAAGGCTTTATTTTTCAGGAGTTTGCATTTTAAGTGCTAGTTTTTTAGGTGTTAGTTTTCAGTGGGTTGCACTTCAGGTGTTGTTTTCAGGGATTTGCACTTCAGGTGTTAGCTTATAGTAAATAAGAAGTTTTTAGTTCTAGCAAACTTAAAACATATCGCCAGCTGGATAAATTAAGCTCGATATATAGAAAGAAAAAATTCCCGGTGGAGACCGGGAATTTTATTTAGCAAATATGATGCTATGATGATCTGGCGATATAGCAAAATAAAAATTGTTTAATTAATTGTATAATTAATTGTGTGATTCGAAAAAAGAAATGGTACCCTCAAGGGGATTCGAACCCCTGTCGCCAGGATGAAAACCTGGTATCCTAGACCCCTAGACGATGAGGGCAAAAAAATGGTCGGGCTGCTCGGATTTGAACCGAGGACCCCCTGCTCCCAAAGCAGGTGCGCTACCAAACTGCGCCACAGCCCGCTGCACAAATAATAGTATAATAGAAAAAGCTTAAGAGGTCAAGGCTTTTTTTATATTTCAGGTAAATTATTTTTCGTGATGGGAAAGGAGTCAGGGAATGAAGATATTATTATCCAACGATGATGGCATTTATGCTGAAGGACTTCAGGCTCTGGCTGGAGCCCTTAATGGAGCGGGACATGACCTGAAAGTGGTGGCTCCCGACCAGGAGAGAAGTGCCACCAGCCATGCAATTACAATCCGAAGTCCGCTGAGAGTAAAGAAAGTTGAAAATAATGAGAGACTGGGAGAGGAAGCCTACAAAGTTAACGGAACTCCAGCAGATTGTATTAAGCTGGCCCTGAGGCTGTTTGAAGATTTCAACCCCGATCTGGTTTTAACCGGGATAAATCACGGACAGAATCTGGGCTATGATGTCTTCTATTCCGGTACAGTGGCAGGAGCGGCTGAAGCTCATCTGCAGGGATTTAAATCTATGGCTGTCTCACTGGCTCATGGCAAAAAAAGAAATTTTTCTCTGGCTGCTGAGCTGACGGTGAAAATTCTTAGCCAGAACAGATCTTTATTTGCCGAGCCGATATCCGGACCGCTTAACCTGAATTTCCCCGATGTGGATCGGGAAGAGATAAAGGGACTAAAACTTACCCGGCTGGCTTCTCAAATTTACGAGCGTTCGGTGGAAGAAAGAGTTGATCCTGCAGGACGGAGCTACTTCTGGTTTGTAGGAGGCAAAAAAGATAATTTTGCTGAGGATACTGATATTGCGGCGGTTAAGAATAACTATATATCACTTTCGCCTCTGAATTTTGTACTGACTGACAGCAAAAGAATTAAAGCTATAGATCCCCGGGATATAGATATACTCTAAGTGGGGTGTTGGAATTGGGGTGCAGGAATGGAGTTAAGCGGAGAGGGGGGAGCGGGGAAATACCGCAGAAGAGGTCAGAGGGCCCCTTCTGCGGGCTTTGCTGCAGATATATTATAGTTCAAGAAATAATTCAGCTCAAAATACAGCATACAGCTCACAGATTACAGCTCACAGTTAACAGATCAGATTTCTATTTCTACTGTTGTTCTGGCGCTGTGTCTGGTGGTGAAGCTGGTTGATGAATTGTGATAGGCCAGGATGAAAGTATAGCTTTCTCCCGGGATTATTTCCAGTCCGGGAAAATCTTCATCCTGCAGCGGTATTTTGGTTTCCAGAGTAAGCTGGTCTTCAACCAGAGAAGCTGCTGCTTCCCGGGTATAATCCTCTTCGGTAGCTGCATGGGCGGTAGGTGATGTGCCGATGTGAGACTCGATTTTAAGCTCATCCTCCTCCAGAGAGGCAATGATAATTCTGGCATCGCGCATTCGCAGGGTTGGCTCAATTCCAAAGGCCAGCCAGCCCGATCCGGGACTGACCAGACCCAGATAGAGATATTCTTCATCATAATCCCAGTAAAGATCCAGGCCAATATCGGTTTCCAGGAAGTTGCTGTATTCCTCATCTTCAATGACACCATCGATTTCTGGAATGTCAGTTTCATCATTTTCTTGGGCCAGGAGAGTGCTGCTGATATTGAAAATTAACAGAGTCAACAGCAAAATCATCAGCAGAGAAGTTAGTAGAGAGCCTGTCATTTTTTCTGTCATCATTTTTTCCTCCTCAAAATATAGTGAGTAATACTTACTGGAGTTTATCAAGAGACTGGAGTTTATCAAGAGAACAGAGATAGCCGCAATTTTTCAAAGCTGGTAAAGGGTATCAAGAGACGGTAGCAGATGAGTATATGATTGGGGGTGGCAATTAAAAAGGCAGCAATTGACATAGTAGCAATTAACAATTAACAAGGTGGAAAATAACAGAAAATTCATTAAAGAGAGACAGGGCACACAAAGGTTCCGGCACGTAAACCAGCTTTTTAGCTACTTTTGCGAAATTTTATCTCCGATTATTTTAGTTTAACTCTAGCATTTATCTTGAAAATTTGCAGAAAATTTTCATCTATTGTTGTGTCCCAGAGGGGCATGGCGGTTTACCTTGAAAATAGCAAGTATATTTTCATCTATTGTTGTTCTCCGGAGAGACATGATAGTTTATCTTGAAAATATACCAGATTATTTTCATCTATTTTTGTGCCCCGGAGAGACATGATAGTTTATCTTGAAAATAGCAAGTATATTTTCATCTATTGTTGTGCTCCGAAGGAGCATGAAAGTTTACCTTTATCTTAGGAAAAATGTCTGGGTAATATGTCTGAAGAATTCATTTTTACAAGAAAGTGGAGTAAATATTTGACCAGATTCTATAACCAGAAATAGAAAACAGAAATATATTTTTATTATTAACCATTAATATTAATGAACTTTAATATTAATGAACTTTAATAATACTATCTTTAAATAATATTACCCTTCTAATGATATAAACCTTCTAATGATATAAACCTTTAACATAGACTCATTTAAATTTCCTTATTGCTGATATAATGCTGGATAATTGTCTTCGCTGGCTGGACCTTGGACCTAATTATTAGTTCTGAAAGAGATAATACACTTGACAATAACGGTTTGCTTGCCTGCAAGTTCTTGACAACATGTAATTTGAAAAGAGCTTTAACATAAACATATAATCTTTTTTTTAAAACGGTTTGTTATAATCTTTTTTTTAAAACGATTTGTTATAAGTTTCAATATTTACTGTTAACAGTGAGAACCACAATAAAATCTATATTTTCAAGAAGATGCTGTATTATAAAGTCTATATTTTCAAGAAGATGCTGTATTATAAAGTCTATATTTTCAATAATATACTATAAGATACTATATTTTATATACATAATTCTATTTATTAAAA
>SL_5KL_010_SEDDRAFT_10002271_pt1 | contig 10817 bp, 7 predicted proteins | sample SodLakKL_010_SED_FD_9118 | JGI IMG/M metagenome (IMG submission 9118)
ACCATTCTACCCCCTGACAGCGGATAATGTGCTCTTCGAGGATGAAGAGAACCGTTTGGAGCGTCTGAAAGATGTTTTTGACCTCGCCGAGCAGCACAAGCCATCCGTAATCTTCATCGATGAACTTGATTCTTTCCTGGAGATTGAAGGGCCCTATACTTCAAATAAAATGATGAACCAGCTGCTCACGCTGATGGATGGGTTCTATCAAAACGATCGGCTTCTTGTCATTGCTACGACGAGTACTTATGTGGATGTCATTCCCCGCTCCCTGATACGGGCCGGACGGTTCGACAGACTGATTGGTCTGCAGATGCCGGATCTTGAGACTAGGATTGAAACCTTGAGGACCTACACGGAAAACCTGAATCTTTCAAAGGACATATCCTTCCATCGACTGGCGAGCTCCCTGAAGGACAGGACCGTGCCGGAAATCAAGAACATCGTCAACGAAGTGATCATAACCGCTGTCAAGGACGAGGTGGAGACGGTCACCGAGGCACGGTTTTTCGAAGCCATTGAAAAGATCGAGCTTGGGCTGAAAAACGATTCCACAGAGGATTCCAAACGAAGAAGAATCGCGATCCACGAGGCCGGGCATGCTCTCATGGACTACATGTTGGATTTGAACTTATCCCTCGTCCGCATCAGCATCGTGAAAAGTGGCTATGCTGAAGGCAACATCCTAAGGGGAAGCGACGAAAACAGCAACAATAAAACCCGTTCCGAGTTGACAAGTGAGATAAAGGTCGCGCTCTCCGGACTCTCAGCAGAGGACGTGATACTGGGTGAGCATTCCACCGGGAGCTATCAGGATTTAAAAAGGGCGAGCACCATTGCTACCAATATGGTTAAAATGTTCGGAATGAGCAATATAGGCGTTCGTGTCTTCAGAAATCTATCGTCGAATGATTTCTTTTCTACCGAACTCTCCGAAGCGCATCAAAAACAGGTTGACAACGCCATACAAAGTATTCTGCACAATTCCTATAATGAATGCATCGAGTTTGCAAAGAAGAACCGAAGTTTGATTGAGAAAGTCGCAGACGCCCTGCTTGAACGGAAAGTAATCTTCCGTGAAGAATTAAAGGATATTGTCGATAAACACCAGGCAGAAATAGGCAATGTCTAATCGTATCGCAACATTGACTGTATCAAGCATATCACTGAAACAAACCGTGGATGGATGATCAGTCCATTAAGCACTTCAGTCTTGAAGTAGCAAACGGTTGACAGTTGTAACTCCGCAAATCATCCATCTAAAAACCTTTCATGTAAAATGAGAAACACGCTTGTCCAGCGCTCCGTGAGAATCAGCGGAGCGCTGGATAAGGGGTCATCCTAGAGGCTGATAATTTTGGTTTGTCGTTACAATCTCATAGTGGATACCGACTGAAATCTGAGCTGGGAGAGTGGTTATGAATACCGAGACATTCACGAAACGTTACTGTCCGATTATTTTGAAGATGCAGGACGACAAAAAGATTTACAAAATAAAGGCGTTGACTGCAGGTGTACGTAGAACCACTTCGACAACTTCAATGACAGGGGCCGAAAGCACCACCGAATGGCTACAGAAAACCAGACTAAGGGAAACGGTCGAACCGGATACGGATATTGAAACGGCCGTTACAATTCAGAGTCGCCAATCGGCCGCAAGCTGCTGAGAAGCGCTGAAGAAGACAACCTCTATAAAGGGGCACGTCTTGCTTACAAGACTGACAATGGGTATAAAAAGGAAATCGTCATTTTAAAGACCAACACTAGATAGTATGCGGAAGGGGAACAGTGATGATTGTCAGAATGAACGACGAACAACTATTAAGATCAATCGCCTCCAACAAACATAAGGAGATTTATGATGGAATCCTGGATTTCATTAATGATGTTCAGAGGGAAGGAGGAATTTCCCAGGCTATCAGAAAGAAATATCATACGAAGAAAATGAGCGGGACTGACGAAATCTTCAAGTTTCGCGTCGCCCAGAAGTACCGCTGCCTTTTCAAATATGCCGAAGAAAATCGCCTTTTCCTCTTTGAAACGGAGATTGTCCTGCTCAAAGTCACCGAACATGACCGACAGGGTGAAGAGGCAAGGCGACTGGACGCAATGGATAACATTGAAGAAGGCCGGATTGTTTCCGACACAGAGTCACAGGAGCAATCGGTAATCGAAGAGCCCAGCTATCTTCGTTATATTCCCATCCAGGAGGGAATTGACACACAGACCTTGATGCGAAAGATGTTTGAAGAAGACAACCGTTTCTTGTATCCGCTACAGGGCATGCAGGATGACGTGCTTGATGCCGAGGGGCCCTTGCTGTTGATGGGAAGCGCCGGCAGCGGTAAGACACTTGTTGAGGTTTCCAAGGCGCTGAAAAACGCCCACGTTTCCTGCCAGCAGCTTTACATCACATTCACATCACTGCTCAAGGAGAATGCAGAGCACCTCTATCGACGATATTCCTCAATGACAGGACTAGAGGGGCGGACCAACTTTTACACCACGAGTCAGTTTCTCTTGCATGCAGCCGGTCTGAAGGATGAACAGTATTTCTCTTTCGAACGGTTCTTGCAGTGGATGAAAGACGGAAACTACAACTATCGCTTCAATTATCTCAAGGACATCGATCCAGTTGATCTCTGGACGGAAATCCGCGGTATTATCAAAGGATACACCAATGATTATTTCCGGTTTCTGAGTGTCAAGGACCTCCGGAAATACATCCAGCAGGATGAAATTCAAGAATGGCTGACGCACAATTATGTGTTAAAAACCAAAGACGATACCTACAAGCACCAGATTAGAGATGTTGAATCTCTATACCCGATACTTAAAGACAAAGCGCCGTCTCTGTTCGAACAATTGAAACAAAAAGATCTAAATGCGCCTTTCATCGATGAATACACCTACCTTTATGGGATGAGCGAGAAGTACTCCATATATGATGTCGCCACTAAAAGGAAACTCTATGCATTTGTAAGGGATGTCTATCAACCCTACCTGAAAGAGCATAACCTCTATGATGACAACGACCTTGCCCGTCTTATTCGCCAGAAGCGACACACCGGGGATGTCAAAGGCTATGACCATGTCTTTATTGATGAAGTGCAGGACCTGTCTGAACTGCAGATTCTAGCCTTCCTTGAATTAGCCGAGAATCCGCATAATGTGTACATGACCGGCGATGTCTCTCAGATAGTGAATCCGACTTTATTCGTCAAGGGACGGGTCGGCGCCATCTATCGACAGCGCTTTGCGAACATGATCTTGAACACCGATTATGTGCTTGACCAGAACTTCCGAAACGGACAAAGGATTATGGATATTGTTGGTTCGTTGCTGGATATCAGGCAGGAACACCTCGGCAAATACGCCGATGACATCCGGGAGGTGAGCCGGGCCAAGATGGTGAACCCGGGCATTCCCTTCTGCATTGATGTTTCTAAAGAGAAGTTCATGCCTACCATCAAAAATTGGCTCGGCGTTCCGAATGTCGCTGTCATTGTCTCAACGATCCGTGCCAAAAAACGCTTGAAATCCGAACTCGGTATTCCAGAAGATGTTGAGACGAACATTTTTACTGTCCAGGAAGTAAAAGGGCGTGAATTTCAAAAGACAATCCTTTATAACATCACCACGGACTTTGCTGAAATGTGGCATGAGATTATGAATGGCCCCCAAAAAAGAGAACAGAGTACGTTGAACAAATACAAGTACTACTTCAATTTGTTCTATGTTGCCTTAACCCGGGCGAAATTCAATGTGTTTCTTTATGAGGATGAGGAGACGCCGATTGTCAGTAGCGTCAAACATCTATTTGAACATTTACAGCAAGACATCAATACCATCATGGACATCACTTCATATGACACCGTTGAAAAACGTCGTGCGCAAGCTGAACAGTATTTTGAACAGGGTGATTATGAACGAGCGAAAACCTATTACTGGCAGCTTGATGACACTAGGAGCGCTAATATTGCGCAGGCTTATTCATACATTCAAAAAGGACAGTATGAGCAAGGTGTTCTGATGCTTTATTCCTACCCGGAACATCATGAGCACGCTTTAGAGTATACTGGAACCCTTCCCTTGTTGAATCGACTGCTGAGGCACAGGGTTCATGGTGAGGTTGACGCACCCGAACCCGGCGAGGACATTATCGCACAGCTTGAGGAATTCGAGAATGAAGCAGTCTACAGGGAATTATTAAAAGACGCCATCGAGCTTTTGACAAAAAGTCATAAAAAATCAATCACGGAAAGAATAAATACTTTAAGGAAAGAGGGATAAGATGTCTGACCATGCTAACCAGCAAGCTCTAAAAGAAGTGTCAAAATCAATTCAGGCTTCCTACGAGGAACTAAGTGCCTTAATTGGACAAATTGGCGACGTTAAAGAGGCCATTCAGAGTATTAACGCCAGCTCTGAAGAAATACGCGTTAAATATTCAGAGGCGCTTGACAACAATAAGTTGACGGAGACAAAGGATGAGTTCCAAAAGATAGTAAGGAACATGGAGCAATCGCTCGATGGTATAGAAGAAAAAATCAAAAGAGTGGTGGCTCTTAGAAGGATAGCTGCAGATAATTTGGAGGATACAATTAAGAGGGTGAATAAATTCGAAGATACTTTAAACAAATTGAATAGCAAATCCAAGAAGCTAAATGACGATTTAAAGAAGAAAACAGAGAGCTTAAACCATACCCATGAGAGCATTGAAAAAAAGACAAATCGAACGATGCAGATGATTGATCTTAATTATCATGCTGATAAGTACGATGAGATACTTGAGCTACAGAAAAAGAATAATAAATTGCTTAAAGAGCTGAAAGCTGAAAAAAGTTCAAACATTCAAAACGGATTGTAGCTTTCATGATTATTAAAGAGACATGTGTTGCTTGAAGATAGAGAGTCGTTTATTAAGTTGATTTAGCTGAGATAAAGGCAGGCACGGGAGTGCCTGCCTTTATTTCGGCAATATCTTTAAGCTTCACTTTATTCGATAAAATATTCCTGATTAGAAAGACATAAACATGTTAGCATTTGTGTCATTGTGAAGTATTCCATTTTCAGTTCAAAATGTAATATATACTTCTTGAGTAAATAACGGTTCACGATTATTTTAGTAGGTTTGTATGGTTGTTGTACGACGTGCGCTGAATTCTTTTAAGATATTACATGACAATCCGACAATTCTCATGACATTGTAGACAAGCAGGAAACATGAAAGCGCTCATATGGTACAATAAAAGACAATTAAGTACGTATGTAGTTTTTGTAAATAAAAAGCATCCAGGCTTTCAATGCGGATAAAATAGGGGGCATCCATGTGAAACGGGTAGGGGTTGAACTATCAAAAGCCATCAAAGCCGGGCACTGGCTCGATATCGTCTATCATAACAAAAAAGGGGAGACCACGCAGTATTGGATCGCCGTGAAGGATGTCGACATCGACGGGCGGCGTCTGGTCGTGGACATGTACAACCCCGCCAAGCATCTGCACCAGGGGTATACCACGAAAAAGACGCGTATCGCGTTTGATCGCATCCAGTCCGCCGAAGTCCTCGACGAGACGACCTACGAGACGCCTTCTGCATTGTATAAGAAACTTGATAACAACATTGAAAAGCTCGGGTGGCTGGAATACGACAGCTTCGATAGCAACATCCTCTCGTATTTGAAAGCGTGTCTCCAACGTGACACCCAGGTTTATCGCCGACTCGAAACGGAGGATCTGATCTCCGGTCTCGATGTGGAGACGCTCGCGAAGCACGGCGGAATCACGCTCGATGAGCATCAATGCATCGATGTGATCAAGCGGATTCAGGCGTTGAAGAAACAAAAACGCCAGGACATCTACCTCAAGCATCACGAGCTCGCGATCAACGAGCTTTCCATCGCCACCTCGAAGGGGCTGTTCGTCGTCGCCTACCGCCGGGTGCTTTTCAACCCCAAGGAGGCCTCGCTGCGCATGCAGGCACAGCCGACCTTCAACCCGCGCTTCAAGACGTCGGAGGGCCCGCACGCGTTGAAACACTATCTGGATATGGACCTGCATACGTTCATGGAGGGCTACGCCGAAAATCCTAAGGAGTACGCCGGTCGGCTGGAGGCGAACCTGATTGAACACGAGACCCTCGATGAACGGCCGTATCTGATGGACATCATCCGGGAATCGCCCTTCAACGTCGAAGCCGATTACCAGGCCATCAGCGAACGCATGCGGGAGGATAAGCCACCCATCCCCATCAAGGCCTTCTTCGGCAACATGACCCGCCGGCACCGCCGGCAGAAGGAGCGCTACATTGTCGCGCTCGACAATCGAGTGGACATCGACCAGATGCGGATGATTCACAACGCGTTGAAACAATACAGCACCTACGTGCAAGGACCGCCCGGCACCGGTAAGACACAGTCCATCCTGAACGTTATCGTCTCGGCGTTCTTCAACGACCAGACGGCGCTCATCGCCGCCAGCAACAACCATCCGCTCGAGAGCATCTTCCAAAGACTCACCGCGCTCTCCTACAAGACGAACGCCAATCGCACCCCATCCCCTTCCCCATCCTGCGGCTGGGGAACCGGGATGTGCTGATTGAGTCCATGAAGCGGATCAGAAGGCTGTTTGAAGCGTACAAGGATTTCAACGTCTACTCCCTGCCTTTGCAGCGTCTGAAGAAGGACAAGCTGGCCCGTACGAAGAATCTGAATGAAAAGTTGGAGACCTACGAGAAAAAGAAGGAGCTCCATGCACGGTTGAAAGTGTTGGATGCGACCCTAGAAAAGCTTGAAGGCAAGATGCGCTACACCATCCTCAGCGCCGAGAGAGAAAAACTCAAGCGTGAAATCGAAGCCCTGCCGACCATCACGAACGCCGACATCCTGCAGGAAGTCGGCATGCGGGATGCCGATTTCATGACGTGGCTCAACTACATGTCCATCGAACGCATCCAGCGCTTGAAGAAGCCCCGCTTCAAACCCTTGTTCGAGATTGTCGACACCAAAGATGAGAATGAACGCGTGAGGAAGTTCCGTGCCTATCTGCGCGACTGGGAGAGTTTCAAGCACTTGCAGGAAGTGTTCCCGTTCATCGCCTCCACGCTGCACAGCGCCGTCCGCCTCGGTCCGCCGGCGCCGCAGTTCGAGCTGACCATCATCGATGAGGCCGGGCAGGCGACCATCGCGCATGCGCTGCCGGCCATGCTTCGCGGCCAGCAGCTGTTGCTCGTCGGCGATCCGAACCAGCTTGAGCCCGTCGTCTCCATGGAGGAGACGACCAACCGCGCACTCAAGAGGCGCTATCAGGTCCAGGACGTCTACGATTACAAGGAGAATTCCATTCTCAAGCTGATGATGCAGGTCGACCAGATCTCCAAGCACATCCTGCTTCGGTTCCATTATCGCTCCCATAAGGACATCATCCATTTCAGCAACCACAAATACTATGGCCGCAATCTGATCGTCAAGACCGAAAAGCCGCACTCCACCGCGCTGGGCTTCATCGATGTGAAGAACGATGCGAATCCCCACCAGCGCCACAGCTGCCCCAAAGAAGCGGCGGCTATCAACCAGCTCATCCAGCATTATAAAGGGCGCCGGATCGGAGTCATCACGCCCTTCCGCCAGCAGAAGAGTCTGATCGAGAGCCGGCTCAAGGATGTCGCCGACACCGAGGTCGAGGTGGGGACCATCCATTCCTTCCAAGGCGACGAGAAGGATGTCGTCATCCTCTCCCTCTCGATTTCACCCGACACCCGCGCTTATACGTTCGAATGGCTCAAGAATAACCGCGAGCTCATCAACGTCGCTTCGACCCGTGCGAAGGACTACCTTCTGGTCGTGGGGGATGAAGAGGCCCTGCGGAAACAGAGCCAGGGTCGAAACGATCTCAAGGACCTCGTCGACTATGTCAAGCGCAAGGGTCAGACGCCGCTGAAAACCTCCGCCAGTTCATCCTTCAAACGCCGGGCCCGGGGGACGAAACCACTCAACACCTCTTTCGAGGATGACTTCCTCAAGACGCTCGAGCATCTCTTCACCGTCGAACGGCAGTTCATGGTGAAACGCGCCGTGCGCCCTACCAGCATCTTTGAAAGCAGCGAAGAAGAGGATGATCTGGCTTATCTCTTCACTTCCGAATTTGATTTCGTTGTCTTCGATGCGCACACGAAGGCGCCCTTGCTGATTGTCGAACTGGATGGCATCGAGCATCGGAGCGATGCCCAGGTCAAACGACGCGATGCGAAGAAAGAGAAACTCTGTTCGAACCGGGGCATCCTCCTCCATCGTGTCCCCAACGAGCACGCCAGGCGCTATCATTTGATCCGCGAGGACTTGATCCGGTTGTTGTCGGGTTGAGTCAACAATAATCACGATACCTTTTCGAATAAGCCTGTCTTTATACATTAACCAACAACAATTAATGTATTATGTCAGGCTTTCCAGTGTTTCTCAGTAAAATCCTAATTCAAAATCATTTCTTATTCTTCGGAAAATGTCGGGTGGCTTTGCCTTGTAAAGCTTTTAACGTTATGCGATGAAAACGCCGAGTTATAAAGACAGTGTGTGGAACACCACAGCACTTCGTCCGGCTTGGTGCCGGAGTTTTTTATTGAAGAATATGACAAATGTCACTACCCCCCGGTGAAGGGCTCTGGTAGGATAAGCGTAGAGGTGATGAAAATGTTGATTCGCATGAAAGATGTCATCAAACGCTACAACGGAAAACGACTCGCGCTCGATCACTTGGATCTGGAGATCAAGAAGGGCGAAGTCGTCGGCCTGCTCGGCCCCAACGGGGCGGGGAAGACCACGGCCATCAACGCCATCGTCGGGCTGCTCGATGTCGACAGCGGCTCGATCGAGGTCTTCGGAGAGCAGCAGAACGGCTCGAACCGTCACGTGCGGAGCCGCATCGGACTCGTCACGCAGGAAGTGACGGTCTACGAGACGCTCAGCGCCTATGAGAACCTGCTGTTCTTCGGCAAGCTCTACGGGCTCAAGGGGGAGGCTCTCAAGCGCCGCATCGAGGAAGTCGCCACCCTCATCGGGCTCAAGGACCGCCTGCATGAGATTCCAAAAAAATATTCCGGCGGCATGAAGCGCCGGTTGAATATCGGCTGCGCGCTCCTGCATGAACCGGAGCTGATCATCATGGACGAACCCACGGTCGGCATCGATCCGCAGAGCCGCAACTACATTCTGGAATTCGTCAAGCAGCTGGCGAAGGACACCGAGACCGCCATCATCTACACCTCGCATTACATCGAAGAGGTGCAGGCGATCAGCGACCGCGTCTACATTATTGATGAGGGTCACATCATCGCCAAGGGCACGGTGCCAGAGCTGATCCGCAAGGTCCAGGGCGATCAGCACGTCGCGATCGATGTCAAACAGCCGGAAGAAAAGGCGCTGGAGACGATCCGCACTCTGCCGGATGTCAAGGAGGCGCGTCTGGAGAAGCAGACTTTCCGCATCAACCTGCACGCGGGAGCGGATCTATTGGATAAGCTGATCGCGACGCTGTCGCCTTATACGATCACCAACGTGCAGAACGAGCAGGCCAGCCTCGAGGATGTCTTCTTGATGCTGACGGGCAAGACGCTGCGCGACGGCGAGGTGAGCTGAGATGTTTCGTTTCTACGCATTGCGCGTGCTGAAGGATTATCTCGGCCACATCATCTTCATCGGCCTGCCGCTCGTTTTGATCTATGTCAACATGGAAATCCAGGCGAATGCGAATCCGGATGCCGACCTCGGTTACATTGCGTTCTTCATGGGCATCGGCTTCATTCTGATGTTTCAAGTCTTCGGAGCCGCCTACACCACCGAAGGCATGGAGGTGGATTTCTTCACCGCCTTCAAGGACCGCCTTCGCGCCGCTCCTGTGCATCCCGCACGCTTCATGGTGACCAACATGCTCTACAGTTCGATCGTAAGCTTTCTGCAGCTGATGTTGATTCTCGCCTTTATTTTCGTAATGTACGAGCCGTCGGTCTCGAACTGGGGGCTGGCCATACCGGTCATCTTCCTCGGGGTTGTGTTCACCCAGACGCTGGGGGCCGTTGTAATCATTCTCGTCAAGAAAGCCAGCAAGGCACAGGCCGTCATCACGCTGTACGCCATCGGCGGCTCGATATTGGCGGGTCATATTATCGGACTTCCCGATAATACGGTCATGAATTTCCTCGAAGACTATTCTTCGCCCATCAGCTGGCAGCGTCTCTCGATCGAGCATTTCGTGGATGGCGATTATGCCATGGGCATGCTGGGCATCGGGTTGTTGCTCGGCACTTGGGCGGTCCTACTCACGGCGCTTTTCAGAATGAGCCGGCGGGTGGTTGCATGAGGACGATTTTCGCCTTCACGTTCCGCCGGCTGTGGAAGCAGCCGCTGGTGCTTGGTCTCATGTTCGTGCTGCCCTTCATCATCCTGCTCATCCCCATTACCGGGGCGGAGGAGACCCCGCGTCTTCAATACGGTCTGTTCGCCCTGGGTCTCCTGTTCGTCGCGGTCATGCTCAGCAAGCTGGTGATCGAGGACCGCCAGCTGAAGACCATCGTCCGCATTGCGTCCACCCCGGTGTCGCATCGCGAGTATCTGCTTGGACATCTTCTGGCCTACTTCCTCGTACTCATTGTGCAAATCACGTTCTTCTGGGGGCTTTCGCTCATCCGCTGGGACGCCTCGATGACATTCTTCCTCTGGGCGTATGGTTTCCTGGCGTTCTTTGCGGTCATGGCCATCGCGCTCTCGCTGTTCTGGCATACGCTCTTCAAGACCTATACCATCTCGCTGGCTGTCTACAGCATCGT
>SL_5KL_010_SEDDRAFT_10002274_pt1 | contig 10801 bp, 8 predicted proteins | sample SodLakKL_010_SED_FD_9118 | JGI IMG/M metagenome (IMG submission 9118)
TTTTGTCTTTTTGTCTTTTTGTCTTTTTGTCTTTTTGTCTTTTTGTCTTTTTGTCTTTTTGTCTTTTTGTCTTTTTGTCTTTTTGTCTTTTCAACATTTTGACGTAATTAAAAATACCGTGAGAACAACCACCATACTACGCATATTGTCAGTACTGCTTGTCATCGTATGCCTGATCCCGGAGGATGCTTATGGCCAGAGGAGAAGAGGGCGTGCATTCAGGTTCCAGAACCTTCCCGACCACGATGTTATGCCTTACCATTTCGGGTATACCATAGGATACAGCTCGCTGGGGTATTCCGTAAGGCCGGCAAACTATTCCGATCCTGGGGGACATGGGGGACATGAATTTGAGCATATCCTCGCCTCGGAGTGGGCCCATGGCTTTCACCTGGGGGTGCTCGGAAACCTCAGGCTTGGAAGGTTTTTTGATCTGCGGCTCATCCCTACGCTGGTCATTGCAGAAGACCGGAATATTGAATATTATACTAATGATTATAATGTGTATATAGAAGAGGGCCTAAGCCCAACCCTCCATCAGGACATTGACCAAAGCCTCGGGGTTGTCCAGCTGGATTTCCCCCTGCACCTGAAATATAAGTCGGTCCGTATGAATAACACCAGGGCCTATGTAACCACGGGGATCAAATTCAGCCACGATTTTTCCGCCACAGAACGAAAAGACCCCTCGGGCGCTGACCGGTTTCGCACAAGAATAGCCCATGAAGACCTTCACTACGAGTTGGGGGTCGGCATGGACCACTACTTTTATTACTTCAAACTTGGGTTGGAGCTTAAAGCATCTTTTGGCATCAGAGATCTTCTAAGAGAGGGGCATGAACAAGATACCAGATATTATGATTCCATCGACAGGCTGAATGCCCGCGCCATCATGTTCTCCATATTCATTGAATAAAATCTGCTCACGACAGATCCATCCAACGCTTCAGACTTCTGCCCGTTTCAGCCGCCTAACCTGGCTGCTGCACCTTTATAATTCCGGTACCCGGAAGAAAAACCAGCAATCAAAAGATGAAACACCCATGTTGTAAATCCCGACCATTCGGGAACAGGATTTTTGTCACACAGGAGGATGATTATTGGGACGTTTCGACATTTCGACATTTTGACAGTTGCAACACAACCCCTAAACTTTTGCCAAAAACATAAACATCTCACCAACAACTAGTTGAAAAAACACAAACACCAGATAGCCAATAAGTTGAAAAATTATAAACAGATGAAGTATAATTCGCATCCTACGTCAGTTTGGTAAAAAGATCCCATACCACGATCCCGGCGGTAACCGAAACATTAAGCGAGTGTTTGGTACCGAACTGCGGGATCTCAAGGCAAAGGTCACACAGAGTAAGCACTTCGTTGCTTACACCCTTTACCTCGTTGCCGAACACAACAGCGTATTTACGGTCTTTTTCCGGACGAAACTCCTGAAGATGAATGCTTTGAGTAGTTTGTTCGAGGGCCAGAACCACGTATCCTTCCTTTTTTAAAAGTGCAACCGCATCGACAGTCCTTTCAAAGTATTGCCAGGCAACAGACTCTGTGGCGCCCAGTGCGGTTTTATGTATCTCACGATGGGGAGGTGTTGCAGTAAATCCGCACAGGTAAATGCCTTCCAGCAGAAATGCATCCGCCGTACGAAAAACCGCCCCGGTGTTCATCATGCTCCGAATGTTGTCGAGCACGATAACCACAGGCATCTTTTTTGCACTCCTATAGCCCTCAGGGGTTTTCCGCCCCAGCTCATCCATCGAAAGTTTCCGCATCCTTATAACACCTTACCCTTAATCTTAACCTTACCCTTAACCTTACCCTTAACCTTACCCTTAATCTTATCCTTAATCTTAATCTTACCCTTAATCTTAACCTTCTTACTTCCTCAGCTCCTCCACCAACCTCCTCGTCCCGCTTCCGGCCTTTTCCCTGATCACCCGCACTCCCTGGATATGGGCGGCATTCACCTCGCCGGGATCAATCAGGTAAACAGGGACCCCGGGCCGCACGTAGCTGACCAGGCTGGCTGCGGGGTATACATTGAGGGAAGTGCCAATGATCACAAAAATATCGGCTGAATTCGACAAATCTGCTGCAGCCGGGATCATGTGTACGGGTTCGCCAAACCAGACAATATGTGGCCGGAGCTGTGAACCCAGTTCACACGTGTCACCGGGTTTCAACTCCCATCCTTCAAGATCGTACACAAGGTTTTCGTCGACCGACGAGCGCACCTTTTTCAGTTCACCGTGAAGGTGCATTACGTGGCTCGAGCCCGCGCGCTCGTGCAGGTCATCAACATTCTGCGTGATGATACGCACATCGTAATCCTTTTCCAGTTCCACCAGGGCATAATGGGCATCATTGGGCTCGACCTCGTAAAGCTGTTTTCGCCTCTGATTGTAAAAATCGATCACAAGGTCGCGGTTTCGTTCCCAGGCCTCGGGCGTCGCAACCTCCATAATGTCATACTCCTCCCAGAGCCCCCCGCTGTCTCTGAATGTTTTAATTCCGCTTTCGGCGCTTACACCAGCCCCTGTCAACACTACAATTCGCTTCTTTGACATAATAGCAATCTTTAAAATATTCGTATCGTATTGTGTTATGATGGTCCCTCTCGCCGGCCGAAAGGGTCGATTGGCAGCTGCACATACAGACCCTGTTGCGATCACAACAATCAGTCATCCTCAAATTCACTGCCTTCGATATAGGCTTTCAGATGCGAGGCAAAGTCTTTGTCAAGAGTCATAACTTTTTTTATGTCCTTGAGTGCTTCTTTTTTCTGGTTGTTCCCAAAAGCCGCCTCGGCGCGCGCCATATATGCATTTACCAGGTTTTTATCCAGTTTTAATGCAATGTTAAGATATTCCTGGGCTTTTTTATATTCTTTCGTCATTAAAGACACCACCCCTTTGCCAAACCACCCGCAGGCACAGCTTCTGTCCTTATCCGCAACTTTCTCGAAACACTCACGTGCCGTCTGATAATCTTCCAGGACAAGAAACAACCCTCCCAGATCGCACAGCGCTTCTCCGTTATCCGGATCCTGCCGGGTTACCCTTTCGAGGTCCATTTTAGCCTTTTCGTATTCTTCGTTTGCTCCGTATACAAGAGCCCGGGAGTGGTAATAGGACATATTGTCCGGGCAGGTCTTTATCAGCTGATTCAAATCCTTCAATGCGCTCTCGTAATCAGCCGTCCTGAAGAACGCACATGCACGTCCGTACAAGGCAGATTCGTTTCTTCCTTTTTTCAGGATCTCCCCGAACAAGCTGAGAGCCTCATCGTGGTGGCCCTTATCAAAGCTGCCCCATGCAGTTTCCAATTTTGTCTGACGTGGCTTTGCCGAAGATTTTGCCATATATTTGCATTTTTCATATCAAATATAAAAGATTATTCATAGCAGACCAAAGGTATCCTCAGAACATTTTTTGACTTACTTTTGTATATTTACCAGGGAGGATATTACTCCATTCATACAACGTTGTTTTTTCAAAAGCCCATGGACACTTTTTCCTATTTGAACAGCATCGACCCTTCGCGTCTTGAAGCAATGTACCGCGAGTATCTTGAGGATCGCGACAATGCAGATCCTGGCTGGAGGCAGTTTTTTGACGGTTTTGAGTTTGCACGTACGCGTTACCCGGAACCTGATACGGCAAGCGAAGAAGAGACTTTGCTGTTCAGAAGCGAGTTTCATGTGATTAACCTGATAAATGCATATCGGGAAAGGGGGCATCTGTTCACCAAAACCAACCCGGTGCGCACCCGCAGGCGGTATTTCCCAACACTTGACCATCAGAACTTTGGCCTGAGCGACAATGATCTGGACAACAGTTTCCAGGCGGGCAGCGAATTGGGCATTGGCAAAAGCAAGCTCAAAAACATCATTGGCCACCTCCAGCAAACCTACTGCCAGAGCATAGGAGCCGAATACATGTACATACGTTCCCCGGAAATTGTCGAATGGCTGCAAAACCGCATGGAAGGGGTAAAAAACACACCATCGTTTGATCCTGAAAAGAAAAAACAGATCCTGTCAAAGCTCATTGAAGCAGTAAATTTCGAACAGTTTGTGCGCAAACGCTTTCCCGGCCAGAAACGTTTTTCGCTGGAAGGGTGCGAAACCCTGATCCCTGCCCTGGATGCGGCAATTGAACACGGCGCAGCCCTGGGTGCCGAAGAATACGTTATCGGGATGGCTCATCGCGGACGCCTTAACGTGCTTGGCAATATCTTACGAAAGCCCTACAGGCAGATTTTCAGTGAATTTGAAGGGAAGGAGTATGCTGAAGAAACCTTGCTCGGCGATGTGAAATACCATTTGGGATGTACCCTGGAGACCACCACCCGCAACGGGAAAAGCGTGAACCTGAGCATTGCCCCTAACCCGAGCCATCTGGAGGCGGTTGACCCTGTTATGGAAGGCATTTCGCGCTCCAAGATAGATCTCAAACACGACGGAGACTTCAAAAAGCTGGTCCCCCTGATGATCCATGGCGATGCATCCATTGCAGGGCAGGGAGTCGTGTATGAGGTGGTACAGATGTCACAGCTTCCCGCTTTCAAAACAGGGGGAACCATACACCTTGTCATTAATAACCAGCTCGGCTTTACGACAAACTACCTCGAAGGAAGGTCGAGCACCTATTGTACAGATGTCGCCAAAACTATCCAGGCGCCTATTTTTCATGTCAATGGCGATGATGTGGAAGCAGTGGTCTACACTTTAGAGTTGGCCATGGAGTTCAGGCAACGCTTCCACCGGGATGTTTTCATTGACCTGTTGTCGTACCGCAAATACGGACACAACGAAAGCGACGAGCCACGGTTCACACAGCCCATATTGTACAAGATCATTGAAAAGCATCCGGATCCCGCAAAGATCTATATCCAGAAGCTTATGGAGCGGGAAGAAATTAGCCGGGAAGAGGTCGCAGGCATCCAGGATGCCTATGATCAGGTGTTTCAGAAAGAGCTGGAGATTGGAAAGCAGATTGAGAAAGGAAACATCGACCCGTTTCTTGCCAACACCTGGAAAAATATGCCCGACATAAAGGCTGCTGAAGTGCAGCAGCCCGCAGATACTGCCTTTGACCTCAAAAAGCTGCAGGAAATAGCCTTGAAAGTCACCACACTGCCCGAAGGGAAAAACTTTTTCCGGAAAATGGTCAAGCTTATGCGCGACAGGCAGCAAATGATTTTCAAAGAGCACAAAGCCGACTGGGCTATGGCCGAAACGCTGGCCTATGCATCGCTGCTCGACGAGGGATTCCCCGTGAGAATATCCGGGCAGGATGTGGCAAGAGGCACTTTCAGCCACCGTCATGCCATTCTGAAAATTGAAGATTCGGAAGAGGAGTACGTGCCACTGAATCAAATCAGCGATACCCAGGCCTCCTTTGAAATCTATAATTCGCTGCTATCGGAATACGGTGCACTGGGCTTTGAATATGGCTATGCAATGGCAAGCCCATATAAACTCATAATATGGGAGGCACAATTCGGGGATTTCAACAACGGGGCACAGATCATTATAGATCAGTTTCTTACCAGTGCCGAAGAAAAATGGAAAGTACGAAACGGCCTTGTCATGTATCTGCCCCATGGATACGAAGGCCAGGGACCGGAGCATTCGAGTGCAAGGATAGAAAGGTTTTTAAGCGCATGTGCGGAGAATAACATACAGGTAGCGAACTGCACAACACCAGCCAACTTTTTCCACATCCTCCGCCGCCAGATGAAGCGCACTTTCAGAAAGCCGCTGGTGATATTTACCCCCAAGAGCCTGCTGAGGCATCCCGGATGCATGTCATCACTCGAAGAGCTTGCCAACGGGCANTTTCATCCGCTTATTGATGACCCGGACGCCAACCCCGAAATCATTGAAAGGGTCATTCTTTGCTCGGGNAAGATATANTACGATCTCAAGGAAAACAAAACACAAAAAGGCTTNAATCAAACCGCCATTGTAAGGCTGGAACAATTATACCCGATNCCNGAAAAAGAATTGCAGCGCGTGAAGGAAAAATACNGGANGGCCAGCAGGTGGATATGGGTTCAGGAAGAACCGCAAAACATGGGTGCATGGCCATTTATCTCCATGAACCTCAGGGTTAAATTGCCGCTTAGCAACATTGCCCGGCCCGTAAGTGCCAGTCCGGCAAGCGGCTCCAGCAAGTTTCATCAGATGCAGCAGCAAAAAATTGTGGAAAAAGCATTCGAGGAATGCGATTGCGAAAACGTTTGCCGTGAGTGCAAGCAGCTTTGCATCAGCCACCTGGAAGAAAAAATGTGGAAGGAGTAATGAAAGAGTTATTTGTCAGGATTGATGCCGGGAACTGGGCACAGGGCAGCAGACACAGGGAACCGGCCAGCGCGCAGCCGCATCTCCTGGGCTGCAGGGATGAAGTTGTAAACCATATCCGGCCGAAGAGCCCGGGATGCGGGGGTGAGGTTATGCAACATTCCCGGCCGAATGACCCGGTCACCGTTGTCAGCAGCTGCATCAAATGAACTCTGCTAAGTCTGAAGGTGCCCGGACTATTCGACCTTTTGACCTTTTGACTTTTTGACTTTTCGACTTTTTGACCTTTTGACCTTTTATATAACACCGACATTAAAATACAGGACTTATGGCAGTAGAAATCAGAGTACCGGAAGCGGGCGAATCGATCACCCAGGTTGAGCTGGCAAGATGGCTGGCAGAAGACGGCGACTGGGTGGAGAAAGACCAGGAAATCGCGGAAATCGATTCTGACAAAGCCACACTGACCATCAATGCAGATGAAGCAGGCAGGATACGCATTATGGTTGAAGAAGGCACTACCGTTGAGCCCGGAAAAATAATCGGCGAGATAGACACCAGTGCCCGGCAACCGGAAAGCCGGGAAAAGCCATCCGAAAAAGAAGTTGCTTCTGCCGAAGAAAAGACACAAAAGGAAAAGCCCGCGGAACCTTCGTCAGGCCCTGCCGCCGGCAGTCATCAAGAGACAGCGCAAACAGCAAAGGAAGATGGAGGCAAACCCAAAGAGGAACCCGGGAAAAAAGAAACTGCCGCTCCGGATATCACTTTTTCCCCGCAGGCTCAAAGGCTGATGGAAGAAAAAGGGATTGACCCGGATTTCGAAAATATCCGTCCCGGCAGCAAGAGAATCACCAAGAAAGATATACTTGCAGCCATCTCCGGGCAATTTGCAGCAAGCCACGGCCCTGCCGCCCCGGGCACGCCCGAAACGGAAGGGGTGCCTTCCTGGGGCGGTACGCGGAAGGAAGAGCGCCGGAAGATGTCAACACTCCGGAAAAAGGTGGCCGAGAGGCTGGTGGCCGTCAGGAACGAAACAGCAATGCTGACCACCTTTAACGAAGCCGACATGTCGGCTATCCTTGAGCTTCGCAAAAGGTATCAGCAGGACTTCATTGAAAAGTATGGCTTTAAACTTGGCTTTATGTCTTTTTTCGTAAAAGCCGTTTCAGAAAGCATTCCCTTTTTTCCCCAGGTAAACGGATACATTGATGGTAATCACATTGTGATCCCCGATTTTGCTGATGTGGGTATCGCGGTCAGCACACCCAAAGGGTTAATGGTCCCGGTGATACGCAGTGCCGAGCAAAAGAGCATACCGGAATTGGAGCAAGCCATAAACGAAATGGCTGAGCGCGCCCGGAACAACAAGATAAAGATCGAAGAACTGCAGGGCGGCACCATTTCCATCACCAACGGAGGTGTGTTCGGCTCCATGCTGTCGACACCTATCATCAACCCGCCTCAAAGCGCCATACTCGGCATGCACAACATTGTGGAACGCCCCGTAGCAATTGACGGCAAAGTGGAAATACGCCCGATGATGTATCTCGCACTTTCTTATGATCATCGTATCATCGATGGGAAAGAATCGGTCAGTTTCCTGGTAAAGGTGAAGGAATACATAGAGAACCCTGCAAAAATGCTGTTCAGAGGCAAAGACCCCCTGGAAAGCCTTATTGGTGTTGCATAAGCCGGGGCTGTCATTACCGGCAGGCAGTCGTCTTGTACGGATAGCATGGCTCACAGGACAAAATCCCCCGTTTGCCAGTGAACACAGCGCTGACTTGCTGATGAATGTAAGCCTGCCAGTCAAACAAACTGCATGTCTTTGCAGTTTAGATAGCGGCATTTAGAAAAAAAACCATTCAATTATGGCACTCATAAAATCAATCAGAGGCTTCACACCGGCTTTTGGAAAAAACTGTTACCTTGCCGACAATGCAACTGTAATTGGGGATGTTATAACCGGCGACAATTGCAGCATTTGGTTCAATGCCGTAGTCCGGGGAGATGTTCACTACATCAGGATTGGCCACAACGTAAACATTCAGGACGGTGCTGTGGTGCACTGCACTTTCGAAACAGCTCCCACAAAAATTGGCAACAATGTATCAGTGGCTCATAAAGCCATTGTGCATGGATGTACTATTGAGGACAATGTGCTGATTGGCATGAACGCCGTTGTGATGGACAACGCTGTTGTAGGTAAGAACTCCATTATTGCCGCAGGGGCGGTGGTACTTGAGAATACTCTGATTGAACCCGGCAGCGTGTATGCGGGCATCCCGGCAAAAAAGATAAAAGATATCAGTCAGGAACTGACCCGTGACCTGCTCGAGCGCATATCAAAAAAATACATTATGTATGCAGGATGGTACCGCGGCGACACATAAAAAAACACCCTGGTGGTCACGGGCATCCCGCTTCCAAAAGGGTGTTTTGCTATCGTTTACAAGCAATCTCCAATTATTCCAGTTCCAGCTCTTGCCTCACTAAAGGCATAATGTTTTCGCCGTTCTCCCAGAAAACCATTGAGCCTCCACTCGTGTCAAAAATGTATGTAAAGCCGTGCTCGCGCCCTACTTTTTGAATGGCATTGCGAGCTTTCTCAATAATAGGGCTTAGCAAACGTTCTTCCTGTTCCATGATGTCCTGTTGTGCGGACTCCTGGAACTCCATAATGCGTTCGTTAAGGCTTTGCAATTCCCTTTCTTTTGACTGTCTGACGAGCTGTGAATACGTTTCCTGGTTTTCAATGTACTCCTGGTATTTGGTCTGAAACTCATTCTGCATGGCAGCAAAAGTCTCTTCCAATTCCTGGGCGTATCGTTCAAGGTCGGCTTGTGCCTGTTCTCTGCCCGGCATCATCCGGAGCAATTCATTGGTGTTGATATGACCAAACTTTGCCTCTTGCTGGGCAGATAACGAAGTCCCTCCCATTAAGATCATTACGAGGAGCGACAAGCTAAGCAGTTTTTTCATTGCTATTGGTGACTTAAAGGTTATTATTCGATTTGGCGCACAAATTTAATCAATTAAAATAAAATAACTCTGTTTTTAACAGCATTTAAGATGGCAAAAATCGTGCCTGTGCTGTAACTCTTTCAGACCAGCCAGAATAATACATCCTGGGGCATTTTTTTAAAAATATTTTTGTGTTTTTAAAAAAACCGTATATTTGCAAACGCAAAAGCAAAGCACGCGGAAATAGCTCAGCTGGTAGAGCACGACCTTGCCAAGGTCGGGGTCGCGGGTTCGAGTCCCGTTTTCCGCTCAAAAAAAAATACCTCTGAAAAGAGGTTTTTTTTTATCCGCACAAATTGGCAGGATAAACGTGTGCCCGGATGGTGGAATTGGTAGACACCCAGGACTTAAAATCCTGTGGCCATTGCGGCCGTGCCGGTTCGAGCCCGGCTCCGGGTACCATTCAAGAGCCCAAGGTCCATTTTAACTGGTCTTGGGCTTATTTTCTGAAGCTCCGGATAAAGTCTTCCACTTCAGGTACTCCGCCCTGGTAAACCAGGTACCCGTTATATGGCTCCCGGGGCGTGATGTCGTCGTTCATTGGGGTAAGCATGATTTTTTTGATCTCTTCCGGGTCGTCTGTCTGGCCGAGGGCCCAGCCAAGCTTGACCCAGGCTACTTCCGGGAGCATGTTTTCGGCCGGCACAACGCCAAGGGCCATCATCTCACGACCGGTTTCGTAGACAAACATTTGCACATATCCCCAGAGGGTCTGAACCGTCATATATACAGCCACTCCTTTTTTGCTGGCGCGCTCAAGGGCGGGGTACAGGGGCTTGTTAACGTGGCCAAGCCCCGTGCCTGCAATCACGATACCCCTGTATCCGTTATCAACAAGCGAATCAACCATGTCCGGGAACATATTGGGGTAATAATACAGGATCGCCACTTTTTCCTCGAAATAGGGTTTTATGATGACATCTTTGTCTTTGCGCCGCGGTTTGGCATTGTTTTTTATGGGGGTTACGGCTTGCCTGGTCACTTTCGCGAGCGGCATATCGCCGAGGGTCCGGAATGTGCTTCGATATGAGGAGTGCATTTTCCGCACGCGGGTTCCCCTGTGCAGGAGGCCATACTCATCGGAAGTGGGGCCAAACATACATACCATCACCTCAGCAACATTGCCATGCCCTGCTGCGTAGCATGCATGCATCAGATTGAGGGCTGCATCGGAGGAAGGCCGGTCGGAAGATCGTTGCGATCCAACCAGGACAATAGGTATGGGTGGGTTTTGCACCATATACGTGAGAGCAGCGGCAGTATGGTGGAGCGTGTCGGTACCGTGACCGATCACAATGCCGTCAATCCCGTTTTCAATTTCCTTGCCGATGGCAACAGCCAGCTGTTTATACTGCGCGGGGCCCATATTCTCGCTGAACACGGCAAACACCTTTTCGGTGGTCAGGTTACAGATATCGGCCAGCTCAGGGACGGCGCCGTAAAGCTCTCCCGGGG
>SL_5KL_010_SEDDRAFT_10002276_pt1 | contig 10798 bp, 9 predicted proteins | sample SodLakKL_010_SED_FD_9118 | JGI IMG/M metagenome (IMG submission 9118)
CCTGAAGGAGAAAGGGGCGTTTGCCGTTATACCAGGGCTGCAGCTTACAGTCATACCGACAAGTTCAAGTACTTTAAAGAAGCCAACGAAAAAGTTGTTGTAATTATCCATATTGAGGGCGAAGAAGGGGTTCGCAATCTTGATGAAATTATTGCGGTAGAAGGACTGGATGTTATTTTCATCGGGCCTTATGACTTGTCCCAGTCCATGGGAGTGCCCGGTGATGTTAACAACCCCAAGGTTGAGGAGAAAATGAGAGAAATTGTCGAAAAGGCTAAAAAGGCGGGACTGGTTGTCGGCACATTTGTTGAAGATGTGCAGTCTGCTCATAAGTGGATGGACCTGGGTATCCAGTATATATCATACTCGGTTGATGTTGGCATATTTTACCAGTGCCTAAAATCTTTGGCCGGTGAGCTGAAATCGCGGGGGTAAATTCTCAGGTGTCGTATTTGCCGGAGGGGGTGGCAGGGTATTAGATAATAACGATCAAGCAATCTATTGTTGCTATATAACCAGTACTGCTATTTTTTTGGGAGGTGACCACGTGTCAGCTAATGCTGTGCTTTTAGAATTGAAAGGTGTTGTAAAAGATTATCCCGGTGTTCGTGCTCTTGACCATGTGGATTTCACAATGAAAAAAGGTGAAACCCATGTGCTGGTTGGAGAAAACGGTGCAGGAAAATCAACTTTAGTTAAGGTAATAAGCGGGGCTACTGGTACTAACAAATTGGAAGAAATGAATTTTAATGGCAAGCCAATAAGAATCGAGAGTCCCAGGGATTCTTTGAAGGCCGGAATTGCCGTTATCTATCAGCACTTTAGCCTGGTTCCCCACCTGACTGTTGCTTCAAACATTTTTCTCGGTCAAGAAAAGCGTAAAGGTTTTAGATTAGATTTTAAAACCATGCAGGAAGAGGCACAAAAACTGATTGATGATCTGGGGGTAGATATAGATGCCAGGTTGAGGGTGGGGGAGCTGAGCGCCGGGGATCAGCAGATAGTGGAAATTTGCAAAGCGATTTCCAGGGACCCCAAACTTTTGATTATGGATGAGCCTACTTCAGGATTGAAGAGTGTGGAGATAACTCGTCTCTTTACCATAATCGAAAAACTGAAGGAAAAAGGAATTAGCATCCTTTATATTAGCCATCGCCTGGAAGAAATTTTCGAAGTGGGCGATAGGGTCACTGTTCTGCGTAACGGGCAGAAGGTTCACGAAGGAAACTTAAAAGAACTGGATCACGCCGGTATTACCCGTTTGATTATCGGGCGCGATCTTGAAGAAAAGTTTCCTAAAGAAGAAGTTCCATTAGGTGATGTAATTTTTGAAGTTGACAGCCTGGAAAACATGAAAACCAAGGTTCTCCTGAAAGATATCTCCTTCCAGGTGCGTGAGGGTGAAATACTGGGCATTTACGGGATCCTGGGCTCCGGTAAAGACGAACTTGCCGAAACTCTTTTTGGCCTTATGCCAAGTACCGGGGGAGCAATGAAGGTTAAAGGTAAAGAGCGTAAGATTGCCAGCCCGGGTGACGCCATTGATTCACGCATGGGTTATCTTACCGACGACCGCCGCCGCGACGGTTTGGTCGATGTGATGTCGGTAAAGAATAATCTTACCATGGCCGCTTTTGCCCGTTTCAACCGCCTTTATCTTCAAGATTCCATGCAAAGGGACGAAGCTAAAGAATATGTCGAAAAACTGCGCATTATCACGCCGGGGATTGAAACTGTCGTTCAGAGCCTGAGCGGAGGGAATCAGCAGAAGGTTGTTCTCGGTAAGTGGTTAATATCCCAGGCCGATATATTGATGCTTAATGAGCCGACCAAGGGAATCGATGTGGGCTCGAAAGTCGAGGTTTTCCGCCTGATGGTAGAACAGGCCCGCCAAAAGAAAGCGGTTATTTTCCTGACTTCGGAGCTGGAGGAAGTAATGGGCATGGCGGATCGGGTTCTGGTTATGAGAAACGGCAGGGTTGTCGCTGAATATTCCCGGGCCCAGATCGTAAGCGGTGAAGTAACGAAAGATCAATTGCTGCTTACGGCTACAAAGAAAGAAAAAGAAGAAGTGAGCTAGGCTCGCTTCAGGGAAATAGTGAATAAGGAGGTCAAAATTTATGGAAGCAATCCAGCGTAAATGGGAAGAGTTGAAAATATTGAACCCACACCTTGGGGTAATCTTTTCTCTTCTGGCAATGTTGATTTTGATAATAATAGTGATGCCCTTCGTCAGTGATAGGTTTTTGACTGCGACTAACATTGTAAACCAGTTAACCCAGGCTTCTATCTTTTTAATCATGGCTGTCGGCATGACCCTGGTGATGACTACTTCCGGTATCGATATCGCTGTAGGTTCCCACCTGGGTCTGGCAGTCAGTATTATCGGGATAGTGGGAATTGGCTATGGCTTCCCGGTGTGGGCTACAATTCTGGCGGGACTTGCTGCAGGTGCCCTGGGAGGTGCTTTTAACAGTGTTTTTATTGTGAACTTTAAAGTACCCCCGATTATTGTTACATTGGGAACCTGGACGGTGTTCCGGGGGCTTGCCTATGTTTTAACCGGTGGTCAGCTGGTCTTTGGTTTTCCAAGAGAATTTGTCTGGATTGCCAGGGGAAATCTCCTGGGCATTCCTGTTCCGGTTATCCTGGCCGTGCTGGCATTTATCTTCGGCTATATTTTGCTGCATAAGACAGCATACGGGTCTTACCTGTCCGCCCTGGGCGGGAACGAAGAAGCTGCCATGCTGGCCGGAATTAATGTTAAAAAAATAAAATTTTCCGTTTATGTCATTGCCGGGATGCTGACAGGGCTGGCGGCTATAATAACTTCAGCCAGGTTGGATACGGCTCATCCTACTGCCGGGATCGGCTACGAGTTGACCGTGATTGCCGCTACTGTTCTCGGCGGAACATTGTTGTTCGGTGGTCGGGGATTAATGATCGGCACTCTTATTGCAGTGCTCTTTTTGCAGGTCTTAACGAATGCAATGATTATGGGCGGCGTAGGCATCTACTGGCAAAGAGTATTATTTGGTTTTATTTTTGTCCTGGTTGTTGCTATACGCACAATTCGGACGGAGAAGCAGGAAGTGTGATGTATATTTCAAAGATTTGCAGGTAAAAAGACCTTGATAGACCTTATTATGTAAACTATAATTGAGTTAAGCTTTATTTAGAATACCGTAAACCTTGGAAAAATTTGTTATGTTAACTTAAGTGAGGTTGCTTGTATTTTACTATTGAGAAGGAGGGGTACAGCCCATGAGTACACTAGTAGGCAAATGGAAAGAATGGAAGATGACCTATCCGGACCTGGGAACCTACACGTCTATGCTGATATTGACCGGGGTAATGATTATTGTAATGACCATGCTTTCGGAGCAATTTTTGACCGTTCAAAACTTTTATAACATTATCACCCAGAGTGCATACTACCTGGTTTTGGCTGTAGGTTTAACTATTGTTCTTACAACCTCAGGTATCGACATTTCCATCGGATCGCTAACTGGACTTTGTGCCAGTGTAATGGGTTACATGATGATCCATTACGGTTTTCCGATCTGGATGTCGCTGCTGGGTGGCCTGGCAGTAGGGCTGTTAGGGGGGTTGTTTAACGGGTTTTTCATTACCAAGTTCAAGGTAGCGCCAATTATTGTCTGCCTGGGTACCTTTACCATGTTCCGGGCTCTCGCCTTTGAATTTACAGGCGGACATGTTGTTTTTGGTCTTCCCGACCCGATCCAGGCCTTTACCCGGGTGACATTTGCAGGATTGCCCGCCTCGGTCTGGGTTGCGCTGCTTACGGTTGTCTGGGGTGTATATTTCTTAAACAAAACCAGGGCAGGCCGTGAAATTGCCGCCCTGGGTGGCAATGAAAAAGCAGCTACCCTGGCGGGAATAAATGTGCCAAAATTAAAATACATGACCTACGGAATAATGGGCATTATGTGCTCCCTTTCCGGACTGATTAGTATGGCCAGGCTTAATGTGGCCGATCCCCAGACCGGAACGGGCTATGAATTTCATGTCCTTGCCGCCGTAGTTCTTGGAGGCACTTCAATAAATGGAGGCCGCGGTTTAATGATTGGTTCATTTATTGCCATAATCTTTTTGCAAATTGCCAATAACGCACTCTATTTTTCCGGCATCTCCTGGTTTTGGCAGAGAGTTATGATCGGCACAATATTTATTGTCGTCGTTGCTATTAGGACGTTTAGAGCGAAGCAAGATTACTAGGTTGGGTTTTTAGAACCTTATACTGATAAAAGTTTGTCAGTGTAACAGTAGGGGGATATAAAATTGTAATTAAAGGGGGTGAGAATGGCTTAGACGAAGCGAGAAATTGTAGGTTTAGTTGGGTTGTTGTAATGAGAGGGAAGAAAATCTAAGGAGGGCAAGATTGATGTTAAAAAGTAAGTATTGGTTGGTATTTCTCTTGGTTTTGGGTTTAGCGGTGTTTGCTTTTGGTTGTGAAGAGCCGGTAGATCCTGAAGAGCCGGTAGATCCTGAAGAACCGGTAGAACCAGAAGAACCAGTTGATGAGGCGTTGATCGGCTGGGCTGTTCCCTATCTCGACAGGGATGACTCGTTCGGATTTTACGAGCGGGCCGTTAGAGATCACCTGGACGAGCAGGGCATCAATTATGTAATGGACGCGAGGGCACCTGATTCCCACTCCGACCATGCCGGTCAGCTGGCCATCATCGAAGACTTCATTGCCATGGGAGTTGACTACATGGTTATCGCCCCGACCTGCTTCGAAGGTCAGCAGCCCGCCTACCGCTCTGTTATCGAAGCGGGTATCCCCATGGTTATCATGGGCTACCTCGGTTGGGAAGAAGACTTCGACGTACCGCCGAGTGACGACGTCTACTTTGTGGGGTACTCGCATACAGAAGCAGGGATAGTTACAGCTGAATGGGTTAGAGACAATTATCCGGAAGGAACAAAAATAGGTATCGTCCATGGTACCCCCGGCTATGTAACCGATGCCCGCACCCAGGTGGACCTGCATAAGGAACACGGCATGGAAATTGTAACCGAACAGCACGCTGACTATGACCGGGCAACTGCCTACCGGGTTACAGAAGATATACTGGCGGCACATCCTCCGGGAGAAATTGACCTGCTGCTGCCGGCAAACAGTGCCATGGCTGTTGGTACCGCTGAAGCGCTGGCTGACTCCGGCCGTGATGATGTAGAAGCACTGGGCTGCGGCGGGACCGTTGAAGAGCTGGTCGACGTAGCCAGAGAACGTATGGTAGCAAGCTGGGTCAGAAGCCACTTTGATGAAGGCGTTGCTGCAGCAGAAGTCATTATCGCCTACATTGAAGGACGTCAGGATGAACTCGATGAAATTATCGAAGTGCCCCTTTACATGGTAGAAGATCTTGAAGACATTAAAGAAAAGCATGATGAACGTTACCATGAATATCTTATTCCTCATCTTGAAGATATTTGGTAGCAATCGAAAAAAGGTAAAAGTTAGGGAATAATCACTGCAGTCAATGTGGCTATTCTAGACAAGACGAAGTAAAGGTTTATGGTGTATTCCGGTCACCCCACCGTGGGTGGCCGGAATACATAACCTATATTTATTGGCATCCCGATGAAAACAGGGAGGGAGGAAATGTAGTGTATAAGATGCTTAGCTACCCCATAGCCCTGGATAATCCCACAATTCCAGGAAACCCCGAAACTAAATTTGAAAAATTAATCACTATAGAGGAAGGGAACCTTTTCAACACCAGTTATATATCTTTTTGCACCCATAATGACAGTCATATTGATGCGCCCGGCCACTTTAACAAGGACGGCATCACCGTGGATAAGATTTCCCCGGAAGAATTTTTTTTCCACAATGTACAGGTAGTTGATGTTTCCGACCGGCCCGGGCTGGAGATAACCCTTAAGGACCTGGGCAATGTGAGTGATAACACCGATCTTATATTGATATACAGCGGACAATCAAAAAATTGGAAAACACCTGCTTACACGGACAAGTCTTTGCAGCCCTGGCTGGCTGATGAAGCAGCCGAGGTTTTGCTTCAAAGAAAAAATCTTAGAGCAGTGGGGATAGATTTTTTTTGTATTGACAAGCTTGAAAACATTGAACAAAAACAAGCCCCTGTGCACCAGATGTTCTGTGGCATCAATTCATTGAACAAAACTATTTTAATCTACGAAAACCTTAAAGTTGAACCGGCTTTAAATGAAAAGGTTATAAAGGTTTATGCTTTTCCTCTTCAGCTTGCCGGTATTGACGGATCGCCTGTTACCGTTGTAGCGGAGGTAAAGTAGTTATATAAGTATAAGAGGAGGCATTAAGTTATGGTTAATGTATTTTCTTCACCAATTAACTATGTGCAGGGTGCAGGCGCGCTGCAAGAACTGCCTAATTACATGGAGTATTTTGGTAATAAAGGGCTGGTTATCGGCAGCAGTACAGCGCTTTCGCAGTGGGGAGATGATCTTAAAAAAGCTTTGGCTGACAAAGAAGTGGTTATAGATGACTTTGGCGGCAAAGAGTGTTCCAAGGTGCAAATCGAAAGGCTGGTCGACCTGGCAAAAAAAGAAGGTATTGATTTTGTTATCGGTTTTGGAGGGGGTAAACCCCAGGATGTAGCCAAGGGAGTTTGTTTCAAGCTCGATTACGTACCTATCGCCATAATTCCCACCATTGCCGCCAGTGATGCTCCAACACCGGCCGTTTCAGTTATCTATAAAGAAGACGGTTCTTTTGATGAGTACTGGTTGTACAAAAAGCATGTTGACCTTATTTTGATCGATACCAATATAATCGCCCAGGCTCCGGCCCGTTACCTGGTGGCGGGTATGGGAGATGCCCTGGCTACCAAGTTCGAAGGCGAGGCTTGTATTGCATCGGGCAAACCTGCTGTAACAGGAGGAACTGTTACCGATATGGCCAAGGCCATTTATGAGCTTTGCTACGACCTGTTGCTTGAATACGGACCTGCTGCAAAAATGTCTGTGGAAAGCAAAATTGTTACCCCGGCCCTGGAAAAAATCGTAGAAGTGAATACTCTTCTAAGCGGCCTGGGTTGTGAAAATAACGGTGTTGCCGCCGCCCACGCTATTCACGATGGTTTTACGGTTTTGGACGAAGTTCACCACCTGCTGCATGGTGAAAAAGTGGCTTTTTGCACTATTGCTCACCTGGTCCTGGAAAGCAGGTCTCCCGATTTAATTGATACGGTAATAGAATTTTGCTATGAAGTAGGCCTTCCTATAACCCTTGAAGAAATGGGCATAACCGAGGGTATTCCCGAAAAGATTAAAAAAGTATCCGAATCAGTCTCAGACTGGGCGGGCAATCATCCTTTCGAAGTAACTTCAGAGAAAATTTACAGCTCCATCATTATGGCTGACAGCATGGGAAAGAGGTTTAAAGATCTGATGCTCGAATAATATACCCCGGCTTTCCCTTTTGATGGCTGTTTATAAATAGGAGGCGATAGTAAATGAATAAAACGATCAAACTTCCCCAGGGATCAATATACGAAGAGAAAGAGGTTACCATTGATTTCCCCTCTGATTGGCAGGTGAAAACCTTTAGCGGCCCTGCTGACGAGATGCCCGCTGTTAGCGGGGAGAAAATCCGCGAACTTTTAAAAACCCCAACCGGCACATCTCAGATTAAAGAACTTGCCAGGGGCAAAAAAGAGGTTGCCATTGTTTTTGATGATATTACACGTGGTACGCGTGTCGATCAAATCGTCCCCTATGTCCTTGAAGAGCTCCACGAAGCGGATATAAAAGACGAGCAAATTCGTTTCATCTGCGCTCTTGGTGCTCACGGAGCACACACCAGGTACGAGTTTGTTAAGAAGCTCGGGGAAAGCATTGTTTCAAAGTACCCTGTATTTAACCACAATCCTTATGAAAACTGCACCTACCTGGGGGACACAAGCAGGGGAACCCGGGTATCCATCAACAGCGAATTAATGAATTGTGATCTAAAAATTTCCATTGGCAGCATTGTTCCCCACCCCTTTTTTGGTTTTGGTGGTGGTGGTAAAATTTTGCTGCCGGGAGTGGCTTCGATGGAAACCATTCTGGGCAATCATGAGTTGAGTGCCGAAAGCATGTCAGGATCCGGGCCAAATTTCACCGATGGCCTGGGTAAATTTGACAACAATATCATGCGGGAAGAAATGGAAGAAGTTTGCAGGATGGTTGGCCTTGATTTTATGGTAGGCGCACTGGTTAACTATCGCTGTGATACTGTTGATCTTGCAGTTGGTCACCCCATTGAAGCTTTTTATGCCGGGGTGGAAACTGCAAAAAAAATATACGGCATTCCCTTTGAACCGGGTGCCGATATAGTAGTTGTAAATGCAAATTTTAAAGCAAATGAAGCTTTTATTGCATTGATGTTTGGCTTAAAGGCTCTTAAGGAAGACGGAGACCTGGTAGTGATAGCACATATACCCATGGGCCAGGTTGTGCACTGTGTATATAGCGCATTTGGACGGGATATGGGAGGACCAATGTGGAGCCCCAACAAAGGGGACATGGTTTGCGGGTGCAATAACATAGTTGTATTCAGCCCCTACTGCTATTACAACGATGAGGAATGGTTCGGTGGGTATGGAAGAGTAAAGTGGGCCGATCAATGGGATCAGGTTATGGAAATCGTTGGCTCCGACAAAGGCCCGGGGACCAAAGTTAATGTACTTACGGATGCTACAATTCAATACTATCTAAACCCGTAACAAGTCTATGAATTTTTTTCTTAAAAAAAAATATTGAAGAGGACTCTTTTAAATAGACTGGGGAAAACCGAAGACATAACCCTTGAGTTGATATTTTTTATCTCATAAACAGCCAACTACAATACCGGAATTACATTGATGATTGAATGAGGGATGACGGCGCCGGGTGTATAAGGCATTGCGTCCATTAAGTATGGCCACAGGTTTTATCTTTTAAATAGCCTTAAAAAATCATAAAACGGGAGGTCGAACAATGAAAGAGGTTAATCCACTTTTCAATCTGGAGGGGAAGGTTTCCCTTGTTACGGGAGGCAGCAGGGGAATCGGAAGGGCAATTTCTTTGTTCTTGGCTCAAAGCGGTTCAGATGTGGTGGTGATGTCGAGAGATAAAAGTACAGGAGAAAAAATTATAAACGATATCAACGGGTTTGGTGTTAAAAGCATTTACCAGCAGGGTGATGTTGCGGTTAAAGAAGATATAGACCGGGTTGTCGGGCAGGTTATAGATTCATTTGGCAAGATTGATGTGCTAGTAAACAATGCGGCAATTTGCAGAAATGTTGAAGCGGAAAAAATGTCCTGGGAAGATTGGCATGATGTTATTCATGTAAATCTAAGTAGTGTATTTCTAATGTGTCAGGCAGCAGGCAGGCAGATGATAAAGCAGGGCTATGGTTCAATCATTAATATTTCCTCAATATCGGGAGAAATAGTGAATATTCCTCAACCTCAATGCTCATACAATGCTTCCAAGGCGGGTGTCAGTCATCTTACAAAAAGCTTGGCCATTGAATGGGCTAAATATGGTGTTCGAGTTAATGCTATAGCTCCCGGCTATACTGAAACGGATATGACACGACCGGCGTTGGAGATGGAATGGGGGAAAACGTGGCAGGATTTATCACCCTTGCATCGAATGGGACAACCTGAAGAAATAGCCGGGATAGCTGTCTATCTTGCTTCGGATAAAGCTTCATATACTACGGGCTCAATCTTCAATATCGACGGAGCGTATACGGCCTTGTAAAACAAGGAGTGTGAATTGTGAGCAAGGACAGCAGGATTGACAGAGAAAGACTCTTACAGATGGTCTATGATTCGGGAGCTAAATTTGAAAAGACTTATGCAGGCTGTGTTCAAGCAGTCCTTTACCCTTTTGTGGAGCTGTTTGGCCTTCACGAATCTGTAATTAAGTCGGCGACTTCGCTTTCCGGAGGGATAGCCAGAACCACTTCAGGCCCTTGTGCTGCATTTACCGGTGGAGCCCTGGTGTTTGGGTATTTCTTTGGCAGAGGAGTAAATGAATTCGATAGGCGCGAACTATCACAAAAAACCGGGGAACTAACCCGCGAGCTCCAGGAAAAATTTATTAATCAGTACGGCGGTTATTTCTGTAAAGATGTCCAAAACAAAGTATTTGGCAGAAGCTATGATCTGCTGGACCCCGATGATTATCAGGCCTTTACTGACGATGGGGCGTACACCGAAAAGTGCCCGGATGTGGTGGGAAAGTCGGCTGTTTGGATTATCGACATATTGCTGAAAGAACCCGACTTCCTAAAGCAGTTTGAAAAGAGGCATAATCTCTTTAAAAATTTCTCATAATGAGTGGTCAATTTTTAATCGCAATTATAAAACAAGCGGGGAGGTGTTAAGAGCCGTTATATAGTCGGTTAATGTATTAGCCCTTTCAATTGAATTAATAAAAAAACCTAAGGAGGGATAATAATGAGGTTGAAAGGCAAGAATGTAGTAATATTGGTAGCCCAGGAATTTGAAGACATCGAACTGTTGTATCCTCTGGTAAGGTTGAGCGAAGAAGGTGCAATGATTACTGTGGCGACTCTGCCTAAGGACGCATACGCGCACTTTCATACCCGGCCCTATTTCCCTGAAAAACCAATGACCGGAAGATTTGGCTCAACTGTCCCCCTGGTCGTTCTGGAAGAAGGCAAACGCTGGGTGCACAATACAATAGATAAGATAAAGGCAAAAGACTTCGATGCCATGATGGTTCCCGGGGGTTTTTGCCCGGACTACCTGCGGATTGATGATGACAC
>SL_5KL_010_SEDDRAFT_10002277_pt1 | contig 10795 bp, 11 predicted proteins | sample SodLakKL_010_SED_FD_9118 | JGI IMG/M metagenome (IMG submission 9118)
GTGGCGAGGCTGGGGAGGCGTGAGGCTGGGGAGGCGTGAGGCTGGGGAGGTGTGAGGCTGGGGAGGTGTGAGGCTGGGGAGGTGTGAGGTTGCGGTGTAGATCTGAAGGCGATGATCGGTCCCCGCCCCCTCGCCCCACCGAATGCCTCGGGTCACCCTCACTACCGATAAACGCCGACACGAACCCCCATGACCGCTTATACTAACCCGAACAACCAGCCGCTCGATTCGGACACTTCAGCACACAGTTGATTCGGCACACGCCGAACCGAAGCATGGAGGATAGTAGATTACGCCCCGTCCCCGCCGGTGATGACGCCCGGCTCCTTGCTCGCGATGATCACCATCGCGTCCGTGAGGTCCTCCATCGCGTTCGCGAGCTCATCGAGGAGGATGGCGAGCTCTCGCTGGAGCAACGCCTCGGCCGTCGACCCGTCCTCAAATGCCGCTTCGATGGCGGCGTTGCGAAGCGTATCGCATCGACTCTCTGCCGCCCGGATCGCATCGATCCCGTCGGCTATCGTTTCGCTCGCGTCGGCCCGTGCGAGCCCGCGGACGAAGCGGACGACCACGTCGGCGAGGGTTTCGGCCATCACGACCACCTCCTCGCTCATCTCCCGCAGCCGATCGAAGGGTTCGCTTCCCGGGTCCGGACGGGTCATCACGACCTCCTGTGCGATACGCTCGGTGTGGTTCGCGACGATGTCGAGGTCCCGATAGAGGTCGAGCAGGGCGGATTGGTTGAAGTTGATCCGGGTGTTCAACAGCCCGATATCGTCGGCACCCGCATCCGTGATCATCGCCGTGATCTCCCGGACGAGGTCGTCCGCCTCGCTTTCCAGCGACTCGATCCGCGCGAGCGTCTCCTCGTAGTCCCCGTCGGCGGCGTATCGGTCACAGAGGTCCGGCAACAACGCCGCACACGCCTCAAGTCGCTCGACATAGGCTCCTGTCCGGGTCTCCAACCGCTCGCCGAATCCGGCATCGTCCGTCATGGGTATATATACGACGGCGACGTGCAAAAGTCCCCGTGGTGAGGCTCTACGCCTGCCCGTCACCCCGACCGACAAGAAGCCCTCGGACCGTTCACAGCGCCGATGTCGCCTCAAGCGCCGCGTCGATCTCGGGCGCATCGAACCGTTCCTCGCCGATGTAGGCGTTCGTTCCGGCGGCGTACATCGCCGACACCGACTCCACCACGTCGTCGGGCAGCGAGATCGGCGAGACGGCACACAGTCCCCGCCAGTCGTCCGTCTCATGGCCACCGACCGCGCGCTTCGCCTCGTCGACGGCCTCGACCCACGCCGGCTGGTTCCGTTTGTACCACTGTCGGATGACCTCCTTCGAGAGCTGGGTTCCCCCGCGGGAGAACCGGTTCTCGTCGAACGTGCCGACGACGTCGGCGACATGGATCTCCCCGTCGATGTAGAGACACTCGATCTTCCCGTCCTCGTGGACGAATCCCGTCGCGGCCGCCCGCTCGCTTATCACGTCGTTCACCTTGCGCGCCACCGATTCGAGCGCAGCGATGTCCGCGACGCCGGCGATCCGGTCCGCCTCCTCGCTTGAGAGGTATCGATCCTGCCGCTCGTATTTCGTCGAAAATTCGACGATCGGCTCCGGGAGGTCGACCGCCTCCGCCGGCCACGTATCGCCATCGAGGCCGACGTCGGCCGGCGTGGCCCGCTTTCGGAGGCTCGATCCGACCGGCACACGGTTGCGGAAGACGATCTCCAACGGAACGAGGTAGTTCTCCCCGCCGGCGGCGTGAAACGCGTCGTATCCGTACCCTTCATCCGACCCTCGATATGGCAACTCCGGGACCTGTGTCAACTCGATCGCCATCTCCGTCGGGGTCCCCTCGACCGCCGAGAGCGACCGCACCTCGTCGTCGCCGACGACGCCACGGTAGTGGGTGGCGACACCGTTCGCCTCGAGCAGTTCGAAGTTGTACGCGCCCATCGTACAGAGGCTCGCACCTTTTTGCGGGATCGGGTCCGGCATCCGTCCCCAGTCGAACACGGAGTAGGCGTCCGTAAACACGAACCGCCCCCGCCCGAGCGAGTCGGCGGTCGCCGGCTCCGAGACCTGAAAGTCCTTGACGCTCGTCATGCGCTATCCCGCGACCGCCGGCCCTAAGAAGCTTTCACTTTCATGCCTACCCAGTCGCAGACTGGACTCAATCGATCCCGGATCGTGGATCACTACTGGCGCTCCCCGACCCGCTACGGGTCGACACGCAGCAGCCACGTTTCCGGGTGATCGAACTCCTCGTTCGTCGGGAGGTACTCCGGGCGCTCCCAGACGGCACCCGCGGCCTCGATCCCGCGGGCATCCGCGACGGCCTCGAAGAAGGCCGCCCCGCGCTCGTACTGTCGCCGCTTCATCCCGAGTCCGAGCAGGCGCCTCGCGAACCGTTCGATGGGCGTCCCCCCGCTTCGACGCTCGTCGAGTTTCGCCCTGAGGTCGGCGTACTCCTCATCGAACGCCCGGTCCATCAGCAGCTCCGCATATCCCTCGACGGCCGTCATCGCCACCTGCAGTTCGGTAAAGGCACTGGGATCGAGGCCGCCCGACGTCATCGATTGGACCCCCGCTTCGAGACGCGATTCGAGGTACTCCGGCAACCACGGGGCCGCGCCGAACTCGGCGGCGTGTGTCACCTCGTGGAAGGCGATCCAGCGGCGAAATCGGGGGTACGAGACGTTCAGGTCGATGGCGGCCGCGGTGATGTTCGGGTGCACGAAATAGAGACCGTGCTCGTCGACCGGTTCGTCGGCGAGCAGCAGCGGATCGTACTGTCCTAAGACGTTGCGGCCGAGAAACCCGAGCGTGAACGCGAGCGAGCCAGTGTTGGCGACCCGCGAGAGATCCGGGAGGAGCGGTGCGGCCGCCCCCTCGATCGGCCGCATCACGTTCCGGATGGTATCCACGTTGGCGTCGATCCAGTGGTGTCGGTTCTGTACCTCCACCGACCCCGGAACGTCGAATCGTAATCCGGACACTGCACGGACGCGGTCGCGGGCGTCCCGCACGTCGGTGGCGTAGCCGTCACGCTCGGCGGGGGACAACTCGAGCGATCCGGGGTCGGTGCTCGCCTTCGCGGCCTCGGCGGCTTTCTCCCAATCGATGACGCCGGTGCCGGAGGCCTCGACGACCGCCCGGAGGCTTCGAAACACGTTCATATTCTTATGAAGTGCGCCGCTCACAAATCGCTTGTGTCGATCCGTGCCGACGCCGCTTCCACGTCGCCTGCGACCCCTTCATCCGCGTCCGCGCCGTTCTCGGGCGACGCCTGCGACCCCTTCATCCACGTCCGCGCCGTTCTCGGGCGACGCCTGCGACCCCTTCATCCACGTCCGCGCCGTTCTCGGGCGACGCCTGCGACCCCTTCATCCACGTCCGCACCGCTCTTCGCCGTCGAAGACGTCCCTATCCACTCAGTCGTCGAGATCGTCGAGCGCCACGGCGTCATCGAGGTCACGCGCGCCGACCTGTTTCCACACGACCGCTGCTATCGCCGCCACGACACCGAGCGCCAGCAGGCCGAGCAGGGGCGTTCGAAGCGGACACCCGTCGGCCTCCGAGTTGTCGTTCGCCGCCTCGTCGGCCTCGCTCGCCGCTTCCGTCTCCATCTTCGAGCCGATCGTCCTCGGTCCGATCTGGATCGTTCCATCGCCGAGGTGGATCTCCAAAAGCGTCAGGGATCTCTCGCTCATAAAAGGGGTTCCTCGGGCAAGCCGGTTAACGCTGGCGGCGGATCCCTCCCGTACCGGCACCTCCCGTCGAATCACCGCACGGATCGGTCGTGTCCAGTCGCTGCCTCCACGACCCGAACGTCGGCTTCTTACCCCCTCGACGGCAACACGGCTCATGGACGAGTCACGTCGCAGCTTCCTCGATTCCCTCCTCGAAACGCCGAGTCCCTCCGGTTTCGAGACAGCCGGACAGCGGGTCTGGATCGACTACGTGGAACCGTACGCCGATGCGGTACGAACCGACGCGTACGGCAACGTGGTCGCGGTCTATTCGGGTGGCGATCCGACCATCGCCGTCGCCGGGCACGCCGATGAGATCGGATTCATGGTTCGTGACATCCTCGAGGACGGATTCCTTCGGATCGCCCCCATCGGCGGCTCCGATCGGACCGTCTCGAAGGGACAACACGTCACGGTTCACGCGGACGAGCCCGTCCCCGGCGTCATCGGACAGACCGCGATCCACCTTCGTGACCCCGAAACGGACGACTCCGAGGACATCACCGAGCAGTTCGTCGACATCGGCGCACGCGACGACGAGGAGGCGAACGAGCTGGTCGACGTCGGCGACCCGGTCACCTTCTCCTCCACCGTCGCCGACCTCGTCGGCGAGCGGATCGCCGCCCGAGGCGTCGACAACCGCGCCGGCACGTGGGTCGCCGCGGAGGTGCTCCGCCGTGCCGCCGAGGCGAACGTTGATGCGACCGTCTACGCGGTCTCGACCGTCCAGGAGGAGCTCGGACTCAACGGCGCTCGAATGGTCGGGTATGACCTTGACGAGGTCGACGCCTTCGTCGCCATCGACGTCACCCATTCGACTGACAACCCCGACGTCGCGACCGAAAACCGCGGTCCCGTCACGCTCGGAGCCGGACCCGTTATCGCCCGTGGCAGCGCGAATCACCCGGCGCTCGTCGACCTCGCGCGTTCGACCGCCGAGCGGGCAGACATCGATGTCCAACTCCAGGCGGCCGGGACCCGGACCGCGACGGACGCGGACGCCTTCTATACCTCCCGCGGCGGTGTCCCTTCCCTGACGGTCTCGATCCCCAATCGGTATATGCACACGCCCGTCGAGGTGATCGATCTCGACGATCTCGATGCCGTTGCCGACTTGCTCACGGCTATGACCGACAACGCGACGGCGGCCGCACCGTTCGGCGTCGAACTCTAAACTCGACGACACTCGACCGTTTTCATGTTGCTGCTAGCGTTCGATTCACGGGTCGATCAGGAGGTGTGTTGACACGCGAATTTCCGCCACGGCGACGGCGAAGCGCAACTGTTTTACTTACCTCCGGTTTACCATCGAATGCGTCAAGCAGAACGCGGACACGCTCTGGTAGTGTAGTCCGGCCAATCATATTGCCCTCTCGAGGCAATGACCGGGGTTCAAATCCCCGCCGGAGCATTCCTTCTTTCCGCCGTCTTGCGATTTCGAGTCCGTGCTAACCTCAGGTAAGCATGAAACTCGAAGGCAAACGGATTCACAAGACAGGCCGATCCCCTCGCCGTCTTGCGATTACGAAAATTGGACAGGCAATCCGACTCGCAGTGCTCAATATGGCGGTGAGAGTATGGATGTAACTGACTTCGCTATCGTTCCCGGACCGACCGAAGAGCGCCTTGCTCCGCGGCAACTCGTCGACTACCGTAATGAGCGTGAAGACTGCATTGAGTGGCTTCTCGCCTTTGGCAAGAATCCAGAAACTGCCGAAGGATACGCCGAAACGACGATCAAAGCGCGGATCTATCGGATGGACTATTTCTACAGGTTCGTCTGGGAAGAAGAGGGGAACTACACAACCGCCGTCACGCACGAGCACGCTGACGCATGGATGAAAGAGTTGGCATATCAGGACTGTAGCGATGCTCACCGAGACTGCTGTCAGAAAGCGGTGATGATGTTGTTCAAGTGGCGCGCTCACGTGCGCGGAGGTAAGAAGTGGGAGCCACAGATCCGCTTCTCCTCGGGAAACAAGACGACAACTCCGCGGGACTTCCTCACTCGAGAGGAGCGGAACAAAGTCCGTGAGGCCTCCTTAGAGTACGGGTCCATACCGCGATATAACAACGTGACTCCCGAGGTGCGCGCCCGTTTGAAATCATACCTCGCCCAGCGCTTCGAGAAACCGAAAAAGGACGTGTCCCGTGCGGATTGGGAGCGCGCGAACGGCTGGAAGATCCCGAGCCTCGTTGGTGCGAGCCTTGACGCAGGTCTCCGACCGATCGAAGTCGAGCGTGCGGTTACGGAGAATCGAGGAGAAAGCCTCGCGCTTCAGCGCGGGGATGAATCCGACACTTCCTTTCACAACCCACCGGTCGATGGCACAACTGGATATTCCACGCTCGCTCCAATCCAAGCCTTCAAGTCAGTTTCTCTACATGGGTTACGTATGGCGAAACAGGTCGTTACTCGCACTTATACTGCTTCCATTCGGAACCAGTCTCGTGTACAGGACGATCTTGATTCGCTCGGGTTCGCCGCCTCAAAACTCTGGAACGTCGGACGGTGGACGTGCAGTCGCATCTGGGATGAAATCGACCACATCCCTAACCACAACGAGCTCACCACGTACCTCAAAACCCACGACCGCTATGCTGACCTGCATTCGCAGTCAAGTCAGCGAGTCCTCCAAGAACTTGCTGAGGCGTTCAACGGCTGGTACGGCAAACGACAAAACGGAGATCTGAGTGCGAACCCGCCCGGCTACCGTAAACACGGCGACGAACACCCACGGTCCACAGTCACGTTCAAAGCCGCTGGCTTCAAACTCGACACCAAATACGACCGCGTTCGGCTCTCCAAAGGCTCGAACCTCAAGGACTACTGGTCGGACTTCATCCTCTGTAAATACCAGACTCGCCCCGATACTGACCTCTCGACCGTCGAGAGCGTCCAACAAGTCAGGGTCGTTTGGACAGGGAGCGAGTGGGAACTGCACTTCGTCTGCAAAGTCGAGATCGAAGTGGCCGAAGCACCCGGCAAAAAGACCGTCGGCGTCGATCTCGGCATCAACAACTTCGCAGCACTCGCCTACGAGGATGGCCACGCCGAGCTGTATCCGCTTAATTGCTTGAAACAGGACGACTACTACTTCAGCAAGCGGATTGCCCGGTGTGACGATCCGACCTCCGAGCAGGCCACGCGGTTGAACCACAAGAAGTCGGCTCGCCGCACACACTACTTCCACACGCTCTCGAAGCACATCGTCCAGAGATGTGTTGAGGAGGAAGTCGGAACCATCGTGATCGGCGACCTCTCTGGCATCCGTGAGGACGAGGAGAACGACGAGGCGAAAGACTGGGGCAAACACGGCAACCTTGACCTGCATTCGTGGGCGTTCGACCGATTCACGGACCTGCTCGAATACAAAGCCGAGATGGAAGGCATCACGGTCGAAGAAGTGTCCGAGCGAGATACATCGAAGTCGTGTTCGTGTTGTGGTCGCAAACGCAGGGCGAATCGTGTTGAACGTGGGTTGTACGTCTGCGATGAATGCGGAACAACGGCGAACGCAGATGTGAACGGCGCGGAGAACATCCGACAGAAAGTAACTCCGAGTCCCGCTACGGATGGCGTTGACGAGTTGCGATGCGTCTCGTCCGCACACCAGAGCGCCTCGCGTTCTGGGGACGGCGATAGGAGTACCGGCTGGTTGGCACAGCCATCGACGTTCTTGTTTGACAAGGAAACTGGTGGTGCATTAGCACCTCAAGAACAGGTACCGTCGTAAACCACAATATCCCAACCCAGCGGTGCGGTACCGTGGGAATCCTCGCGCTTCAGCGCGGGGAGGATGTCAAATGCTCAGTCGGTAGTTTGAGCAGATGCAGACCCTCCCAAAGTCTCGGTTGCTCCGATTTGTCGAGGAAGCATTTCCGTTAGCGAAGCGTGCCGTAGCTCGATACTCCTCGAAGTTCTTGAAGCAACGTCACACGCCCGACCAGCACATCGTTCCCCTCTGTCTCAAGGTTCCGAAGAATACGACCAGTCGTACACTCCTCGACGAACTCATCGAAATGCCCAGTTTCTCGAACAGAATCACTCGTCCTCGGTCGGTTCCAGTGAGATACGCTCGGGATCGACCTCCTCGTATGCTTTGTCAGAGCTCAAGATGGGATGGCTGCGTGTTTCGGCAGTAGCAGCGTGGAAGGAATCAAATGCGGTCATTCCTTCTTCAAAATATTTCACCGCCTTGAGCACGATCTGGCGTTCTTCATCTGTCTCAACGGGCACGACCTCAAGCATATTCGAGAACAGCTTGATGTAATCAAACTCGTAACGCTCGCTGATGAGCAGGACTTCCAAATATGAATACGTGGAGGTGACGACATCATGCTCGTCCAATGTTTTCTCTGGTCGATCTTTTAGCCAGTCGGAGTCTTTGGCGAGCGCAAGGAGATAGTCTGTCTCGACGTACGCAGTCATTCGTCGCCGTCCTTTACTGCGCGTTTTCCTCGATCAAAGCCTGCTTCAGCATCTTTTTTTGCCTGTTCTCGCACGCTTTCACGAAGTTCGTCTATCGCCTCACCCTCGAATGCGTCACCAGCAGCTTCACGGATCGCCTGAAGCGGGTTTTCGTCGATAGGGATGAGTTCGAGTCGATCTTCGTATTCAACGACGTGAAATCTCTCGCCATATTTTTTCCGTAGTTCTGAGGACAGATACAGCCGACCGTGNGAATCCGTTTCTACTGACATAGCTACCGATTTGTATGCCATGAAAAAAGACTTTATCCCAAATATTGGTTGACCTTTCCATAGCATCCCGTATGCTAAATCAAGCTTCAGGCCGTACTGCATTCGCGCTCTGTATGCAGCACGCAACTCGTGTCCACTCTGGAGGGTTTCAATGGAGCCATCACTGCGTATTCCAACAAGGATACGAGAGCAGCGTATTCCGGAAGTTTCCGGAAATAGCTAGTTTCAGCAATCACAAACCGCATGACTGCAACGAGATATTCGAGCACACAACACCACCAATACAGGCCATTCCGGAAACGACTCGGTCACGCTTTTACCGCCTGCCGGTATATCTGACTGACAACTACGCATGATCCGCGATGCTCGCGTTCTCCGTGCCGGGTTCGTCCCTCGGGAAGTCGAGCATCGCGACGCTGAGATCAACCACCTCTCAAGCGTGCTCGAACCGATTACAAACGACGAGCCCGCCGACACGGCTATCGTTACCGGTCCCAGCGGTGCCGGGAAGACATGTCTCTCGAAGTTTGTTACTGAGCGACTCCGCGAAGAGGTCCTTGACGTCGAGGCGACGTACGTCAACTGCTGGCGAAACCACACCCGATTCCGGACGCTCTACCAGATCCTCGACGACCTCGGTGCATCCCTCGATATCCACCGTCAGTCAACCCCACATGACGAACTCGTCAACCGTCTCGAACAGCACGACGGCCCGCGAACCGTCGTCATCCTCGATGAAGCTGACCAGCTGGAGGACCCCAGTCTCATCTATGACCTCCACAGCCTGCCGCAGTTCGCGATCATCTGTATTGCGAACAAGGAGGAAGAGATCTACACCCGCGTCGACGACCGCCTTGTGAGCCGGCTCCGCTCCAGTGAGCACGTCCGGATGGGTAAGTACCATGACGAGCAGCTCTTCGACATCCTCCACGCTCGCGCGAAGTGGGGGCTTGAGGAAGACGTCATCACCGACAGACAGCTCTACCGGATCGCGGATGCTGCTGCAGGGGATGCCCGCCTCGCAATCGGCATCCTCCGGACGGCAGCCGGGAAGGCAGACCGCGAGAACCACGAACGGATCACCGACGACATCCTCCTCGGCGCTGCAGAAGACGCCCGGGTGCAGATCAAGCAACGAAGTCTGGATTCGCTCACGCCTCATCAACGGGTTGTCTACGATATTGTTCGTGAACACGAACCAATCGGGCCGAGTGGAATCTACGAGCACTACGCTGAGGAAGTTGATGATCCCCGAACGAAGCGAACTGTTCGGACGTACCTCTCCAAGATGGAACAGTACAATCTGCTGGAAGCGGAAGGAACGAGTCGGGATCGGGAGTACTCACTCGTTGACTCAGCGACTGCCTCGCCGATGTGATGACACAGAGCCCTTGACCGCCTGCTCAGTCAATATCGCGAGGATCGATGTCTCATCACGCACTGAAGCTCGATACCGGTTGCAACTGATGTCTTTGGTTCTGCAATTAGTTCAATCTCGACATCGCTCGCGAGCCAGTCATCGGTCTTCTGCTTCGCGATGGTGACGTTAAGATCAAGGGACTCGTTCTCGCTTCAACCACTCTTCAATGTCTTTTCGTGCGGCGTCTGCGGTCTGTTCGTGAAGACGCTCCAAGCGCTCTTCACGGACAACGAGCCGTGCACCGTATTGGAGCGCCTTAGAGCGCGATCCGAAGATTCCGTCCTCAACGAGTCTGTCAAGACGCTCAACGAGTTCCGGTGGAAGAGAAACCCGAACAGTCTGTCGGTCACTACTCACGCATAAAAGCATTTTATACAAATGTATGAATTGATCGTCGATTGGAGAGCCGAGATTTCCGTGTTCGGGTTATAAAACACAAGCTCTGTTGAAATCCTCCAGAGCTGATACGAACTGCGTGCTGAATATAGAGGGCTGTATTCAGCAATCTCGTCGCTTACTCATCCCTGCTGGAATTTGTGAGGCCTAGATGCTTGACTGCGTATGTGGCGGGGATTGAACAGCTAGTGTTCGTGAGTCCGCAGCACCCGTTTTCGCTCGCGGCGGTGCTGGAACAGATCAGCACAGGTCTTGAAAAAGATCAGAACGACGACCACGCCAAGCGGTTCTTGGGTGAGGTTGGCGGTGAGTCCCCCAATAAAAACCACACCAAACAGCGCCACGAACCGGGCCGCCGGTTCGACCAGCAACGAGACAGGGCCACGGCGTTCGTACTCTCGGTTGCCGAGATACTCGGCGCAGAACGAATAGATGTGGGAGACAACGAGGCTAACGGCGATGAGAACCACGGTAAGTGGACTCGCAGGCTCGATCTCTAGAGCACCAACGAGCGGAC
>SL_5KL_010_SEDDRAFT_10002278_pt1 | contig 10785 bp, 11 predicted proteins | sample SodLakKL_010_SED_FD_9118 | JGI IMG/M metagenome (IMG submission 9118)
TGGAGAAATCCAAAATAGTTACTGGGACACTGAAACATCAGGAAAAGATGACGGTGTAGGAGATAGCGATGACAGTGGAGTAGAAGGCAAAGCCACTGCTGAAATGCAACAAATATCCACTTACTCCGAATGGGATATAGCTAAAAAAGAAGATCACACTGATGAGATATGGTATATCAAACAAGATAAAGATTATCCTCGCTTATACTGGGAACTTGAAGAAGAAGAAAAAGAAGATAAATCTTTATTTTATAAATTAGGAAATGACAACTTTACAAATGAATTAAGAAAAAATATGGAAAAAATAACTAGTTTATTAAGTATAGATATAAAGTAGAAAAGTAAGGATATAAACAAATTTAAAGGAGGCTAAACATGAAGGAATTAAATAACTTTGAAAACTTTGGAAACACGCCTTTTATAAAAGAATTAACAAAGGTGATGAATATACTTAAAGAAAAATTAGAGTATAACTTGTCAGGAAATGTACATAGTGATATTGAAGATGATGCGGCTTATGTAATATTAACAACAAAATCAAAAGTAGAATTAATGGAAGATTTTGATAATCTTGACGATAGTACTGATGCAGATGTATGGGAGTCATTGTTGCGCTCACATGATGCTGTATTAGCTATTGAAGAAGTAGATGAGTATGGAGACTTTGATTTTGGTAATGTATTGCCTAATACTTATTATGTAGTTGTTGTTGATAAAAATTGGAATGCTTTAGGAAGTGAAGAAGTAGAAGTTGATGATAGTGACAAAACCGTAACTATAGAAGAAGATTAAAATGCGGCTTAAAGAGTTTTAATAAAATTTAGAGGAGAGATTTTATGCCAGGGAAACGTGGTTATGATAGAAAAACTTTGCTTGAAATAGTAGATCCAATATTTAGAAAACAAAATGCACCATATTATCTTGCTCATGGTACAGTCCTGGGAATTATTAGAGATGGCAAGCCAATAGGAGATATAGATATTATTTTTAATGTAGATGCTTCTGATGAAAGACTTAAAAAAGTTATAAATGCTTTGAAAGAATATGGTATGGAACTTAAAAGAAAGAATGATCGTAATCACTTTCAAACTAAACAACCTTATGGTATGTGTTTGTATTTTTATGAAGATTTTTCAGATGATTTAAAAATTGCTTATGTGAAGAAAACAGTTTCTCCAGAAGGTAATTTGTTTTTACCTTCAATATTTTTTGAAACTGAAGCTTCTTTAACACTATATGGTCAAGAATACTCTATTTTCCATCCTATTGAAATATACTTCGAATGGATGTACGATGATTGGAAAACTCGTCAAAAAGGAAAATTTCATGAGACAGCAGCGCCAAATACCATGTATAAAAAAGAAGCTATTAAAAAAATAGAAGAATGGAAGAAAAATGGCAAAATAGACGAAATTAAAAAAGTTAACAATATTAAATAAAGAGAAAGAGGAGGAGAGTAATGACTGATGAAAAAATAGATTTCGTAGCATGGGAAGAACATTTTATTGATCATTTACTACCTTTGTTTTTAGCTCTCCCAACTAATAAAAGAGGAACTTTTTATACAACTCAAGAAGCTATTGATAATTATTATAGTATTAAAGAAGTTGAAATTGAAAAAGAAAACTTTCATATAGTTAAAGATATACAATATATTGCTTCAGCAGTAAATAAAGGTCACAAACATCGGTTAATTGTAATTCCAACTTTGTTGCGGCGAAGAGTTTTAGACAGACTTGATAGAAAACTAGTTTCTGTTGAACATGGCACAGGACAAAGATTTAATGAAGAAGAAAAGAATTATTCTTCTCTGCCAAATTTATACATGGCTTTTGTTCCTAATAAATATACTTATAATATTATGTTGCGGCGTTATCCGCATGTGAAGTGTTATATAGTTGGCTCACCTATTTTTGATCAATGGGCAGATATACAAAATAAAATCAATACTGAAAATCCAACGATAGCAATTTCATTTCACTTTGATCGTAACTTATGCTCTGAAACTAAATCAGCATTTGAACATCAAAAAGATATAATACCTATATTACAAAGTCAAACTAATTGGAATATTATAGGTCATGGTCATCCAAGAATGATGGAAACTTTAGAACCATATTATCAAAAATATGATATACCGATTGAATATAGTTTTGACAAAGTAATTAAAAAAGCTGATTTATATATTTGTGATAATTCTTCAACAATGTATTATTTTGCAGCAATAGGAAAGCCTGTAATTGTTTTAAATGCTCCATGGTACAGAAGAAATGTTAAACATGGAATGAGGTTTTGGGAATATTCAGAGGTAGGAATAAATTGTAACAATCCATCTGAAATTATAGAATGTGTTGAAAAAGCTTTAGAAGATACCCCAGAACAACAGCAAAAAAGAGAAAAAGCAGTAAAAGGGGTGTTAACTTATACTGATAATAAGTCTACTGAAAGAGTAATAGACATTTTGTTATCAGAATCTAAAGAAGCTGCTATAGCAAAAGTAAGAGAAGAAATGCCACAAAAACATATAAACTTTTGTGCTACAGAGCCACATTATGTGGAACATTTATTACCTATTTATAATAACTTACCTAAAAAATATCAAGGAAACTTTTATGTTACAAGTGAAAAAGCAAGAAAATATGCAGAAGATAAAGGGTTTAAAAAAACAAAAGTAGCTAATATAAAAAATATTAATAAACAAAATTATTTGGTAATGGCGAGTTTATTAACACAATATAAAAACCATAATGTTATTTTATTAAATCATGGAATAGGTCAAAGTTATTTTAACAGTAGTGGTGAAATTGATAGACAATATGCAGGTGGTAAAGGTAGAGGACATGTAAAGATGTTTTTACATCCAAACAGTGTTAGCTCAAATAAAGATAAAGCAAGATACCCTAATATACCTAATGAGGTTGTAGGCTCTCCTCGTATGGATAAATATCACTCTATAAAAGAAATATTAAAAGAGGAAAAACAAAAAAATGAAAAACCTATTATAGCTTTATCTTTTCACCATAGTGCAAAGTCTATTCCTGAAACTAAATCTGCTTTTGAACACTATACAAATTTATTAAGATTGCTTGCAAAAAGAGTAGATCAATATAAAATAATAGGACATGGTCACCCGAAAACTATATCAACGCTATCTAAAGAATATAAAAAATATGGAATACCTATTGTTGAAGATTTTGAAGAAGTTTTAAATCGTGCAGATTTATATATATGTGATAATTCTACAACTTTATATGATTTTGCATCAATGGATATGCCCGTTATAGTGCTAAATGCACCATGGTATAGACGAGATATTGAACATGGTATTCGTTTTTGGCAATATAGCAATGTAGGAATACAATGTGAAAAGGATATAGAAGTAATTAAAAATATAAATAAAACATTAGAAGATCCAGTAGAAATTCAAAAAGAAAGAAGAAAGATTGTTAATATTTTATATCCTTATAGAGATGGGAAATGCGGCGAAAGGGCTGCGAAAGCAATTGTAGATTTACTTGAAAAAGAGCAAGAGGATAGAGTATCACAAGTTATCGAAGATTATGAGAGAAGAGAATCTCTCGCTCAGTAATATGATACCCATATGCGGCTAAAACCGTTATAAAGCAAATAAGAGTAAAAGGAGGGTAGGTGGTGAAAAATAGAAAAGAAAATATTAAAACTTCGAGATATAGCGAGCAAATTGTAGATAGAAACTTATTATACGAATTAGATAAAATTGATGATAAGCGTAGTTTAAGAGGTATAAAAGATTTTTCTACAATGAAAGAAGATATACAAAAGACAATTAGAGAAGGAGAATCAGATGAGGTAAGAAGATTATCTAGAATGTTTTTTCGATATACAATTTATCGTAGAATGGTGTTATATCTAGGGACTATTTTTAAATTTCCTTATATAGTAACTCCTTTAACTAACAAATGGGAAGATGAAGAAAAAACACAAGAAATTTTAGAAAAAGTTGATCGTGGTTTACATTTTTGTGAAAGTGTTGATATACAACAAAAATTTGCCGATATTACAACAAGAGTTGTTAGAGATGGAGTTTATTATGGATATATAATAAGAAGAGGAAACACATATGTAATTCAAGATTTACCTGTTGAATATTGTAAATCTAGAGCAAAAGCTAATAACAGATATGCTGTTGAATTTGATGTTTTTTATTTTAAAACTTTAAATATGAAAACTCCATCAGAGGTAAAAGCGGTAGTTAATACGATGCCAAAGGAAGCGGTAGAACATTATAAGAAATATGTTGACGGAGAAACAAAAGAAAGATGGGTTTTATTAAACACTGATAATGCCATGTGTTTTAAACTTACTCCTGATGAAATACCAGTTTTAAGTGGTGTAATACCTGACATTATTAATTTGTATGAATACAAAGATATAGAACTATCAAGGGATCAGATGGAATTAGTTAAAATTTTAGTTCAAAAGTTACCAGTAAGCAATGAAGGTGATATATTATTTGATCCTGCGGAAGCAAAAGCAATTCATAGAGATGCGGTTCAAATGCTTAAAAATACAAGAGGAGTAGATGTTTTTACTACTTTTGCACAACCTGATATGATGCATTTACAAGAGGCGCATCAAGTTATTAGAGATAGTTTAACAAAAGGACAAAAATCAGCTTACAATGAAAGCGGTATTAGTCAAATGTTATTTGCATCCGAAGGAAACGTATCTTTAGAAAAATCAATTATCAATGATACTGCGATGATGAACATGCTATTGCCGCAATATGAAGAATGGATAAATCATCAGCTTTTAAGAAGGTTTAGTACTTCAGATGTTCAGTTAAAATGTATGATTTTACCTGTAACTTGGTATAATGAGCAAAAAATGTTAGATACATACATGTCATTACTTGATAAAGGGTTATTCAAAAATTATTCCTTATGTAGCTACTGGACATAAGCAACAAACATTAACCAGTCTATTGAGAATGGAAAGTGCTTTGGGTATCTCAGATATGTTAGAACCTCCTATGACAGCACATCAAACGCCAGGTGATAGAGGAAGACCAGAAAAAGAAACTGATGAAAAAGAAGATACAACAATTCAGAGAGAGGAAGAAGAAAGATAGAGGATAAAGGGGGGAGAGAATGTTTAAATTTGATATAGAAATTAGTAATGTTGAAAAAATTAATCCACAGTTTTCCAAGTGTGATATATGGATTATGTATCATGGTCAAAACCCTAATGGAACGGACATTCCAAAAGATGTTGCAGAAGATGCAGTACCTTCTTTATTTAATATTCCTATTGTTGGAGAATATATTGAAGAAAAAGAAGATTTTGGAGGACATGGTGGAAAGATTATAATTGAAGAAGATAGTATTAGTTTTGTACAAACTACATATCCTTATGGAGTTGTACCTTCTGATTCAACTGTAGAGTGGAGAACAATTACAGATAAAAATGGTGAAGAAAAAGAGTATTTATGTTGTTCAGGTTACTTATGGACAGGTAGATACCCTGAAGCACAACAAATTATAGAAGAAGGTAAGCCACAAAGTATGGAGCTTGATCCAAACTCAATGGAGGGGGAATGGTACACAACAGAAAAAGGAGAAAGTTATTTTAAATTGTCTAAGTTTGTTTTTTCTGCAATTACAATCTTAGGAAATGATAAACAACCTGCTTTTGATTCAGCTTCTATTGGTAGTTTTTATTCTTTGTCTAATCGTAAGGAATTATTTAGTGAGTTTGAATTAATGAAAGAAAAACTAAGGCAGGAATTTGATGAAAATGTAAAAGGAGGGACAGACATGAAGGATAAGTTTTTAAAATTTGAATTATCTTTTGAAGGAACAACAGAGAAAATTTTTCAAGCAGTTAATCCAAGAGATGATGATGGCTATTTAAATCTAAAATATTTTGTTGATGTAACTTTCCAGGACAGGGCAATTTTATTTGACATTGAGCAAGGAAAGCATTATCGTCAAAAATATTCAGTAGGTAATAATGATGAAGTTCATTTAGGTGAAAGAGTGGAAGTAGAACTTGTTGATCTTACTGCGGAAGAAAGAGCTCAATTAGATCAGATTAAATCAGAATATGAGAGATTGAAAAATATTGAAAAAGAATTTGAAGAATACAAAAAATCATTAGAGAGAGATGATACTGATAAAAATAGCCAAGAAGGAGATGATGACAAAATTACTCAAGAATATGTAGATAAATTAGAAAAGGAAAATGAAGAACTAAAGCAATTTAAATTGGAAAAAGAAAGAGAAGATAAAGAAAATGTTATTAAACAGTTTGAACACATCTTAGAAGAAGACGAGGTAAAACCGTTTAGAGATGAAATTGATAGTTATTCAGTAAGTAGTTTAAAAGAAAAATTAGCTGTATTAACTATTGATAAAGTTGAGATTGATAAGTTTACTCAATTAAATAATGCAGAGAACGCTGAAGAAACAGAAAATAAAGAAGAAACAGATGATAGTGAAGAAATTATAACCAATGTATATGAAGGAATTGATACAGATACAGGCGATGATATTGATAGTTATGTAAGTAAATTTTTAAAGTAAATTTTTTACTATAAAAAAAATTAAAGGAGGAATAAAGGATGACTAAATTATTGAGAGATTATAATGATGGAAAATATGCTGTTTTAGAAGGAAACTTTCTAAGTGCAAGAAAAACAGGACAAGTAAAAGCTCAATTACCTTTAAATGAAAGTGATTTTGAAAACGATCCTGCAGAAAATGGTATGATGTTAATTTATGATGAGGTAGATGGAAGTGTAAGAAAACCAGCTGATGATGAAGGTAGTTTAGGAAGTAGTGATAATAAAACTGATGAAAGAGTTATGCTACACTTTTCAGTAGAAAAACTTTATAATGTAGGGAAACAATCACTTGCTGATTTTGCTTTACCACTGGGAGAGTTTTATCCAAGACTTTATGAGTTAAATAAAGGAGATAAATTTACAACAGATGCAGTAGTTGTAGCAGATGTTGAAGCAGACTTAAAAGACACTTTGGACAGTTATGTAGGAAATATTGTTGGTGTACTTAATGATGGAGAGTTTGCAGGATTTATCGATGCTACTGAAGAAATTAGCAAAGATGATGCTGAAGTTGCATTTAAAGTAATTGCAGTAACTGATCTTCCTGCAGATGATTTTCAATCAAAAGCTTATGCTTTGAAATTTGAAGTAGTATAAGAATAGGACAGAGAATATAAAATAATAAAGGAGGTTTACTAAATGAAAGACTTAGAAAAATTAAAAAGGCTAATGAAGCAAGTAGCCAATGGCGAAGCTACTGCTAATTATAGTAACAAAGATCTAGAGAAAGCATTGAGAGAAAGGTTTAGAGAACTAGCAAAGGATTACTACACTTATAAGCAAAATAGGTACTACATTTTTGAACTAATTTCAAGTACTCTTGATGAAGTAATGCCAAACAGAGTTGTTGATAGCATAGGACAATTCTCTGATGTAAGAAGTTTTGCACAAGGACAAAGACCAGTATTTAAAATTAAGACAGGTAGACAAAGAGGTAAGAGGTTTATTACACAAGTTGGTTTAAGTGGTCTATATGAAGTGTTCAGATTAGATTCAAGAGAAATTGAAGTACCTGCTAAAGCTTATGGTGGAGCAGCTATAGTAGAATTAGAAGAATGGTTAGATGGTAGAGTTGACTTTACAGAATTGACACAGATTGTCATTGAAGAAGTAGCAGATAGTATTTACTATGAAACTATCGATGCTATTACAAGTGCTGTAAAGAAAATGCCTTCAACAAACCGTAAAATTGTTAATGGCTTTGATCACGCAGAAATGACAGAGCTAATTAATTTAGCAAGAGCTTATGGTACTGGAGTTAACTTATTCTGTTCTCCTGAATTTGCTGGCACTATTGAACCATCAGCACATTATGGTCCAGTTGCATTTAGTTCAGAGCAAGAAGCTTTAGAAATGCGCGAAAAAGGTTATTTAGGAATGTATAAAGGTGCTCCTGTTATAGCTCTTCCTCAGAGTTTTGAGGATAGAGAAAACAAAGTGAAAGTTATGAATCCTGGTTTAGGATTTGTTATTCCTACTGGTGGAGATGCAGATGAAAGAATAGCTAAGGTTAACTTAGAAGGTGAAAGCATCATAGATGAATATACCAACTATGATAAAAGTATGGAGATCCAAGTTTATAAGAAGTTTGGAGTTTCTGTATTAACTACCAACTATTTTGGCGTATATCAGAACTCTGATCTTTATACAGACGATGATGGATGGGTAGAAGATGCAAGCGGTGTTTATGTAAGAGGATAGTTGTTATTTATCAGATAAAAAAATAAGCCCCATTTATATTAAATGGGGCTTTTAACCTTAAAATTAGAGTAAAAGGGAGGAGTTATTTTATGTTATCTCATGAAAGAATTCAAGATGTGAAAGTTGAAGTAAAAAGCTTGGTAAATACTCATATAATTTATAGAAGTGAAGTAACTAATGCAAAAAGAAAATGGACAAAAGAAGGACAAACAAAAGTTGTTCCTTTAGAAGAAGTAAAAGAAGTTTGCCAAACCAATGGCGGATTAAGACTTTTTAAAAACTTTTTAGAAATTAGTAGGGTAGTTGACCCTAAAAATGAAGCAACTGTAGAGGATGTTCTAAGTCTTCTAGAGATTGCGGATGAAAAGCCTTTAAGTAATATAGAGGTTGTTAAAGCAATTAGAGGCAGTAAAGACAAGTTAGCGCAATTAATGAAGAAATCCAACCAAAGTACACGAGAAAGAATAGCATATAAAGCTGTAGAGCTAAAAATTACAGATCTAGATAAGATTGATGTTTTGGAAAAGTATTCTGGTATTAATGTAAAAGAACGTATTGAGTTTGCGAGAGAGGAAGGTACTCCTACTCCTTCTCAAGAACAAGTACCAACAGAAACAGAAGTAGAAGAAGAAATAGAAGAAAAGGAGACGCAAGTAGAGGAGGGATAAAATGATGGCATACAATGAGTATGAATATGAGGAGTATGAATATGAGTATAAAACTATAGAGGAAGATAAAACAGAGTTTGCTGAAATATATGAAATGTTTTTATCTCGTATTCGAGAAGACTTTTATAGCGATCCCTCCATTCCTACTGATGAAAAAGAAAAAGATATGTACCTCCTATTAAAAAGAGCTATAACAAAATTTCCCTATCCAAGAGTTAATTTAAATGACAGAGATGATGCGGCGAGAGTGTTTAATCAGCGATTAGATGATAAAGCGATAGAAATTCTTGCTGTTGCTATGAAATTAGAATGGGCAAGAAGAAAAATTTCTGATATTAATTTAATGCGGCAAGAGTTTTCTGATAGAGATTTTCAACTAACCTCACAAGCCTCTCATCTTAATGCTCTATTAGAAGTAGAAGAAAGAACTAAAGAAGAATTAACACATATGTTAAGATGGTATAATAGGGAAGTTAATGGGAAGCCCAATATTGGTGGGCTTACAGGAGGTGCATTATGATGGTTAACACTAAATACGGAATGAATGTTAGCGATGTTACTCTTGAGGGGTATCGCAATAAGATTAAAAATCAAATTTATAAACTTTTACCTCTTAGAGAAGAGGGTGGGCAATGGAAAAAGTTTTTAGATATGCTTTTAATAGAGTTAAATGGCGCAGACAATTTGTTTGAAGATACAATTAATTTTGTTAGCTTATTAGCAAAACTGGAAGCTTTAAAACAAGAGTATGATATGAAAACTCATCGTAAAGTTGTTTTTGAATGTATTAATATGGTAGACTTGCTAACGCAAGGTGATGCTCATGATAGAACAGATAATTAATCAATATATGTCAAGANCCAATTATATGGGACAAANTAAAAAAGGTTATTACACAAAAATTGGAGAAAAGATGTTTGATAGATATTTACATCGCTCTCCTACTGCGGAAAAAGTTGGATTACTTCATGACAATGATGACTATGATGATGAATATGCAGACATACATGACGTAATTTTACAGCTTGATAGACAATCAGAACTAGGCGAAGAACAAGAAATGTTAGTACTGGCGCCTTTAGATTCTCCGTTTAATCAAGGCTCATTATTTAAGTGGTTACGTGATGATAGTTATTGGCTTGTAATCAAAGAAAGTAAAAAAACAATTTCTTCTCATTTTAAAGGTAAAATTAGAGAGTGTAACCATCAATTAAAATGGTATGATGATGAGGGTAAATTACAAACTGTTTATTCTCATATTATTAATTTAAGGGGTACAGGTATTATTGATAGTACTATTCAAAATGTTGTAGTAGATTTGCCTAATATTGAGTTAGTTGCAATTTTACCTAAAACTGAAGCTACTAAAAAACTAAGAAAAAATAACAGATTTATTATTAATGAAAAACCTTGGGAGATTAATAGTATTGATGATATTTCAGTTCCAAATCTTTTGATAATAAGATTGGAAGAACAAGTAAAAGATTCTTCTCAAGATAATTTAGAAAAAGGTATAGTAGTAACTCCTAGAGCAAGAGAAACTGCTACACCAAAAGGGCAACCTTTCATAGAAGGTGATAAAAAAATTACTTGGGGAGAAACCGCATACTATAGACTTATAGGAGAAGATGAAGAAAGAGTAGATGACGCTGATTTTGTAGTTATAGACGAAGAAGGATTGGTAGAAAATTATTGGATAGCTCAAGAACAATGCGGCATAAAGGCTAAAGATACTGATAAAATAGGAAAAATTAAGTTAATTGCATCTAAAGATGATATAAAAGAAATAAAAGAAATTGATATTGTAAGTTT
>SL_5KL_010_SEDDRAFT_10002281_pt1 | contig 10765 bp, 12 predicted proteins | sample SodLakKL_010_SED_FD_9118 | JGI IMG/M metagenome (IMG submission 9118)
CCCCCGCCGATGCCCACACCGATCACGGTCGGCGGACACGGCTTGCCCTCGCGGGATACAACATGATCGGCCACCGCCTCCAGCACCCCGTTAAGCCCGGCCGAAGGCGTGAGCATCATCAGCGCCGAACAGTTCTCCGAGCCGCCGCCTTTGGGCATCACATGGACTTCCGCCTCGTCCCCTTCCACAGGCTCCCAGGTGACCGCGGGAATATGCACCCCTGTGTTGTCCCCCGGGTTGGCCCCGGTAAGCGGATGAACCGTGTTCGGGCGGAGAGGCACCGCATCGGTGGCGGTCCGGACAGCTTCCTCCAGCGCCCCTCGCAGTTCGGCCAGCAGGGGGAACCGCTCGCCGAACCGCACGAAATAGGTCACCGTCCCCGTGTCCTGACATATCGGGACTGCACCGTCACGTGCTACGGCGACGTTCTCGAGGATCGCCTCTAGTTGCACCCGGGCGGGGCCGCTCTCCCGGTCACGGGCCGCCTCCAGCGCCCGGACCACGTCGGCCGGAAGCACCGTGGCCGCTTTGCCCAACGCCCCGGCAAGCGCCTGCGTTAGGTTACCGCTCATCGGCTGCTCCTTTCCTCCAGCGCGGCCACCTTGTCTTGGTACATCTCCCAGAAAGTCGGCTTTTCCGAGTCGACGAACTTGCCTACCAGAAAATCCTGACCGGGAATCATGTCTGTCTCCGACAGGTCCGCCCCGTGTTTGATCACAGCGTGGTCGGCGTAGTAGCGGAGTTCGTCCAATCCGGAGCCAAGCTTGTTGCGGCGGCCGTAATTGGTGGGACAGGGGGCGATGACCTCCAGGAAGGAGAATCCCTTGCGGCTTAGCATCTCCTGGATCGCCTTCTGCAGGCGCCGCACGTCAAGGCTGGTCCAGCGGGCCACGTAGGCCGCACCGGCGGATGCAGCCACATGCACCAGGTTGAACGGATGCTCAAAGTTGCCGTACGGCGAGGTCGTACAGCGTCCACCCAACGGAGTGGTGGGCCCCACCTGTCCACCGGTCATCCCGTAGTTAAGGTTGTTCACGCAGATCACGTTCATGTCCAGATTTCGCCGGGCGGCATGGATAAAGTGGTTTCCCCCGATAGCGAACAAGTCGCCGTCACCGGAGAACACCACCGCCTTAGTATAAGGCTTGGCCAGTTTGAGGCCCGTGGCAAACGCGATCGGGCGGCCGTGAGTCGTGTGGTACGAGTCCATGCGCACATAGCCGGCCACGCGGCCCGTGCATCCGATTCCCGAGATCACCGCGAGCGAATCCGGATCCAACCCCATATCGTCCACTGCGTACAGGAAGCTGGCCAACGTGGTTCCCAAGCCACAACCCGCGCACCATATGTGGGGAATCCGGTCCATGCGCAGGTACTTCTCCATCGGGTGCCGTCCCTGTGTGATCTCCGGAGGTGGAGCCTGTCGCTGTTCCTTCACCGGCATTACAGCACCTCCTCAATACCGGCCAGCACTTCCTCCGGCCGGTGAATGCGTCCTCCCGAGTGGTATACACCCACCTGAGGAACCTTCCCTTTCACAGCACGCTCCACCTCACGCGATATCTGCCCCAGGTTCAGTTCCACCGTCACCAGCCCCTTAACGCTGTCTGCGACCCGGCGCACCAGATCGTCGGGGAACGGCCAGGCGGTGACGAGTCTGAGCAGACCCACCTTGTGCCCCTGGCGACGGGCCAACTCCACGGCCCGCAGAGCCACCCGGGCCGAGATTCCATAGGAGATGATCGCCACCTCGGCATCCTCCAAGAAGTGCTCCTCCCACAAGGTGTACTCATCAGGGTACAACCTGATCTTGTCGCACAGCCGCCGGACGAGCTTGTCCTGCGCGTCGGCGGACATGTCCGGATAGCCCCGCTCATCGTGGGTCAAGCCGGTGACGTGGATCCGATAGCCCTCACCGGTGCACGCCATGGGGGGGACAAGATCTTCATCCGGCTTGAAGGGGAGGAACTCGTCCGGGGGTCCCTGAGGGCGTCTCCGCGAAGCTTCGCTGACCTCCTCGGGGATCTCCACCTTCTCGTACATGTGCCCCACAACCTCGTCGGTCATGATGAGAACCGGCGTTCGGAACCTCTCCGCCATCGCAAACGCTCGTACCGTCAGGTCGAACGCCTCTTGAGGGGAATAGGGGCACAGTGCGATCAGCTCGTAATGTCCGTGCGAACCCCAACGTGCCTGCATCATGTCCCCTTGCCCCACCGCGGTAGGCAAGCCCGTGGACGGTCCCGCGCGCTGCACGTTGGCCAGCACACAGGGAGTTTCGGTCATCACGGCCAGTCCCAGGTTCTCCATCATCAGGGAGAAACCAGGGCCGGACGTGGCTGTCATCGCCTTGTCTCCCCCCCAAGAAGCGCCGACCACCGCGGCCATAGCCGCCAGTTCGTCTTCCATTTGCACAAACGTGCCCCCGATGCGCGGTAACCTAGCGGCCAACCGCTCGGCGATCTCCGACTGCGGGGTGATGGGATAGGCGGCGAAGAATCTACATCCGGCAGCCATCGCCCCCTCGGCGATGGCTTCATCACCGTTCATGAAATGCACGCCGGAAAGCACTGCTTTTGCCGGCATCCTAATCGTCCTCCTCCTCGTGTTCGTCCTCTCCTTCTGGCTGCTCCGTCCAGATGGCGAAGTCCGGGCATACCAGCTCGCAGAATCGACACATGATGCAACCCTCCGGGTCGACCAGTTCGGGCGGGTGATACCCCTTGGTGTTGAAGTGCTGCGCGGAAGCAAGCACATCGCGGGGACAGAAATCGATGCAGAACCCGCAGCCTTTGCATAGGTCATCCTGGACGCAGATGTTCCCCTTGGGAACCTTCCACCGCTTTGTATCCCTGGTCTGTGTGCTTGTCATATCAAATCCACCATTCGCGCCAACGCGCGCTCACCTCGATATTCGGGGAGCACGGAGGGAGCTTTGCGCTCTCTGTCCACCCCCGCTCCGTCCAACTCTCGGGCGTAGCTCGCCGCGTGTTCCAAGGTGGGCCTGCCCGGCTTGGCTTGGCGTACCCACTCGGCGGCAGCGATCCCCGCGCGCCTGCCGAACACGTTGAAATCCAGCAGGGAGTTCCCCATCAGGCGGTTCTTGCCATGAATGCCACCGGATACTTCGCCGCCGGCAAACAGTCCCGGCACCGCTGTAGCCCCGGTTGCGTCAATGATCACCCCACCGTTTTGGTAGTGCAACGTGGGGTAGGTAAGCACTGGATCAGTTGCTGGATCGATATCGAACCGAGCGTACATCCGCCATATCGCAGACAACTCGCGCTTGAACGTCCCCGGCCCATGGATGATATCCAGCATCGGTGTGTCCAGCCAGATCCCCACCATTCCCGTGGGGGTAACAACGCCGTGTCCCCTCCCCCCCTGTTCGGGAGAGCTACACTCGCGGATGAACGCCCCCGACTCCACGTCACGCGGCTCCAACGGATGACGAACAGCTCGCCGTCCACATTCACCGGATGTGCTCCCATTCCCCTGACTTTTTCCGTGATCAGTAGCCCCACGATCTGCTCGGGAAAGGCGGCGCCCGTCGGATGATACTGCACCGAATCCAGATCGCGCAGCCCGGCTCCGGCGCGGTAGGCAAGAACCAGTCCGTCCGCCGTGGCCCCGTAGTGGTTGGAGGTGGGGAACCCCTGGATGTGCAGCCTGCCCCACCCGCCGGTGGCCAACACCGTGGCTTTGGCTCGGACGACCGTGTATTCCTCGGTCTCCAAGTTCCACAGGACAGCCCCGCACACTTGGCCCCGGTCGTCGCGGATAAGCTCCACCGTGGGACAGAACTCCAAGCAGTGAATCCCGCGGCTCAACGCCTCGTCCCGCACCACCCGCATGATCTCAAGGCCCGTGTAGTCCTTGGCCGAGTGCATGCGCTTGCGTGAGGTCCCGCCTCCATGGATGGTCTGCATCCGGCCGTCGGCGTCCTTGTCGTACATCACGCCCAGCTTCTCGTGCCAACGGATCACTTCCGGGGCATCGTGCACCAACGCGCGGACGAGCTGGGGGTCGTTGCCGAAGTGCCCTCCTCCGAGAACATCCAGATAGTGAATGGGAGGACTGTCGTTCTCCTTGTCCGCCGCCTGGATCCCCCCCTGGGCCATCATCGAATTGGAGTCACCATGACGGAGCTTGGTGGTGATCAGAATGCGGTCCGCGGGGATCCCGGCCTCGTGTGCGCTCAACGCGGCCACCGTTCCCGCACCGCCCCCTCCGATGATCAGGACATCCACTTCGTGATCGGCCTGCCCCAGATCCACCTGGTCCGGATCGATCAGCGGGTACGCCTCCAGGAGATCAGCCATCTCATGCGGAACGAATTCCCCCTGGGAGGGGCCTACCAGGAGCTTCCGTTTCCCTCCCTCTTTGTAATCAGGGTGAAAGCTATCCAACACTTCCCGTCGCTCTTCCAAGGACAGGCGCTGGGGCTCCGCTTCCATTCGCTCCGGCCGGGTGGCCTCCACACGGCCGATGGACTCACGCATGCTTCTGGGATACGCGTCTGCCACCTTCTCCTCCTAGCCTTCCACGTCTCGCTTGCGGTAGAGTTCCACCAGGTCGTCCTTGGACATCCGTTCAAGCTTGTCCAGTTCCTGGTCGAAGGCACCGCTTCTCAGTTCCTCCACTCTGGCCGCCAAGTGCCCGGACTCGGGAGCCCGGTACGCTCCATATATCCGGCGCCCGAGCTGTCCCACGTGGTAGTGCACGATCTCCGCCGGGCAACGCATTGCGCACAGCCCACATTGCACACAGTCAAACGACAGTTCCGCCACCTGAGGGATATCGCCCCGCAGCGCAGCTTGAATGTAGTCCATCACCTCGAGTTCCTGCGGGCAAGCCCGGGTGCAGGTGTTACAGGCCACACAACGGGCAACCTCCGGGTACAGGGCCAAGATGGGGTTGTCCTCGGGGGCAAGCTCCGAAAGCTCCCAAGGGGCCCTCTCGGCAGGAACGGACGGGATCTGGGCGATATACATCTCGTCCTCGGCGGTGGCCTGGCACGCAAGGTCCGCGTACAGCTTGTAGTCACCGGCCCTGCGGAATACTGTGGCACAGGCGCCGCAGAAACCGCCGCGGCATCCGACACCCCTTACCAGTCGGTATCCCGCGTACTCCATGGCCTTCATGATGGTGAGTCCTCCGGGGACCTCATATGCCTTGCCCATTATGTAGATGCGAATGTTGTCCTGTTCAGTACTCATGCTTTCACCTCCACGGCCAGGCCCCGCGCCGCCAGGACCGGCCGGGGATCTATGACCTGCTCGTCCATAGCCGGATCGGCCCCCACAGCCAGTGCCAGAAGCTGGGTGAAGTACAAACTGGGCACACCACGGCCGCTTGCACCACGGGCCTCTTTTTGTCTTGTGTCCAGGTTGTACTGACAAAGCGGGCAGCTCGTAACCATCAGCTCCGCTCCTCCCGCAGCGGCAGCCCGCGAGATATCCGCAGCCCGCCGCCGGGCGATCTCGGGGGAAGTCGCCGTAAGGTAGGCCCCGCAGCATTCCACCCCTTGGGGAGAGGAGACCGGCTCCGCCCCCAGCGCCATAAGCAGATCCTCCAGCACCCGGGGGTTTTCCGGATCATCGATTCCCGCGCTGCGAGGCCGCGTCAAGGTGCATCCGTAGTAGGGGGACACCTTCAATCCGGCAAGCGGCCGCTGTACCGCTTCTTCCACTGCCTCATATCCGATCTCGTCCCTCACAAGCTCCAGAAGGTGAACCACCCGTACCCCACCGGTATAGTCAGGCTCGTCGTCGAGAAACGCATTCACCCTCTCCAGACGGTCGCGGTCCTCGGTGAGAAACCGCTCCGCTCGCTTCAGCGTGTTGTAACACATAGAACACAGCGTAAGGAGGCGCTCGTGCCCCGCATCCTGGGCGCGGGCCAACACCCGTGCCGGCCCCACATGCCGCATCAGGTCATCGGTAGCCAGGGAGTACACCGTTCCGCAGCAGTTCCAGCGAGACATCTCTTCCATCTCCCACCCGAGGGCAGCAAGGGCGCCGCGCGCGGCGGCCTCCATGCTGCACGCCTGATCGGCCACGCCACAGCCTGGGTAGTACAGAATGCTGTTCATGGCGTCATCTTCCTCGAGACCCCCACCACCGCGATTTGGGGCAACCTCTCTGCAGGTACACTGCCAAGCGTTACCGGGCTCTCCCCCTTACGCAGAGCGAGAAGTCGCACCGCCTCCATCACCTTGGCGATATCCACCCCACGTGGGCACCGCACCTCACAGGCCAGACACGAGGCACAACTCCACGGAGCGCCGGTTTCCAATACCTTCTCATCTCCCAATTGGACCAGGCGCAGCACCTGATTGGGCAACATATCCATGGAGTCGGCAAATGGGCACCCCGCACTACACTTCCCGCATTGATAACAGCGATACGGAGACTGCCCCGACAACTCCTCCACCCGCCGGGCGAATTGCGCCGACAGGACAGCCTTTGCCAACCTCAACTGTTCAGCCATCCCCTGACCTCCTCCACGGCGGCCTGCACGGCAGCCGCAACCCGAGGCGTCAACCCCTCCCCGAACGGCGGATCGGGGGGGATACCGACGGCCAGCGCCCACACTTCGGGGACCCGCACCTGGTCGTGCACCAGGGCAGCCCGTCGGGGGCGGGTTCCGCTCTGCGACGTTAGGCTCCCCAGCATCTCGAGCGCCCGGGACAAGCTCATCCCGTGCGCCCCGCGGTGCTCGCCGCCGACCGCTTCCCACTCCTCTAAGGGTTGGACGCGCAACTCCCCCGCAGGCAGCAACGGCGTCCCATCGATGATCAACACCCGGGAAAACCCAAGCAGTTTCTCCGCCAGATAGACGCCGGACTGCGCCGTCTCCCACACGGCACAGCCTTCCACCACCTCGGAGGGCAGACGCCGGGTCACGGCTACTCCCACACCATCGTCGGTGCAATACGGGTTTCCCATCCCCACCACCGCCGTGTCAGCGACCGACGCGCCGAAGGAACGTCCCATCGGATGCGTACACCTCCACAGTCAGCGGCAGCTCCCCGGGCAGGAAGTGTGTAGCACAGGCCAAACACGGATCATAAGCGCGGAAAGCCATCTCCACTCTGTTGAGCAACCGCTCATCCAGTTGGCCCTGGCGTGCGGCTGCTTGGGCCATCGCCTTGACCGACATCCCGATCGGGCCGGCATTGTGGGTTGTGGCCACCACCAGGTTCACCTGCTTGAGCAGTCCCTGGTCGTCCAGTTGGTATTCATGGAATAAAGTTCCGCGCGCGGCCTCAACCACCCCGACGCCTTTTCCGGGGGCGGACAACTCCCCCCGGACAGCACGGCCAGTGAGAGCCTCGTCGGAGACAAGCGCATGCGCCGCCTCCGCCGCCTGCACCATTTCCACCAACCGCGCCCAGTGATAGGCGAACGTGGCCTGGACCGGGCGCTGGCCGAAGTAATCGAGGTACCGCTCGAATTCCTCTTGTGCAGCAGGCGTCGCCATACGTTCTGCGACGTTCAGCCGGGCCAACGGGCCCACCTGATAGATCCCCGAGCCCGGACCCCCTTCCAGGCCGCTCCAACCAAAGCTTTTTAGGTAGGGGAACTTGCTGTACGTCCAGGGCTCGATGTGTTCTTCTATCAAGGACAGCCCCTCGCGGGCATCCCCAAGGAATAGCTCCTCGCCCTCGCAGGAGACGACCCGCAGCCGACCATGGTAGAAATTCGGGGCGAGTTCGTCGTCCACCAGGCCCATGGAATGCACCGGGAGCCGCGCCTCGGGGGATTGAAGAAGCGCCTGCAAACCGGGGTCGGGCAGCACCTTCTCATGGAAGAACGACACGATGTCCCCGGCCAGTTCCGCCATCGCCTCAACGTAAGCGGTGATCTCCCCGCGTTTCTCTTCGTCCAGCGGTTGGGACACCCCTCCGGGAAGGGCGAACACCGGGTGAATGGCTCTCCCCCCAATCCGTTCAAGCACCTTCTGTGCGCCCGCCCGGACTTGCACCACGCGCTTTCCCAGCTCGGGATATGCCTGAAGCACACCCAGTACGTTCCGCTGCTCCTTGGGGGTGTCCTCGTCGAGCAGAAGGTCCGGCCCGCCCAAGAAGATCAGGTGCAGGAGGTGATCAGAGAAAATATAGGTATTGTAGAAAAGCTCCCTCTGGAGCCGCGCCGCCTCCGGGATCTGGGCGCCATAAGCATCGTCCAACGCCTTGGCCGAGGCCAGGTGATGGGCCTCAGGGCACACCCCGCAGATCCGCTCGGTGATCTGGGGCATCTCCTCCCCGCGACGTCCCACACAGAACCTCTCGAACCCGCGCAACTCCGGGACCTGCAGGTACGCGTCTTGCACGCCTCCCTCTTCGTCAAGATAAAGGAGAATCTTGCCATGGCCCTCCAGGCGCGTGATCGGATCGATGGTGATCTTCTGCTGGCTCATCGGTTTCCTCCTCCGCCCGAGCCCCGTTTCCAGGTGCCGGCGAGGGCGTACTTGTAGAGCGTTCCCACGGTATCCACGAGCCCATCAAGGACTTCCTCCTCTTGGACGAAGACATCCTCCCCTTCCTCTCCGGCGCGGACCAACGAGGCCAACGCGGAGATCATCCCCCCGGCCAGATCCCCCGCCTTGCGCGTGGGGCCGACACAACCTGTACACGGCATCCCCAAATTTGGACAAGCAGCCTCACAACCCCCCCGCGTGACCGGACCCATACACACAACACCTTGGTCCAACAGGCATTTGTCCGGATCGGTCTCTACCTCGTGCGGCCGCACGAACCGCTCTATCGGACGGTCTTCCTTCTCGCGCGGACACTGGTCACACAGCGCCTTTTCTTCAGCGAACACGTGGCCCACCTCGGGCATGTATCCTTCCAACAACGCTTGGAAGAACCGACCGATCAGCTGCGCAGGCGGAGGGCATCCGGGAACCACGTAGTCCACCGTGATCGCATCAGAAAGCGGCACCACACCGGCAGTCAGAGCCGGAGGGGCGTCGCCGTTTGCACCGGGAACAGGCGGGGAAGCTTGCCAATCCTCCCCCAAAGCGGTACCAACCAGCGATTGTGCGGAATGGAGGTTCCCCAAACCGATGATCCCCCCTAGGTGAGCACACGCCCCGTAGGCCACGACGACCTTGGCTTTCTCCCGGAGGATCCTGACCATCTCCATGTTTTCCTCGGTCCGGAGGGCGCCGTTGATCAGCACCGCGTCAATGCTCCCGGCGGGCAACGCTTCCACGTCGGCTCGCTTGGTGTCCATAAGTGCCGGCCAGAAGACAAGTTCTACCCCCGACAGGACATCGACGATCGCCTCGCCCACTTCCAGCGGCGACACGTCACAACCCCCACAACCGCCGGTCCAGTACATAGCGATCCTCGGTTTAGCCATGGCTCACCGCCTGGCGCACCAGTTGGCCAACGTTCTCCTCGACCTCATGCAGCTCCCGGGGAACACCAAACTCCCCGTGATATGGGCCCAGGGCCCGCACTTCCTCGACATAGTCGCGCACGACCTGCGCAAAACGCATCCCTTCTGAGGCCGATACCCATGTCAACTTGAGGCGTGCCGGCTCCACACCCAGTTCCTTAAGTACCTTTTGGAGCAGGCTCATCCGCCGTCGGGCCTTGTAGTTTCCGGAGACGTAGTGGCAATCCCCGGGATGACAACCCCCGATGAGCACCGCATCCGCCCCCGACCGCAACGCCTCGATGACCCAGGAAGGTTCCACTCGGCCCGAGCAGGGGACACGGATGGGAATCATGTTCGGCGGATAGGCCACCCGGTTGGTCCCCGCCAGATCGGCACCGGCATAGGCACACCACCTACAGAGAAACGCCGCGATTTTCGGTTCATGCTTTTGCTCAGCCACCGGCTATCTCCGCCTCCTCGCGCTCTTTCAACGCGGCACGCAGCATGGCCATCACCTGGGGATCGGCCAGGTTTCGCAGGTTCATCGCACCACTGGGACAAGCGGCGACGCAGGTCCCACAACCCTCACACAACATCTCGTTGACCTCGGCCGTGTCCTCCACGGTAATGGCCTCGTACGGACACTGCGGCGCGCAGATCCCGCACGCCGCACACAGGTCCTCGGCCACCTCGGCCACCTCGGGGGAGTGCACAAGCTCGGGGGCCGACAGTAATCGCACCGCCTTGGCCGCAGCCCCGGATCCCTGGGAAACCGAATCGGGGATATCCTTCGGCCCCTGGGCGGCACCGGCGAGGAACACCCCCGCAGCCAGCGCCTCCAGCGGTCGCAGCTTGGGATGTGCCTCCTTGAGAAAACCGTGTTCATCGACCGACACCCGCAACTTGCGGGCCAGTTCAACGATCCCTGCCGAAGGAGTGATCGCCTGGGCCAACACCACCAAGTCGGCGGCCACTTCCACCCGCTGCCCGGTAAGGGTGTCCGTTCCCCACACCATCACTTTGTCCCCGTCCTGGAAGACCTTGGCCACCTTTCCCCTCAGGTAGAGGACCCGGTCCTCCTCCATCACCCGCTGCACGAACTCCTCGTATCCTTTGCCCCCTGCCCGGATATCGATGTAGAAGACATAAGCCTGCCCATCGGGCACCGAATGCTGATAGAGAAGGGCGTGCTTGGCCGTGTACATGCAACAGACCTTGGAACAATAGGGTTTGTACAGCTCCGGATCACGGGAGCCGGAACATTGGATGAACACCACTTCTTTGGGCACTTTGTCGTCGGAGGGGCGCCGGATCTCACCCACGGTGGGCCCCGAGGCACTGGCCATACGCTCGAACTCGAGGCCTGATAT
>SL_5KL_010_SEDDRAFT_10002282_pt1 | contig 10765 bp, 9 predicted proteins | sample SodLakKL_010_SED_FD_9118 | JGI IMG/M metagenome (IMG submission 9118)
AAGCCGTTTCTCCTCGCTGCCTCGAGGCTGGCGGACGTCTCCTACACGATTCACAACGCGGGCAGTCAGTCGTTCGTCGAATCACTAGCGACGGATCACGGCGGAACCGTGACCCACGCATTTGCCGCTACGTTCCCCATCCATCATCAGTTCGCGTTTCACGAGGACGACGCTCGTACGCTCGAGGCCGAGGTGTTTCGAATCGAGTGGAGACGGTCCGGAGGCGAGACGGTCGGTTCCACGTAACGCCGAGGGCGTGTTTTCGATGCGCCGGCTCAATTGTACGATTCCTTACTCGCGATCTGGACGATCGTTTCGCCGGTCGTGACGTACAGGTCGTCATCCACGCGAACGAACTCGAGCGTACCCACGGATGCAGTTTCGTTTTCGGCTGGCAACTCGACGCGCTCAGCCGTCACTGTGCCATCCTGATCGGCCGCCTCACCGTTGTCCGCTGACAGCAGTGACTCCGCCCGGTCGCTCACCTCGAGGTAGAACTCGCCATCTTCGGCCCCAACGGTGATGTTTTGCCCATCAATTTGGGCCCCGGCACGCGACTCGTTGCTCGTGTGTGCGAGGACGCGGTCGTCGTCGTCCTCGAGCCAGACCTGATACACGGTGTCGTTGCCGACGGGTGACCAGCCCTCCCGTTCGGCGGTCACGCTGTCCCGCCAGGCAGGCCCGCCGACAGTGACGGTTGCTTCGCCAGAAAAGGCGAGTTGGTTGGCGGAGACGGCTTCGGTCCATATCTGCCGCTCCGGACTCGAGACGATCACCCCACTGGCATCCAGGCTCCCAGGGTCGAACTCCTCGACACCGACGACCGAGGCGATGGGGTTGTCCACGTCCTCTGCGTACGTGACGCTGTAGTCTTCGATAGTGATCGTCGTCTCGCCGTAGCCCTCGCCATCCCCATCGTAGACGAACAGGTTGACCGGAATTGCCGGCCCGGTAATCGCCGCGAGCACGACCAGGAGGACCACAATAGCGACGGACTGCCGAGAGTAGTCGGTGAGCGGTGCAGGGAGCGACGACCGGGGTCTCGCCACCAGTTCACGAATCCGCTCGAGACGGGCCCTCCCTTTGGGGTTAGATCCCTCGCTCGAGGCCGACTGTGGTGTCCCGCGCTCGAGGACACGAGCCAAGAGCCCGTTCGAGCGGACTTCGTCGGCCGTCGGACGACTGAACCGTCGCTCGAGCCACCGGGGTGCCAGGCCCCGATCGGAACCCGCCACGGCGACGACGACGACGGCAGCGAGGGCGATGACAGCGATGACGCCGGGGCCTTGCAAGAGAATGTAGACGTCAGCGCCGCCGAACCAGTAGATGGCCCACAGCGATTTCGAGAAGCCGTAGACGAGGACGGCGATCCAGAGATAGAGGGCGTTAGGCCGGTGGCCGCGGTACCGGAACAGCGCGAGCGCGAGAAAGAGGCCGATAAAAAAGCCCAGTGCGTGGCCCTGGATGGCAATGGTAGCCCACGACGGTGGTGAGGGGCCCTGTGGTTGGGCAACGTAGTAGCCAATCGGTGTCTGGAGGGCGTCGAAGGTTCTCGAGACGACGCTCTGGAGGCCAACGGTCGCGATGAGGGTCACGATCGGGTAGCGGACGATGGCAAACCCGGCGAAGGCGTAGACGACACCCGAAAAACCGATAACGGGACCGAGAGCGAACAGCCCAGTGAATAGGCCGACGAGCACGACCGCACCCGGGAAAATAGCACACGCCCGAACCCACGGGTTGTGAAGCCATTTCGGCCCCCATCCGTCGGAACCGTCACGCTCTCGAGGGTAGTGACCCCAGGCGTATTCCGCGATCGGTGCGGCGACAACGGTGCCGATCAGATTGCCGGTGATGTGGCCGGCGTGTGCGTGTGAAAACGAGGAACTGAGGATTCCGAGCGGATAGAAAAACGACCAGGCTCTGAACGGCTTGACGACGGGGGAATCGAAATCCGAGATGCCATCCTGGACGAAGAGATAAAACGCGAGGACGAACGCGATGATGATGAGGGTCCCCCAGGGGACCCCATACAGAAACCGGGCCCTGAGCACGTCTCGCCATCGTCGGTTACGGCGCTCGAGGCGGCGGACAGCCACGAGCGAGAGCGCCACGGCAACGACGACGAGGGCGGTAAGCACGGGCTCCAGCCAGTCCATACCCGCCCGTATGGCGGAAGCAGTATAGTGGTTTCTGCTCGAGGACCCTCTTTCGCGTTCGACACTGGAGAAACAGCGGTCGCTGGCACTGGCTTCGAAAGGTACAAGCGACTCACCGGCACAGGTGTTGGTATGGAACTACGGGTCACCGAGAGTAGCGAAAACGAACTCTCGATCGAGATCGCTGGTGAGGACCATACGTTCATGAACGTCCTCAAGGGTGCGCTCTTAGAGCACGCAGACGTCAGCGCCGCAACCTACGACATGAACCCCGAACAGTCGGGTGGACAGACCGATCCAATTCTCACGGTGAAAACCGAAGGCGACGTCGAGCCACTGGACGCGCTCGAGGAGGCTGCAGCGGATATCCGAGCGAAAGCGGCGTCGTTCCGTGACGCGTTCGAAGCGGCTGTCTGAGGCGTATCTATCGAGGCGTGTTTTTTGCGAGAGTGTGGTGGCTCAGAGTCCCAACGCCGTCGTCACTGGTATCCCGATCAGGACAGCACCCAACAGATAGCCACCGATTGCCCCAGCGTTGAGGAGCGGAAGTCCAGCGTGTGCTCGACCTTGCACGACCATATACAGGAGTGTCAGTAACCCGGCGAGCGTGCCGATCATCGCCCCAAGTGCGGGGGTATTGAGCGCGATGACCGGGAGATCGTACAGCGGCGCCTCGAGAAACGTGACCGCGCTGGCGACGAGTATCGTCGGGATGACGGCATCGCCGAGGCCGATGAACAGGGCGTCACGGGCGGGTTCGGGTGGTTCGTCCTCGGTCTGGTCGCCTGTGGCTTCGCTGTCGGAGTCCTCGAGTTCGTCGCCGACTGTCGTGTCACCGTGCTCACCATCCTCGAGCGACTCTGAGGGCCCTGTTGCGGGCTCTTCAGTGCCAACACCTGCCACACTCGTTTCTGCTCCGCCATCGGTTTCTTGGGCACTCTCCTCTCCGTCCTCGAGGGTGTCCGGTTGATTTTCGCTGGCGAGAAACGAGTACGAGAGCGTCGTGGGGATCACGAGTACGACGGGGATACGGAGATCCATGACGCCAGAGGCCAGATCGAGCATGTGTTTGGTTCGGTAGACGCTGATAGCGTCGTAGACGGCGAGCACCACGAGTAAAATGAGAACGGGAAGCAATCCAAGACTGATGCCGAAGATGCCGGCGGCTCCGGCTCCCATGATGACGCCGGCAGTGTCGATGACGTACCATTCAGGATAGCGAAGTAACGCCGCCCCGACAGCCAGTGCAGCGACCAGCGGGAGCGGAAGCAGGACTCCGGAGACGACGATCGGTGGAATAATCGCAGCGAAGACGAACCAGGCCAGCATCACACTCACGCCGACGATGACCAGCCGGATTACCCAGTCGTAGTTGTACTTGAACGCGGCGAGCATGAACGCCGTGGCAACGAGAATAGCGAAAATATATAAAAGGCTGTAGGTGGGATCTTCCGGGTCCTCGACGGCTTGCATCTCCGCTGTGATGAACGGCTCGATGAGTGCAAGTGCGCCGAGTTGGACGCCGAGAAACAACAGACAGCTCAACGCGGTCGCCGCGTAGAGCCCCAGACGATCGTTCATATACCCCCTCTTGTGTGGGCGTTGGTATTGGTGTTGCGCTCGAGGGTTATCGTTCTGCGTGGAGAGCGAGCTCCGGATAACAGGCCTAGTCTGCGTCCAGAGCCGGGTCGATACCCGTCGGAGACGTTCGAAGAGCCTCGTGTACGGACGTTTCAGTCTCGAGCGTACATCGTCGTTCCCAACAGCGCGGGGAGGTGGACGTGATCGGTGGGTGATACGGCCAAGTAGGGCTGGTCGACTGGCCCGAAGACGTCGACGACCCGTCCGACGGTGTCGAGGGAGTCATCGAGCACCATGGTTCCGATCGCGTGTTCGGCACTGGCGTCTTCGGGGCTCCGGAGGATGGCCAGCCCCTGTGCAGTTCGGACGACGGTGCCAACGCGGTACACGTTAGTCGCGCATCGCGACCACGTAGGCCGCGACGGCTTGCACCAGATCGTTTTTCGTCGAGTCCTCGGTGCCACGGACAACGACCCGTCCACGTGGTTCCCAGTGTTCTCGAGAGTAGGCTTTGTCGCGCTCAACGGTGGCGTCGTAGCCGATCTGTTGGACGGCTTTGGCGATTTCCTCGACCGTCGGCTCTTCGACTGCCAACTCGAGGGGAACGCGTCGCCCCTCGGCCCGCGTCCGGGTGGCGTCGAGATAGGCGGGCCAGATGACGTTTTCGACCATACTGGTCATCGGCGGGGACGTTTCTAAACCCTTTTCAAAATCAGTTGGCTGCGGAGCCTGCTTATCGGCGTCGAATCACGAACGCACTGCCGGCCAGGAGCGCCGCGAGGGCGGCCACACTACCGAAGCCGGGGATGGTATCGGCATCGTCGGCTCCGTTGTCAGCAGGCTCATCATGGTCGTCTGCCTCGTCAGCGTCGTCACCTGTCTCTGCATCGTCGTGGTCATCCCCAACGTCTTCTGCAGTTGCGAGTGCCTCGAGTGACTCCTCGTATGCCGCATCTATACTGGCGAGGTCGGCTTCGACCTCGCTGTGGGCGTCCGTGTGGATCGCCGCGAAGATTTCCTCGACGGCGTAGACGGTTTTCGGCGCTGGTTGACTCATATCGCTATCGTCGACGGCTGCATACTGCCCTTCTTGCATCGCGGTGGTTTCGTTCAGCGCGTCAGAGACAGGTGGTTCTGCGCCCCAGAACTCGCCGTAGACGATCCACTCGGGATCTTCATCAAGCACGGTTTCGTCGCTGATCGGTTCCCACATTTCGATACCGGCTTCTGCAGCCAGGTTTTCGACACCAGCCGTCGTCAGCACTTCGTGCTGGAACGTCGCGGAGCCGGCGGTGAACCCTTCGTCATCCATCGCGTACAGCGTCAGTGGGTGGTCCTCGTCGGCCACCGCTTCGTCGATCGTCTCGAGTCGCTCAGTCATCCACTCGTTCGCGACGTTCGCGCCGTCACACGCACCGGCCAACTGGCCAGCCGTTTCGATGTCATCGGATACCTGCTCGAGTGAGGCTGCGCTCTCGAACACGTACACGTCAATACCGGCATCGCGCAACTGGTCGACGACGCCCTCGTCAGCGATGGACGCGGCGAGTACGATGTCCGGATCGAGTGCGATGACTTCTTCTTCGATTACTTCGAGGCCATCGTCTCCGGTAATGTCGGTCTGGTCGTCGACGTCGAGGCCGTCAGTGTACTGGCTCACTGGCATCCCAACGACGCGATCGTCGGCACCGATTTTGAACAACTTCTGTGCGTCACTCGGATGCAGTGCCACAATCGACTCCGGTGTCTCCTCTATCGTATGCGCTTCACCCGTTGCATCCTCGAGTTCGATTGGATACTGACACTCGCCATCAGTTGTCTGTGTCGCCGATACCGTTGCACCCAGTGCGGCTCCCGACGCGGCGGTAGCCACCAGCACCACCATCGAGAGTACGAATAGTCGTCGCATGCGGTGTCACTCGGCCCGTATCCAATAAATATTTATCTAAAGCAAGCGAGCTTGTGTAGTATGTACCGGCCGGGGCGAATACTCGCGTGGTCAGCCGGGCTGTCGGCGCTGCTCGTTGCTGTCGTCATCGTGAGCGCCGCGCTCGGCCCCGTTCGTATCGACCCGGTCACCGTCTCCCTCGCCGCACTCAACATGCTACAGGTGCCAACCGGCCTCGAGTGGCGAGTCACGACTGCCTTTCCAATATCGGGATCACTGCGATATCCGGGGCTCCGGTACGCGCCGGTGTTCGCCTTCGACGTCCCCGAGACGTCACAGACCATCGTCGGCGACGTGCGACTCCCACGCATCGCGCTCGCAGCGACGGTGGGCTTCGGCCTCGCCGCTGCGGGGACCGTGATGCAGGGGTTCTTCCGAAACCCCCTGGCGGACCCGTCGATCATCGGGGTTTCGACTGGGGCCGCGGCGGGCGCGGTGGCGGCGATCGCGTTCCCAGCGCTGGTGCCGTTCGGTGGGTTGCACCTTTCGGCGTTCGTTGGTGCACTCCTCACCGCATTTGCCGTGTACGCGATTGCGACGGAAGGTGGGCGAACCCCTGTCGCGACACTGCTCCTCGCTGGTGTTGCCGTCCAGGCCTTCCTCGGGGCGATGATCTCGTACATGCTCGTCCATAGCGGTGAGAACCTGCGACAGGCCGTTATCTGGATGATGGGACACCTCCACGCGAGTAACTGGGTGGACGTCCAGTTCGCGCTCCCATTTGCGCTGGTCGGTGTCGGCCTCTTAGCAGCCTTCACGCGTGACATGAACGTCCTCTTACTCGGGGAGACCGAAGCCAGTCAGCTCGGGGTCGACGTCGAGCGGACGAAACTCATCTTGCTCGTCATCGCCACGATCGTCACCGCGGCTGGCGTTGCCGTCGCCGGCGTCATCGGTTTCGTCGGCCTCGTCGTCCCCCACATGATGCGCCTGATCGTTGGCCCGGATCACCGCATCTTGTTACCGACGAGCGCCCTCGCCGGTGCCTCGTTTCTGGTGCTCACCGATACCATCGCTCGAGCGGGCCCGGCTGAGGTACCAGTGGGAATCGTCACAGCTGCCCTCGGGGCGCCGTTTTTCCTGTTCTTACTCAAAAAACGGGAGGTGCACGCAGTATGAGCGAGCAGCGCGATATTCAAGACCACGCACACGATCCACTCGTCACAGTCGAAGCGGTCGACCTCGCTTATGACTCCCTGACCGTCCTCGAGGAGGTCTCCTTCGCGATCGACCGTGGCTCTTTCGTCGGCCTCATCGGACCGAACGGTGCCGGGAAGACCTCGCTCGTCCACGCGCTCGCGGGGGGACGCGCCCCAGCGGTTTCTGGTCGGATCACCGTCGACGGCCAGGCGATGCAGGCTCTCAGCGCACGGGCCTCGAGTCGTCTCGTGAGCGTGGTCCCCCAGGATACCGCGTTGTCGTTTTCGTTTCCCGTCCGGCGAATCGTCGAGATGGGGCGACACCCCCATCGGTCCCGATTTTCTCCACCCTCGAGCGACGATCAGGCACTGGTCGATCGGGCGCTCGAGCGGACGCGGACGGCGCAGTTTGCGGACCGATCGATCGACGAAATCAGTGGCGGGGAACGTCAACGGGTGTTATTCGCGCGGGCGCTGGCACAGGACACGCCGCTCATGCTCCTCGATGAACCGACGGCCAGTCTGGATATCAATCACCAGATCGAGACGCTCGAGTTGGCCCGGGACCTCACCGCTGACGGCCGCACGATCGTCGCTGCAATCCACGACCTGGAACTCGCTGCTCGCTACTGCGATCGGCTTATTCTCCTGGCAAACGGAACGGTCCAGGCCGATGGCGAGCCAGAATCAGTGCTCACCGCGCCAGCACTCGAAGACGCGTTCGACGCTGAAACCGTCGTCGGGAGGAATCCAGTCACCGGTAGGCCCACCGTGACAGCGGTGTCGACCGGAGAGCGAGAGGCCCAGGCGTCGCGGCTTTCGGACCGGTCTGTGCACGTCATCGGGGGCGGCGCTGGTGGGGCTACCGTCCTCGAGCGGGTAGCGACAACGGGAGCGAAGACGTCGGTCGGCCCCGTATCGTCCGACAGTATCGTCACACAACGGGCCCAAACCCTACCGAGTGAGTGTCTGACCACAGAACCCTTTGCCCCAGTGTCAGATGCCCTTCGCCGAGCAGTACTCGAGCGGTGTCAGAACGCTGATGTGGTTATCGTCGCAGACGCGGTGGTGACTGCTGGCAACCAGCTGCTCTTCGAGGAGTTGGACCCGGAGATGGAGATGGTCATCGTGGAAACCACGCCGTTCTCGCGTCGGAATTTCGCGGGAACGGGGGCCACAGAAACCTACCGGAGTATCCGAGAGCGGGCGGTCGAGGCAACCCCTGCAGGCGTCGTCGATGCCGTCGAACGGTGTTGTATCGGCGCTTCCGGGAAGAGTACGAGAGAATCGAGCGATCGGTCGCCACCAGAGACCACGACGGACGACTAAACGGGCGAAAGCCGAGCGCGACGGACTGGACGGTTTTTTACCCTTCGACCTCCGAGTGGCGAGCAATGAACACGGATCACGACTACGAGGCTCTTGGCCTCGTTGCTGGGCTGGAAATCCACCAGCAATTGGATACTTCGACGAAGCTGTTCTGTGCCTGTCCGACCGACCTCCGCGACCCCGAGGAGGCAACACGACAGTTCACCCGGTATCTTCACCCCACGCGCAGCGAGCTCGGCGAGCTCGACCAGGCGGCCGTCGAAGAGAGTCGTGTCGAACGGGAGTTCACCTACCTCGGCTACGACAGCACCTGTCTGGTCGAAGCGGACGACGAACCACCACATCGCCTTGACGACGAGGCGCTCGAGACGGCCCTCGAGGTCGCCCAGCTGATGGATATGACGCCGGTCGATCAGGCCAACGTCATGCGAAAAATCGTCGTCGACGGGTCGAACACCTCCGGATTCCAGCGCTCGACGTTGATCGCGACCGGCGGGGCAATCGAGACCAGCGACGGGGCCGTCGGTATCGAAGACCTGCTCCTCGAGGAAGAGAGTGCCCAGCGCGTCGAGGAAACCGACGACGGCGTCACCTACAGCCTCGACCGGTTGGGCATTCCGCTCGTCGAAATCGGCACCAGTCCCGACATCCGGTCGCCAGAACAGGCCCAGGAAGCGGCCGAGCAGATCGGTATGTTACTTCGATCCACTGGCAAAGTCAAACGCGGTCTCGGGACGATCAGACAGGACGTCAACGTCTCGATCGCAGACGGTGCCCGCGTCGAGATCAAGGGCGTCCAGAGCCTCGATGATATCGCGGACATCGTTCGGTTCGAGGTCTCGAGGCAGGCCGAACTGGTCGAAATCAGCGACAAACTCGCCGAGCGAGACGCAGCTGTCCACGATCCCGCTGACGTCACGGCGGTGTTCGACGGGACCGAGAGTGGTGTCATCGCCGGAGCACTGAACGCCGGCGGCTCCGTCTTCGGGGTTCGACTCGAGGGATTCGATGGGCTGGTCGGTCGTGAGATTGCGCCGGACAGACGGCTCGGAACGGAGTTTTCGGATCACGCGAAACGCCACGGTGCCGGTGGTATCTTCCACACTGACGAACTGCCAGCGTACGGCGTCACCGACGAGGAAGTGACGGCGCTTCGGGAGGCTGTCGATGCCTCCGCATCGGACGCTGTCGCCATCGTGGCTGCCGACACTGCCGTCTCGAAATCGGCGATCGAAGCCGTCGCCGAACGCGCACGAACGGCCATCGAGGGCGTTCCCGAGGAAACCCGTGGGGCCAACCAGGACGGCACGACCCGATATCTCCGTCCACTTCCCGGTGCGGCACGGATGTACCCCGAAACGGACGTTCCGCCAGTTGAGCCCGACCCGAGCGACGTCGCCGAACCGGAACTGCTCACCGAGAAAGTCACGCGATATCAGGATGCGTTCGGCCTCGATGCTGGACTGGCACAACAGGTCGCCTACGGTCGTCGTATGCCGCTTTTCGAATCGGTCGTGAACGATGGTATCGATCCAACTTTCGCGGCGACGACCCTCGAGTCGACGCTCACTGAACTCCGCCGTGATGACGTCCCCGTGGAGGCACTCGAGGACCATCATCTCGAAACCGTGTTTGCGATGGCTGACGATGGAGAGCTGGCGACAGAGGGTGTCCCTGACCTCCTGCAAGCCGTCGCTCGGTCACCTGAACGCGATCCGCGAGCCGTGGCTGAGGAAGCCGGGCTCGGGTCAGCAGCCGAAGACGACGTCCGGGAGGCCGTCCTTGAGGTCGTCGAGCGAAACGAATCCCAGGTCGAGTCTGAGGGAATGCAGGCGTTCTCCGGACTCATGGGCGAGTGTATGGGTGCCCTTCGCGGGAAAGCAGACGGCGACCTGGTGAGCCAGATCCTGCGTGAGGAGATTCAAAAGCGCGCCTGATTACCCGTTTTTACGATCGTTGCAGGTTGGAGTCACTATAACTCGATGACGTCATCGAACAGGTGACCGAGCGTCGTCAGGGTTTGTTCGTCGTGCGGCCCGTTTTCAACGTGAATGTACGCCGTGGCGTCCGTTCGTGTGATTTGTTCGAGTGAAACGTGTAAGAAGCGAAACGTCATCTCGAGGCCCTTCTCCTCGAGCAGTGGTGTCAACGATTCGAACCAGAGAACTGGCGTCTCCGATGAGTCATACTGTGACAGCGTATCACCGATGGCCAGACCGAGTCCGGTGACGTCCTCGGTGGCGACGGTCCGAATGTGCGCTTGGGGAAGCGTGACTGTCCCAGATGTTGCACCGACCGAACGGGTAAGCTCACCGACAGAAACGATGCCGAGTCCCGACGGGAACTGGCCGATTTGGCTGCGCCATGCCTCGAGGAGCGATTCAGCCGTGTGCGTCCTCGAGACGACCACTGGCGGAGTATCTCTATCGGTATCGGCAGGTGGCGTTTTCGCCGGTCGAGTGCCTTCCCCCTCCGTTTCGGTTTCAGCCTGGTGGCTACGGTCACCGGTGCGCACTGCCTCGACGTGTTCGACCGTCTCGACCGCGTCGAGTGCCGGCCCAACGACGAGCACGCTCGAGCCTGCATCGTGTTGGCCGAGCGTTGGGGGG
>SL_5KL_010_SEDDRAFT_10002284_pt1 | contig 10754 bp, 8 predicted proteins | sample SodLakKL_010_SED_FD_9118 | JGI IMG/M metagenome (IMG submission 9118)
ACTTTGCATAAAGGCCTTTGCATAAAGGCCTTTGCATAAAGGCCTTTGCATAAAGGACTTCAACTCTGAAGATAGCAACTAAGAAGATAGCAACTAAGAAGATAGCAACTAAGAAGATAGTAATTAAGAAGATAGTAATTAAGAAGATAACAACAGTAAGAAGTTAGCAACAGTAAGAAGTTAGCAACAGTAAGAAAATAACAACAACAAATTATAGTAAATTTCTCTGCTCCTGACCGATACTGACTGCTGTTTTGCCCCCAATTCCGAATATCGCTGAAGAAGACAGTTTAGGAATTTCGTCTAAGAGCTCCATTTATGAGGTATGAGGTCGGCCTAGAAAGCTTTTCTGGGAGGTTCGTCTAGGAAGCTTTTCCAGGAAAGCTTTTCAGGAAAATCTTTTAGGCGGAAGTAAAGGAGGCAAAAATAATGCTGACCAGGAAAAGTTTATCCCTGCAAAGCCTATCGTTTTTAATTATATTTTTCTTGCTGGCTGTTTTCCTCACAGTTCCGACCACGGTTCCGACTACAGTTCCGACCGCTGTTCCCACCACTGTTCAGGCTTCTCAGAATGATCGGCTCAATATCGCCATTCCCGATCGGGCTCAAACTCTGGACCCGGCTTATCTGCAGCGGGTTTTATCAGACTGGCCGGTGATGAACTCGATTTTTAACGGGCTGGTCAAATATGAGCCCGGCAGTTTTGATGTTGTCCCGGATCTGGCCGAAGACTGGACGATTTCCGACGATGACACAGAGATAACTTTTACTTTAAAAGAGGGGGTTCAGTTTCATCAGGGATATGGTGAGCTGACGGCTGAAGATGTAAAATTCAGTTTTGAGAGAATTATTGACGAGGAGGCTGATTCTCCTGAAGCTCAATCCTTCGCCAATTTAAATCGGGTTGAAGTTATCGATCGCTATACAGTAAAGCTGATCCTGGATGAGCCTATGGGTCGTCTCTTTACCTCAACCCTGCCCTTCAATGCCGGTCTGATTGTCAGCCAGGAAGCGGTTGAAGAGATGGGCAGAGAAGAATTTGCCGGCAATCCCATCGGTACCGGCCCCTATGAATTTGTTGAGTGGGATGTCAATAACAACATTATTCTAACCGAGAATGAAGACTATTTTGCCGAGCCGCCGATCTATCCAGAAATCAAATTCATGCCGATGGCTGATCCCACTTCTCAGGAGCTGGCTCTTCAGTCGGGCGAGATTGATATCGGTCAGCTGACTCTGGATAATTTCGAAAACATTCAGGCGATGGATGAGTTTGAAGCTGAAATTTATCCCGATCTCGCCATCCAGTATATCGCCTTTAATACCTCCCGGGAACCGCTGGATAATCAAACCCTGCGGGAAGCCCTGCGATATATCATTGACCCGGAGGAGATTCTGACAGCAGCCTTTGCCGGTCAGGCCGAGAGGGCCCGTTCAATTCTGCTGCCCGATATGATCGGTTACTGGGAAGCTCAGGAATACGAGCTGGAAGAGGTAGGCGAGGAGCACGTCTGGGATCTTCTGGAAGAGGCCGGTTATCCCGATGGTGAAGGCCTCAGCCTGGAATATGTCACCGATGCCATTGAAGAAAGACGCCTGATAGGGGCCTTAATTCAGGATCAGCTGGCCCGCTTCAATATTGAAATGAATATCGAGGCCCTTGAAGTTGGTCCGAAGATTGACCGCTGGGAGGAAGGCAGTTATGATGTAACCTATGCCAGATTTACCAACACCGTCGATCCCGGCTATAATTTTCAGTGGAATTTAAGCGAGCAGATCGGCAGCTGGAACCTGTTCCACTGGTCGAATGAGGAATACGACAGGCTGTGGCAGGAAGCAGAAAGTATTGTTGATGAAGAAGAGCGGGCGGCCAAATATCAGGAGATGCAGCAGCTGATGGACGAAGAATCAATCGGCATCTGGGTAACCCACGGAGTGAAAACCCCGGCCTGGCGGGCAGATTTAGAGCCGGTTTTCTCACCGGATGGAGTAGTGCTGCCCTGGCTGGTTGACAGTCAATAATAAAAATAGAAAAAGTCAGGACGAAAGTTGGAGTCTGGACGGCAAACTGGCCTGGGCCCGGTCTTATCAAGGATCCGGGTTCAGGTCAGAAAATTATTGGTCGAAAAATTAGGGCTGGAGGCAATACCGATGTTTGTCTATATCTTAAAGAGATTATTATGGCTGGTCCCCACCATTTTAACTGTTCTGCTGATTCTCTTCAGCCTCAGCTATCTGCTGCCTGGAGAGCCGGCAGATATCATTTTAGGGCCGCGGGCTACCCCGGAAATGAGAGCAGAGCTAAACAGGCGGCTCGGCCTGGACCGTCCCTGGTATCAGAGCTATTTTATTTATCTGCAGAATGTCCTCCGGGGAGATCTGGGGAGATCTATCTTTCGGGATAGGCCTGTTTTTGATGTTATCATGGGCGTTATCCCCTACACCCTGATTTTAACTCTGAGCGGGATGACCCTGGCTATCTTTAACGGGATTATCATCGGGCTGCTGGCAGCCAGCTACGAAAACAGCTTTATCGACAAATTTTTAACCCTCCTCTCCTATATAACCGCCTCAACCCCGACCTATATTGCCGGGGTTATCCTGATTGTTGTCTTTTCAATCCAGCTCGGCTGGCTGCCCTCTATTGGAGCCGGCGAGGGAGGTTTTCTCAATACCCTCCATCATCTGATTGCCCCGGCCCTGGCTCTCTCGGTGGGCTGGACAGGTTATATTGCCAGATTGACCCGCTCATCAATGCTGGAAACTCTGGAAGAGGACTTTATCCAGACCGAAAAATCCTTTGGCATTCCTCGCTATTATATCATATATAGATATGCCTTAAAGCGAGCCATCAAGCCCATCATAGCAGTGATTGGCCTGGGTATCGGCAGGCTTTTAGGTGGGGCTGTTTTTGTGGAGGTTATCTTCAACCGTCCCGGTCTGGGCAGATTGATAGTGGATTCCGTCAGGGAAAGGGATTTACCGCTTGTGAGGGGTGGGGTTCTGATAGCGGCGCTTTTATTCATTCTGGCCAATTTAGCTGCAGACATCTCCTATGCCTATTTTGATCCCCGGATTAAAGAAGAATAGGATCTGAAGAGAAAAGTGGGAGCCTGGAGGTTTATAATATCATGTTTAAAATCTTTAAAAGTCAGCGATTTTTTCGCCTGCGGAAAAAAATTCTGCGGGTGATAAATATCATGAAAAGGGATTATAAAGCCTATCTCGGGGGCAGCATTATTCTTGTGATATTGATTGCGGCAGCTTTTGCTCCCTATCTGGCTCCTGCCAGCCCCTACGCCACCGATGTGACAAGGAGGCTTGCAGCTCCCAGCCGTCAGAATCTGCTGGGAACAGACAGCCTGGGCCGTGATATTCTCAGCCGGCTGATCTATGCTGCCAGACCGGCAATGATGGTNGCCTTNGGGGCGATTATCATCTCCGTCATCATCGGGATAGTAACCGGTCTGCTGGCTGCCTACTCCGGGGGTGTTTTTGACACCATTGTGATCTTTATTTTTGATGTTGTTCGGGCCTTTCCCCCGATTATTCTTATTCTGGTGCTGCTCTCCGTCGTCGGTCCCTCTCTGGCCAGCGTGATCATCATTCTGGGCATTACCACCATGCCCCGCTACGGGCGGGTGGTTCGAGCCGAAACCCTTTCAGAAAAAGCCGAGGATTATGTGGAATCAGCCAGATCCCTGGGGGCAAATAATTCCCGGATAATCTTCAAACATATCTTTCCCAACATTTTTGCCTCAGTTCTGGTGCTGAGCGGTATGGATATGGCATCGATGATCATGTGGGAAGCGGGGATTTCCTTTTTAGGTCTGGGGCTGCAGCCTCCGCTGAGCAGCTGGGGAGTTATGCTGCAGGAATCCTATCAGTATATTCAGACTGCTCCCTTAATGATTCTCTGGCCTTCCCTGGCGATAATCCTGACGATGCTTGGTTTTTCAACCTTTGCCGAGAGTCTGAGAATTGCCTTAAATCCCAAAACAGGGCAGGAGGAATAAATGGTGGCTGACAATCTTCTCAGCATCAAGAATCTATCAGTGGCCTATCACGTTAAAGGTGAAGACCTGACTGCCATCGCTGAGATCACTTTAGCTATCAGGAAAGGTGAGGTGCTGGGGCTGGTGGGAGAGAGCGGATCCGGCAAATCCACCCTGGGGAGAGCTATCTTGAGGTTGCTGCCGGCATCAGCCAGGTTGAAGGGCGGCAGTATCAGCTACAGGAAGGAAGAGCTCACTCAAGAGCTCACTCAACTATCTGAAAAGGAGATAAACAAAAAAATTCGGGGCAGAGAGATAGCCATGGTGATGCAGAATCCTCAAAATGCCCTTAATCCGGTTTTTACCGTCGGGAGGCAGTTAGTCGATGTTCTCTATTTCAAAGAGAAGAAGGAAAACAGGCAGGTTAGCCGCAGGAAGTTAAAGGGGAAGGCTGTCGAAATCCTGGAGAAGGTGGGGATCTCTGATCCGGAATACAGGTTCAGTGAATATCCTCATGAGCTGAGCGGAGGCATGAAACAGCGGGTGATGCTGGCCATGGCCTTCATCTCCAGCCCTTCCCTGCTGATAGCCGACGAGCCAACCACTGCCCTGGACCCGACCGTCGAAGCCCAGATCTTGAAGTTATTGGCCGAGCTGGTCGAGGAATACCAGACTTCAATTCTCTACATCAGCCATGATTTGCGAGTGGTTGCCGGTTTGAGCGATCGAATCGCGGTCATGTATGCAGGCAGGCTGGTGGAACTGGCCGAAGCGGATGAACTTTTTTCCCGGCCCAACCATCCCTACACTCAAGCCCTGATAGCATGCCTGCCGGATCCTGAAAGGGGCGAGAGATTGCCCACCATTCCCGGTAAGGTGCCCGATCTGGGATACTACCCCTCAGGCTGCAGCTTTCATCCCCGCTGTCGGCACTGTTTTGAACCCTGTCCCCGGGAGGTGCCGCCTTTAGAAGAGGTCGGCCCGGGCCACTTATCGGCCTGCTTTTTAAACAGCAAAGGGGTGGAAGAGGAGTGAAATAGGAGAAGAGAAGAGTGAGGAAGAAAATCTCAAAAAAACCCGTACAGGTCAAAAACTTTTGGGCTCCTAAAAGAATTCAGAATAACTCAATAGATTAAAAAGAACTCAAAAAGAAATTTAGAGAAACTTAAAAAGAAACTTTAAAATAGCTCAATAAGAACCTGATAAAAGAATGGAGATAGCAGGCTGATGAAATTATTGGAAGTAAAAAACCTGAAAAAATATTTTGAGACCAGGGAGGGGCTGCTAAACCGCATGGTTGGCCGGGGACCGCTGATTTTTAAGGCTGTTGACGGCATCAGTTTTACCATTGATCAGCAGGAGACGATGGCCCTGGTGGGAGAAAGCGGCTGTGGTAAAACCACCACTGGCAGGCTGGTTTTGAGATTGCTTGAAGCCACGGCCGGGGAGATATTCTATCGGGGACAGGCTGTGCAGGATTTTTCTGCTAAAGAATTAAAGAAATTTCGGGAACAGGCCCAGATCATTCTTCAGGACCCCAGATCCTCCCTGAATCCTCGTTTAATTGTGGAGGAGATCATCTCCGAACCTCTTTACATACATAATAGGGTGACCGATGATTTAAATCTGCTTGACAGGGTCTGGGAGCTGCTGGATATGGTCGATCTTTCCCGGCGTTATTCAGAAGTTTTCCCCCATGAACTGAGCGGAGGAGAGGCCCGCAGAATTGGCATAGCCAGGGCTCTAGCTTTAAATCCGGACTTTATTGTCTGTGATGAGCCAACAGCCGGCCTGGATATTTCCATCAGATCTGATATTTTAAATCTCATGCAGGATCTTCAGCAGCAATACAGCCTGACCTATCTCTGGATATCTCATGACTTAAATGTTGTGCGCTATATTAGCAATAAAGTTGCAGTTATGTATTTAGGTAAAATTGTGGAGCAGGCAGAGACAGAGGAAATATTTGCCGAGCCGCTTCATCCCTATACCAAAGCCCTGTTTTCCTCACTCAGGACTGCTGGCGACAGCCAGAGCTATCAGGAACAGGAGGTGCTGGAGGGCGAGGTTCCCAGCTCTATCAATCCTCCCTCAGGCTGCAGCTTTCATCCCCGCTGTAAATACAGCTTTGCCAAATGCCCAAAAATTGAGCCGGAACTGAAACAGGAGGGCACACCTCATCCCGTTTCCTGCCATCTTTATCATTAAAAATCATTAAAAGGATTAAGCATGCTGGTGGTGAGAATAAAATTATCAGGCCTGACAGCATATTTTGTCCGATTTTTATCAACAAAAAATGCAGCAGCTCTGGCAAATGCCAGCAGCCAGAGGATCCTAATGGTAGAAAAATTAACCGGAGTTGGGGGTTAGTGTAAAATAGCAATAGGACAATTGTTGAAAGAGTTGGGGATTTAACTTGACAAAATCACTGGAATTAATTATAATTAATTCAGGATACCTGATTAGGGTATTTTAAGAGGTTTTGCGGATGGTTCTGCTGTAGTAAGTATGATTCTAATATATTAAGTATATTTCTGCTGCATTAATAATGGCTCTCCTGCATTATGGAGGGCTTTGTTGTAGTAAGTATGGTTCCNCTATCTTACAATATGATTCTCAATATGATTCTGCTGAAAGTTATCTAGCTGACTTCAGCAGGTAAAATTTTCATCGAAGTTATTTTGATTTTTGCTAAATGTTTAATAAAAATAAAGATTTGTTATAGATAAGGATTTATTAAAGGTAAAGACCTTTTGACAAAGCTTTTAATGAAGGAGGTTTGAAAATGAATATGTTCAGCAGTTTCCTGGCAAATGGCACCGGAGAAGGTTTTTTCGGCCACTGCCTGGGATTTTTCGGAGGAAGAGCGGGAGGATTCTTTCCCGGACATTTCTTCGGAGGAATATTTATGGTGCTCTTCTGGGCCCTGATAATTCTGGCAGTTGTCTGGCTGGTAAAGAGCCTCTTTGGTGAAAATAGAGAAAAGGACACCAGGAAAGAAAGCTCGAGCCAGAGAAGTTCTCTGAATGCAGAGGAGCTGGCCCGCAAGCGCCTGGCCAGGGGAGAAATCTCCCGGGAAGAGTTTGAAGATATTATCTCGGCCCTGGGTGAATATTAAACTGGGAGATTATTTAAAAGCAAACCACTTAAGCACAATGCAAAACTCAATGCTAAAACGCAACATTGAAGCACAATACTAAAATACCACATTAAAACACAATACTGAAACAAACTATTAAGGCACCCTTGCCGGGTGCCTTAAGTCATTTGCCTTGCTTTTTGCTTTGCTTTTTGTCTGACTTTGCTTCTTTATTTGCCTTTCTCTCTCGCTCTATTTCTTGTTCTTTTCTGTTATTTTCCTTCTGTTAGTTTACTTCTGTTATTTCCCTGATTTTGATATTCGCCTTTACCGGGATCTGAAAAGGGGCCACTCCTGCTCAGCTGCCTTCTCAATCATATTCTGGTGCTGCTCATCTTCTGCATTATCTTTATGACGCCTGCTTCCCCGGAAATGGATATCAAAATGCCCGGTAAAATTATTGTCAGAAATATGGCCGTTTACGTTTTCACCGTGGGGCATGCCGGTAATTGAACCTGCCAGCAGCCTGTCCTGAATTTGAACCACTACTGGCCTCCTTTCCCAGCTCCATTCACCTCCATAAATTTTTCGCAAAACCTCAGCATTTTCAGGATCAACCGGCTCGACATCTGCATGATTTGTGCCGTAGATTCTGCTGACCCTGAGACTCAGACCGCTATTGATATCTGTGACAATAACTGTATCTGTCCTGTTAAAAATCTCATCAACTTCAGACCAGGATACTGCCTCAACCTGCCGGGTCGGGACTATCTCATCCTCCGGGATTGATTTTAAAGTTGAAAGCGTTTCTTCTCCTGCCAGCCCATCGACCGTTAAATTCTGATGCCTTTGAAACTGTTCCACGGCAATCTCGGTCTGCAGACCGAAATATCCTTTTTCACCAGAAGTTTTAAACCCTGCTTCCCGCAGTTTGTTCTGCAGCCTTTCCACCTCGGGTCCTTCACTACCTCTTCGCAGCAGGGGAAAGCTTTCCTCCTGGAAACCAGCTGCTCCGGCTGAAGTTAATGGATTAAACACCACAAATAATACCAGGATTGAAATCAGCAAATAACCGGATAGATTTTTCTTGATAGAGAAACACTTCATCTAAGTATTATCTCCTTCCATACTAAGTATTATTTCCTTTTGTCCTTTTTACTTTTTAGTCCTGGAGTTTTTAGTCCTGGAGGATGGTTTGTTTTTAGAAAGATTTTCAAACATTTAATCGTCCCCTGATTCAGGCAGGGGACGATTATCTTTCCGCCATCTATAACTTTAACTTTTCGCTATTAATAACTTGCCACTTATAAGCAACAGTTGAAGAGCCCTGAGGCCACTACTGGAAGGTCATAGGGTCAAAGCTGAAGTGCCCTGAGGCCACTACTGGAAGGTCATAGGGTCACAGCTGAAGTGCCCTGAGGCCACAGCTGAAAGGTCATAGGACCTGAGCTAAAGAGCTTCAAAAAGAGCGCTCGAGCTGGAGTGCCTGAAAACACCTGCGGGGGCAGGCAGGCGGAAGGAAATCAGGCTGATTCTCCAGCCCTTTCAGGTGCAACCCTGACAAAATCCTCTTCAGCAAGCGAAAGATCTTTATTTTTCAGTCTGGTGGAATTTAAGACAACGCTGATGGAGCTGACTGTCATGGCTCCGGCAGCTATTATGGGGTTCAATAGACCCAGCGCGGCAACAGGAATGGCCACCGTGTTGTAAATGAAAGCCCAGAAGAGATTCTGCTTGATGGTGGCAAAGGTGTACCTGCTAAGTTTAAGGCCGGAAACAACAGCACTCAGTTCTCCTCTGACCAGGGTGAGATCGGAGGATTCGATGGCGATGTCAGTTCCGGTTCCAATGGCGATCCCTACATTGGCCTGTTTCAGGGCGGGAGCATCGTTGATGCCGTCACCGACCATGGCCACATTTTCACCCTGAGACTGAAGCTGCTTTATTTCTGAAGATTTTTCATCGGGCATGACTTCAGCCAGGACCCGCTCGATGCCGACCTTATCAGCTATGGCGCGGGCTGTTCGCTCATTGTCGCCTGTTATCATCACAGTTGTCAGACCCATGTTTTTCAGGGCTGCGATGGCTCTCTCGGAGTCTTCTTTCAGGGTGTCAGCCACAGCTATTATACCTATAGCCTTATCTTCCAGGGCCACCAGCATCGCTGTTTTGCCCTGTTCTTCCAGAGATTTGACTTCATCTTCGAGATTTTCAATAGCTACATCGTTTTCTTTCATCAGTCTCTGATTGCCAACCAGTATTTTCCCTGCTTCACTGTCAGTTTTAACACCTCTCCCCACAACAGCGCTGAAGTTTTCGATGGCAAACAGGTCAAGTCCTTTTTCCTCTGCTCTCTGGAGAATTGCTGAGCCCAGAGGATGTTCTGAAGACTGCTCAGCACTGGCGGCAGTGCGCAGGATTTCATTTTCATCCTGACCCTCGGCGGGAATTACATCTGTTACCTCTGGTTCACCCTTGGTGATTGTACCGGTTTTATCGAGAACAATAGTTGTAATGTCCTTCATTGTCTGGACTGCTTCACCATCTCTTATCAGCACTCCATTTTCTGCCCCCTTGCCTGTTCCGACCATGAGGGCGGTGGGAGTGGCCAGTCCCAGAGCACAGGGACAGGCGATAACCAGCACAGCAATGCTGGCAAATACCGCAGTGGTAACAGCAACCGTACCGCCGAAGACAAGCCAGAGGATAAAGGTCAGGGCGGCAATTCCAATTACTGTGGGGACAAAATAGGAGGTTACCTTATCGGCAAAAGCCTGAATCGGCACCTTCGAACCCTGAGCTTCTTCCACCATTTTAATGACCTGGGACAGGAAGGTGTCCTCTCCAACCCTGGTGGCTTTCACCTTTAGAGCTCCCTGTTTATTGATAGTACCTCCGATGACTTCGTCTCCTTCTTCCTTTTCCACCGGCATCGATTCCCCGGTAGCCATCGATTCATCTATAGCACTGCGCCCTTCTATTACTTCACCATCTGTGGGAATTTTTTCGCCGGGTTTTATCAGCATTATGTCGTCTACATTAACCTTTTCCACAGGGACTTCTCTTTCTTCTCCCTCAATCAGAAGTCTGGCGGTATCAGCTTCCAGCTCCAGCAGCTTCTTGATGGCCTGGGAGGCCCGGCCTTTAGCCTTTGCTTCCAGATACCTTCCCAGCAGATGAAAGGCCATAATACCGGCTGCCAGTCCAAAAAATCTGTCGACATCAAAAATGAAAGCCGAAAGCCCGTAGCCGTAGGCGGCAACGGTACCCATGGTTATCAGAACATCCATGTTGGCCCCGCCATGGCGGACAGAATTGATGGCTCCTTTATGAGTTTTATAACCAAGAATAAAGACAACGGGAAAGGCCAGGACGGCCTCAATCAGCCCCTGAATGTTCTGCGCTATAGGCAGTGTCAGCCCGAAGATAGTGCCGAACATCAGAATGAAGACCGGGATGGTAAAGGCAAAGGCATAAATTAGCTTGCGCCGGGATTCTTTCATTTTTTCTTCTTCCTTCGTTGCTTGCTCCTTACCCTCATCCTGACTGCCCTTACTGCCCTGACTGCTCAGATCGACCTCATAACCGGCCTCTTCCACGGCTTTGATGAAATTGCGGTCATCCACTAAATTGGGCAGATATTCAATGACGGCTTTCTCTGTAGCCAGATTTACATTGAC
>SL_5KL_010_SEDDRAFT_10002287_pt1 | contig 10753 bp, 10 predicted proteins | sample SodLakKL_010_SED_FD_9118 | JGI IMG/M metagenome (IMG submission 9118)
AGGGTCGACAGATGCCGATAATTGGCTGGTCCTGCCGTAGAGTTCGGCAAGGGCGCGCAGGTTTGTCTTGGCTTTATCGAATCCATCCGGCGTAGAAGCTGCTAGATGATGCCGAACGTTTGCTAGGTAACATACCTCGAGACATCTCACCTCCAGCAGATGCAGTTCATGATTCTCCCTCTCCCCTATGGCAAAGACCTTGATCTCCGGCGACTGCACACGAGCCGCGGTTTCTTTGAGTCTGTCCACCAAGTAGCTCAGGTCTGGGGTAGATTGAAGAGCTTGGTGGAAGGGAGATGAGGCGAGCTTGCCGATTGGGGAGAACGTAAACAGCGGTTGATAGCGAGTCATGGTGAACACGTCGGTGACACGTTCGCCTGCGGACTTGAGCTGAGGCAGAAGCTTATCCCTAAAGATGAACCTGCGAGAGGCCTCGTCAACCGTGGTGCCCATCCCTGCACTACCAGCTACTTGGGAGATCCACTTGCGTATGTCATCTCTGAGGCGCTCCGTTTCGTCGGCGGCTGCCTGAAGGGCAAAGGTTCCTCCGCAATACTCACAGATAGTGTTGACCTGGGACGGATCAGCGGGAAGCGGCAAAGGAGCCATACAACCCGGGCATTGCAGGGCGACAGCATCTCTCCCCAAGGCAGACACAGCAGCTGAAACAGGTTCCTCTTTGTGGCTGACTTGTGCACTGAACTTCGCCTTGAGTTGGTTGTAGGTTCCAATGTCAACCTCGCCAAGCGCCAACCGTCGGTCCAGTGCATCCAAAAGCTTCTGCAGTTCAGTGTTGTCCATGTCCAAACGTTAACGCGTGTTACCGTCATACGGACTCAGCCGCCTTGACTCGCGTATGATTCTAGTGGGTATGTGCTGCACGTTCAAGTGAGCGCAGCCTATCATTATGGTTCTCTAGCACTTCCTCGTGAGCCTGCAACACTTGAGTTGCCCATTCACGGACTTCATCGGCACGCATTGTGGCGTACCGATCTGCTTGGTTCTCAATAGAAGACCCGCAAATGGTGCATATGGTTACATGACCCTCCCTGTCAATCATGCGCAAGTCCTCGTTCGAGTTCTCCAATAGACGCTGGTGAAATTCTTCTGTACTAGCAGGATAATACATGTAAAACAGGTCTCGGCCCTGCATTTCTCGGCCGCACATCCAACAGTGACTCTTAGATGACACCTGTGCGATATAGCCGTCGACCGTTTCCGACCAATCGGTGGCTAGGGCTTGACGGAACTCTGCTGCAGACTTCTGCAGCAGATCGTGTGCTTGTGTAGGTGAAGTCATCACGACCGCGAGTGCAGAGTGATAATCAGACAATGCCATACAATAGAAAGCACGCATCATGCCTTTGTCCACTGGGCCTTTCAAGTTCAGCCTCTCTGCTATCTCAAGGGTAGAGTTGCCCAGTTTCATGAGGACGTCAGCCGCCTTGGTATACTCAGTGGTCTTGTCGGCGCTACTGTCGCAAGCTTCCGCCTGGCGCTCGTGCAGCAGAGCAGTGAGTTCAGCAATCAGGGGAGCAGTCTGGACCATCTCATCCTGACTTCCTATGCGCGGGACTTCGCCTATCGGTTCTAATGCCTGGATCACTTCAGGAATAGCGGACAGGTCGCGGCCATTAACCAGTTCGTACAGTGCGGCATTGGCGTGCGCTAAGCAAGCCATGCCACCGTTGCCCTCCTTAAGAAACTTCTCGCCCGCAGCGGCAAAATTCTTGGCAGCAGCGGAATAGTCGGGCGGTTGAAGGAGTACCCCCTTCTCGTAGGCTCTCTGGTATTGCTCCTGGCCGCTAAGGCCAATCCCCATCTCCTTGCCCAGTCCTTTGACCTTGTCTAGAAAACCCATCGCTGTACCTCCATTAACCCACAAATGGTGATCCGGGCCTTGCTTATCATGATAGTCTATATATGACGACTTGCTCTGTCAAGCCCCACACGAGTGTTTGTCAGACGATTCTCAAGAACAGCAACCCCAGCCATGTCACCGGGCACCCAGAGTCGGCCACTCTCAGGCTGGTCAAATGCCGCCACATGTAGCGAGACAAGAGATGGTTGATCCGGTCTACCAAGTCAAGAGTTCATCGACCTGCCTGCTGCACAATGCCGAGCATTGTTGGGTCACGTCTCGATGTCTGGCTGGCGGGTGGGCTCAGTAGGTATGGTGTCCCCCTAATTCGCCGGAATCAATATAGCTGATCCTGTCAGTAGACAGAGAAGCTTCTTTAGCATTTAGCCCTCCCTTCTATTCTACCCTCTTAGGGAGCGGCAAGCATTTCTCCTCTACAGGTCACCTAGGTACGGTGTTACATCTAGTTCTTGTGTTACTTGGTAGATCGTACTATAAATAGACACAAGTTGTCCGTCATAAGATCCAATACCCCATAACACGCCGTGGAGAATTGTCATGACCTCTGTACCAGATAATGGGATTGGAAAGTCAGGTACTCCGTGGAAATACAAGGGTGCACCACTGTCACCAAACCAAGCTCCATTGGTCGCGAGGATCTGATCTTCCAACAGGGTCTCGTGGGCTGGATTATATCTATCTTGAATGCTGAGCACTTGACCCCAAGTTGTCCCAGTAGTTGCCCCTGTCTTGTAAACGTCGCTACCTATAAAAGGCGGTATGTACATGTCATATGTTAGACGCCCACCGTAGTGCCTCGTACCAGGTAGGATACTTGACCAATATCCACCTCTAACTCGCGAGGTGTCGCTGAGTTCACCTCCCGCTAGTTCAACAGCTCCTAGGTATTGCCAATCCTCATCATAAACCTCGGTACCGTCTGGCACTGGAGCATCAAGGAAGTGCCCGGTTCCAACGAATCTCCACCTGTAAGTCCAACCCCACTTCTCCGCCAGGAAGCTGAGTGTACTCTCTTCCCCAACCCCAGTATCTGGGTCCACGAAGATGGCACGATCTCCACCGGTTGCCTCGGTACTGGTTACCTGCACCTCGTCACCCTCAACTGCCTTGATGGCAAGAATTGTGGTTCCAACCGCGATCCGGATTGGGAGATCTTCACAGCCGAGTTCTTGTAACTCTCTTACTAGCTTATCGACGATCTCCAGGTCCCCATCCCAACGCTCCTCGTCCAACGTAACCTGGTAGTATCCGTCTATCCAATAACCACGTGCGATAATGGGGTAGTTCTGGAACAAAGACTCATCCCCTGATTGCGATATATGAAACTCCCTGGCCTTGTCAAAGTCAGGAGTCCCCGTTCGGTAAACACCCTCCGGTATGTGGGCCATGATTTCCTCTGACAAAGTATCCGGTGATATACCAGGTAGAAGACCAGGTGGGTCGGGTAGGCTGTCTGACGATTGCCCTGCGAGTGCCAAACCTGGAATCAATATGGCGAACGCCGCTATGATACCTATGACTTTGATACTTATGACTTTCTTGGACATCTTCAATCCTCCTTTCTGCCCTTTCTCATGCTCTGGTTCTTGCTTACCGCTCCCTGGGCAGCACGCGCCCTCACTCTTCCGCTTTCCGTGGATATCTCCTCGCTCTTCTACACTACTGCAACTTGGATTTGTCCTGCTCTTGCCGATATAGCTCACCTCCTTTAAGTTGGGACATCAAGATCCCTGCTTATCCATTTGTCGAAGGAACAGCAGGGTCCACCGCTTTCATTCCCTTAAGTCCCGTCTCTATGGATCCAACAGCGTCTGCCGAAGACTCGGGGTCCAGTATCCTGACAACCTCGCCTTCATCGAGGTTAACGAAGGCCAGCCACGTTTGACTATCCAGCACTATCACTGCCGAGGGTAATACTCTGCCACCCTCCACCGCTATCTCCCCTACTTCTTCGTCTAGCGTGAAACTCATGGCACCGTCGGCATCACCTGTAGGGAGTGCAATTACCCCAGCAATCCTGCCTCCTTGATCAAGAAGCTCCTGGACCCCGGGGGCTGCCCGGGCTATCTCTCTGGCTCTAGCCTTCTCATCATCGCTGAATTCGGGGAATGTATAAACACGGGTCACTTCCTTGACTTCCAGGTTCACATCAGCTACGGCATACCTTCCCCAGTCTCCCTTCACCAGCACCCTTACATCATCCCCGTCTTCCTCGGTTAATTCCATCTTTACTACCACTGCCGCTAGCACCACTACTGAGTCCTGTGTTATCGGGTCCACCCCTACTACGGGCGTCCCCACAACAGCAGCCCGAACCTCAGGGCTATTACGGACAATGGATGCAGCTAATGCTTCAGGCGATTGCCCGATAAGTAGTGGTAATGCTATTGCCAGCCCGGTAATCAGCGCTACCGTTGCTATGCAGACTGCGGCAGTCTTCCACACCGGCTGTCGCGCAACCAGGCCTCTCCTCAGCGTGTCCATGCCTCTGCTTACCCTGGATCTCGCCCGAGCGACAGAGGTAACCTTTGGCTGCTCGTTAAGAAGGTGGCCAGCATTGAGCACCGCCATCCTCAGCCGCCGTCGATGGCTTTCCAGCTGAGTCCCGGGCAGCTCGACCCCTTCCAGCTTTTTGACTAACTCTTCTTCCTTCATGACTCCCCTCTAAATACTATAACCGTGCTTTCCTTCAAAAGGTTGCATCTTATTCCATCAGTTTTCCCAGTTTCTTCACGGCCCGGTGCAGCAAAGATTTCACCGTCCCCTCCCGCTTTCCCAGAATCTGCGCGATTTCCTTGATCTGCTTGTCTTCAAAGAACCTGAGCGTAATAACTTCCTGGTATTTAACCGGCAGCCTGGATATGTTTGCGTGCAAGGCGAGGTACTCCTCATGCCTTCTCAAGTCCGCCTCGGCCTCAAGAACGTCGGACTCAGCCGGACAATTGTCGATGCTGATCGAGTCGGAGACTGCTTCCAGCGAAAACCGCCCCTGTTTGGTCTTGCTGTAGTAATTGGCGATCTCATGGGTGGCGATGCGGTAAAGCCAGGAGGAGAAAGGAACACCCCGCCAGCGGAATTGTCGAAGATTCTTCATGGCCTTGAAGAATACTTCTGAAGTCACATCCTGGGCGATTTCAACGCTGGCTGTCCTTCTCAGGACATAGCCGAAAAGCCGGGGGTAATAATGATCATAGAGCTCAGCGAAGACCTCGGTATCGCTCTTGGCTCTTTCGACTAATTCCTTTTCCCGCTCTAGATCCATTTCCTGTTGCCGGGTTGATGACGCAATACCTCTATACTATAACCCGCGGATCCCGAAAAGGTTGCACTCCTTTCTCTGATAGACAGATGAGTGCAGAATAGGGACACGTCCATTTTTCGCTCCATGTCTCCTGCCGCTCCGGGTGACAGGTGATCAGTCCGAGAGAAGTGTTCCCGTTGGAAAAATGGACGTGTCCCTACTTTCGTCTGGTGTTTTCTTCGGGCAGTATCCACAACCTGCCGTCGGGGTGCTGGTCGCCTTATCTCGCCTGGGTCATGTTATGGTCGTCTTCACCATGCGTACGGCTGGAATCTCATCATCGCTGAGCTTGTCCACCGAGCGCTCTGTTACTTGGTATCCGTAGCGTTGGTAGAACCGCACTGCGTTCAGTGATGACCACAGGCTAAGTGTCCGGCAACCGAGGTTCGAGGCCACCTCTTCGAGATGGGTCAGTAGTGCTCGGCCGATTCCGGCACCTGCCCGCGCCGGCGTAACGTACACCGCAACGATTTCGCTCTTCTCTGCATTGAGCTGCCCCCAACCGACGATCTCTCCTTGCTCGACCGCCACGACAACGTAATTCTCCTCGATGCTAGGGAGGTATCGTTCCGGCGTGATACTGCCCGCCCATGTCTCAATCTCCTCAGGGGTGTAGTGTGTTCGTCCGAGACCGCGAGCAGATGACCGGTGCACTCTAGCTATCGCTGGTGTGTCAGCAATCGTAGCCTCGCGAATGGTAACCATATTCGTGCATGGCACCGCATCTCTGCGGTAGGCGCCCCGCCTGCCTCCGACTGGCGAGTATCGGGAGTTCGGTTCGTCCCTGCCTCCTGAACTGGAGCGCGCCCTGGAACTCCCGGGCTAGTCCTGGTCAGCCCGGTCAGGCGCATGTCTGCACCGAAGGACGTCTCTCGCTGTGCCGCCTCCGGGCAGGACGTGCCTATGCCTGCTCACCCTGCCGGTCGCAGGGCTAGCCCTCTATGCGGAACTCGGCGACAAGGGTCCGCGTCTCACGAGGTGCGTCGTGGTGTATCATGCCGACCTGCACTTCCTTAACTACGCGGTACCTGCCCGGCTCGGGCTCATCGAAGAAGTGCTCAGTTGGAACAAAGCTCTGCCGAAAGGCTCGTCCCGGGCCTATGACACCGAGCCACAAGAGCCACACACGATCCAACGGCACATGAACCCAGTCACCATCCTCATACCGTTGCACCTCAAAGCGATCCCCAAACTGGACTGCACCCGTCCGGAGGCTCCTGATGGTCAGAGTGACTGTCTCATCGGGAAGATACGTCTCCTGGTCCAGGCGAAGGATCACGGAGCCCACGGGAATCACACCCGTCACCACCACGGTTGCGACCACGACCAGCGTACCAAGTACCGCTAGAGCGATAAGCAACTGCCTCTTCATCTGCGTTTTCTCCCACCTATCTCATTCATATCATATCACCTCCCATCTGATCCTGCGAGTTCTCGGGCTAGCCCTCTATATGGAACTCGGCAACGAGGGTATGCTCCGTTCCGTGGATTGCCCCGATCCTGAACTCCTTCACCACCCGGTATCTGCCCGGCTCAGGCGGTTCAACGAAACCCTGCCTCAGAGACAGTTCCTGCTCGAAAGACTGTCCCGGTCGCAGAATCAGGGCGATACTCTCCACCAGGCCCAGGCCAAACGGAACTCTCACCCAGTCGCCATCCTCAAACCGCTGCACCTCGAAGCGATACCCGTGAAACACCACGCTCGTGGAGCGATTCCTGAAGGTCATGGTGGCAGTGTGATGAGGACGATACGTCTCACGGTCCAGGTGCAGCGTCACCGTACCAATGCGGATCACGTCCGTGACGACCAGCGCAACTAGCAGGACCAGCACGCCCACTACCACCAGCCCGATGGTCAATCCCCTCTTCAGACGCACCCGCCCCCGCTTCTCCGGTTCATGCCGTCTCTCCATCCTCATGTCATATCACCATCCATCAGATACCGCGGACTGCCCCGTGAATCCTGCACCATCGATAGGCCGCTCCCAACACGTATAACCAGGGTCGCGGCTTCCCGGCAGCATAATACCCCCGATATCAGTATAACGCACAGGGCCGAGAAAGGTTGCAGCGTTAGCCAGATAGGGACACGTCCATTTTTCCCTCGGTGTCGCCTGCCGCTCCGGGTGACAGGTGATCAGTCAGAGAGACGTATCCGTGCCCGAAAAATGGACGTGTCCCTATTATCACGTGGCATACATGGGCGCAGCCGGGTTCGGTACTTCCTGCTCTCGCTTGTACTCTTTCTGTTATAGGTCGGCGTGGCCATCCTCAGTAACATCTTCATCTGGGTGAACCATACTGCCTCCGGTAACATTCTAAGTGAGTGAATGAGTTCTGTTGCGGGGGGAGGCCTTCTCTGGTATGATTGCGGGGCTGAAATGGATAAGATAGAGTTGAAAGCCACCAACCGGGACATTCTAGGCAAGAAGGTCCGGCACCTGCGCCGCCAGGGGGTCACCCCCATACACCTGTTCGGACACGGCATCAAGTCGCTGGCGCTGCAGTGCGACGCCCGTGAACTGGAGCAGGTGTTGAGTCAGGCCGGCCATACGGGCCTCATCAGCCTCAAGGTCGACCACGAGAAGAAGGCAAGGACCGCCGTGATCCGTGAGTATGGCAGGGACTGGCGGAACAAGCAGTTGATTCACGTCGACCTGTACCAGGTGAGGATGGGGGAGAAGATAAGGCTCGAAGTGCCTGTGGTAGCGATCGGAGAAGCACCGGCGCTGAAGGTCAAGGAAAACATGCTGGCCCAGGAATTCGACACTCTGCACGTTGAGTGTCTGCCCGGCAAGATACCGGACACCATAGAAGTTGATATTTCTACCCTCACCGAGCCGGGAGATGCAATACGGATCAAGGATATCGTCCTCGACGAGGGTGTAGCAGTGCTCAACGAGCCGGAGCTGGTCATCGTGAAGATCAGCAGGCGGCACGTGGAGAAAATGGAAGAGGAGGTTGTGGAGGCGGTACCGGAGGCGGAGGAGGAAGCGGCTGAGGGACCCGAAGAGGCTGAGTCCGATAAAGAGAAGCCTTCAGAGGGCGAATAGGCTGACAGGCCCGGCGATCGACTCTGTGCCCGTCCGGGCATAACGGACTTGCCCGTTTGGCGGATCGTCGCTAACATATGTCGTATTAGTTACTAGCTCTCTCCGAGCTGCCTCGCCTAAAGTTCAATCCATGGCGGGCAGACGGTAGGCCGAGGGGCCTCGAGGGCACAGGTAGAAATGCCTGTGCCTCCCGCGCTAGGAAAGGAGGGAATATGGAGTCAGGCTATCTTGCAGCACCATTCTTCTCTACTGTGCTTTTCTTGTTCCTGATCGTCCCTGCACCCGCATTGTCCGTGATCTTATCAGGCCCACATACCGGCAGTCAGCGAAAACACGCAGGTCCATCGTGAGAAGGACAAGCATGAAGACCGGGGGCGTTGTGCTGGCCGTTTTGGCCATTGCTGTGGTTGTCAGCGTTGTTGCCACGCCCCGTGTCCCCTCTCTCAAGATAGCCACCACATCCAGCCTGTATGACACCGGACTGTGGGGAAAGCTTGAAACTATCTTCGAGGAGCAAAATGGAGTGAAACTCCAGATCTTCTATGCCGGCACCGGAATAGCGCTTGAATACGGCATGAGGGGAGATGTCGATGCCGTAGCAATTCACGACAGAGCCCGCGAAGAGCAGTTCGTTAGCGAGGGCTATGGCGTGGAACGCGTCCCCTTTGCCTTTAACTACTTCTTGATCGTAGGCCCGGAGGATGACCCGGCAGGCATCGCAGGCCTCAAGCCGGAGGACGCATTCAGGAAGCTGCTGGAGGACGGAGCGGAGGACCCTGGCCGGATCGTGTTCATCTCAAGAGGAGATGACTCGGGAACCCACGCTAAGGAGAAGGCCATCTGGCATGAGGCCGGCTTTACCTATGAGGAAGTGCAGGGATCGAGCTGGTCTAAGGCCAGGGACGGTTATGTAGAGGCAGCGAGGGGAATGGGGCCGACGCTGCTCATGGCCAATGAGAAGGGCGCTTACACGCTGACCGACAACGGCACCTTCCTGGCCTATATCGGCAACCTCGACCTGGTGCCCGTAGTCGAGACAGGAGCCATGCTGCTGAACGTATACTCGGTGATCGCGGTGAACCCGGACAGGCATCCGGGAACCAACACCGAGATGGCAGGCAAGCTGGTGGAGTTCCTGACCTCACCCGAGATACAGGCCATGATCGGTAGCTATGGAGTTGATGAATACGGGGTGCCGCTGTTTTCCCCCTGTGCCGGAGCAGAACCTGAAGATTAGGCCTGATGAAGCCGCGGCACAGTCGAATATGCGAAACACTGGATCGGTAACGAGTGCGCAGAGCAGGGATCGGCTATGACTGAGATCTGGCAGGGCCTGATCAGGGCTGTACAGATGATTGCATCGTTCGACGCCGAGGTGGTCGAGATAGCTCTTCGCACACTTAGCATCGCTGGCACATCATCCCTCCTGGCAGCCCTTATCAGTCTGCCCATCGGCACGCTTATACACTTCCGCCAGTTCCCCGGTAAGAGAGCCCTGATCAACATTATACAGACGCTGTACTTCCTGCCTACCGTTATCGTCGGGCTGTTCGTCTTCGTGCTCTTCTCCAGGGCGGGGCCTCTTGGCGAGCTGGGCATATTCTTCACACCCCAGGTCATGGTCATCGGCCAGATGGTCCTCATCACCCCGATCATGATGGGGATGACCATATCCGCTTTGAGTGGTGTTAGAAAGGAGCTTTTGGAAACGGCCACCTCGCTCGGGGCGAGCGGTTTACAACTCGGTCTCCTCGTACTCAGAGAGGCCAGGTATGCCGTTCTGGCCGCACTCCTGCTCGGCTTCGGTCGCGCCTTATCCGAGTTGGGCGTTGCCATGATGGTAGGCGGTAACATAGACGGCTACACCAGGATGATGACCGGAGCGATCTGGCTGGCTACACAGAGGGGTGACCTCGAACTGGCCCTCGCTCTGGGTATCATCCTCCTGTTCCTGGCACTGGTGATCAGCGTCGTCCTGAACAGGCTGCAGCAGCGGAGGTCAGGATGACTGACGCATCTGAACTGATAAGCATCACAGACCTGACTCATAGCTATGGCAGCAGAGAGGTGCTGAAAGACGTGAACCTGAGCATCGCCAGGGGCGAGACCTTCGCGCTCATCGGCCCTACAGGTGCCGGCAAGACAACTCTCTTGCGCATAGTCGACCTTCTCGAGACCCCGACCTCGGGGCAACTCCACTTCGACGGCAGACTGGTCCCCGGGTCGGGCAAACAGAGGCTGGAGATCCGGCGGCGGATGTCATTCATACACCAGAAGCCCCAGTTCTTCGATTCGAGCGTCTACGACAACGTTGCCTGCGGTCTGAGATGGAGGGCGAAGAAGGAGCCCGAGACCGTCAGGAAGGTCGGGAGCATACTGGAGACGGTGGGGCTTGACCGCTACGAAGGTAGAGATGCACGAACACTCTCGGGCGGGGAGGCGCAGAGGGTGGCCCTGGCCAGGGCCCTCGTACTGGAACCCGAGGTGTTGCTGCTGGACGAGCCGACAGCGAACCTC
>SL_5KL_010_SEDDRAFT_10002290_pt1 | contig 10749 bp, 10 predicted proteins | sample SodLakKL_010_SED_FD_9118 | JGI IMG/M metagenome (IMG submission 9118)
AGGTCATGGGGGCGGGGCCGCTGCTCAAGGCGGCCGTCGCCGCCGCTGCGGGGTCCTTGGCCCCGTGCAGGCGGACCATGGCCGCAGCGGCCCAGGCGTCGGCCTGAAGCTCGTCCTGCGCCAACCATCCCTTCGCAAGAAGCAGGACCCCCATGAAGGCCGTGACATAGGCGGCCGTCAACGTCAACGAGGCCAGGTAAAGTCCCGTCCCGACCAGGCCCATGGACCACCCGATCGAGGCCGCAGCATAGGCCGATGCGACCGGCAGGGCGGGCCAGCGCAACCAGCGGGTGTTCTGCGGATTCACCATATGGGCCTCCTCGTGGAGCATTATGAAGAGCAGCGCCTCATCCTCGAGCCGCAGGGAATGCCTGTCGATGATGATGATGTTCCAGAACGCCTTGGGCCGCATCCAAGCCGATATATATAATCTCCTTCCGGAGGCCACGCTGCCCCTTCTTTTCGCATCGGCGAACAGCATCGCCGCCCTATGCTCTTCCCCCTGCGGAGCGGCCATCTCGGACGTCATGAACAGCATCCGCAGAGATGCCTTTGCGCCATTGATAACTGATTCGCCTCCGCATCCCTTCCGATGCGGTCATTGTCCAGACATGTACCCGAGTAAGGGGGGTCTCGTCTGCTTTCCCTTCTCTTGACTGGCCGACGTATTTTCTTTCGTTTTTTGCCGTAGTTCTTTATATTTAAAACCCATAGTTCCAAACCAATATTCGTTCAACGCAAATATTATAAAAAAGATAAATGAATGAAATCTTACGTCGAAAGACGTAATGATATCACGAGGAGGATGCGTTTGAAGGCGATTGTTGTGGGGAGCGGATTCGGCGGCCTGGCGGCCGCCGCCTTGCTGGCGCAGAAGGGCGCGGAGGTCAAGGTCTTCGAGAAGAACGAGATGCCAGGCGGAAGGGCCAGCGTCCATTCGGACAAAGGCTACACCTTCGACATGGGGCCGTCCTGGTACCTCATGCCTGACATATTCGAGGACTTCTTCTCGCGGTTCGGGAAGACACCGGAGGACTTCTTCGAGCTCAAGCAGCTCGACCCCTCGTACCGGATATACTTCGGCGACAAGGGCAGCGTCGACATACGCAAGGACATCGAGGAGAACTACCGGCTCTTCGACAGCTTCGAGGAGAACGGCGCCGAGAAGCTCGAGGCATATCTGCGCTCCGCCGAGGAGAAGTACAACCTGGCGGTGAACGAGCTTCTGTACAAGGACTACGAGAAGCTCGGGGACATGTTCGACCGCCGACTTCTGAAGGAAGGGCGCAAGCTGAAGATCCTCCAGGACATGGAGTCCTTCGTCAGCAAATATTTCAGCAGCCAGGAGGCCAAGAGGGTGGTGCAGTACTCCATCGGTTTCCTCGGCGGAGCCCCGGGCAACACCCCGGCCTTCTACCATATGATGTCGCACATCGACATCACCATGGGGGTTTTCTACCCCGAAGGCGGGATGAGGAAGGTGGCTGACTCCATATACCGCCTGGCGATGGACCATGGGGCGGAATTCTCATTCAACGAGCCCGTGGAGGAGGTGCTCTTCGAAGGCGGCAAGGCGGTGGGTGTGAGGACCTCGTCCGGCGAGCACCATTCCGACCTGGTGATCGTGAACGCCGACTACGCCCACTCCGAGCTGGACCTGGTGCCTGAGGGCCTCAGGACCTATGGCAAGAGGTATTGGGACAAGCGCGTCCTGGCGCCATCGGCGATGGTGGCCTACGTGGGCGTGAACAAGAGGTTCGACGCCTTCGACCATCACACCCTCTTCCTCGATGAGGACTGGGAGGACGGCTTCGAGACGCTGTTCAACCCCAAGAAGGCGGCCTGGCCGGAGAGCCCGTCCTATTACGTCAACGTGCCTTCGCGCACGGACACCACCGCGGCCCCCGAGGGCTGCGACACCCTGTTCATACTGATACCCCTGGCCCCCGGGCTGGAGGACACCGAGGAGCGGAGGGAGGCCTTCCTGGAGAAGATACTCGATGACCTGGCGGAGAAGATCGGCGAGGACATACGGCCGTACATCGAGACGAAGAGGATATTCGCGCTCGAGGACTTCAGGGAGCGTTATAACGCCCTTCGGGGGACATCGTTGGGCCTGGCCCACACCCTGAGGCAGACCGCGGTCTGGCGGCCTTCGCACCGCAGCAAGAAGGCCGACAACCTCTACTACACCGGCGGCTACACCCACCCCGGCATCGGTGTGCCCATGGTCCTGATAGCGTCCATAATCGTCGCCGACATGATAGCGGAGGAGCACTGGAGATAGGAGGAGAACGCTTGTACGAGGAGACCCACAAGAGGATTTTCCAGGAGGGCAGCACCACCTACTTCAACAGCACCCTCCTTTTCCCAGAGCACACCAGGAAGGACATCTCCCTGCTCTATTCCTTCGTCCGCGTCGCCGACGACTACGTGGACAGCGCCCCCCAGAGGGCCGAGGAGTTCGAGTCCTTCCGCGAGCGCTACCATGAGGCTTTGAAAGGCGTCAGCAGCGGGGACGTGGTGATCGACGGCTTCGTGGACCTGATGGAGAGGAAGTCCATCGACCAAGCCTGGGTGGATGCGTTCCTGAAGTCCATGGCCATGGACATCCACATCCGCGAGTACCGCAACGCTGAGGAGCTGGACGAATACCTCTACGGCTCCTCGGAGGTGATCGGCCTGATGATGGCGAAGGTGATGGGCCTGCCGGAGGAGTCCTATGGCTCCGCCCGCATGCTGGGCAAGGCCATGCAGTACATCAACTTCATCCGCGACATAGATGAGGACCTCGCATTGGGGAGGTCCTATTTCCCCCGGGACGAGCTGGACGCCCACGGCCTCAAGGACCTCAGCGAGGAGAGCGCCCGCGCCGCCCCCGAGGGCTTCAAGGCCTTCCTCAGGGCGCAGATCAAGCGCTACTCGCAATGGCAGGCGGAGGCGGAGGCGGGCTTCCATCACATACCCTTCCGCTACCTGGTGCCCATCAAGACCGCGTCCAACATGTACTCCTGGACGGCACAGGAGATAATGGATGACCCCTTCATAGTCTACAGGAGCAAGGTCAAGCCGACCAAGCTGCGCATCCTGCGCCACGGCCTGCTCGTGATGCTCTTCGTGTTCACCTTCGGCCCCTCCTCGCTGTCTCTGCTCGAAGAGGGCGATCTCAGGATGAGATGAGCGGAATTCGGGATTTCCTGTCATTCGTTCTCACGGTGTCCCGTTTCCGTTTCTGGATTTACACCGGCGGGACCTACGTGGTAGGTTACGCGCTGGGCATGGAGAGCATCGACGCCTTCTACGAGCTCCCCTATTACATCTACCTGATCTACTTCTTCTTCCTGGCCAACGTCTTCATATACGGAGTCAACGACCTGATGGACGAGGAGACCGACGCCCTCAACCCCAAGAAGGCGGACAAGGAGGCGCTGCTCATGGACTCCGACCGCGGACGCCTCATCCTCGCCCTGGCGGGCGTGGGCGCCATAAGCGCCGTCCTCATGCTCACTCAGACCATGACGGAGGCCGCGGTGTTCCTGGTCTTCCTCTTCCTCTCGTTCTTCTACAGCGCTCCCCCGCTCCGCTTCAAGAGGGTCCCGGTGCTCGACTTCTCGTCCAACATGCTCTATGTGATGCCGGGCGTCTTCGGCTACCTCCTCGCCTCGGGGGCGCTGCCCCCAATGGCGCTGCTGGTGGCGGGCTTCTGCCACATAGCGGCGATGCATCTGTTCTCGGCGATACCGGACATCGAGTACGACCGCGCCGCGGGGATCACCACCTCGGCGGTGCTCTTCGGCCGCCGGGCCTCCTTGGCGATATGCCTGGTCTTCTGGTCCGGACTTGCTTTCCTCGCCGTTCACCTCAGCGGCGCGCATCCCCTCTCCTTCCTCGCCCTCGTCTATCCTGCCGTGCCCCTGTCGCTGCTTCTGCGCCAGGAGCTGGAGATCGAGCGCGTGTACTGGTACCTGCCCTACATCAACACCTCCCTGGGCGGGCTGCTATTCCTGGCGCTCACCATCTCCAAATCCCCCCTGGTCTGACGGTGGCGATACATTTTTTAGCCTGAACGGCCAAACAGGACCCGGGCATCTGACCCGCGGTGATGGCCATGGGACCTGGGGACAAGGATTCCGACCGTTTCCTCCAAGAGAGGAGGTCGTTGGTGCGCTGGTTGAAGGAGCGGGGGTATCTCAGCTCGGACGCGGTCGCCAATGCGGTCCTCAAGGTGCCCCGGGAGGAGTTCGTCCCTCGCGCTTACAGGGACCACAGCTATGCCGAGACCCCCCTGCCGATACCGGGGGCCAACGCCACCATATCCTGCGTCCACACCTATTGCCTCTATTACGAGGCCCTGGAGCTGTCGCCGGGGGAACGATTCCTGGAGATCGGCCTCGGATCGGGTTACGGGGCGGCCCTCGCCCGCGAGCTCGTCGGCGCGGATGGGAGCGTGGTGAGCGTCGAGCTGGACGAAGAGACGTTCCAGTTCGGCAAGGACAACCTGGAGCGGACCGGCTACGGCGATGTGGTCGCTGTGCTCGACGACGGCTCAGGCGGCCATCGTGACCTTGCGCCCTATGACAAGATAGCGGTCACCGCCGCCTGCCCGGGGGAGCCGACGGAGATGCTGTCCCAGCTTTCCCATCCCGGAAAGATCGTCTACCCCGCCGGCGGGGACGCCTACCAGTACCTCATGCTGACCGAGCTTGATGAGAAGGGGGAGAAGTCCTCGCGGTGCCTGACCACCGTGGTCTATGTGCCGCTGCGCGGCAGGCACGGCAAGCGGCCATAGCTCAGAGCAGCGACCGGGCCCATCCCCTGATCTCGTCCCAGTCCCGCATGTCGCAGGGGCGGGAGACATCGAAGCCCGCGCCGGTCAGCGCATCCTTGATGCCCATCTTGGTCAGGACCGCGGTCACCACCTTGCCGTACTTGGAGAAATCGAAGACGCCGCCGAAAACGGCCGCCGCCGACGGGTCTATGCCCCGTTCCGATGCGGGGCCTTCCACATACTTGGACAATTGCTCCTCCCTCTTCTCCGGCTCGAAATAAGGTTCGGAGCCTACAGCGAAGACGGCGGTCCTCGTCCTGCTGAGCTCGTCCGCCCTCTTCTCCAGGAACTTCCTCGCCCCTTTTATCCAATTGAAGGCGATGATGCCGCTACCCAGTATCACCAGGTCATAGCCGGAAAGGTCGCCCTTGTATCCCTTCCGGAGGTCGGCCAGGTCCGCCTCATGGCCCTCTTCCCTTATGGTCTTGGCCATCTCCGCCGCCACCTCGCCGGTGGCTCCGTACTTGCTGGCATATGCGACTAGCACCTTCATCTACGCACCTTTCCGTATGTATCCCATGACCAGGGTATAAAGCCTGCCCGTCATCGGTTCCCGGGGGCGTTCCTCATGGAATAGTTACCATATACGCGCCCCTTGTGCCTCATGGTGTTCTCCGCCTCCACCCTGAAGCCGTTCCTCTCATAGAAGCGGACTGCGTCCCGCTTCCTGATGTTGACGTCTATCACCACCTTGCCATGCCGGTCCATGATCCAGCGGAGCATCTGGGACCCCACCCCTTGGCCGCGGAATTCCTCCCTCACCGTGAGCGCCAAGGGATAGTACTCGTCATCGCCGATGTCCCTGCTGACCGCCTTCGCCATGCGCATGCCGATGCGCACGCTCCGCAGCAGCCAGGGCAGGCCGAGGGCCCTGCCCCATTCCGCGGCCTTGCGGTCCGCCACCTCCTTCTCACGGCCGAGGGAACCGACGAGCACGCCCGCCAGCTCATCTCCGATCATAGCCACGGTTATGTTCTCGGCGCTCCAGGGGCTGCTGCCGATGGACATCAGCGTTTTGAACCTCTCCACCGCCTTCTCCCTCCCGCCCATGACCAGGGATGTCATCTCAGGGTCGGCCTCGAATATCAATGAGGCGACCATGTCGGCGTCGTGCCTGTCCGGGTCGTAGGGTACCATTGCAAGCTCCATCTTGTCACCTACCTTCTCTTTCAAACTCGTAAAGGCAAGCGGCCGCATCGGCCGGGGGCATTCCACACCATGAAGCCGTTCAAGCTCGCAGCATGCAAGCGTGATGGCGTATATCTTTATAAATATTGAACTAATTATAGTATTCTATACGGGTGCCGTGCTATGACCGTTCCAGCGCTGCCATCCCTCAAAGAACGCGGCGCTGTCTCGCCGGTCATAGGCGTGGTCCTGATGGTCGCGGTCACCGTGCTGATATCCGGAGTGCTCCTCGTCCTGGTGCTCAACCTGATGGAGCCTGACGACGTCAGCCCCTCAGGCGTCATGGACGTCAGTCCGACGGGCGAGGACAGCTACGGCCTCTCTGTCATTGCGATGACCTTTTCCATCGACAGCACCAAGGTCAAGCTGAGCGTCAACGGCATCGAGCCGCCGGGCAGCGTGAGCAGCTACACCGTCGCGAACCCCTTCACCCATGGCCTGTTCAGCTACAGCATCCAGGGCCAGCAGCAGCCGGCCACGATCGGCACCGGGAGCGGGTTCCTTCTGACCCTGGACCAGTCCCTGAGGGGAGAGACCGTCCGGGTCACGATGATGACGATCAGCGGGGCCGTGATAGCGGATGTGGCCTTCATAGCCTTGGGGGAGCCCCCGCTCTCCACCATACCGATGGGCAACGCCGAGTTCAGCGACGGAAGTCCTGCCGATTTCCCCCTCCAGTTCGTGAGGGGGGACGGTGATTACGTCACCGTGCCCCAGTCCGACATCGGGACCATCGATGAGAGCGTGCAGAAGGTGATCGTGAACGCCACGGTCACCCTCGGCCTTCCTCCGTCGGAGCAGGCGAGATGGGCGAGCATCGTCAATTTGAACGGGAACGACGGCATCCGTCTTCAGCTATCGGGCGTTATGGTCGATGAGGTCCTTGTCAACGACAATTTCGAATTCGGGACTTCCGGGGGCTTCGTCCGTTCCGACGCCATAAGGGAGGGCGTGGAGTACACGGTCAGAGGGGAGGTCGACATCGCCGAGGGGAAGGTCAGGATATTCGTCAACAACACCCACGGAGTCATGGTCATGCACGGGGAGAGGGACAGCGGAGCACCCGAGGCCCTCGGGGACTGGCACCTAGGCGCTTTCAACCAGTTCGGCCAGCAGCAGTACAGCCGTCACTTCGACGGCGAGATAAGCAGGGTCGCAATCGAGATCGTCTGAAAGGAAAAGTAAGTTGGGGGGCGTGCCCCCGGTTTCAGTATTCCTCGCACTTCCTCTCGAAGTACTTGGTGGGGTGATCGCATGAGGGGCATTTCTCCGGAGGCGTGCCGCCCTTGTGGATGTAGCCGCACTTGCGGCACTCCCATTCCACCTCTTGGCTCTTCTTCCACACCGTGCCGCCCTTGACCTCGGCGAGGAGCTTCTCGAACCTCTCGCGGTGATGGCTCTCCGCATGGCCGATGGCCTTCAGCCTGTCGGCCACCTCCTGCAGGCCCTCCTCCTCGGCCACCTTGGCGAACTCGGGGTACATCACGCTGTTCTCGTAGTCCTCCCCGTCGATCGAGGCCTGGAGGTTGGTGATGGTGTCGCCGAAGTCCAGGGGCACGTCGGCATCCACCTCCAACGCCTTGATGTCCTTGGAGGACTCGCCCTTGAGCCTGTCCATCATCCTGAACAGCCACTTGGCGTGCTCCCACTCGTTCTCCGCGGTCTTCAGCCAAATCTCGGAGATCTGCTCATAGCCCTCGTCCTTGGCCTTTCGGGAGTATATGGTGTATCGGTTGCGCGCCTGACTCTCGCCTATGAAGGCTTTGGCCAAATTCTCTAGGGTCTTCTGCATTTTTATACCTGAATATTGATTGACTATGGTTTACTTAAAAGTATAGCAAACACAAACGATGCTGTGGGCGAGACCGGCCACGGCCCTTGATCGCCCGGGCCGCGCAGCTCCGGCGGCTGCCTCGGGGTCATGATGCGGCGCTCTTCGCCAAGCTTTTTACATGGTTAAGACATGATTGCATATCGGGGGTTGGGTCCTGAGGGGATTCCGCGGATCACGGTCGGCCGCATCACCGGTCTTGGCAACAGTGTTGATGGTGGCCGTCACCGTCCTTCTGGCCGCTGTCATGCTGACCCTGGTGCTGGCCATCGTTGACCCTGGCCAGATCTCCGCCTCCGGCGTCATGTCCGTGAGTGAGATCGGAGGCGACGAGTACGAGCTTCAGGTGGTTGCGCTAACCTTCAGCGTTTCCGCCCAGGATGCCCGGCTCGTCGTCAACGGAGAGGTCCCCCCGCGCGGCCTCGACTCCTACCCTAGAAGCTCGCCCTACCAGTCGAAGGACGCATCGTTCGTGTTCAGCTCCTCAGGGGAGAGCCCGCTGAGCGCCATCGGTTCAGGCACGGTCCTGCTCCTCTCCTTGGACGAGGCGATGAGGGGCGAGGAGGTGAGGGTATCGCTGCAGAGCGGCAACGGAGCGGTGATAGCCGGCATAAGCTTCATCGCCTCCGGCACCGGAACGGTGCAGAGCATCGACCTCGGCGGAGCCGGCGGGGCGAACGGCGCCGACGCCTCGGGATTCCCCCTTGTCCTCACAGCCTCGGAGGAGCAGTACGTGACCGTGCCCCGCGACAACATCCCCGCGCCGGAGGAGCGCATCAAGATAAGCGCCAAGGTAAAGCTGTCATCCCCGCCTGAGGACCAGGCGTCGTGGGCAACCATAATCAACATCAACGGCGACATCGGCTACCGACTGCAGCTCTCCGGGGCGGCGACCGATAACCGTCACTTCGAGTTCGGCGCCGGAGGCTCAGGCGATTGGATAAGGTCCGAAGGGGTCCCGGCTATAAAGGCGGGGATCTGGTACGAGGTCTGGAGCATACTCGACTTCGAGGACCGGACCATGAGCATATGGGTGAGCAACGACGCGGGCATAATGGTGGAGGCGGGGTCCCGGGACTATGGCCGCGACGCATTGCCTAACATGGGCGGCGGGGACTGGTTCATCGGGGGCCACGGCAGGGCGGACATCGAAGAGGGCAACGAGCGCTACTTCGACGGCGAGATCGCCTGGATAGATGTCCAGGTCTCATGAGCGGCCGGGCGATGACGTCGGCGCGCGTCACCTCTCCTCGAAGTCCAGCGCCGCCGAGTTGATGCAGTAGCGCCTTCCGGTGCTGGGAGGGCCGTCTTCGAACACGTGGCCCAGGTGCCCGCCGCATCTGGAGCACAGCACCTCGGTCCTCAGCATGCCATGGCTGCGGTCCTCCTCCTCCTCCAGCGAGCCGGCGACGGCGGGACGGTCGAAGCTCGGCCATCCGGTGCCGGAATCGAACTTGTGCTGGGAGTCGAAGAGGACGCTGCCGCAGCCGCCGCAGAGGAACACCCCGTCCTCCTCGAAGTCATGGTACCTGCCGGTGTAGGGCTCCTCGGTGCCCTTGTGCCAGAGCACCCTTCTCCTCACCTCCTCCGGATCGACGTCCCTGTTCCTCATGGCCTCTCACCATGTTAGCATTGCGACTGCATCCAATATCATTTTTTCGCTAGGACGCTGATTATTTATGCTCTCCGCATATAAGGGCAGGAGTCAGGTGTGATGGATGACGTCCGGCGACAGTTACAGGGCTGGCCTTGAGCCGATGGCGGCGGGGCTGACGGCGGTTTATTTCGTGGTCTTCGTCTCTTTCCTGGACACCCATGCGCAGATGCCCATCCTCGCCCCCTACTCGGAGAGCCTGGGGGCGACGCCCTTCCTCATCGGCCTCGTGGTGGGGACCTACTCCTTCTTCAGCATCGTCGGCAACGGCATCTCGGGCCTGAGCATGGACATGGCCGGCTGGAGGCCCCCGCTGGCCTTGGGGCTGCTGGGGGCGTCGCTGTCGTTGCTGGGGTATGCGCTGGTGCAGAGCGCGGAGGCGCTGCTGGCGGTGAGGGCGCTCCACGGGATCGCCGGCGGCCTGCTCATACCCGCCACGCTCATGGCGGTCTCCAGCCTCTCCGGCTCCGATGAGCTCCGCCCCCGGATGGCCCGCTACGGGATGCTGATCGGCACAGCGGCCTTGTTCGGACCCCTCTTCGCCGGGGCGGTCTCATCCTCCTTCGGATACCGGGCGGCCTATCTCGGACTCGCCGTGCTCATGCTCAGCTGCTTTCTGCTGGTGATGGCGGCGCTGCGGACGATGCCGGGGGACGGACGACCCACCAGGAGGAGGGAGGAGCTGTGCCCGCTGACCTTCACCCCCGCCATCGCCATGTCATTCATCACCGCCTTCGCGATGATGGGGGCCACGGGCACCCTGGTGTCGTACATGCCCATACATGGTTCGGCGATAGGGATGGACGACATGGCGGTGGGAGTGGGCTTCGCCATGTTCGCTTTGGCGGCCATCGCCACGCAGGCGCTGTGGCCCCGCCGCATCGCCCCCCGGCTGCCGCCGGCGGCCGGCTGCGCTACGGGCATCATGCTGGCCTGCGCCGCCCTCCTTGCCCTTCCCGCCACCGATTCGGCGCCTGCCTTCGTCGCCTCGATGGGGCTTTTCGGGCTGGGATTCGGAACCGTCTTCCCCAACATGCTGGTTCTCGTTCACGCCGGCAGGCCGTCCTGCCGCGGACGCATCATGGCGGTCTTCTTCGTCTTCTACTCCCTGGGGGTGGCCATCGTGCCGCCGCTCGCCGGTTACCTCTATGAGGTGGAGGGGCTGACCCCCACCAGCACGGCCTTGGTGGTCTGCCTGCTCGCGCTGCCCGCCATAGCCCAGATGGCCCGCCGGGAGGCGGCGGGGGC
>SL_5KL_010_SEDDRAFT_10002293_pt1 | contig 10742 bp, 24 predicted proteins | sample SodLakKL_010_SED_FD_9118 | JGI IMG/M metagenome (IMG submission 9118)
GAGGGCGAGTTATCAGATCAAGGTGTTTAGACCTGTGCTCTCCCAGTCTGAGCTACTCCCCGTCGAGTCGGGGAGGAAGGAATCGAACCCTCGGCCCCAGGCTCCAGATAACCTTAATCTTTCGGCCCTCATAGCCGCACATCTAATCTCGGTCAAAGAGATAACCGTTTACCTTTCGACCCGCATTATGTGCGGGCAAGTTATGGTGCTGGGGGTTTTATCTTAGTCAGATTAGAAGTCTGATGATAACCCAGCAACCTCCGGCCCACATCTTATTGTTCTCTCACCTCCCAACAGCCATTATAGCACACGGCACGTCAACTGTCAAGAGCCGTGTCCCTTTTTCAGGTGAGGACCGAGTTTTGGGACCTCATTCACAAGTTCTCGATACGACATTTTCCTCAAGGAATCGAGATCATCAGGACTGATAATTTGAGCTATGTCGTCGGGCACCTTTTCCTTCCATGTGTTTTCTTTCAACCAATTAATGACACGGCGATACCTTTTTGCCGTAGCGCTATCCACAAGGTTTTCAGACAAAAACTCGTATATGTCGTCGATGTTCTTGTTGTCATAGGCATCATAAACCTTCTGTGCCAACTTCCATTCTTTCTCTCTTATCTGTAACACAAGAAGACCAATTGAGATACCAAGTTGCTCTAGTTCTGTGGCTCTTTTCCCCTGATAGAACCAGAGCTTTTCTTCTGGAACACGCCTCCCCTCTTGGTCTATAACCTGCAAGCCGCCCTCTTGGTCTGTCGGGTCGTAATGCACAATCCTGTAATTCGTTCCCTTTCCATTAAGTAGTTCCCAACATTTGTCGCATACAGGCATTTGCTCTACTGGCTCTGTTGAGACCCGCTTTGTCGCTTCGACAGGCTTTCGAGGATGAAGAAGTTGACAATAAATATTGCTCATTATTCCTCCTATTTATGGCGATACATGATTTCTAATTGCAAGTCAATCGCTGTCCCAACCGTAGTATCAATAAATTCTGCTAGCTCTTCCTCAGAAATGTCTTCCATGTTTACCCGAGCTAGCTTGAGAGCCGTTCTCACCTTGTCTAGTCTCTCTGTAGCTTCTTCCACAACCGCTGTAAGACGTTCTTGGGCGATCATCGAGGCTTCCTCCTTCAAGAAACTTTTTCACAAACCAGCCTTCCTCTATTGGACAGGAGCCAGAAGCCAAAATGTTTTCATCCTTTATCACCCCTCCCAACTGAGCGCTACATCCTGGACAAAAGATCGGAAATCTATCCAGAAGCATAGTTCTACACCATGGGCATTGCGCTCCGTTAATTGCCACGAGCCAATTATAACACATGTAGGGTCTCCGGACAACCTTCGTTAGCAGTCTTTGAATCAATAGTCATAACGATAGATGGTGCCTACTAAAAACCTACTTACCAACGTCATAACAATTGCAAGCGGAAGAGGTGACGGATGTCCCCTCACTTGACAAATGACATAACATGCCCCTGATTTTGCTATAACATTCTGCTTTTTAGATTTCTTCTTTATCACCAAATTATGCAGTTGGTATCCAGATTTGTGCAAGGTCTGCAAGAAAACAGCAAAATCCGATACGGACTTTTGCTTCTCACTCGAACACCGCTTGCATTGTCTATAACAAATTTTAGCAGTCTCATTCAAGATGCTTCCTGTCTTCATCGCAAATCAGACGTGGCAACGGAGAGCCAAAGGGAGAGTGCTTTGTCCATGGAATCAGCCTTATGATCAACCAGTTTTTTATTTCTCGCAGTGAACATCCTCTTTCTATTGCCTGAAAAATCGTTTCTGATACCGCATGAGCACCCTCTTTGAAACCAATGTCTCTTCCTCTGTTTTCTGCTTCATCTATTTTGGTTCTATCTAACTTATCTATAAATCCTTGTTCCGATCTTCCTGTCTGTTCGTCTCTGCATTCATAGCTACACACAATGCCTTGATCTGACTTAGAGATAATAAAAGATCTACCACATTGAATACAAATTCTTTCTTCCACTGGTCTTTTCTGGTCGTAAGGTATTTTTTTCATGACCAAATATTATAATCTAATAATGAAGACTCTTCAACATTCTATATATAAATAAATAATTGGTTACTTAAACAAATTTTTATATTTTCCGGATTTTGGTCTTGCCAACAAAAGTTTAACAAAAGAACACGTTGGAAGAGTCCGTATCCAAAACAGCAGAGTTCTTGCACTTCTTGCATAAATTCAGACCAGGAGAGCGGATTCGAAATTCGAAAAAAAGGGGTGGATATAGCAAGTGTCATAAGTTGATATAGCACCTGCTATCACAGTGGACATTCGTCACCTGTTCCACTTGCATAGGCTATGACGTTTGCAAGTGGTTTTTTAACAAAAGAACGCACTGTTATAACGTTTGCAAGTGGAGAAGAAGTCNGCTATTCCCAGTTTTTAATCACAGGCCCTATCTGCTTTTCTATCCTTCTGTAGTCCTGCGGCCCTATAATAATTATTTCTACTTCAGGGTAATACTTTGCCATTCTTTTTAGTTTAGTTTTCCCCTGCTGACTCATGTGCCCTTTTACTTCGTGATACACCACGCTTCCATCATTGTTAGTTATTTTGAAGTCAGGTGTATAAAACCTTGTGCCGCGTTTTATGGCATGGAACTCGAATGTGTCTGGCTCATATTCCCATTTGGCGATCTCCCCGTGTTTCTTCAAAAAGTCCAAGTATCTTGCCCAATTTGCTTCCCACCCTGACCTGAAGTAGATGTTTCCCAGGTCCTCCCTTTTCCCTCTCTTCACGTGTCCATATTTCTTATACGCCATGGCTTTTTGCCTCCTCCTCCAATTGATCGAACTTGCCTTCTGCATAAGAGATCGAGACCAATTGATCAACTATAATGCTTTTTCTCGTGTTTTTCTTTGGTGATATTCCCAGCTTTCTGGATATATCTAATATTTGACTTACTGTTAAGTGGGACAGCCTCTTCTTTATGTCGATCATTTTTCCTCCTTGTACCTATTATAGCCTACACAAGAGAAGAGAGGCCATGTTGCGTTCTCTGGCCCCTCTTCCCTCGCGCCCTTCCCTGTGTTTTATTGGTGTCTGTCGAAATACTCCTGAAGGGCTTGAATCACGACCCAGTTCAGGCTGCGGTCTTCTTTTTCTGCATGAGCCTTCAACTGTTCCAGAAGCTCTTTTCCGCCGCGCTTATCAGGCAAGTATAGAGACACAACAGTTCCCTTACGAGGCTGCTTAGGCTTCTGTGCCTCTTGGCTTGCGGTCTCTCCTACTGCTCCAGTCCTTGTTTCCTCTTGCATTTGTCCTCCTTTTTACAATTAGTGGCTAATTGTAGTACAATCATCTTAGCACTTTTCCATTACAATATCAAACCTGTTCTCATTCTTTTGGAGAGAGAAAGATTTTATATTCCTTGTGAATTCCTGGCTTATGCCATGATCTGAAGACTACATGATCAAGATCCAATATTGCTAATTCACAATCATAACCAATCTCCTTCCATAGCGAATCAGCCACATAAACAGCTAACCCATACCGAGTGTATTGCTTGTATGCTAATCTATATTCTTCGGTTTTAATGGGCGGGAATACGTCATCAGATTCATGAACAATTATGGGTCGATTTAAGTGGGGGACATAATACACGTCTGGTGGCATGCCTCGACCCAATGCCCACTGCTTTCCGTGGCTGGGGCCTCCTATGAATAAAGCGGCCCACGTCTCAACTTCGCTGGGGAATCCTGGAGATTCTCTCATGTGCCTAATTGGTGATGTGAGGAATCTCGAACACGATTACTTCCCCACATGCCGGACACACATGCTCATAGGTTCCAGGTTCAAGGACTATCATATTTGGCGGGGCGTGTTCAGGATGATTGCATGGAACGGGGCTATCTCCTATTTTCCTGAGTGGCAACGCTTTCACCTCCCATATATAGATACATATTCATCAATATCGTTTATATATGACCAAGATCCTCCAATTTCTGTGTAGATTACCCTCCCGCAAGCAGGACATTCATGCTTATACTTTCCAGAGGACAGTATTTGGTCTTTCTCCCACGGAGGAACATGGTCTATGTCGTTGTACTCCCTGCATGGTCAGAAGCTTTTATTGCATGGTGTTCTGCATCTCCAATTCTTTCAGTCGGCATGCTCTTCCTCCTTCACCGGACAAAAGCTATCGCATCTTATTTTGGGCATCCTTTTGCCAGCGTCACAATGGTCGGGGGCAAACATCAAATTAGAGGACGCCCACTGGTAAATGAGCTTCCTCCTGCCGCATGACCCTCCAAACAGGCTTCCATTTGTCTCTGGAAACAGAAGCACATCTTCTGCGAACTTGCACCTCCCGGCAAAGCAAAGCGAGTTGGCCCACCTCTTTCCAGAACCCCCTCCCATGTCTACAACACGATAGGTTCTTTTTCTTTGAATTGGACTTTCTGTTGTTGTGATGCTAGGATTCCACTTTTCCATCGCTGATCTTCCTCCTTGGGACCCAATGCTCACAGGCTCCTTGATCGTATTTGACTTTTTTAGAGCGCTGTCCTGCTTTGTGGCATTCATGATACGCCTTCCCCTGCATATCTACAGAGCAACCACACGTGCCGCACATCTTTCGTTCATCACTGGTTTCTCTCACGCCACAATCTCCGCAATAGACCATATGAGAAACGCTGTCATAAACTGCTCTCTCTTTCGATAGCAGACTCTTCTTGCATGAGGAGCACCAGGTCTTTTTCTTTAAGTCAATCCACCTTGCTTCCATGTTCCTCCTGGTCAAACACGTATTCTTTGCCCCAACACTTGATGCGCTTTACGGTCTCCAGGTTCACCATTCGATACCCCCTCTTCTGAAGATCGTACACGACTAAGAGGCCCCTTTCCTCCGGATCATATGCCATTCCGGTGCCCTTGACGTAGCGCTTCACACCTACTCTTCCGTTCAAGCGCCGTGTGGAGGCGTCCTTTTTCAGAAACTCGACCGAGAAGAACCTCCCATTGGTTGCTCTTAGAATCTCTTTTGGACTAGCCACCCCTACCACCTCCTTAAGACAATTATACGCTATTACACGGCTGTCGTCAAGTGGCACATACTCTTCAGCAAGCTGTTGGCTCAGGGCTGAAGCCCAGTGCGTAATCTATGTCCAAAGGCTTCTTCCAGTTGCTTAGACAGTTGCCGTTCAGCATTTGCTTGGCCCACCGTTCAAACGAGACATCCAGAGAAGAGCCTGGCAGAGAACCTCTATGTTGTCTTATAAGCTGCTCACAACTATTATAGTCAGAGAAATATGCACAAATACTTTTAATTCCGCCATCTCTGTGTATTGTGGGGTTATACCAATTGAATACAAAGCTTCCTTCTAGAGTTATTGTTTGCCGATGAGAAAACGAGCCCTTCGGAGCCTCTTTAGACTTTACAAGATGCCATTCTATATCACTAAGAGGAGTCATCTCAGAGCGTATAGCATTGGTATATCCCCATCCAACAAACCCCATCTCCGAGTAGAACTCTAACACAATAGTTTTTGTCAGTGATGCAGGACCACTGTCTTGTGCCATAGTGCTAATTAGGTCTATTATCGAGCGATTTACAGAATTAAACGAGCGGCCTATAATTATGCTGAAGTCCCCTTCCCATATGCTTTGACGTATTCCTCCTACAGGGAAAAAGCTGATTCTTTCTGTCTCCTCATCAGACAAAAGACACGGATCTGAGAGAGGCGTCGGTGTTTCAAGGGGCTTCTTTTTGGGCTCATTATCAGGACTCCAAATCACGAGCCCGCACAACTGGTTTTTTGCCAGTTCCCACCAAGGCTCAGCAAACTCGACAAGAGTTTCAGCCGTGTTGAATCTCTTTCTTAGATACTTCTCAAAAGTTTTGAGGGCTTCGGTTCCTAGCGCCCAATCATTTTCGTGAACTGGACCGCGTATGGGATCAGTGTTAGAACAAGCCTCAACAAGCGTTTGCCCATCTATATCTATGCGGCGAGAAGCTACGTCGAATTCTGGATGAAGCATCCTGTCACGGGGCCTAACAGCTCCCTGACAAACCACGGGAATACATGAGTGGTGAATTTCTCCCTCTTTCTCGAAAAAATCTAAGTTCTCAGAAACTAGAAACGAATGAAAGTAGCACATTTTTCCTCCTTCAGAAGTAGTTATAGCTTATTCTTACCAGAACAAATAGACGAGCAATAGCTAGCGCCCACGGATGGTCCTTAAAAGAATCCTCATCGTTTACTGTGACTGTAATCTGTTCTCCTGATTCTTCTTCAATAGCAGACATTTTGACGACATCTAGTTTGTCATCTGTTGAGATCGTCCATCCTTCCTGTAACAATGTTTCTTCTAGGTCCCAAAACGTTCTTGCAGAACTGCAGTAGTCTGGTATTTCTGCGTTTGTCACCTTGCCTTTTAGGGGAGACACCCAATATCCATCTGGGGCCTTCCACCATCCAAGCCCTTTAAGGACCAAGGATTTCAACTCTCCTGTATCCAACTGAGACACGTTATTGATCGTTTCTCGGTTCATTTCTGTGTCCCTCTATTCTCCATCATCTTTCTTCCCTCAGCCGAGATTTTCCAATTTCCGTCTGCGGCCTTGAACACGTATCCCCTTTTCCTGAGAGACCCCAAAACGAGCTGGACTATCTTCGTTTCCTTCTGCACTGCTTTTGCAATCTTAGTGTCCTTCGACCCTGTAGGATACTTGTAGAGGTGTTGCATGATTCGCCCCGAGACTGAGCCTATCTTTAGACGAGGTTTCAATACTTCAGTTTTCTCTTTCTTGGTTTTCTGAGGAGCCTGTTTCTCGTCGGTTACCTTGAACTTTTCACGGTCTACAAACATTTTCCAAGTGTCGTTTCCTAACTCGTTGAGAAGACTGTCCATCCGATCAACGAGCCGCCCTACATTTGCTGAGAGATAAGACAATTCATCCAGCAGTTCCCCTTGACTTTTTCTTCTTCTCCAAAGCAGTATTCTGGCCTCCTTTGAAACGGATTGCCCTATTATAACAAATGTATATACTGGTGTCAAGTGACTTTTATGACTCGTTATCAGTGAACCATGGCTTTGGAGGAACAAATTCAATAAAATCCCGTTTATCTGCATAGGGCATGGCGATGAACTCCAAGCGTTCTTTGTTGTTGGTATAGGTGAAAGCATAGAACGGGTCTTCTTTTCCCCAGAAGAAAAATTCGATGACTTTTGATCCATAGTCACTGTCTGCAGCACCGCATGCCCTTAGCGTGTCGGCCATCTTCTTTATCGTGTTTGCTGATATCAGTATTCTGTATCTTGGTTCGCTTTTAGGTAAAACACTGTCAAATCCGGGGAGAGAAAAATTAAGAGAGAGAACATCTCCCGTCATTCCAACTGATTCTTTGGTGTTCTCTGTTCCAATGGTGACTTTGAACCTATCTTTATTTCTTTCTATCTCTAAAGAAGCCTCTCTGTTTGCTGGCTTCATCCTGTTGAGGAGTCCAATGACATTTTGGGCAGCCCTTCTTGATATGAAGAACGGTTTAAACTTGGTCCTGTTCCTGTTTTCCAGCCGCACCATCCTGTATCCATCTGTTGCGAGTGTTCCCCGAGGAGAGATAAGCAACGCCTTCAAAAATCCTCGGGTTGTTTGTTCTTCCTTGGCAGACATCTTAATTAGTTCCAGGTGTGTTCTCTTGAATTTCATATTTTCTCCTTGCTAACAATCCTTCTCTGGTGCCAAAAGAAACTTATTGTGTACAGTTCCTTTATAATCGGGCCTAATAGAGACTGATCTTTTTCTCCGCCCCCATACTCTTCCATCTTCTTCGTATTTGAGAATTTCTATTCCATCGTTAATTTCTATGCTGTCAACGGGAACCCCTGTTTCCTCTTCGAATTTTCTTATTTCTCGGTTAATGACGTTGTCGAGTCTATTTTCGAGGATGCTGATCTTCTCCTTAAATTCCTCTAAAAGCATAATCCCTCCTCAAAATAATGCGCTGGGGCCAGAACAGCTTATCTGACCCCAGCGGTCTCAAGGGGTGGTTGAGACACAACTTATGCTCCATCTTTAAAATCTCCTAAATTGAACTCATCTATATGGAACTCTATTGGCCCTCCAGACAAATTAGCAAAATGCTTTCCTGCTTCATGCGAGACTTCGGGCATATTGTCATTGAGCGAGCCTAGCAATGTCTTACACCAAAGGGCAACGCTCAGTCCCATAAACTCATTGGCTTTCTTTTCTCCATGAAGAGAAGCTACCGTCTCCCATTGAGCTTTTAGATTTGTCTCCATGCAAATCCTTAGCGCAGTGAGGGCCTCAGAAAAGCTTGCTCCTTGATTTATCACCGACGCAGTAAATCCATGAACTAGTGACTGTACTAGCCTCATTTGTCCACTATTGTTCACCCCTCCACCTCCATCTTGATTATTATAACACATGCGCATGACCTTGTCAATCCTGCCAATTCAATCCAGATATGTCTCCTATATAGGCTATCTGACCCACCCCCGTCTTCCGGCCAGCCACCCCATTAAAGATATGAAAACCAAAGCAATAATGACCATCATTTGCGGCATCTCGTGCCAAACCAGAAAGGCCAGCCATCCACCAAACGCTCCAAGGCCCAAAAAGCAGATGGTCCTTATGATCTTGTCTTTCAATTCACACCTCCCCTAATTCAATCCAGATATACCCCTTATATAGCACTTTAAACAAACTCTTGCACAAGGTCATCGATTACCATTTTTAACAGTTTATTTACAGACACGTTGTTTTGCTTTGCGCATTTTTCAAGCAAAGTATACTCCTCATCAGGAACCTTCAACGTGATTGTCTTCATTTTTCTCTTCTGCGGTTTCCCCTTGGTTGTCTTTTCCTCGGACAAAACCACGTCCAAAATCGCCGCTCCGCCTTGCGCTGTTCGACATCCTACACAACGCCCGTCCTTTTGGTCATAGACAGAAAACAATGGTGCCCGGCACACCCTGCACTTAGTCGGTTCTTTCTTCGCCATCGGTCTCCTTAAAAACCCCCGTATAAAATGCCCTGTCTTCATCAAGCATCTTGTCAGCCATCTCTGATGCCGTGTCTATTATCGCCCTTTGAAGCGTTTCCCGGCCCCCTATCAGCCCTCTTTCGCTTCCTAGCGCCGCAATAAGCCCTTGCACGATCATGGTCTTATACCACTGCCGTGTAGATGCTCCTTTCGGCCCCACACTATAATGCCCGAATTGGTCTTTTTCTATGCGATCTACATAGGGAAAAGCCGGGCCACCATCAGGCTTAAATACTTCCTTCTTCATCTTTCCTCCTCACAGGTGATATTTTGTCGTGGACTTTATTCTTCAGTGCAGCAAACTCTTTTGCCCGACTGATTTCTTCCTCCAGAGGAACACCATCTTTATTGCACTTGACTATGATTGCACATTCTCTATTCACTCTGCCATTGGCTTTATTGTCTCCGTCGAAGGCTATCCCCTCGGGATCGTAAGAGCCCAACCCTCCACGGAAAGCAATGAACATAACCCTATCTTTATAGAATGTTTCTAATACCTGCTCAATTGTGCTCTCTTTGACCGATTCATAGAAAACCACGTTTCCCCGAGCAGTTGTCGGCATTTCTCCTACAACTCCAGTGATTGTCAGGTGGTGTTCTTCATGAACAACTATCACAAACCATGTTGCCTCATAACTTCCCATCTTCTACCTCCTTCTCCAATAAAAGCTAAATGAATCTTCTGATACCACATTCAAAAGTATGACTGTGCCCCATGTTGTCGGAGCGAGTGGGACTATTGAGAATGTGATCACAGAGAGTATCCAGATGATTACGGATACAAACCCTTTCCATGCCCATTCTGCTGGGATCAAACTAATTAGATAGGGCGTGAGCCATCCCCAGAAGAAATACCCGAGTCCCGCTCCAAGCAAAATCAACAGAATACCACTAATTACTAACCCTCTATTTCTCATAGTTCCTCCTTAATCAAGTCCTGCTACTAGGCCCTCGTAATACGACCTGTCCATTTTCGCCCACAACGGCTCCAGACCCCACAAATTCAATTCTTTTGGCCAAAAGCAAGTCCGGTTGCATTTTCTTCTTTTTGCCAACTCGGTGCCCAAGTCTTTTCAAGCGTGAATACGCATGTAGGCCATATTCTGAGGCATCACAGAGACTGAGAATGTTCCCCCTCCGCAATGTAGAGAGTTCGTCTCCAAGCCTAATAATGCCGTCTCCATAGATCACAATTTCTTTACTGTTTTTCACATTTTTCTCCTTATGTGCATTCAAATTGAACCAGAAGCGCAGCCTTGCAAATGGTTGCTGCAAGCTCATTGCCGGGACCAGAAACATATTCGCATCGCTCCCGTTCTTCGTCTACAGGGATTGTAACATCTACCAGGCTTTCCTGGTTCTCCCAGCTTACTGTTGGACAAAACTCTGTTTTTTCAGCAATCCATCCCAGCAGGGTCCAAGCGGCGCCAATATCCATGCTGTGTGATGGTATACCAGTTACTTCATGGGGCTCCCTGCCCAAGACCCTTTCCTGAATTAGCCGGTCCAACTCTGGTCCCGGCTTCATTGCCAATATTTCTGCACGAGTCATTTTCTGCCACCTTCCGTCGCTGTCATTTGCGCCCATCATTCCCCCGTTCCGTCTGTCCATATCGGCTTAGGCTGCGGGTTGCATTGGCATGAATAAATAGGCGGAGGCGGGATTGTGCCGTGCCAAGGATCTTCTACCCA
>SL_5KL_010_SEDDRAFT_10002294_pt1 | contig 10738 bp, 8 predicted proteins | sample SodLakKL_010_SED_FD_9118 | JGI IMG/M metagenome (IMG submission 9118)
TTTAAAAAACATAACTATTAAACATGGATGAACACCAGAAAGAGCTATATGAAATGGTGCTAAAAAAGTTTTTGGTGTCCCAATGAGGAAAACAGGAAAAAAGTTTAAAGGGCTTACTATTGACCAGGGTTTTAATTTATAATTACTTTATGAACCTCTAAGAAATTGTTTCCTTTAATTTGTATAAAGTAAACACCACCCGGAAAACCTGAAACATCAATTGTTTTCATCCCTTCGAATGAAGTATTGACAAATTTCCTGCCTTCTGTATTGACAATAACTACCTCAGTATTCAGATCATTTTTAACGGTAATATTTAGCTTATTTCTTGCAGGATTTGGGTAAACTGCACTATAAGCATCATGCTCAGTAATACCGGTATAATCCTTGGGCTCCAAAGAGGTTAGTTTCGAAAATCCATTATAGCTAAATGAGTCGTAATTCAAATAGCTGTTATCAAAACCGGCAATAAGTTCAATTTCTTCGCCTGTTGAATTTTTATAAAGTTTGAAGTTAAATTCTTCATCATTTATAAAACCGTCGGTTTGATCAGTTAATGTGTCATTAGGAAACGCTACTAAAGCTTGGTCTATGCTATTATCCTTTATTTTCAAATAGCCGCCACACTGGTTATCTTCGGTAAAAACACCAATAAAATCGCCTGTTTCAAAATCTTTTAAAACATCAAAAGGCACTGAAATAACATGAGAACCGGGTGTCGGATTTGTCAACTGCCAGGGTTTATTTCTAAGCGGTACCGGTTCTGTATTTATTTTGCCGGCACGGCTATCGGGAAATGTTAATGTGAAATTATCGTTACTTTTCAGCATATATGCCCTGCCCGGAACCAATTCGTCAAGTTTATTAATATCTTCAGAAGGCCAGTAAACCTCACGGCCGGCAACTTCTTTTACAATAACGATTTTTTCTTCGACGCCTTCAAATAATTCATTATAATTTACTGTTGAATTGCTTAAAACCGGTATTAGGTTCCATCCTTCCGATATCTCAAGGTTTCGGTCTTCCAAATAATTACCTTCAATAATAAGGGTAACATCATCTTCGGTTTTTATTGTGTAACCTGAATACGAATCCCAGTTTTCTATGGTGTTAATATTTTCCTCCGGCCAATATTTACCTGACATGTCGTAAAGTATAACCAGGTCATCAGCAATATCATTCAACAGGTCTTCTATTTTCGGTTCGGCGGGTATCAGGTTGCTTGATATACCGCTCCAGCCTGCCGGTATATCAATGTAATGATCTTCATATCCGCCTTCAACGGTAACTTTAAAATCATCAATATACATACCCTCTTTTGTATTATTATGATCACTATAGAAATGGAAACGGATCAATACCTGCGGTTGATTAACGTATTCGGTAAGCTCATATGTTTTTTGCACCCATTCGCTTTGATTGCCTGTATATTCATCTACTACAGTCCAGTCAACACCATTTTCAGAAATTTCAAGATACATAAAGTCGGCATCATCCTCGATATCGTACTTTGTCCAGAAGGAGAGTTTGGCATCAGTATAATCTTCAAGATCAAGCGGGTACAAGACAGCATAATCCTGCCTGTTTTTTTGATAGTCACCTTCGGGGCTTTCGGATAATGAATGATCGGGCGAATAATAAGCCTTGGAAGTTATACCCCATTTTTCATCCAATTCCCAATAATCGGTTCCATTTTCAAAATCTATAAACAAAGGAAAGTCAACAGGTGGCATTGGCCTGGCATAAACTTTTTCTGAAGACGGGGTTTCTTCGCCCGAGTCTGATGAGATTGCTGTTATGTAATATTGGTATCGGGTTTGATTTTCAACATTTTTATCTGTGAAAGCAGTATCTGTGGTAGTTTCTATCAACGAACCGTCTCTGTAAATTTTAAAATTGTCAATATCATCCATCTCATTCCATTTCAAATCAACTTTTTCGTCGCCCGGAATAGCAACAAGTCCTTCAGGTACGATATAAAAATTTGCCATTGTTACTACAGATGCCAGCACAGCTTGTGTAAAGATAACTGCCTGCTCTTCGTGATTATAACTTAAACCAACTATGTCGTCGGGTGTATGTATGTAGGGGCTATAATTATCAACATCTTCAAAAGGGAAAATACCCATATAACCATTATTATTGAAGGAGGTATGGTCGCTGTCGCCACCTATAAGATCGGCCGGCACCACATCAAAATCGGGCAGGTACACTTCACAAACTTCAGTATAAAAATCAGCGAGCTCTTCTGCTGATTCGGGATAAATAAGTGAGGTCATGATATTTGTATGACCGGGTTCAAGGTATCCTATCATATCCATATTAAAATACCCCAGGATATTTTTTCCTTCGCTGGCTTTCTCGCTGGCATATGCCTCGCTTCCATAAAGCCCGTATTCTTCGCCCGAAAAAGCGCAAAAGATAATGCTTCTCTCAAATTGATACTGGCTGAGTATGCGGGCAATCTCCATGACCCCTGATGTACCTGATGCATTATCGTCGGCACCCGGGGCTTCGTCACAACCCCATGGCCATGTACATATGGAATCATAATGGCCTCCCAGCACAACAAACTCATCAGGATATTTTTTCCCGGGTAAAGTTGCGATAACATTATCGCTTGCATCGCCTTCCGGCATCCAAAAATCCATAACCTCCACTTCGAGGCCCATGTCTAAAAATTGATCTTCAATCCACTCCTGGGCAAGAACACTCTCAGGTGCATAAGCATCGCGCGTGCCATAATCCTCAAGATGCTGAACCCTGTCAGTGATAAATTCTCCGTTAACCTCCTCAAAAAGATCAAAGATCGCCGGATCGGGTTCAATAATTCTTTTTGACTCAAACTTAAAAGGTTCAGGTAATCTAACCTCCCGTTCAAAAATCTTAGCCATTCCGCCTTGCGGAGGCGGTAACTGGCCATGGACTTTTTCATCGGTACGCAGGATAATAAAGAAATCACCTTTATGTAAAACATCCGCCTGATGGTCAATCAGTGAAATATATTCATTTTTGTCAACATCTTCGCTGATGTAAGCAAGGTAATAACTATAATTTTCCTGCCATGGCTCTTTATCCAAAATTATATAATCATGGCCGGGCTCATCTTCAACAGTAGCAATAACAAACTCGTCCCTGTATAAATTAACAATAACCGAAGGATCTTCTATAAAGCTTTTAGATTCTTCAAAACTCGCCGTAGGTATTAAAACAAGGTCTGCAACAACAATTTTAATGCTAATGATACTCAAAAAAAGTAATAGAGTAATTTTCTTCATATAAAATATACTTTAAATTTCGATAATAAGTTTTTTATTGATGGTTAACGCTAAATTTATACCCTTTTTCACCTTTTGCCGGATTAGGGGATAGCATTATAGGCAAAAGTAAGCAAAAAAGAAACTCAAAGCCTTGTAATTATATGTATTCGAAAAGAATTAGGGTGTAAGGTATATTATTTGGGACTAATTATTTGTTAGGGTTGTTAGGGTTGTTAGGATTGTTAGGGGTGTTAGGATTGTTAGGGGTGTTAGGGGTGTTAGGGGTGTCGCGCAGTTCACTTATTAAGAGTCAACACATCAACAAATCATTTGGATGGCAGTTTTTTTATATAGCATCTTGCCCGTTTATGATGCCTGTATTCAAATTTATTCCAAAGATTTTTTATATCTGTGTTTCCTTCCATTTCGCGGTTAGTTTCAATATTGGTAATCCCGTTTTTAATTATTGACTTGCCTATATCGCGAAAAATAATTGCATTCACTCCTTTTCCCCTGTATTCTGAATCTATCGCTATCAACATGGTATCAAGGGTATCATTATTACGTAATGCAGACATGATTTTGAAAATACCAAAAGGAAACAGCCGTCCTTTAAGCTTTTGCAATGTTTTAGCCAGGGATGGCATACATATTCCGACTCCAACAACCTTATTTTCAGAATTAACCACTACTGAAACATAGTCAAGATTGAGCAAAGGTATATACTCTTTTTTAAGCTCCTCAATTTTTTCATCCGTTACTTCAAAAAAGTCATAAATTTTACTGTATTCGCGATTCAGAAGGTCAAAAATTCCTTTCACATATTGCAGGAGGTCTTTTTTATTTTTCAGTTCAACGCCCTTCAGGTTATAACGTTTTGAAATGATATTTGCAGTATTAATATATTTTTCGGGTATTTCGGGCGGTACCTTGATATTATACTCCAGCCAGTCACATTCTTTTTGGAATCCGTGATTTTCTAGAAATTTTGAATAATAGGGGTAATTATAGGTTCCAAAGATTGTTTGAAGTTCGTCAAACCCCCGGATCAATATTCCGGAAGGATCAAATGCTGACAATCCGTATGTACCATGGATATATTCGGCATTATTTTGAGCCCCCCATTGTTCGACAGTCTCAATAAGCCTTTTAAATACTCTTTCATCTTCTATAAAATCGAACCATCCGAAACGAACACAACGTTTGCCGGTTATTTCAATATACCTGTAATTAATAATACCTGCAATTCTGCCAACAATTTTATTATTAATATAAGCAAGCCATAGCTTAACATCACAATACCGGAAAGCCTGGTTACTTTCTTTCGACAATGTTTGCAACTCCTTCCTGATTAGCTGGGGAACATAGTAGTTGTTATTTTTATAAAGCTTATGTGGAAACTTTATAAACTCTTTTAATTCACTTTTTTTTGTTACTTCTTTAATAACTATATCCATATACAAATTTTTAGCAGGCAGAAATCCGGAATCATGTAAAAATAATTTATTTTTTCGATATGTCCGAAAGAAACCATTCAATCATTTTAGATACTGAATGTTCAGTAATTTCTTTCCTGTTTGGTGCAATAATTTCATCCAGCGTTGTTGTTTCAAATTGCAGGTTTGTATTCGCATATTCGATGGTAAATGCCATTCCTGCTAAAACCATTCTTTCCAGTTCATTTAAATCCTCTTTTTCAATTGAAATATCCTGAACCAGGTTAACAGGTAGGATATCACAAATTGCTTTTTTGATACATTCATTCTTTATTGAGTATTTACTTACAAAATGAATTACCACCGGCAATTGTTGTAAATTAACCAGCTTCATAAAGTACTCGACAACATTATCGATTGGTATCAAATTTTGGGTTGCATCGGGATTAACGGGAACTCTGATAGTTTTCCCGGGATATTTGGTTGCAAAATAATAAACCCGTTTTGCAAAATCAAAAATACCGTAATCGGTTTTCACAACACCTGACTCACTATCTCCAACAACCTGGGAAAGCCTGATAACATAGGCATTAAGGGAGTTTTCGTATATATGTTTCTTTACGACATTTTCGGCTTCTCTTTTTGATTTTTCGTAATAATTTCTAAACTCACTAATAGCGGCATTATCATAAAACTTTTCCTCGAAAACAGTACTTATTTTTCCGCATGAATAGGCAGTACTGACATAAAAGAATCGTGAGCCCGGCTTGGCGTATTTTTGAAATGTTTTTATAGAATTTTCGACTCCTGTTATATTTGTTTTGCAGATCTTTTCTTTATCTCTTTCTGAATATTTTAAACTGGCAGCAAAATGGAAAAAATCTACTTTCCTGTCGAAAACCTGCTTCAAATTATCAACCTTCATTCCAAAATCTTTATCGAGCAATGAATAATTAAACACTTCAAGATTTTTCAAACAATTCTTATTGTTATGGCCGATCTCTGATAACGTTTGCTGCATTCGTTCTACGGGATCATTTTCATTATTTGCCCTGACAAGTCCTACGACTTCATAATCATAGCCTAACAATTCGCTTATAAAATGAGAAGCTACATAACCATTAGCGCCGTTGATCACTATCTTATTACCCATACTTAAATTCATTAAATTAAATGTACATTAATACATTTTGATTAAAAAAAGGTTTACTACAAAAAGATTATCAACATAATCAAAACACTTACGGGAACAGACACATTATCGCTGCCCTTACCGCTTACAAGCTCAACAAATGAGCTAAAAACGGCTATTCCGGCTGCCAAACCAATTATTTCAACATTTAAATCCATTCTGTATAACGACAATGCAACAACACTTATAACGAAGCATGAGATTAAAAACCCCAATGTTCCGTCGCGTGTTTTATCCAGTTTTTTGCCAAATATTGTAATTTTATAATTGCTTTTTCTGCCATACATGCCCATAAGCCCTGCAAAAGGGTCACTTATAGCTAAAACCAGTATTGGAAGGATAAACATAAAATCATTCCCCGCACTGTTGGCAAGAACATAAGTAACATAAATGCCTACAGGTAAAAGATAACTACCTGCTGAGCTGCGCCTTACATCGTGGATGGATTTAAGCCGGGTTTGCCTTTTACTGAAATACAAAACAGCACAGAAAAACACGACCAGGGCAAATATATACCAATGGCTACCAAACAAGTAAGGAAAAGAGAGGGTAGATAGTGTTGCCGTTGTGTGGGCAAATTTGCGGGTCAATTCTACTCTCAACCGCAATTTTCGGTAGATCATCTCAGTAATCACCAATAGCAAAGATAATGCTATCAAAAAAATAAAAGTCACTATAATCTGATCCATCAAACAAAACTTATTCAAATTTGCGAAATCAAAGCTACCCATGCGCCTGCGGTTATCAAGCTGTCGAACCTGTCAATAAATCCACCATGGCCCGGGATCAACCGGCTGAAATCTTTTTTGTTATATTGCCGCTTATACCAGGAAGCCATTAAATCGCCAAAAATGGCGAATAATATTATTCCGGCTGCCATCCATAATGCATTTACCGTCGAAAAATCCGCAAGATTACGTAGCAAAATGCTGCTTACCATTGTCACTATAACTCCTCCTGTTAAACCCTCAGTTGTTTTGTTGGGGCTTACATCCGAAAGCAATTTGTTATTGCCCCACAACTGGCCTGATATCTGGCTAAAGCTGTCAAATATAGAAATAATTATAAAGGTAAACAAAATAACTTCCTTATCAATACCGCCGAAAAAATAAAAAGCATAAGAAAATATTCCGAAGCCCGCCAGGAATAACAAAAAAAATAATTTTTTCCTGTAATTTGACTTTACAAATAATTTAATTAATTCAAAACATCCGGCAATTATTATTACCAGGCACAAAATGCGAAAAATACGCGGGTCAAAAATAATGCTGAAAAATATTATATTAACAATAACAAAATATGTTGCCAGTTTGACAATATTTTTTCGGGCCTGTTGAGCAGTCCTTTTTTTGTTTATAAAATAAAAACCAATACTACCCAAAGCAAAGTAAACAAGTATTATAATGTATATTGTCCAGATCATATTTTTTATTTAAAATTATTAATAAGGTATTAATAAAATATCATTATCACACCGAAGACTATCATAATAATAGCAAACCAAAACCGGGCGGGAACTTCGGCATTTTCCAGCTTAACCTTAGCCATTTTTTTAGGGCCGGCAAGCGCTCCCAAAATTGTACCTATAGTAAGAAAATAGACCAGTGTAAGGTCTATACGCCCGACCAAAAAATGAGCTCCTAGTGCTGAAATGGTATTTACAGTAACCACAACAATAGATGTGCCAGCAATTATTTTTAAAGGCATTTTGAGAGCAAATAATCCGGCAAGCACCGGTGCCGTTCCACTGGTACCAAAAGTGCCCGTGATAATACCGGCTAAAAATCCATACGAAGAGCCTCTTGATGTCTTATAATTTTTTGACAAATCTTCGTGTGTTTTTTGTATTTTACCCCGGTTTTTCAAAATACTTATGATCATTTGTGATGCAAGCAAAACACAATATATGCCAAATGCAATTTTAAGATGATCAGACTTGACAATACTGGTTAAAAAAGCACCTACAAGTGCTCCTATAACCCCGGTAATTATAAAAATCAGTCCAATACGTTTGTTGATATTATTTTGGCGGTAATGGCTAAATGTTCCTGCCATACAAACCGGAATAGTAGCAGCCAAAGATGTTGCAACTGCAACCTGTGCAGGTACCTGGTAAAACAAAATAAGGACAGGTAAAAAGAAGAAACCGCCTCCCCCACCTATAACAGCAGCAGAAAATCCTATAACAAACCCTATTAAAGGAAGCCATAAATAACTATATTCAAATAATGAGTGGAAGATCATATCAAAAATATTATGCCTCTATCTTTTTAAAATTTTTTCTTCCCTTTTTTGTTTAAGAACCCAGTAAAGCCCCTTTAGGTTTGACCGCATCTCAGGTATTATGATTTGAATAATAATATGTTCAATACAGGATAAAATGCCCCAGGTGATCATAAAATAATAAAACGGGGTAATAAAATCATAAGTAAAAAGTGTTATAAAAAAGGCTCCCTGAATATAACCCCCTATCTTTGTAGAATACAAGTGAAAGCTGGAAAAACGGCCAAACTTAATGAGTGAAAAGGAAATTTGCAGCACCAAAAAACCAATAAAAACAATAAAACTGACTATATGAGGTAATATATCATCAAGCTTAAAAACAAATATACCTATAAATGCCAAAAGATAAGTAAAGTTATCTGCAGTAGAATCAAGGCGTGCGCCAAATTCGGTTTCCATTTTAAATGCACGCGCAATAAGGCCGTCTGCAACATCAGAAACCAGGTTTATTACAATAAAAACAGCAAACAAAACCTCTTTTCCGGTCAAAGCAAAATATAATATTACGGGAAATGCAAGTATGCGGTAAAAACTAATTGCATTAGGAACATTAAATATCTTTTTATTACCCATATTCAATTTTTTCCGTTTTACAATAAATGCATCTTAGAGATATTTATAAAGGTTAATTATTTTCAAGCAAAAAAGCAGAACCCCTCCCCTGCTCTTTCAATTATTAATTGCCTTATCCAAACCTGTTTAAAACAATTATACAAGATAATTAAACATTTTAGATTCGGCAAAGATAAATAATCATTTGTAATGAAAGAAAAAATGAAAAGGCAATTCATAAAGAACTTAACAAGTTGAGGTTTTATTTGTTGATCAAAGAAGTTAATTTTAAAGTAAAATGCAAATGATTTTTTATAATATTTGTAGTAAACATAAAATTCTATAATGAATTATTGTAAATTTAAACTAAATAAAATCAATCAAATACAATTAAAAACAGATAACTAAACTTCTAATTTTATGTTACAACAAGTTAAGAAACATATTTTCTTCACATTTTTTTTACTTTTTTTCTTGCCGGGCCTTTACGGCGAATACAACAATAAAAATGATGATCAGCCGCCTTTAGCCGATCTTGATTTGATAACATCGCCTGCCGGGCTTTTAAGTGAATATGTCAGCATTGAGTCAGTTACCGGAAATGAAAAAGAAGCAGGCACATTTCTTGCCGGGGTTTGTAAGGATATGGGTTTAAACGTTGAGATATTTACTAATGCAAAAGATACTTTCAATTTTGCCGCCTCCTTATATCCTTTGGAGATGGGAAAACCAAATATTATTTTACTCAATCACATAGATGTTGTGCCGGCTGATGAGCCGCATCTTTGGACGCATCCTCCGTTTTCGGGAAAAATTGTAAATGATACTCTTTGGGGAAGAGGCTCGATAGACAACAAGAGTATGGCGGTAATGCAGCTGCTGGGCATGAAACAATTTATAGATAAATCAAAAACTCATGATTTTCCATATAATGTAACATTATTGTCAGTTTCGGGTGAAGAAACCGGCGGCTTTACCGGCTCCAAAGTTATTTCCGAGCACTACCTCGACAGGCTAAACCCTGTTGTAATATATGGAGAGGGAGGGGCAGGATTACAGGATGTGGTGCCCGGTACAGCAGATCAAAAACTTTTTGGCGTGTCTGTTGCAGAAAGGCGCATGCTTTGGCTGAAACTGGAACTAAACATGGAAACATCGGGACATGGCTCCGTACCACCCCCCAGCTACGCCATACAGGAAATGATCGATGCCCTCGACAATGTTATATGGGAAAACAACAATAGAAATGTAAGGTTCTCTAATACCACAACTGAAATGTTTAAAGAACTCGGAAAAGTTCAACCCGGCGCCATGGGAGTGGCTCTCAGAAATATAAGGGTATCCAAACCTATAGTCGTACCATTCCTGAAAAGAGACGAGATATTATACTCCCTTGTAAGTAATACCGTAACCGTTACGGGAATCAAATCAGAACCCGGAGCGCCCAACCAGATACCACAAAAAGTCACAGCTACCCTCGACTGCTGCTTACTGCCTGAATTTCCCGCTGAAGATTTTTTAAAAAAAATACGAAAGTGGCTGGCAAATGATAATATAGAAATAAAAATAATTAATAAAAGAGATAAAGCAAAACCAAGCAGCGTTAACAAATATTTTTATGTGATGAGTAATGCTATTAAACATACCTATGATAATGCCAAAGTATTACCGATACTTTTTCCCGCTTCCAATGATAACAATTATTACAGGTCTAAAAACATCCCTGCCTACGGAATACACCCCACTTATATGAATTTAGAACTTATTGAAACAATACATAACGTAGATGAAAGATTGCCGGTAAATATGCTGGAAAAAGGTATTGAAGTATATGCAGAACTAATCCGCCAGTTTTTATATGAAGACTTCGAAAAATTAAATTAATAGTATCAACTATGAGTATATAATTATTGCTACCTAAAATTCTAAAATGAATTAATCATGAATTTAAAATACACAAATTACAAAATACAAATAACAAATAAATTCCAATTTTTCAAATACTAAATTCAAAA
>SL_5KL_010_SEDDRAFT_10002295_pt1 | contig 10735 bp, 9 predicted proteins | sample SodLakKL_010_SED_FD_9118 | JGI IMG/M metagenome (IMG submission 9118)
TCCTGCATCAACAATATCAATTACATACCCTTCAACCCGTCCAATCCCGTCATCAGGATTATTTGAATGCCGGTCCTGAATATAAACCCCCAGGATTTCCCCTTTTTTGACCGGGGGAGCCGAGCGGGAAAGCTCCTTTTTACTTCCGGTCTGGACAAATTTTATATCTTTAATATTAAGGCTTTCATTTCCCCGAATGTAAATATCTTTTTTCAGTTTTGATTCCAGGTCTTTAAGGTTCTTCCCTCCTGATCCAATTAAGAGGGCAGCCACTTCAGGGTTAACTTCCATTAAAACTGCTTCAAAATCTTCTATTCCCATTTTAGTTTTCAATTGATGGATGGCTTCTAAGGCCCCACTTTCGGGGGTAAGAATCTTCCCTGACCCATCACAATGGGGACATTCCTGTTGCAAATATTCTGCAATACCCTGTTTAACCTTTTTCCGAGTCATTTCTACCAAACCAAGCTTCGTTAAACCCATAATGGCTGTTTTGGTTTTATCTTTCTCCAGTTCCTTCTGGAAGGTTTCCATTACTTTTTGCTGATCTCGTTCTCTTTCCATATCAATAAAATCTATTATTATAATCCCGCCAATATCGCGGAGTTTAAGCTGGATGGGAATTTCTTTTGCAGCCTCAATATTAGTTTTTAAAATGGTATCATCAAGATTGCTACTCCCTACATACTTTCCGGTATTTACATCTACAGAAGTTAGGGCTTCTGTAGTATCTATTATCAAATAACCTCCTGAGCTAAGCCAGACCTTTCTTTCCAGGGCTTTTTTTACTTCAGCTTCTACATGATATCTGTTAAAAATGGGGATGTCCCCCTGGTAGAGCTCAATGCGTGAACGAAGATGCGGTGCAACAGCACCGGTAAGTTTTATAATTTCCCGGTAAACCTGGAGGTCATCTAAAACAAGACGCTCAAAATCTTCGGAAAAAATATCCCTGACTACCCTTTGAGCAAGTTCAAGGTCCCGATATAAAAGTGCGGGGGCTTTTTCTTTATTATATCCCTGTTGAATTTTCTTCCATTGATGGTGAAGGTAATTAACGTCTCTTCTAAGTTCTTCTTTTTCGGCCTGCTCAGCAACAGTCCGAACAATTAAACCACAATTATCCGGTTTTAAATTTTGAACAATTTTCCGGAGCCGGTTTCGGTTTTTTTCATTACTTATTCGACGTGAAACTCCAATATGGCCGGAATTGGCCATCAAAACCAGATACCTTCCGGGGATTGCCAGTTCACAGGTTGCTCGGGCCCCTTTTGTCCCGAGGGGTTCTTTTACAATCTGGACCATGATTCGGTCCCCTTTTTGAACCAATTGATTTATTTTTTTATTTTTCCCCCGATTTCTTTTTAAAACAGTTGCATCGCTGGCATGTAAAAAAACATTCCTTTCCAAACCAACATCCACAAAAGCGGCTTCCATTCCGGGGAGCACATCTGTAACTACCCCTTTGTAAATATTTCCGACAACACTGTCGTCAGATCCCCGCTCAATGTGGATTTCTGCAAGGCGACCTTCTTCTTTAATGGCCACCCTGGTTTCATTGCCTTCCACATTTATAAATATCTCTCTTTGCATTAAATTTTACCCTCCACTAAAAGGAGTAAGGGATCCATTTTCCCCCCGGTGATACAATTCACAACGTAAAATTCGTCCGGGGGTTTCAATTCTCCCCTGTGTAGTTTTTTTAATTATTTCAAAAAAATCTGATGGCCGGAAATTATTTTCGCTTCCCGCCATTGCCTTTATTTTAAAACCAGTCAGACCCTGCTTAATTCCTAAATAATCAAAATTAATTAAAAACTTTTTAATATCCTTTTCTCTTCCCTTCCGGTCTTTATATTCCCACCGGTCTTTTGAAAAAAAATCTTTCAAATAAACTTCAAAATCCTGTCCTGAAACTTTTTGCCAAAGGTAATAATCAGCGGCGCTGACCTGTGCCTGGATTGAAGGTTCCTGGAGCGAAACCTCCCAAACGTCCTGGATCCCAAGCAGTTCGGGAACCTGCTTTCCCAGGGATTTTTTAATTTTTTGGGGTTCAACTCTTTTTTCAAGAATCAGGTCAAAATACTCTCCAAGACTCCCTGCCCCCACGGGTAAAGGAAGTCCATAAGAAATTTTTGGTTTGGGGCTAAACCCTTCACTAAGAGCAAAAGGTATTTTGGCCCGGCGCAGGGCATTTAAAATTGTATTTACCATATCAAGCTGGGACAAAAAGACGAGTTTCCCCAGTTTCAAATGCTTTACCCTAATCCTCAATGTTACTACCTCCAAACACCTCTATAACTGCCTTCAGGTTTCCACAACAACCACAACCGTGACAGACTCCCTTCCTGCAATCCAGGGTTTCTTCAGCCTCCCGTGACTTTTGCCTTTCTTTTTCCAGAAAGCTTTTCTCAACTCCTGAAAAAATGTGATCCCAGGGGAGTTCTTCCTCGGTTGAAAGGGGTTTGTGTATCCAATCATTGTTTTCCAGTAATCCCGCCCAAAGTTCTGGTTTGAACTCCTCGCTCCAACCATCAAATCGAGCTCCTTTTTCCCAGGCTTTAAAAATTTCCCGCCCCATTTTTCGGTCTCCTCTGGCCAGTAAAGCTTCCAGCTTGGTGCTTTCTCCTCCATGCCAGTTCAGATTAAATTGTTTTCCCCGCAAAAGGTTTTTTAACATTTTTTGCCTTTCCTCTATTTGAGGCAGGGAAAGAAGGGCATCCCATTGAAAAGGCGTATGCGGTTTGGGAACAAAGGTTGCTATACTAACCGTGATTTGGGGGCGGCGGGGAGCATACTCCTTCCCCAGCTCCCAAACCTGGCGAGCCAGATCAGCAATTCCCTTTACGTCCTCTTCCTTTTCCGTAGGAAGACCAATCATAAAATAAAGTTTTATGTTTGTCCAGCCTGAACGAAATGCTGCCCCAACCGCTTCAAACAAGTCATCCTGGGAAACACCTTTATTAATTACATTGCGCAACCTCTGAGTTCCGGCTTCTGGAGCAAAAGTCAAACCTGTTTTTTTTACCCTTTGAACTTCCTGGGCAAGTCCAACGGAGAAAGCATCTATCCTCAGAGAGGGTAAGGATAGGCTGACCCCCAGCCCTGAATATTCTTTAGAAAAATAATTAACCAGAGGGGCAATTTGGGAATGGTCAGTTGTACTTAAAGAAAGGAGGGAAATTTCATTATAGCCTGTAGCTGATAAAAGCTTGTCAGCCTGTTTTTTAAGTTTTTCCAGGCTTCTTTCTCTAACAGGCCGGTAAATCATTCCCGCCTGGCAAAAACGGCAACCTCTGGTACAGCCCCGCGCAATTTCCAGGGTTACCCGATCATGAATTGCCGGCGTAAATGGAACAACAAACTTTTCGGGGAAATAACTTTCTTCCAGGTTTCGGACCATTTGCTTTTCAATTTTTGGGGGAGCATTTAAGCCTGCAACGGGACAGGAAAAAATTCCTTTTTTTTCAATTGAATACAGCCCGGGAACGTAAATCCCGGGGATTTTTCCCAGGGCTTCAAGAAGTTTGTCTCTCTCCCAATTCTCTTCCTTGGCCCTAAAAACCTCCCGGGAAAAGGCTTCAATCATTTCTTCACTTTCCCCAATAAAAAAACAATCAATAAATTCTCCAAGGGGCTCGGGATTAAAAACATTTGGACCTCCAGCCACAATTAGGGGAAACCCGGTTCTTTCCTCAGCAAATATAGGTATTCCCCCAAGATCCAGCATGTTTAAAACATTGGTATAAGAAAGCTCATACTGCAAACTAAAACCAACAATATCAAAATCTTTCAAGGGCCGGTCCGATTCCAGTGTATGCAAAAGCCTACCTTTTTTACGTAGCTGTTGCTCCCTGTCCCCCCAGGGAGCAAACGCCCTCTCTGCTACATAATCCGGGTGGCTGTTAATAAGGTGGTATAGAATCTTTAAACCCAAATGAGACATACCTACTTCATAGACATCAGGAAATGACAGGGCCCAGGAAACCTTAGCTTTTTCAGGGTCTTTTTTAATTTGATTCCATTCCCCACCAACGTAGCGAATGGGCCGCTCAACTTCCATTAAATCCTGCCATTTTTCCCAGTTCATTTTTTCACTCCTCAAAAACTAAACCAAATCGGTTTTGGATAACCTTTTCCCCAACCAGATTGCTTGTTAGAAAAAGGTCAGAAATAAATTTTCTGCCGTCTCATATAAATATTCATCAAAATTCCAATTGCCAGGAGGTTCGTGGTTAAAGCACTGCCCCCATAGCTTACAAAAGGAAGCGGCAAACCTGTAACCGGAAAAACCCCCATGGTCATTCCTATATTTACAAAAATGTGGAAACCAAACATTCCGGTAATCCCCGCTGCAATAAGTGAACCAAAACGATCCTTGGCTTTAAAACTAATATGAAGGCCTTTTAATATCAGTAAAAGGTATAACACAAGGAGAACAAGGGCTCCAATAAAGCCCATTTCTTCCCCCAGAACACTGAAAATAAAATCTGTGTGTTGCTCGGGAATAAAGTTTAATCTGCTCTGGGTACCCTGGAAAAGACCCTTTCCTAAAATATTCCCTGAGCCAATAGCAATTTTAGACTGGATCAGGTGATACCCATAACCGAAGGGATCCATCCCCGGATTCCAGAACACAATAATCCTCATTAGCTGGTATTCCTTTAGTGGAAGCCAGACACCCCAATGGATATGGGCAACAATCCAGGTAAAAACAGCAACAACAGTACCTCCGGAAAAAAGGAGCAGATAAAGTCCTGGAAAACCTGCAATGTAAAGCATTACAAGTAAAATAAAACCCAAAACCAGGGATGTCCCCAGATCATTTTGTAAAATCAAAAGGAAAGGAACAAATGTCCCAAGGATCGCTTTTCCCAGAGAAGTCATTGAGATTTCTTCTTTTTCCCTGGATAAAATATAGCCCAGAAAAATTATTACCCCTAGTTTAGTTAATTCTGATGGTTGGAAGGCTAAAGGTCCAATGCTAATTGACCTTTGCGCAGCCACCCCTGCCCCACCTCTGAAAAGGTTAACCACCAAAAGAGCCAGTGCTCCTCCATAGATAAAAAGGTAATAGTCTCGAAAGAGACGGTAATCAAAAAAGGTTACCACCAGCATTAGCAAAAAACCAATTATTGCTGAAACTACCTGCCTTTGAACATGGGGAGTCTGCCAGGCTTCAGGAGATACCTGTGTTGCACTGCTAATCATAATAAGCCCTGTACAAACTAGTAAAAAGGCTAAAAGGGGAAGCGTTATATCAACCTGGCGGAAAATCTTTTTATTATAACGCACCTTTATCCCTTCCCATCTTACCGGGAATCTCTGAGCGGAATATCAGCTTCCAGGGCCATGGAATCTTTTTTCCTGCTAACACTGATATCGAAATCCTCGGTTTTAACATTTAAATGTTTTTTAAAAACTTCCCGCAAATCATTTTTTAACTCTTCCATTTTACCGGGAGAGAGTTCAATTCGATCATGAATAAGTATTAACCTTAATCTTTCCTTCGCTGTTTCTTTGCTTCTTCGCCAGAAAGGTGCCACAAAAATCCCCCCCTAAGAGATCCCAATCATCCTTTTTATTTTCTGCATAAACTTTTCCCTTCCCGAATTTTCCAGAGGAAGCTCTTCTCCCTCTATTCTCCTCGCAATATTACGAAAAGCTTCTCCGGTCCGGGATTTATTGTTTAATACAATAGGCTCTCCCTTGTTGGTGGAGACAATAATGTCTTCATCATCTGGAACAATTCCCAGGAGATTGATGGCAAGAATTTCAATCATATCATCAATATCCATCATATCCCCTCTTTTAACCATATCCTGCCTGATCCTGTTTATTATTACTCGGGGATCATTTAATCCTTCTGCTTCAAGCATCCCAATAATCCTGTCGGCATCACGGACTGCTGAAACTTCCGGCGTAGTGACAATAACTGCCTCTTGAGCACCGGCTATAGCGTTACGAAAACCCTGCTCAATTCCGGCTGGAGAATCAATAAGGACATAATCAAAATCATCCCTTAAATTTTCCACCAATTTTGCAACCTGCTCAGGTTCAACAGCTGTTTTGTCACGGGTTTGAGCCGCAGGTAACAACATCAGGTTGCGATGTCTTTTATCTTTTATTAAAGCCTGGTCCATTCGGCATCTATCCTCAACCACATCAACAAGGTCATAAACAATCCTATTTTCCAATCCCATTACAACGTCAAGGTTCCTCAATCCAATATCAGCATCAATCAAAACTACACTTTTTCCCATAACTGCCAGGGCCATCCCAATATTGGCAGTTGTAGTTGTTTTTCCAACTCCTCCTTTTCCGGAAGTTATTACAATTGATTTTCCCATTAACGTTTTCCCTCCCCTCGGGCTAGATAGTTTTCTATGATTATTCGATCTTTTTCGACTCGGGCAACTTCCGGCCCCTTCCCTCTTCTGCTCCGATCATCGGGAGCTCTACCAAGGATTTTCCCAATTCTCATTTGAGTTGGAGCAAGTTCCAGAGCATAAATACAGGCTTCCTCATTCCCTTCAATTCCAGCATGAACAAGTCCCCCTACAACCTTTCCAAAAACAATAATATCCCCGCCGGCGAGAACCTCTGCTCCAGGGTTAATGTCTCCAATAATTATCAAGTCACCCAAAACCCCAATCCTTTGTCCGGAACGAAAACTTCTTTTTATTATTTCCGGTTCTTTTTTCATTTTGGGAATATCCTTGGTTGCAATTTCATCCTCAGCCCGGAAAAANCGGACTTCAATTAAATCNTTTATTGTTTCAATTGTTTCCCNTATTTGTTTTTTTTCTTCTTCATCCCAACCATTATCGAGAATTTCCAGTTTGCAGCGAACACCTCTNAAGAATCCCGANGAATCAAACTTTTTATTAAAAAAGGCCTTAAGCTCCGGGAGAGTTACTTCCGGAGGAGGACAAANTTTGAGCTTGTTTANTGAACCTTTNATTAGAATCTCTTTTTCGGCCATTTACTCCTCTGCAACCTCCTCTTTTTGGGGAAAATAGTATTCGAGAAATGCNCGCCCAACATCGACGGCAAAACCACTGTCGTTTCCATGTTCCAGAAAAACAACAAAAGAAATTTCCGGATTATCTGCAGGAGCATATCCAGCATACCAGCCGTGGTTGGCTTGTCCAGGAACAGTTTGGGCCGTTCCGGTTTTGCCTGCAACCCGGGGTTCAAAATCTCCGAACCCCCTTAAACCGGTTCCATATTCCGTTACCTCTTTCAGGGCTGTCTGCATGGCTTCAATTATTTCCCGAGACACATCAGGTGTCCGAATTACCTGGGGTTGGTTATCAAGTAAAGTTTCTCCATTTTTGCCTACAATCCGTTCGACTAAATATGGTTGCATTAAATACCCACCATTTGCAACAGTATTAATCATATTTACCAGTTGAAGTGGAGTAGCCTGTAAATCACCCTGTCCAATAGCCATGTTTACCGAATCTCCTGGCACCCAGGGTCCTTTCAGGTTATCCATTTTCCATTGCCTGTCTGGGACAATCCCCGCTTTTTCACTGGGCAAGTCAATACCCGATAGAGAACCAAAGCCAAATTCCCTGGCAATTTTTTGAATTGTATTATTCCCCTGATGATGTAATTCATGACCCCACCTGTAAAAGGCAACATTACATGAGTGAGCAACAGCTTCAAAAAAAGTCAGGTTCCCATGCCCTCCTTCTCTCCAGCATTTCCATTCCTGGGGACCAAGGGTAAAGCTCCCGTCACAACTGGCAGTGTTTCTGGTGAGGCTCAGGTTCAGATCTTTTAAAACAGCCATACCGGAAAGAACCTTAAAAGTTGACCCCGGGGCAGGAGTTATCTGGAGATTCCTGTCAAGAAAAGGCCGGTGAAAATTATTCTGTAGTTTTTCCAGCTCCGCCCTATCAATCCCCCCCGCAAAAAGGTTAAGGTCAAAGGTTGGATAACTGGCCATGGCCAGTATTTTCCCGGAATTTGGTTCCATTGCAATAAGGGCGCCCCCCGTGGGTCCACCGAGAAGATCCTCATCATCCAGAGCCTTTTCCTGCAATTCAAGAATTTTTTCTTTTAACACTTTTTCAGCAGTAATTTGCATATCCAGATCCAGGCTCAGAAAAAGATCAGCACCTGGTTGAGGTTCCCTTGTTGAAATAGTATTTTTCTCCATCCGATGAGCATTTACCTCAATCTGACGATTCCCATCAACTCCTCGAAGATATGTTTCGTAAGACCTTTCTAAACCACTTTTCCCAATAAAATCACCGGGGCGGTAACCTTCAAAAGTGGCAATTTCCGCGAGGGAAACCTCCCCAACATACCCCAATAAATGTGCTGCAGTTGAACTATAAACGTTATCCCTTATGGGAATTCTTTCAATGATAACCCCTGGCAATCGACTTAGGTTTTCTTCAATAGATAATAATTGTTGAGAAGTAAGGTTCCTCCTGATTCTCAAAGGAAGTGGGCGCTGCGCATTTTGGATCCTTTCGGAAATTTCTAAAGGGTCCATGTCCAGCAATCTCCCCAGTTCATGACTAATCCTATCCATTTCCCCGGGAGGAATATTGGCAGGAATAACCGAGGCTGAATAAGCAATGCGGTTGGAAACGGCAATAATGGGTTCTCCATCCCGCTGCATAAAAATTTTCCCTCTTGCAGCCGGTATGGGCCTGTTTTCAATTCTGTTTCCATCTGAGAGCCGGGAGTACTGCTCCCCGTGGATTATTTGCAACTGCCCCAGCCTGAGAATAAGGAGAGCGAAGATAAAGATACAAATTAATCCACCAATTTTTATTCTTCTTTCCATTACCTGTATCCCCCCCCTGGCCTATCTTCCAGCTTTCTTTCCAACCATAGGAAAAATGGGTAAGCAAATAGTGTTAACCCGGCATTAACAAACGATACCGGTAAAATAATCTCCCTTAAAGCATACCAGAATGAAAGGCTGAAAAGAAGTTCTTCGTGAACAAGGTAAGTAATAACGCCACTAAACAAACTGGCCCCGAAAATAATCAAGGGGGGAAAAGCAATACTTTCCTTATATATTTTCCCCTCGAATCTTCCCGAAAGGTAACCAACGGCGGGTTTAATAAAAATATTGCTTCCCATCCCATACAAATCCTGTAACAGCCCGGCAGCAAACCCTGAGAGCAAACCAATTCTACTTCCTTTTATCAAACCCCAGCAACAAACGGCAACAAGAAAAAGGTCCGGTCGCAGATTCCCCAGGGGAAACCGGGGTAAAATTGATACCTGGATTAGGGTAATCAGCAACAGGACTAAACCTTTACCTATAATTACCTTCATTCTGTTTCTCCCCACTCACCAGAAAGAATCAAAACTTCTTCAATGGTAGTGCCATAAATATACGGTCTAATTCCTGCTTTTTGGGTTAAACCCTGGTCTCCTTCTTCCAAAGTTTCTATTATACCAATTAAAAGGCCTTTGGGAAAATATTCGCTCATGCCCGAGGTAATTATTACATCACCTTTCCGGACGTCGGCATCCCAGGAAAAGTTGTCCATCAAAAACAGCTCATCCTGCAAAGGAGTTCCCCTGACCATACCGAGGGCTCTTGATTCTTCTCTCATGACTATGCCCCCTACAACAAAACCGGGGTTTGTAAGCATGGTAACCCTGGAGGTATTGGAATAAACTTCTTCAACCTGTCCCACGAGTTTTCCATTTCCAGTAATTACGGGTTGCCCTTCTTCAATCCCGGCCCTTCTTCCCCTATTAACAATCAGAGTATGCCCCCAAATATCAGATCCATAGCCAATTACCCTGGCCCCAACCGTTTCAAAATTCACCCTTCTTTCAAAATCTAAAAGCTCCCTCAACCTCTGGTTCTCCTGGTAAAGTTCCTGGGCCATTATTAAATCCCTTTCCAGTTGGGCAATCCTGTTTTCATAAAAAGCCACTTCTTCGTGAAATTCTCGGTAGCGGGAGAAAAAGGACCTAACATTGCCTGCCTTCTCCCCCACCCAGGTCACAGACCTGTGCAGGGGAGCGGTAATGGTATGGAGGTATCTGAAGGGTTGGGGTATAGGAATTTCCAGATAATTAGCTCCCCAGGAGATAAGCAATACAAGCACAATTGCTAAAACTCCCAGGTGCCAGTATTGAAGCTTGTAACGCCGCACACGCTCCCCTCCCGCCTAAGACAATTTCCTTCCGGTTAACAAAATCTTTTTAAGGGTTTCAAGTTCCTCCAGAACCCTTCCGGTTCCCTCTGCAATGCAATCAAGGGGATTATCCGCGATATGGACAGGCATGCCTGTTTCTTCCCGGATAAGCTCATCTAATCCTCGCAAAAGGGCCCCGCCTCCGGCCAGGATTATCCCCCTATCCATAATATCACTTGACAGTTCCGGAGGTGACTTTTCCAGAGTTAACTTAATTGCATTCAATATTGCATTTATCGGTTCCAAAAGGGAGAGGCGAATTTCATTGGAATTTAAAGTAATGGTTTTTGGCAGGCCGCTGACAAGGTCTCTCCCCCTAACCTGCCTCTCTTTTTCTTCCCCACTATTTAAGGCAGTCCCGATATCGATTTTTATGTCCTCGGCAGACCTGAGGCCAATTAAAATTTTATACTCATTTTTAACATACTGAGCAATGGCTTCATCCATTTCATCTCCTGCCACCCGAATAGACTGGCTGGCAACAACTCCACCCAAAGAAATCAAGGCAACCTCGGTGGTCCCCCCGCCAATGTCCACTACCATGTTCC
>SL_5KL_010_SEDDRAFT_10002296_pt1 | contig 10731 bp, 9 predicted proteins | sample SodLakKL_010_SED_FD_9118 | JGI IMG/M metagenome (IMG submission 9118)
AAATGATCTGAAAGATAAAAAAGTTGAAAGCCTAATTGAAGCGGGCCAACCGGTTATAAAGATTCCCTTGCATGATCTGTATGATCTGGGCGGGGAATTTTTCCGCTGGATGATGGCAACCGCCGTTGCCTGCTGGGCTTTAAAAGTCAACCCCTTCGACCAGCCCGATGTAGAAGCGGCCAAGGTTATGGCCAGTAAAATGGTGGGTACATACCGGCAAAAGGGGACTTTCCCCGAACTAAAGCCAGACCTGGAAGCAGAAGATATCAAGGTCTACAGCGGGTTCCCGGTTAAAAANNTGGCCCGGGCCTGGGACATCTTTTTAGATCAGGCAGGCCCTGACGAAGCCTCAAACGGGGGAGAGCTACCTTGCCATCCAGGCTTTTATCAAGCCCGACCCTGAAACTGACCGGGCCCTCAGGGAACTGCGCAATGCTCTTGAAGCGCGCACTAAAATGGCCGTCACCACCGGCTACGGCCCGCGCTACCTTCACTCCACCGGGCAGCTGCACAAGGGCGATGCCGGCCGCGGCATGTTTGTCCAATTAACCGGGGCTTCGGAACAGGATCTGCCTGTCCCCGATGACCCGGGAAGCAACCACTCCACTCTAAATTTTGGTGTATTAAAAAATGCCCAGGCTTTAGGTGATTACCTGGCCTTGAAGGAAAAAGGACGCCGGGTGATCCGGTTCCACTTAGACAAAGAGATATTAAGCGCAATAAAAAAACTGACGGAAGCGGTGTCTAAATAATAGCTTCATGCCTTCTCACTGGCATTAAGCAACCAGGAAAACATAGATAACATATATTCCTATGCCTACCGCCAGGCTGAAAAGCGCCCTTTTTTTGATTTCTATGTCTTTCTGGATACTTTCCCGGACAAAGAAACCAAGGGCTACTGAAAAGGAGAGAATCGCCGGCCAGGATAAAGTATTTTCCAAGAGCTCGCGCAGCGCGATGGCCAGAAAAACAGTTACTCCCAGGCCGACCAGGAAGCTAAAAACATTCCTGCGGGTTTCCATCTGCATGGTTCCAGTCACCTCAATTTTACCTCATTAAAAGGCGCTTCGATTAGTTTAAGTTAACCTTACCATTATTAAAGTAAATAGCAACTGCTTTGCCGTGCTGCCTTTGGACTGAAGACATTACCAGTCCAAAGGCAGCACGGCAAAGCTGACACAATTAATAAATTGACCAAATGTAGTAAAGGCCACCGGCAATGACTACAAAAACCAGGGTGCTTAAAAAAGCATCTTTAGCGCTGTTGTTCCTGGAACCAAGGCCAAACAGGTTCTTCACCTGCGCAATGTACCAGAGGGTCCCCGCTATTGCCATGAAAATAAGGGTTTCGATTACAGCAGACAGCTGGATCAACTCCTTTTTTTGGCTGATCAAATTTATTTTATATCCGGCCGGGCGCTTTACTAATACATCTCCTCCACGCTGTAGCCGCGGTCTTCTAAAAGATCGACAATGCTGTTTTCACCTGCCAGGTGCATGGACCCGACAGTTATAAAATAAGTATTGCCGGCAGGGTCATGGAGCAGCTCCTCGATCCGGTCCGTCATTTGCCGATCGCGGTCATCGGTAAAAGCTACCTGGAATTCTCGCAGAGATTCTGTTTCCGCTTCCTCGATCAATTCCCTTCTATCTTCTGCAAAAACTTCAACATCTCCTTCAATCCAGCTTTCATAACTATCTGAAAGCTCTTCTTCGGCCCTTTCATACTCCGCTATAGTTTCTTCCAGGTAAACTACCTGTGATTCATCGGACAGTTTCCCAAAGGGCGCAAATTGCATTTCCACGGTTTCAAGTCCCAGCATTTCCAGCCCTTCTTCTTCGGCCAATTCCGTCAAGTACTCTTCAACTCCCAGCTCGGGGCTGTAACCTGCCTCTAAAATTGCCAGAATGGAAAGTTCAAAAGCTGCAAGCCAAGGCTTGTACTGCATCAGCAGGTCTTCATCTAAGCCGGGGCCATCCACAATCTCCATAAAATCATCATAGACATCAGGGGGCACTACGTCGGTAAGCACGGTATCATCCGCAAACATCCCCTTCTCAGCAAGGGCCTGGTTTAATTCTTGATCGGTAATTTCCTCCATATCAAGCTCCATGCCAAGCACATCCGCCTCTTCAAAAGCTTCATAGACAGCATCGTGCAGCGGGTACATTTCCTCCACTCCGAAATGAAGCGATCCAAACAGGTAAAGTTCGTTATCACCGCCTTCCACCCGGTAAAAAATGCCCTTTGAACCATTTACCTCTTCGGCAGGTTCATCGTTGACAGCTTCGGGCTCAACTTCTTCTTCCGGTTCACAGCCGGTAAATACGACTACCGCGCCTGCTATTAAGAGTATAGATATTGCCTGCATAAATTTCTTCATTTATTATTCCCTCCTTCTTTTATTCCCTCCTTCATAACTCGTTAAAGCTTATCATCAAATAAACCCGGCATGCAATGTTCAACTTATAAACTTTTTGTAAAAATGATTTTTAATGAAATTTAAGCAACCCCGAAATATAGCTGCCATTTTAGCGATATAAACTGATTTATGTTAGCAATATAAATTAACCGTAACATATTCCAGCATATATTACTGTTTGTTTAATATTTTTCCTTTAATACTCTATAATAGTCAATATTTGTCTTAATAACTGTGTGTTGTTTTGGTTTGACTAGTCATCAGTGTATGTGATAATATTTATAAGAATCTATTCACAAGGCTCTGCAGAATAAAAAAAGGCAGGGTCATTATGACTATCATCCAAAATCAAATACCGGCGAGATATCGTAACTTTAGCAGCTATCCCTTTAATCCGGATCAAAGGGGGAATTTACCAGGAGAACCACCAAGCTACAGGCATGCCAGTACTTAATTTTAATAATTGCCTGTGCCGGTTGATAAAAGTAAGTAGATATCATAAATTATGACAGCTAAGAATCCTCATAAACCCGCTATAGCCGGCAAAACCACATAAAGGCAATTTACCCTGAGTACTTGCCGAATCTCTTCAAAACTTCCAGTAATTAAAGGGAGCAAAACTTTCAACTTCAGTTCAAATTTAAATCAGACCAGGACTTACTATCTTAAAAACAAGCTAGATTTTTAATTTATCCTGTGACAATACTTGTAAGCTAACACTCATAAGGAGTGATTACTAAATAATGAAAAACAGATTGTCTTCAAACGGCATTGTGGGAATTATCCTCTTCGTCCTGGCAGCTGCCGGCTTTATCTGGTCTTACTCAATGAATTTAAGGCCTTTAGAAGTTTTTATTCCCCGCATCGCTTTAGGCTTAATCGCCGCCGGCGGAATTTTAGTTTTAATTAAAGACTTACTTGAAGACCCGGAAAAAAAAGACTTACCCCCCAGGGAAAACCTTCTCCCTTATATTGCGGGAATAGTTTTAGCGATGTGGCTTTACGGCTGGGCTTTTAGAAATATCGGCATACTAACCTCTACCTTTATCTTCCTTACCTTATGGTGGATATGGGTCAGCCTGCGTGACGAAAAAGCGCAGGTTTCCAATCAACCTCTTGCAATTAAACTAGGCAAACTGACCGGAGCAGCCCTGCTTATAACTGCCTGCATTCAGCTACTGTTTATTGAACTGCTGGGCATGCACATGCCAACGACACCACTTCCTTAGGAGGAACCTTTATGTTTGAAATGGATGCAATGCGAGAAGCTTTTTATATGGTGTTTGCCCTGGATACCGTTTTGTTTATCATGCTGGGAGTCCTTATCGGCATTTCGGTAGGAGCGATCCCCGGGCTTGCCCATAGTTTGCCGATAGCCCTGGTATTACCATTTTCTTTTGTCCTCCCGCTGCATCAAACCATGGGCCTTTTGATCGGCACCTATAAAGGCGGGACCTTTGGCGGGTCAATTACCGCAATCAGCTTTGGGACGCCTGGCACATCCGGCGCGGCGGCAACGGTTAAAGACGGCCATGCGCTCACACAACTGGGCAAAGGGAAAAAAGCCCTTCAAATGGGGCTTTACTCTTCTATCACCGGCGATGTTATCAGCGACATTGTTTTAATTTTCCTGGTAGTCCCGATCGGTGCAGTGGCGCCGCGTTTTGGGCCGGCCGAGTTAACCGCCCTTTATTTCGTCGCCCTGTCGCTGGTGGTTGTATTTACCGCCCAAAACCCGGGAAAGGGAATTATTTCTGCGGGAATCGGTTTTTTCCTGGCTATAATCGGCCGTGACATTCTTACCGGGGGAATCCGCTTTACCTTCGGCTTGAGGCAGCTGGAAGCAGGAATTGAGCTGGTTCCGCTGCTGGTCGGTTTCTTTGCCTTACCCAACATTATCAAAGAAATCCACGGGGTGATCACAAAACCTACGAAACCTGAAGTCAGCGGGGAAGACCCAAAAGAATTAATGAAGAAAAAAGAAGAGGGTTTGACCTTCAAAGAATTTATCAGCAGCTGGAGAGGCCTCGGCCTGGGGACCATTACCGGCACCCTGCTCGGGGCTCTACCCGGACCGGGGGCAACCCTTTGTTCTTACACTGCTTACAGCGTGGTCAGCCAGATCAGCAAAGACGAAAACTATGGAAAAGGAGCCCTGGAAGGAGTGGCCACCGCTGAAACAGCCAATAACGCCACCTGTGGGGCCACCTTCATCCCCATGCTCACATTCGGCATTCCGGGCAGTTCCATCGCCGCGCTGTTAATGGCAGCCCTGATCATGGAAGGGATTCCGCTCGGCCCCAGGACAGTCGTCGATCATACCGAAGCGGTTTATACCCTGTTCTTATTGCTGATTCTGGCTAACCCATTCAACCTGATTCTGGGCAAACTTTTAATCCCGGTATATTCCAAGTTAACCAGGATACCGGCATCCGTGCTTTGGCCGGTAATAGCCCTGGTTATTGTTATCGGTATGTATGCGTTAAACCACCGGCCTTTTGACATTGTTATTTGTCTGGCGGCCGGGGTAATCGGGTATTTCTTTAAATGGTTCAAGCTGCCGGATGGCCCGTTGGTCCTGGCCTTCCTGGTTACACCACTTTTCGAAGCCAATTTCAGGCAGGCAATAACTATGGCCAGGGGCGATATAACTTTCTTCTTTGGCAGTCCAATCTCGCAAACCTTATGGATAGTTGCGGTAATAGCGATCGTCTTTTTTGTTACCAGGCGTCGAAAGTCCGGACAGCAATGATCATAAATGGATAAGTGGAGGTGATGCGAAAAAAAATATTTGCAAATCCATTTGAGAGAAGTTGGCAGTTTGAGTGAATGATTTATTTTAAAGGGGGAACTATGCATGAAAACCAGGAACATCTTGATTATTATGCTTTCACTGGTATTTGTCCTGTCGATGGCAGCCCTGAGCGGCTGTGAAGAGCCCGAAGAAGTTGTGGAGGAGCCGGAAGAGGAGCCGGAAGAAGAGGTAGAAGTTGAGGAGCCGGAAGACCCGGAGTATGAAATTGATTTGATTGTCGGATTCGCTGCCGGTGGATCAAATGACTTGACCGCCCGCTACCTGGCCCGTTACATGGCAGAAGAACATGAAATCACCATCAATGTTGTTAACATGCCGGGCGGAATGAGCACGGAAGCGGCATACCACGTCTCCCAGGAAGTAGATCCTGAAGATAACATCCTTTTCTGGGGTCACAGCGGGCCGCTGCTGTTCGAACCGGCCCAGGACTACAGGGGTTATACGATTGAAGACTTTGAGCCGGTTGCAACCTTCTGCGCACCTACTTTTGTACTCGGCGCAAGGCCCGGGGCACCCTGGGAAGATGACTTTGAAGCAATGGTTCAATATATTGAAGACAATCCCGGTGAAATCGTCTTTGGCGGCCAGGGTGAAGGTAACGTCAGGCATTACGCCGTAGAGCAAATCCTGCCGCCCGACGAGCTTGACTATGAATTCGTTGGACTGGAAGGCGGCGCCGACGTGGCCATGAACTTGACCGGTGAACATGTTGACGCCGGGCACTTGAGCCTGGCAGCAGCATCCCCGCTGGTTGCCGATGGGGAATTATGGGCCGTAGCAAACACCAACCCGCTTGTAGAGAGAACTCCATTAATGGAAGATGTGCCAAATGTCGAGGAATTCGGCATTCCGGAAGGCCAGGAGCCTCATCCAATTGGCATGTGGGCATTGCCCGGCACTGATCCGGACCTGGTTAGCGCCCTGGAAAGCGCAATGGAAGACCTCTCCGGACACCCGGAATTGCTCGAGGAATTCGATGAAATGGGAGTTGTCGTCCACTTCCTGGACAGTGAAGAAACCTGGGACTTCTTTATGAATGTAAACGATACCGTGGTCCCGGATTACATTGACTGGTTGGAAGAAAAAGGATACAACTAAACCAAAATCCCTTAAAATTCGAAGCAGCCTTTTAATCAATAAAGCTGCGCTAAACGTAGGGGGTGTTATATCTCCTGAAAAATCGTAAAAAAAAATAGTAAACTGTTGTAACAACATTAGAAACTAAATTTTCAGGGGGTATTCTTAATGAATAAGCTAACGATGTTAATGATTGTGCCTGTAATCGTTCTTGCCTTGCTATTCGCAGGTTGTGAAACATATGAACCGCCCGGAGAAGTAGTCGAAGAAGAAGAAAATGAAGAAGAAGTCGATGAAAACGAGGAAGAAGAAGTTGTGTTTGAGGGAACCTCAATCATGTATGAAGCTGAAGGCGAAGAATACGGCATAACCGGCGTCTCGGTTGTCAGGGACGACGAGTTGATGGACTTTGACGTTACAGTTGAAAACACCGGGGCAGAAAACGCAGCCCTCAGGGTTGACCTTGAGGAAGTAGAAGAAGGAATCAGAGGATCAGGCAGGGCCGGTAATGTTGAACCCGGAGAAGAAGCAACTATCAACGCAGCACTTACCCTTACTGATGCAGCAAATATTCTACCACCTGACTATAACGTAGAGATCAGCGTTACCAGCGAAGAACCGACTGAAACTGAATAGCAAGCACAGGTAAATCAAGACACAAAAGTTAATATAACAATAAAACAGTTAGTTTTAGGGGAGGGAAAAGCAAGCAAGGCTTTTCCCTCCCCTTTTTAAAAAAGATAAGGCAACAGGCACCCTGTAAACTTCCTGGGCGCAAGCTACCTTGAAAGTGCCGGCAATTTCTATCGGGAACCACTCGGGTTCAAGCTTTAAAGGACCTTGGCCTGGGCCGGGTATGCCGGGCACCCTGGAGCAAGTACTAAATATTAATCCTGTCTACATGCAAAGAAAGCAGGTTCACACCGGTATCCCTCATCTGCAGAACCAATCCGTAAACTGCCGGCAGGTCGGTCAAAACTCCGGATATAACCGTCGTCCCATCATTCAAGTGTTCTACCTTCAACCCGTTAAAGTTGTCTGTAATCCAGTGATCGAGGTGGGCTGAAGATAAGACCCGAACCTGCCAACAGTAGTTATCTGCCCCGTCTGTTTTGCCCTTGTACTCCATCATGTTAATCCCTCCAGGTTGAAAGTGTTACTGACTGTCATTCCTCTAGCCGGCTGATGACGGGCATTCGGCTGCTGAAAACATTTTGCCTCCACTGCGAAGCTGATCCAAAACCGGGGTTTCAACCCCGGATTTATCTGCCAGGGCGAAAAATTCTTCTTCTAATAGATCCATTTCGTCTTTGGCATTTCTCAGGTGGCGGGCCATGCCGATATCGGCTATCTTACTCTTTAAAACTATTTTAAAGAGAGGGGCCAGGATAAAATCAGGCATTGCAAAAACCCATTTTAATTTTGACGGTTCTACTGGGTAACCCAGTTCCTGCAGAACTCTGAAAGCTTCACGGATTCCCTGCAGGCATTTCTTGAGATCTTTGCGGTTATCAGCCAGTTTAATATTGCAGGACTCATTCATGTACATGGCGCACCCGAAGGGCACAGCCAGCGCCACGTGGTAACGTTTCCAGGAATCGATGTTTTTGCTAAGCTCCACATCAACGCCTGCTGACTTAAAGGTTTCGGCGATCATCTGCAGGCGGTCGCTTTTGCTTCCATCCAGCTCGCCAAGGGTCATTTCCTGGGTGATCATGTAAAGCACTACATGACCGTTTCTTTCTCCGCCGGCATTAGCATGTCCCATCATTACCCGTTCCCTGCCTAAAGCATCGATCATGGCCTGCGGCCCTTCGGCAGTGTTATTCATGAAGACAAATGTGGGGATATGAGGGTTTACTTTCAGGGCATCAAGCGTCGATTCAAGCTGATTTTTTTGAACCAGCACAATGCACACATCAAAAAATTCTTCTTTCGGCATTCCCTCGACTACTCTCACCGGGGTTGTTGTCCTCTCACCGGTAGCAAAATCTTCGAGCACCACACCGTGTTTCTTCAAATCTTCATACCGCGAACCCCTTGCCACCAGGGTGACATCCGTGCCGGCTTCATGGAGTTTCGCAGCATACAAGCTTCCCAAAACCCCTGCGCCAAAAAACAGTACCTTCATCTCTTTTCATCTCCTTTAGAAGTATTTTTTTGTTGTTTAAAGCATAACCAAAATAGCTGATCACGAAACCTGCCAAAAGGCAGGTTCTACAAGCGAAGAAAAAACCCCAACCATTACCTAAATATTACCAGCCAAGATAGTCCCCATTTTGAAGGGAAAGCAGGGTGTGGTGCAGAATAAAAAAGTAAGGGGGTCTTGACTGGTGACCGGCAATATTCTAAAGATAAAAATTAACATTCCTCCACTGGGGCAAAATATCGTGGACCGCCCCGCTATTTTGGAAAGGTTGGAAAAGAACCTGGTTGTCAATGACAGCTTTACCCGCCAGTTAACCCTGATCTCAGCCCCCGCCGGTTTCGGTAAAACCACCCTGGCCAGGCACTGGCTGAATGATAAGGAAAAGCGTTCATCCTGGTATACCCTCGACCGGGGAGACAATGAACGTGAAAAATACTGGCTCTACCTGGCAAGCTCCCTGCAAACCTTAGAGAGCAGCCTGGGTAACGGGACCCTGGAAGTATTGCGCTCTTCTGGGTTGGGCTCTGAAGCTACAAACACCGGTGATACTTTCCTGGGCCCATTATTAAATGAGCTTTTTGCCCTGCAGGAACCGCTTTTTTTAGTAATTGACGATTACCACTTGATCAGTAACTCCGCCATCCACCAGGATATGATCTTTTTTATCGAAAACCTGCCCCCCTCCATTCACCTGATCGTAACAACCCGGTCAGAGCCGCCCTGGCCGCTGGCAAAGTGGCGGGCAAGGGGCAACATGGCTGAAATCCGCCAAAAAGATCTGCGCTTTCAAAGAAGCGAAACCGGCCGGTTGTTTGGAAAGATTGAAGATGTAAAGTTAAGCGAATCCCAGGTGCAAGCCCTGCATGACAAAACCGAAGGCTGGGTTACGGGCCTGCAGCTTGCGGCCATCTCTCTTTCTGAAAATCCAAATAAGGAGGCATTTATCAGTAGTTTTGCCGGCAGTCACCGCCACGTGTTCAACTTCCTGATAGAAGAAGTTTTCTCCAGGCAACCCGCAGAAGTGCAGGAATTTCTGCTTAAAACCTCTATTTTGAAACGCTTTTGCGCTTCCCTGTGCGATACGGTTAGCGGTAGAAAAGACAGTGCAGCCTTACTGGCTGAACTGGAACGAAAAAATTTGTTTGTGCACCCCCTTGATGAGCAGGGTACTTGGTACCGCTTTCATCCCATGTTCAAAGACCTGCTTTTGTACCGCTTAAAGCAAACCGCCCCGGACACGATCGACCAGTTACATGAAAAAGCTGCCCGCTGGTTCTTAGAAGCTGAAGAACCGGGAGAGGCAATCTTTTATGCCCTGGAAGGAAACAACCTGGAACAGGCTGCCGGTATGCTCAGCGACCACTTAGAAACCATCGTGCAGGGCGAAGGGGCTAAACTGATTTTAGGTTACCTGGATTCTTTTCCTGAAGACATACTTACCCGCTATCCCGACCTGGCCGTCCATAAAGCCTGGTTTCATTTAATCAACAGGGGCAGAGATGAAGCTGAACATGTTCTTGAAATCGCGGATAAAACGGGCAGCAGGGCAGAGTTCCATGCACCGGAAGAACGTAAGCGCTATAACGGTAAGCTGGCTGTGGTTAAGGCATATTACAACATTTATACCCGCAACTACCGGGAAGCCCTTGCCAGCGCGGAAAAGGCTCTCGAACTGCTGCCCCCTGATAATAAGTACTGGCGCTCAAAAGTTAGCATTATTTCAGGAGACGCCCGGTTGTTTTCGGGGAACCCCAAAGATGCTTACCCCTATTACCGGGAAGCACACCTCAGCAACCAATCTTTTGGCAACAGCTATTTAACCCTGAGCAGCGGTTTCAAGATGGCAACCACCCTGCACTATCTCGGCAAACTGGGAGACGCTGAAAAAATGAGCCGCGATTTAATTCAAAATGCCGGGGATAAAGGCCTCTCTAAGCTGCCGAGGACCGGCTTGGTGTGGACTCTGCTGGGAGATTTTTTAAGAGAAACGGGCAGCCTGGAAGAAGCCGAGCGCTGTATTGAAAGGGGGCTTTTGTTGAGCGAACCGGAAAAGCCGGCCCACGGCTGGAACTATCTTTACCGGATCGCGCTGCACTACTCAAAACAGCAGTATGAGCAAACCCTGGCTGCAATTAATGAACTGGAAGAACTGCACCGGGAAACAGCAATGCCTGAATTTATCCTTGTTCCCGCTGCAGCCTGGAAAGCGCTGACTTTGGATAAGCTGAACAGAAAAGATGAAGCCCGCCACACACTCGCCGAAGCAG
>SL_5KL_010_SEDDRAFT_10002297_pt1 | contig 10728 bp, 18 predicted proteins | sample SodLakKL_010_SED_FD_9118 | JGI IMG/M metagenome (IMG submission 9118)
AATTTGTATAATTAAACCCAACTATTTCTAAATTAGGTATATCATCAATTGAATAAGCTTGAGGTATTTCTTCTTCTTCAACAATTATGTTAAAAGTTTCAATTGAATTACTAGGTTGTATTCCTTCTGCTCTAATTTCAACAGAAGCATTTATTTCTTCTAAAGGTTGTTCTATCATATAAAAGTAAAAATTGTTAGCTCTAGGAAATATTGCAAAAATAGGATTATCTTGATTAGGATACCAAAAAATATTTTCATTTTCTATATCAACTTCAAACCAAGTACCTCCAATATTAATATCAAAATAAGTTAATTGTTTAACATAATCAAAATAATCATACAAATTAAATCTTTGTAATGGATTTTCTTCTGTTAAAACATAATCATTAATAGGTTGGATTGAAGTTAAAACATCACCAGTTAAGTCTAAAGGATCATAAACTTTAATTCTAGCATTTTCATAATCTAATCCACTTTCTTCTGTTGGTGTTGCAACACTACCACTAATAAATATTCTATCTTCAAAAGCATTAATTTGTCTTATTACAGGTGTAGATTCCATTAAACTTGATTCTTCATAAAATTTTGCATAACTATTAAATGAAATTTCAATAATATCATCTAAATCTGTTAAATTTAATTTGTATAATTTAGATTCAGAAGAACCATCACCACCTACAAATAAAAAATTATTAGAATCATCAATACTTAATTCTCTAATACTATCCATAGACATTATTGAGCTTAAACTTTCCTCATAATCATCAAACAATTTTTCATTAAAATCTTGAATAGTATCTAAATTTTCTAATGTTCTTCTTTCTATTCTTGAATTAACATAAGCAATATATAAATTCCCACTTTGAATGTTTAATACTCTCGGTGGAACAGGAGAATCTAAATTATAAATATTATAATCATTTAAATCATCTAAATTAAACTCATATATTCTATTATCATAATTAGATAATGTTACAGTTACATAAAAACTATGTTTATTATCATTAAAAGGGTTTTGATATTGTATTTGTGAATTTTGTTCAAAAGTATAAACATTTCCAGACTCATCTATTTCATATTTTTCTATTAAATTTGTAATGTTATATTTATCAAATTTGTAAATAGTCATATTTTCAAATCCTGTATTAGTAGTTACAAATATAGCATATTCACCAAAAATTTCAAAATGAAAATAAGCAATATCTGTTTCATCAAAATGTTCTATTTTTGAATCATAAATCCAAGTTCCAAAATCAGATTGGTTTCTAACAGAATAATATAAATCATCAGAATTATCATCTTTTAAAACAAGATAAATATTTTCATTATCTGACTTTATAGAATCCATAAATAAATCTAATTCTGTAAAAGGGGAAATTGTAGTTGAATGTTCAAAATCTTCACTCAACTGGTTTTCAATATCATCTTTAGGATATTTGAATAGCTCTCTATAAGTAGAATCTGTACGTATTAGATAATCATTTGTTACAATAAATTGATTTGGTAAGAAACTTCTGTATCCTTGCTCTGATTTATCTATTACATTAGAATATGAAAAATCAATAGATCCTATAAAACTAAAAGTTAAAAACATAACTAAAAATATTAGAAAAAAATATCTGTTTTTTCTCATAAAAACACCTTTTTATATAATGCATTTAATATTATATATTATAAATAAACAAATATATATAAATATTTCTATTTTACACTATAATTAAAATATTCAATTAAAGATTAAAAGTTTTAATCTTTGATTAATAATTATAATCAATATAAGTAAAATTTATATATTATCATTCATATTATTTAATTGGTGGTGATATTTATGGCAGTTAGTCAAAATTTAAACATAGTTTTTGGTGCAGTAATTCTAATTATGGTTGTAGTTGCTTTACTACCTGATATTTTTAGTGGTGTAGCAGGACTTGAAGCGGAAACAGATATACCAACGTGGGTTTCAACTATAATTGGTGTAGTTATTGCTGGTGGTTTTGTTATGTTAATTTGGAACTTGTTTGGAAAACAATTTATGAAAAATTAAGTTTTAAATTAATTAACAAAACTAAAATTAGTAGTCATTTGAATATGGCTACTAATATTTTTTATATTAGAAATTGTTTAAATTTTTCATTTGAAAAATAATCTAATTCTTCCTTATTAAAATAATATGATTTTTCTAATATTTCTTTAAATTTATAATTAAAATTGTTTAAATCTTTGTTTACAATATAGAAATCGTATAATAAACTTACATATTTAGAATATCTATCTGCAAAATGTTCTTCTAAACATAAATTAGTATTAAGATCTAAAATAGGTTTTTTATCTGATTTTAAATAAACATTTTTATAATAATTTATGACACCTTTTTTTGTCATTTGAAAAAATATAAAATGTCCTATTTCGTGGTTTATTGTATGATATAATTTTAATTGATTTTTAATAGTTGTTTCATTTTTATTATAAAAATTTAATGGGTAAATTTCTATATGTTTAGTTGAAAGTCTAAATCTTGCGATTGGAGTTGATATTGTATTGTATAAGAAATATAAAACAAAGTAACAGGATAAAATAATAACAGAAGTGATTAAAATATTAATAAAAGCAATATAAAAGTTTAAAATTGAACTTATCATTTTGAATCAAATATAAATTAATTAAAATTGATGATACAATGAGAAGAATTATATTGTTCTAATCCTAATATATCACAATTTGAATGTTTTATAAAATTACTAAAACTAGGATCTTGTGTTACATCATTTAAATCTTTAGATTTATCATTTTCTGAATTTAATTCTATATCTGAAATAAAAGATATTAAAATTAAGCTTAAACCTATCATAAACACTGAAATTAAAATTATTAGTTTAAANANATGCTCTTGAATTGCTGTTTTATCTTCTATTAATTTATTATTCTTATCTTTTGGTTTTGAATTTGATTTTTTATTCATAATTTAACACCTTTTATTTTACAAATTAATCTTTTCTTAATACCTGTTATATTAAATATTACACTTAAAATTAAAGAAGTAATAATTATTGTTAAAATATTAAGATTAGTAAATATTGTTAAAAGAATATAACTTAATATTTTTAATCCTGTAAATAAAAACATATATTTATTTCTTAATTTTCTCTTTTCAAATTGATATTCAATTGTTAAATAATAATTTCTATCATCTAATTTGTCAATTTTATTATTAAGCTTTTCTATTTTTTTATGATTTACAAAATAGACTTCACCTAAAAATTTTAAAAAAACAATCAAAAATCCAATATAAATTTCTGTATTCATTTTTTACCATTATTTTTATTTCTAATTTCTAATAATTTTTCTTTTAATCTTTTTAAAAACATAAATTGATATTCAGTATAATCATTTTTAATTAAATCATTTTGAACTTTTTTAAATGACAAATCAATAAAATCATCATCACATTTCAGTTTTATTTTGTTTATATCTTTAGAATTATCTTTTAAAAATTTGGTTTCTAAATATATATTTAAATCNGATATTAAATATTTAAATTCATTCCAACTTAAATATATAATATTTTTTAAATTATTTTNATNCTGATCCACTTAAATCACCTTTTAATATTATATTGATTATTCTTAATTTCTTCAATTGTTATTTTATAAATTGTAAGCTTATTTTCTAAAATCTGAATATATTTTTCAATCATTTCAATTGCTGTTTCTTTATTAAATAACTTTAGATAACTATTTCTACAACAACCACAACCTACATCATAATAACTAATCCAATAATCTCCTTTTCTTTTATCTCCTTTTTGTTTTTTATAAACATCCAAATTTATTATTTTATGATTCAGTTCCATTCTTGTCACTTTTTATGATTCTTTTTTGTTTCATCAATTTTATAAGCAATTTCAATAAGCAAAAAAAAAATATTTTGAGTTGGTTGAGTTTTCAAAATTTCAAAATTTTCAGATAATTTATAAGCTGATTTTCTATTATTAACACCTTTTGTTTTTTCTATTATTCCTGCTCTTGCTAAATCGTGTGTAACATTTAAAATATGAGAATAAACCATATTTGTTTTTTTGAATAAATCGGAAGGGCTAACACTTTCATATTCAACAAATAATTTTAAAATAATAAACCAAGCATTAAAATATGATTTAAAATCAAAATCTTTTTTATATCGTTTCATATAAATCACTAATATTTATTATATAATATATAATATATAAAATGTTCTATAAATATTTTATTTTTTTTTATCATAAAATATTGATTTTTGGAATGATTCATTTGATATAAAAATATCATAAGACAAAATATTTTTATTTTTGGATATATTTTTCAATTCTTTTATTTCATCTTCTAATATTTTTATAATTTCTAATCTTGTAATAGTTTTAATTTTTTCTTTTTTCATTTTTAACACCTTTAATATGAAAGATTGGAATAACTATTTTTCAAAATCTTGTAAGGGGTTAATTCTTTGTAATCTTTTTTTACCAATCTCACAATATTTTTTATCAATCTCTATACTTATACTATTTCTATCTAATTTTTTACAAGCATAGGCAGTTGAAAAACTACCCCCAAAAGGATCAAGAACTAAATCACCTTTATTTGAACTCGCTTTAATAAAAATTTCTATCAAAGGAACTGGAATTTGGCAAGGGTGATCTGTTTTGTCTTTACTAACATTTTTTACTAAATTAAACTGAAAGACATCATAAGGAGTTTTGCCTTTACTTCCATTCTTAATTCTCTCTTGTATTCTTTTATCTGTTGGGTTTCTATAAGGTTCTGCAATATCATTTTTATTGAAAACTCTATTTTTCTTTCCTTTAATATAAAATAAAATAGAGTGTTGTGATCTTGTAAAATTTGTTGGGGATATTCCTGTATTTGTCGGATAATGCCAAGTCATCCAACGCTTAAATGTTAATTTTTCATTAAGGAAAGGTATAAGGAAAGCATTGTTTTCAGGATAATTAAAAAGATATAATGCTCCCCCCTCTTTCAAAACTCTTATACATTCATTTAACCATTTTTTACACCATTTAAGATAATCTTCTCTACTCCGATTATCTGCATAAGAATTATATTTTTTCCCTATGTTGAAAGGAGGATCTGTAATAATTAAATCTATACTTTCAGTTGGAATTTTTTTAAGTTCTTCCACACTATCCTCGTTTATTATTTTATGTTCAGTTTTCATTTTTTTTCAGACCTTATTTTTTTTAATGTTTGTCTTAATTATTTTTCCATATCTACCACATATTAGTTCTTAATAATTCATTAACTTCAAATTGAAGTTTAGATTTAAGTTCTTTTGTAAACCAAGTTTCTCTTATTTGATTAAGATAATATAAACATTTTTCTAAAAAATTTTTTGAAATTAAAATTTCTAAATTATTATAAACAGTATCATTTCTAATGTTGATGAAGAAGACTATAACATATAAACTATTTTTGATTTCATCATTTAATTCAATTAAATAATTTAATTCAGATTCTTTTAAATAAATTTTTCCTATTATATTATTTTGACTTATTTTAATCACCTTTGTAATATATTTTTTCTATTTTCATTTTAACCACTAATTTTATTTATTACATTTTCAATTATATAATCAGATTTAAATTCATCATTTATAATATGTTTTGAAAACTTATCTTTATCTTTAATCATTTTGTTCCCTCTTTAATTGTCCTTCCATCATTATTTCAAATTGCCTAGAAAGAAGCCATCCTTTTTGTTTACAAAATTCTCTATATTTATCATATAATTTAGAATTGACTCTCAATGTGATATTTTTTGAATTCATTTACACACACCTCGTTTCAATATAAACACCAAATTTTCTAATGATATTTAGTAGTAACATTATGATATGAAATAGTAGCATTAATATAATCAATTCTGAAATATTGATAGCATAGGATTTTATATTGAAAATCAAGTTGTAATTTCCATAAAATAAAATGAGAATAACTAACACTAATCCAAATATAATAGCATTGAGAACATTAAAACTTAAATGTTTTCTGAGTTTTTCAATATCTTTTTCCAATTTGTCATTTTTATCAATTTTAGATTTCGCCAATAGCAAAACAAGAATATTAATTAAAAATCCAACAATTATAGAAAAAAAACTTATTGATTTGTTAATTATGCCTGAAATTGTTTGTGAATCAATGAAAATTATTACTAATGTTGATAAAAAAATAGGAATAATTACAAATGACAATATAAATAAGAAAGGATTATAATCTTTTAACATAAGTTCATAATTCTTAGCCAAATATCTCTTTAAGTCTATTGGTTTGATCATCTTAATTATCTCCAATTACACTAACAAAGTAAGGTTTAGCTGTTTTGTAATATTCTTCAATATCTGGAAAATCTCCATCAAAATCTTGCTCTATACCTTCGTTAAATTGAATATCATAATTCAATTGAACAACTTTTGTACTACCATCATTCATTTTAACCACTAATTTTATTTATTACATTTTCAATTATATAATCAGATTTAAATTCATCATTTATAATATGTTTTGAAAACTTATCTGCAAAATATTCTTCACAAGCATTATTAAAATTGTTATGAATTTTTATATAAGCATTATAATAATTACTATTAGCAAAGATATTATTACAATAATAATCTTTTTCATCATCAGTAAAAAATTCAAACCAAACATAATGACCTAATTCGTGGAATACTGTAAATTTGTATTCATAAATTAAATTAAGTTGATTTAAATTTTTAGGAAATATTTTAATTTCTTTTGTATTCACATTATAAACTCCATTGGCATAACTAGATTGAAAAATAGGAATCAGATATAAATACATTAGAATAGCAATAACACCAAACATTACAAACGTAAAATGATTTATTACTAATTTATATTTCTCATAATTATCTTTTTTCATTCATTACACCTTAATATTATAATCATTTTTTAATAAAATAAAAAATAAAAAATTAATCTTAAAAGTCAATTGGATCTTTCAAATCTTTTTTTATACCAACTCCAACTTGTGTTCCATAATCGTTAGTATATTCATATGCACTGAAAATGTTTTGATTTAATTGTACTCCTTCATCAATAAGTTTTTTCATAACTTTTACTTGACCATCAGTAAATCTAATGAAATGTTTATACTTGTCATCATCTGTTTCTTCATCTTCATTTTCAATAATTTTTCCTTCCTTACCTTTGACTTTACATTTCAGAAAATGGTTAGTTACTTTTTTCTTTTGTCCTTCTTCTTCATATTCAGTAACAACTTCTTTAAACCGATTGAATTCAGGAATAAATTCATCGCCTGCTTCTAACATTTTATCTTTCAAAACTTTTCCCTCTTTTGTTTTAAGAGACTTTTTTGTTTTTTTGTCTTTTATTTCTTTTATTTTCATTTTAAATCACCTAATTAAATAGGATGTATGATCCTATTATAAAATAAATATACTCTATTATATAAATATTAATATTTTTAAATAACAATATTAAAATACTATAATATTAAATATATAGTTTTAAATATTTATAATTAAGAATTAATTAAATATCATCTTCATCAAGAATTTTACCTTCCTCTTCCCATTTTTGTTTAGTTTTTTCGCTTACTAATTCAGTATCAAAGGATCTTAAACTTAAATCTAATTCTTCAAAATCAATAGGTTTTTTAGGTGTCCATTTAGTTTTAGAATATAATTTATTATCAAACCATATTTTATTATAGTATTTTCCATTAATATTAACCCTTTTAATTTTTATGTTATCTGAATTTGGATAACCTATCTCTTTATCTAATATTTCATCTACCCATATTGCTTTACCTGTTTTACCTAACATATTAACTGCTTTATACATTGCATTTTGCAAAGCTCCAACATAAGCTTTTTTGTAATATTTTTCCATATTTGGAGCTGAAGATTCGCCAACAACTTTATAATTATGTATTGTTCCTTTTTGACTTATAATAGTAATAATACATTCAATATTAATAAACGCTGCAATAGGTAGAATAGATCCTCTTTTTTGATATTCTTCTTGTCTATCTGCTAAATGTATATCTTTTAATCCTAAAATATCAAAATTTCTGAATCTATCCTTCATAATATAACTAATGACTATTATTAATATAAATATTACTTACTTTTATAATATATTTTTAATATACACTTTTTTTTAAACATATATTCATAAATCATTTTTTTCAAAAAACATTTCATTTTCTAAAAATTCTTCTTTTGTTATATCATCTCCAACCGCATAATCATCAAATTCATCAGATCTCAAATAATCATCATAACTACTTTTTATTTGAGAATATAATTTTTGTTCTTTTTCTGCCTGTTTTCTTTGTTTTTTTAATTCTTTTTTAATATTATAATCTTCTTCATCAAAATAAAAAGCAATAGAATCCTGTATTTTTGAAGTATTGAAATCTTTATCAAACCAATATCTTTTATTATCGTTCAAATGAAGCTCTTTAGGAATATTATAAACAGTATTAGCATCAATACCTCTTCTTATTGATTCTTTAATCTTTGAAAATTTATTTCTAATAATTTTTTGTCCTTTTATCAAATTCAAAAAATCATCATAATCAGGTTTAACAACACCTTTACATTTAATCAGATAATCCTTGCCTTTAATTTTAACAATAGGTTTAAGCATATACATTTTTGGTTTGATCAAATAAGCTTCTTCAATCTCACATTCTAATTTCATATCACCAAGATAAGAAGAAGTCTTTTTGATTTCATCAAAAGTTATTATAGAATCTGTATCTGTATAGATAGCATTATATGTTTCTATGTATTTGTGCATTAAAATTCTAGCATAACTAGTAGTATAACTAGACAAGATTGGAAAAGAAAATATTGAATCTGAATCTCTTTTATCTGAAATAATTATTTTATCATTTTTAACTGTAAACTTTTCTGAAAATGGAAGTTTAGATAAATCTTTCATTAATTTAATCTGTTCTGATCCACTCAATTTTTTCAAATCAATAATCTGCACATCATCTACATATCTTTGACTGAATTTACCAAAAAGTGAGTTGAGATAAAGTTTCACAATCTTTTCAAAACTAGAACCCAATTTTTGATATTTTAAACGTAAATTATATAACTCATTAACATAAAAATAAAAAGGTCTCCAAACTTTTGTATAAATAATTTGTTTTTTAATTTCTAATATTTCATAACCTTTATTTATTGCATATCTAAGCTCATTATGATTATAAACTCCTTCAAATATTCCATTCATAAAACATAATTTACCATCCAATTTTTTAGGTAGTATAGGATATTTCATTCCTCCAACTTTAACTTTAACCTCACTTACTCCTTCTTTTTCTAGAATATTTTTATATAATAAATTATAATCTTTTGATTTAATTTTTAAAACTGAATTAGGAAAAGGATAATAATTTTCTCTCATTACATAGGGATAAAGAGAGTTCACATCATAATAAAAAATTCTTTTGTTTAATTGCTTATTAGAAAAATATCCACTTGAGTAAATTTCTGTTCTTCCACCATAAAAAGCTTTGAATATAAAATCTCTTGCATCCTTACCCTCAAAAAATTCTTCTTTGACAATACCTGAATAAAATTTTTCAATCTTTATTTTTTCAATCTTATACTCATTAATTTTATAAAATCCTAAATCAAATTCTTTTTCTAATTCTTCTAATCTTATATTTTTAACTTCATCCAATGCAGGTTTCAAATATTTTCTTCTCCATAAATCAAGAGCAGAAGAGGATATTGTTAATTTTACTTCTCCACCTATTTTATTTGAAAAGTTTTGTAAAAAGTATAAAAATTCACAGGATATTTTAGAATCAATCATATTATAATACAATAGTTCTTTTCTTTCTTCTCTATTTTTAGGTTTTGTTCCTATAAATTTTGGCTTTTCAATTTTTGGAATGTTAAGAATAGATCCTAAAACTTCAACAGATGCAGGAATATAATTTAATGTATCTATATATTTTATAGTTTTATTATTTTTAGATTTCTTTTTTTGTTCTTTAATTGATTTAGCTTTAATTTTTATTTGTGCTAAAAGCAGTTTTGATGAAGAAAATATTGTTTCAAACATATTCCAATATTTAGTATTATAATAAAGAGCAGAAAAATCAAATCCTAAACTAGTAGCAATCACATATTTATTACCTGAAAAAATTCTCCAATCTAATAAATCTTTGATAAATTTTTCTTTATCTCCTTTAAATATATATTTAGTTTTATTCTTTTTTGTCAATTTCTCACATTCGTGTTGATGATTTTCAATAGAATAATACCAATATTCATCTGATTCTTTAAAGTATAATCCACCTGAATAAAATTGATGAGTTTTATTTTGATCCAAATAAGTTTCAATATCAAATCCGATAAATTTAAAATGTTTATATTTAGGATTTAAAGGTTTTAAAGTATATTTAAGAATATCTTTTGTATTTGATTTCTGTTTTGTTTTATTAGAAAATTCTTTTCTTAATTTTACTTTACTTTTCATAGAAAAAATATTAAGATTAATAAATATATAAATAATTAATTAATCCAATAAAGATTATAAGATTAATATTTTATAAATATACTAATCAAAAATATACATTAAGAGTATTTAGAAACATTAATCTTATTCAAATGATCTTTTAATTTTTGAATTTTTTTATCTTTTTTTTGTTTTTGTTTTTTAATTT
>SL_5KL_010_SEDDRAFT_10002299_pt1 | contig 10721 bp, 9 predicted proteins | sample SodLakKL_010_SED_FD_9118 | JGI IMG/M metagenome (IMG submission 9118)
AAAATTTAGCGAGCCTGTTTTGGATCAAACCGGCTCGGAGCAGGCAGCTAAAAAGGCTGAATTTCCCCTGCCGCCTGATGCCGCCGCCTTTTGCGGCCGCACCCGCAACCTGGGCTTAGATGAGAACGGCAGCGTGGTGGAGGTAAAAGATTACGTGACCCTGCCCAAGCGGGAGATGGGACCGCCCGAGCGCTGGGGCAGGCCTGCTTCCTACCACGGCGGGGCGGTGCTTTATAAAAAAAGCCGGGTGCTTGCGGCCGGGAACTGGAACCCTGCTGTCTACCAGCTTGAAGAGATCGACCTTTACAGCCGGATCAAGGCTTCCGGGGGCAGCTTAAGGGCGCTCGATCTGCCCATGGTCGACCACTACACCCCCCATTTAAATGTTTATGAGAAGCTCAAGCTTAATTTTTTACCCCGCTACCGGGGGAAAAACCTGTACGGGGCCGGGCAGGTGGTTACGGCACGAATTAAAGAAGGTTCTTTTCTCTCTTTTTTGAAAAGCTACCCCTATCCTTTCATAGTTTGCGGCGGCCTTATCTTTAACCCCCTGTTTTACCTGGCCTGGCCGCCTTTGCCTTTGCTGGTCAACCTGGCCATAATCTTATGGCTGGGGGCGGTTAAAAAGTGGTACTATTACCTGGTCTATTTGGGCAACCTGCTGCAAATTTTGCGCGGCCTGGGACGCTATAAACCTTTTGTGCCCGGCTACCGGCGGTGGTAAAATAATTGTGTGAACAGGCAGGAAAAGTTGAGATAATTCAAGAAATTACAGGTATACCTTAACAGCGGAGTGGATTAGATGCACCTTGGCCCAAATGAAAGAAATATGCAGCCTGCAGGGATCCCCAAGTGGCTGGTCGCCCTGGTGGATATATCCCTGGTCAACCTGGGGCTTTATATCGCTTTTGTGATCGTCAGCGGGGAAGTGCAGGGCTTCCAGCTCGAACCCCTGATTTTCCTGCTTCCGCTGGTATCATTAGCCACGGTATTTCTTTTTAGCAGCTTAGGGCTTTATTCACACCAGCGCAGCGGGTTTACCGCCATCCTGCGTGCCTTGATTACAGGGGTAATCGGCCTGACCCTGCTCAGCATTTTATTTGCCTTCTGGACCCGCGCTTTTATCTTCGAGCGTAATATTTTCCTATTCGCCCCCCTGATCCAGTTCGCGCTGCTGTTAGGATGGCGGATCCTTTACTGGCGGATGGAGCTCTGGATCCACGGCCAGAAGAAGCTTTTAGTGATCGGCAACCGGGACGAGGTCAACCAGGCCCTGGAGAAGCTGATGCTGCTGCCAAAGGGGATGTTCGAGGTAATCAAGGTGTTAGAGCCTGAGAAAATAGATGACTTTTACAGCTGGCTGCCGCAATCGGAAGCGGTGATGGTAGCCGGTTCCCTGGATATGGAGCAGAAGAACAGGGTAGTCCGGGAGTGCTTTGAAAGCAACCGCGAAGTTTTTATCGTCCCCGATCTCTATGAAATTATTCTGACCAGGTCGCAGATGACCCAGGTGCACGACACCCCGGTGATTGAATGCCGGGAAATGCAGCTGACCGGCCTGCATATGGCTTCGAAAAGGGCCTTTGATCTGGCCCTGGCCCTGGCGGCGCTGCCTGTAGCCCTGGTTTTACTGGCCGTGGCGGCGCCGGCCGTGCGCTTCTCATCTCCCGGCCCGGTTATTTTCAGCCAGGAGCGGGTCGGCTACCGGGGCAGGGTTTTCACTCTTTACAAGCTGCGGACGATGATTGTCGATGCGGAAAATGAAAGCGGGCCGGTTTTTACCAGTGAGGAAGACGACCGGGTGACCGGGGTGGGCCGCTTTTTACGGGCCACCCGCTTAGATGAACTGCCCCAGCTTTATAACGTGCTGCGGGGCGATTTGAGCTTTGTCGGCCCGCGCCCGGAGCGCCCTTATTTCGTAGAAAATTTCGAGCGGGAGATGCCGGAATACAAGCTCAGGCACCTGGTTAAACCGGGGATTACGGGGCTGGCCCAGGTGGCAGGCCACTACGCTACCAATACCCACGATAAGCTGCGCTACGACCTTTATTACGTGACCGACTATTCTTTACTGATGGATTTCCGGATCCTGCTTTTAACCGTGCCCACCTTGTTTAACCGGGAGGCGGCCCGTGGTTTGAGCGAAGAAGCGCTGGGGAGGTTGACATGGCCGAAATCGTAGTTTTGGGCGCCGGGGTTGCCGGCCTTTCTGCAGCCTGGCATGCCGGGAAAGCAGGTATGCAGGCGGCCGTTTTTGAAGCAAAAGGGCGCTTTGGCGGCCTGTGCGACCATTTTTATGCCGGTAATTTTCGCTTTGACTGCGGCGCTCATTTTGGTTTCAGCAACAACGAGCCTTACCGCAGGGTCTTAGAAATGACGGATTCTATCAGCCACCGGCCGAGACCTTTTAATTTTGAGGCGGGAAAATGGTTGAAACACCCGGTGCAAAACAACCTCTACCCCCTGCCGGCAGAAGAAAAGGTAGAGGCGATTAAAAGCTTTATCAAGCGGCCTGAAAGAACTGAAAACCCCGACTACGGCCGCTGGTTAAAAGAGCAGTTCGGGGAAGTAATTGCCGGCCGCTACCCGGCCCGTTATACGGTGAAATACTGGACCGTGCCTCCGGAAAATTTAAGCACCGAGTGGGTCGGCAACCGCCTCTACCGCCCCTCGCTCGATGAAGTTTTATACGGGGCGATGACTGAAAAAACCCCCCAGACTTATTATTTCCGCGAAATGTTTTACCCGCGCCGGGGCGGCTTCCGCGCCTTTATCGAGCCCCTGCGGGAAGGCCTCGACCTGCGCTTTAACAAAGAAGCGAAGTTTATTGACCCGGATCGGAAATATGTTTTGTTTGGTGACGGCAGCAAGGAATACTACGAGCACCTGGTCTTTAGTGTGCCCCTGCCGGAGCTGGTGGGAATGTTAAAAGATGTGCCGGAGAAGGTTAAAGAAGCGGCGGCATCGCTCTGGGCCACCAGGGCGGCCCTGGTTTCGGTGGGCTTTAACCTGGAGAAGGTGAGTGACTACCCCTGGTTTTATATCTACGATCCCGAGATCCTGCCGGCCAGGGTCCATGCCCCTTACCTGAAATCACCAGATAACGTGCCTGAAGGTAAAAGTTCTTTGCAGTTTGAAACCTACTTTTCCCGCCACAAGCCGCTAAATTTAAGCGAAGAGGGCTTGATCGAGCACGTTACGGAAGCTGTGGAAAAAATGAAGCTTGCCGCTAAAGGAGATATTTTAGCCGTTGATTACCGGGAGCTGCCTTACGCGAACGTGGTTTTCGACCACGGCATGACCAGAAGGCGCGACTGTGTGCTGGATTTTGTTAAGAGTAAGGGGATCGTGCCGGTTGGTCGTTTCGGGGAGTGGGACTACCTGTGGACCGACCAGAGTTTTTTAAGCGGTAAAAAGGTCGAAGCCCTTGCCGGTATGTTATAATTTGGATAGAGCAATATTATAATATACGATTGAGTAAGAGTGGGGGTGCTGCCATGAGCAGTGATCACGACCGGGAAAAAGATAAAAACTTGAACCGGGGCGACGGAGCAGAGGAAAATAACCAGGAAACAGGCCCTTCGGGCCGCAACGGTAATCATGCAGGTGGACAGCAGAACAAAAGCGGCAGAGAAGAAGGCGCTAAAAAAGGAGCAAACAGCCGGAGCGGTGAAGATCAAAAGGCCCGGGATTTTTCCGGTGAAGTAAAGGAATCAGGCAACGGAGGGTCCGCTGCCGGAAATAAGGAAAGGGTTACCGGCGACCCGGACTGGCTCGACGAGCTCCAGGGAGCTTACGACCCGGAAAAGACCAGGGTTAAGCAAAAACGGAGCCCTTTGAAAAAAGCGCTGCTTGCTTTGGCCGGGATCCTTGTGCTCAGCCTGGCCGGGGCCGGGGCTTACGTGATGGCCTTTTACGAAGACGTCCAGGAGCCGCAGCGGGTCCTGTTAGATGATGTCAGCTTTGAGCAGGATTTCGATCATGATGTCGATGCCGCTTTTTCCGAGCACACGGTTAATATTGCCCTGCTCGGCTTCGACCGCGGCTGGGGCAGGGAGCATCTGGGCGAAGAGCTTTTCCGCCCGGACATGCTGGCCGTAGTCTCGGTGGACCTAAAAGAAGAAGAGGTGGCCATGGTCCGGATCCCCAGGGATTCTTACGTGCCTATTCACGGCATGGGCGGCTTCCACGACAAGATAAACCACTCCTACTTTTTCGGTTACCATTACGGCGGCGGTGAAGACCGCCACCAGGACGGGATAGATTATACCCTGCAGACGGTGAGTAATGTTTTGGGAGATGTTCCCCTCCATTATTATGTTTCGGTCGATATGTACTCGGTGATCGAACTGGTCGATGCCGTGGGCGGGATCTACTACGAAGTGGATGAAACTATTTACGATGAACACTGGGAGATCGGCCGGGTGCTGGTGCCCGAGGGGCCGCAGGTGATGGACGGGAAAACCTACCTGCGCTACCTGCAGTACCGCGGTGAAACCGGCGACAAGGGGCGGATTGAGCGGCAGTTCGACCTGCTTGAAGCCACCTTCGTCCATTTAAGAGATGAAGGAAAAATCAGCGACCTGCCGAGAATTTACCGCATCTACAAGGATTACGTGGAAACGGATTTAAACTATACCCAGGTTGCCGCCCTGGCCTACTTTGCCAGGGGGTTAAACCTGGATGATATTGATTTTGTAACCCTAACGGGCAGCGGACAGTCCAAAGACGGGATCTGGTACGAAGTTCTGAACCAGTCCGAGCGGCTGAGAATTATTGAAGAAGTTTTCGGTATCGAAACCGACCCCTGGCCGCCGATAGTTTTAGAAGACAGCGAAGAATACTTAGAAGAGCAGGAACGCCTGCGCCGGGAAGAAGAGAGGGAGAAAGAAAGAGACGAAGACTGGCCTTTCGGTGACCGGGATGATGAAAAAGAAGAAGCAGAAGAGCAGGTGCACATACCTTACTTAAGGGAAATGACCGCCCAGGAAGCGGCTACGGCTCTGCAGAACAAGGGGTTGCAGGTTGGTTCGATCATCGAGCGCCATGACGATGAAGTGGGAGCGGGCCTGGTGATCTATACAGATCCCCTATCCGGTGAGGCGGCCAAACCGGGCGCGGTTGTAAACCTGGTGGTGTCGAAAGGGCCGGAGCCGGTGGAGGATAGCAGCGAAGAAGCGGAAGAAGAGACATTGGAAAATAACGGAAATGGCGATCAATAGAAATAATCTTTTTAAAGGGGATTATTTTACAACCTGACCAGGACAAGCCGGTTCCAAAAAAGTTGGATTTCAAATTGCCTCCTTACAAGTCCGGTGTAGATTGGAGTTTCCGGGATCGTTTAAAAAATTTTGCCAAATTAACCCAGGACTTCAGGATTAAAGGTTTGATCCTGTTTTGAAGCTTTGTGCTTGAAGCCGGCTAAAGGAGTGAAAAGGCGATGGACAAACTGTCGCGAAAGGTCAGGCTCTATATTTCTTTAGGGGTAATCGCGGCCATTATTGCCCTGTCTCTGTCGGTTATTTTTTACGGGGTTTACCAGGTTTATTACGACCCGGCCTCGCTTTTCCGGCATGATTTCGGGGTTTCGGGCGAGGTGGAAGAACATTTTGAAGACCGGGTTATCAACGCGGTTATTTTGGGCCTGCACAACCGCCGGGAAGACAATACCTTCGGCGAGATTTATTACGTGGATACGATCCTGGTGGCCTCGGTAAACTTTGACCGGGACAGCTTAAGCCTTTTGGCCGTGCCGCGCGACTCTTACGTGGAGATTGCAAACAGCGGGGAAAAAGACCGCCTCCGCCAGTCTTACGAGTACGGCTACGAGCAGGCCGGAAGCGACCCTCACCGGGCCGGGATGCAGAATGCGCTCGATACAATTGATCACTTTTTAGAAGACATCGAGCTTGACTATTACATTGCCATGGATATCGAGGGTTTAAAGCAGCTGATCGACTCCATGGGCGGGGTTTACTACACGGTGGAGGACGATATGGTCGGCTTCACCCCGCAGGAATCATTAGAAGCCGGCCCGCAGATGTTAGACGGCCGGGGTTACTTAACCTACCTGACCTACCGGGAAGAGGATGCCAGGGACGACATCAACCGGATCGAACGGCAGAAAGGCCTGCTGCTGGCCACTTTTGAGTATTTCCAGGAAATGGGGCTTTTCCGCTACGTGGTCCCCGCCTACAATACTTACCGCGAGCATGTGCGCACCGACTTGAATTTTAACCAGGTGGCCGCCCTTACCCTTTTTGCCAGCGAGCGCCTGGAAGCGGACGCGATTGAAAGCTATTCACTGCAGGGGAAATATTTTCCCGGTAAAAAAGAGGGCATTTACTACCTTGAAATCGACGAAGCAGATAAAGCGGAAATGATCTACAGGTTGACAGGAGGACAGGGATTTGAACAGTAAGGCAAAACTGCCGGCAGGCAGCAGGTGCCTGGTGACCGGGGCGGCCGGTTTTATCGGATCGCACCTTTCCCGCCGGCTTTTAAATGACGGCTGCAGGGTGACCGGGGTGGATTGTTTTACCGACTATTACGACCCAGCGATCAAAGAGGCCAATATCGAAGGTTTAAACAAGCACCCTGATTTTGAGCTGATCGAGGCAGATTTAAGCGATATAGAAGACCACTGGTTTCAGGGGGTAAACTGGGTTTTCCACCAGGCGGCCCAGGCCGGGGTGCGGGCCAGCTGGGGCAAAGAATTTGCCCACTATACCGGCCATAACGTGCTTGCTACCCAGCGGCTTTTAGAGTGGGCCCGCCATAATAACCTGGAGCGGTTTGTTTATGCGTCCTCTTCGTCGGTTTACGGCAATACGGGTAAACTGCCCATGCATGAAGAAGACCTGCCCCGGCCCCTTTCACCATACGGGGTAACCAAGCTGGCAGCGGAACACCTGTGCGGCCTGTACGCGCAAAATTTCGGCGTGCCCACGGTCAGCCTCCGCTATTTTACCGTTTACGGCCCGGCCCAGCGGCCGGACATGGCCTTTCACCGGTTTATCCGCTCGATTTTAAACGGTAAAGCGCTGGTAATTTACGGAAACGGAGAGCAGACCAGGGACTTTACCTTTATAGATGATATCGTGGAGGCCAATATTTTGGCGGCGGTGAAAACCACACCGGGTGGCCGGGTTTACAACCTCGGCGGCGGCAGCCGCATTTCGGTTAACGGGGTTTTAGAGCTGTTAAAAGAACTATCCGGTCGTGCAGTCGAGGTTCGTTACGAACCGGTGCAGGCCGGCGATCCGCCCCATACTTACGCCGATACTTCCAGGGCCCGGGAGGAGCTCGGGTTTGTCCCGCAAACAAGCTTAAAAGAAGGGCTTGGTTTGATGTTAGATTNTTTTAAACAGCCGGGTTGCTAATAACAAGAAAAGATCTGAGCAGGCTGGATTATAAGGTGTTTTCAGGATAGTGAGTCTTAGACAGCGGTATTAATCTTGTCGCCGGAAGTGGCTGCGGGTGAAATAGATTACGGTGGCTGTCCCTAAAACGGCGAAAATGAAAAAGGTAAGGCTTAGCTGTTCGGGTAAAAGAACCCGGGTGGAGCCGATGATCAAGCCGGCGAGCAAAAAAGAACTGGCCACTTTGTAGCGCCGGTAGAGGGCCGACAAAAGGCGGGCCAGGCCGAAGAGGCCGATCAAAAAACCGGCGGAAAAAAAGGTCAGCTTAAGCAGCTGCCAGTGGCTTAAAGCATGGATCACTTCATCATAAATGCTTAAGATGATCAGCACCGCGCTGCCTGATACGCCCGGCAGGAGCATGGTGGCGCTCGAAAGGGTCCCCCCGATCAAAAAGCGGAAAAAGCCGATTTCAGGCAGGACAGCAAAAGTGCGGTTCGGGTCGGCGACGAAAAACCAGGTCAGGACAAAGCCGGCAATCCCGAGCAGGAATGGCCAGGGGCTTAAGTTTTGCCGCTCAGGCTTGACAATTACCGAGGGGACCGAACCGAGGAGCATGCCGAATAAAAATGAGATGATTACAATCCCGTAGTGTTCGAGCAGGTAGTTGATTGTAAAAGCGCCGGCGAAGATCCCGGCCCCCACACCTGCAAAAACGGGCAGGTAGGCTTTGAGTTTGACCGCGGCCAGGTCGTCGATAAAGCGGCGGTAAAAGCCTAAAATGATGATTACCGTCCCGGCGCTTAAGCCGGGCAGAATCATTGATATTCCGATAAAGGCTCCCTGCAGCAGTTTTTTGATCACGGGCGGCTCCCTTGAAATGGAAGTTTAAGCTAGCTTTTATAGTCTTTTCGCCAGAGGCGGGGCCGGTTCCTTTTTTAAATGGTGGGTTTAAGCGAAAGCAGCCCGAACTTTATGGTAGCCCTGCCGGAGCTGATTGTTTATGAAGGAGTGTGCTAACCGGTGACAGAAGAAATTAAAGTAGTTAAATACGACCAGGAAATTACCGAGATCGGGGTGATTGCCGATACCCATATTCCGACCAGGGGACGCTATCTTCCGCCAAAAGTATTTGAGCTTTTTGACGGAGTGCAGCTGATTCTCCATGCCGGTGACCTGGTAGATGAAAAGATAATGGTCGAACTGCAGGCTTTAGCCCCGGTGGAGGCGGTAGCCGGCAACATGGACCCGGGCGACTTACAAACCAGGCTGGGGCGGATCAAGCTGGTGCAGTTAAAGGAGCTTTCCATAGGCCTTTTGCATGGTGATTTAAGCGGTAGAAAGATTAACCCCGACCAGGTTTTAAAAGTATTCGAACCCAACCGGCCAAAGGCGGTGGTTTTCGGTCACCTGCATGAACCCGTTTCGCAAATGCACAGGGAGACGCTTTTTTTCAACCCGGGTTCGGCGACCGATCCGCGCCGCAGGCAGCCCAGCTGCGGGCGCCTGAAAATTTTAAACGGTGAAGTCAAAGGTGAGATATTTTACCTGGATTAGCAAAGGAGGTGGCAAAATGGAAGAGGAAAAAAAGAAAACTCTGCAGGACAGGATCAAGGGGGAAGCCAGGGACGACCGGCTGCCCTGCGGCAAGGCTTTTCAGATTGCTTCCGAGGTGGGCGCTTCCACTGCGGAGGTGGGCGAGACCTGCAATGAAATGGGGGTTAAGATTGTAAACTGCCAGCTGGGCTGCTTCTAAACGGGCTGCTTACTGAACAGTTAGCGGTACTAATTAAATAAAATTAAGGGAATTGGCGGGTTTTTCGATTTGTTTGAGTGAAATATTGAGAAATAAGGTGTAATAAGAAGATATTACGAGATAATACCCAACTGTTACCTCTAAATGCAGTGACAGGCCTGATAAAGCCTGTCATTTTATTTGCTCACTTCAGGGCGATCCAGTATTATTATTTACGTAATCATTAGCACTCACTTATAGAGAGTGCTGCTAAGGATAAAAAATGCATAAAGGAGGCAGGTTATATGAACCTTAAACCACTAGCAGACAGGGTTGTTGTCAAAGTTTTGGAAGCTGAAGAAAAAACTGAAAGCGGCATTGTCCTGCCGGACAAAGCCAAAGAGAAACCACAGGAAGGGGAAGTTAAGGCTGTCGGGCCGGGGAAAATTTTAGACAACGGTTCCAGGCAGGAAATGGAAGTGAAAGTTGGCGATAAGGTTATTTTCTCTCGTTTCGCCGGAACTGATGTTAAAGTAGGCGGCGATGAGTACCTGATTTTGCGGCAGGATGATATCCTGGCAATAGAAGGTTAGGATATTTATAAGTTTAACTCGCAGCAAGCTTTAAAAGAAACTAAAAATGAAGAGACGCAATCATAGCGAAGGAGGTTTTAAAATATGGCAAAACAGATTATTTTTCACGATGAAGCCCGCCGTGCTTTGGAGAGAGGTGTAAACCAGTTAGCCGATACTGTTACCGTTACTCTCGGGCCGAAAGGGCGTAACGTTGTTCTGGACAAGAAGTTTGGTTCTCCACAAATTACCAATGACGGGGTAACCATTGCCCGCGAAATAGAGTTGGATGATCCTTACGAAAACATGGGAGCGCAGCTGGTTAAAGAGGTGGCTACCAAGACCAACGATATCGCCGGTGACGGGACCACCACCGCAACCCTGCTGGCTCAAGCAATTATCCGTGACGGTTTAAGGAATATTGCCGCCGGCGCAAACCCGATGATCATGAGGCGCGGCATTGAAAAAGCGGTTGAAGTGGCCGTTAAAGAACTGGAAAATATGAGCAAGCCGATTGAAACCAAGGAGGATATTTCCCAGGTTGCTTCGATTTCCGCAGATGATGAAACTATCGGTGAATTGATTGCCGAAGCGATGGAAAAAGTGGGTAAAGACGGCGTAATTACCGTTGAGGAATCAAAAGGTTTCACCACCGACCTGAAGGTAGTCGAAGGGATGCAGTTCGACCGCGGCTACATTTCTCCATACATGGTAACCGATACGGAAAAGATGGAAGCGGTTCTTGATGAACCGTACATCCTGCTGACAGACCGCAAGGTCAGCAACATCCACGATTTACTGCCGCTTTTAGAGAAAATTGTCCAGCAGGGTAAATCACTGCTCCTGATCGCCGAAGAAGTCGAAGGCGAAGCGCTTGCTACCCTGGTAGTCAACAAGCTGCGCGGCACCTTCACCTGCGTCGCCGTTAAAGCACCCGGTTTCGGTGATCGCCGCAAGCAGATGCTCGAAGATATTGCGGTGCTGACCGGCGGACAGGTTGTGTCAGAAGACCTGGGTATCGAGCTGAAGAACGTGGAAATGGATATGCTCGGCAGG
>SL_5KL_010_SEDDRAFT_10002300_pt1 | contig 10720 bp, 9 predicted proteins | sample SodLakKL_010_SED_FD_9118 | JGI IMG/M metagenome (IMG submission 9118)
TGGGAGGGGTGCCCCTCCCAGCCGGATTTGGTCTGTCTAGGGCTCTACGGCATAAGTCAGCTAACCCTTCCTGACACCTAAAACCTGACACCCTCAGCAACAGTAGTCATATTTCTGCCAGGCAGTACTAGGGTGTTTATTCTCAGACAGTTCTCATACTGACTTAAGGGCAGATTCAGGGGGCCACGGTTAAGTAAGAGTGTTGCGATCGCCGTTTGTAATCGGTCAATAGCCCGCCCCACCTGACGCGTATCACGACTGGTATGAACTTACTGAACTCAAGCCCGAGAGCTGATAGCCATGAACTTTCAATTCAAATACCTAGCCATTTTAGCCACCGTTGGTGCCATTGGTATGGGGTCCGTCGCCGCATTGAATAGTCCCGCTGGAGATCCCTGTGCCGGGGCCGACCCTTGTGCCCCAGCGGCTAGCCCCGCCGACCCCTGTGCGGCGGATCCCTGCGCCGTAGCTGATCCCTGTGCCGCTGATCCCTGTGCCGCTGATCCCTGTGCCGCTGATCCCTGTGCTGGCTGAAACCGTAATCTTATAGCCACTTAGATACCACTGAATTTACTGTTGTTGAGGTTCACCCCATGTATACATCTAAAGACTACGCCCTGCTGATTTTGCGCTTAACCACCGTATTTATCTTTTTGCCCCACGGATTAGCCAAAGCCTTTGACTGGTCGATGGCGACGGGTATGTTCTCAGCCATGGGATTTCCAGGATTCTTGGGTCCGATTATTGGCATTGTGGAAGTGATTGCCAGCTTGCTACTGATTGTTGGTCTGTTTACCCCATGGACCAGCCTAGCGATTTTAGCGATCATGGCGGCGGCGATTACCGGAGTGCACCTCCCTGCTTCCATTGCCGCTGGATCAGCCACCGCTGGATTAGAACGGGATGTTGTGCTGGTAGGGGCGGCCTTAATTTTGATGGCCTTTGGCCCTGGTGCTGTGGCCCTAGGCCGTCGCGACGCCCCCATGGTCAATCCGGCCTCCCAAAGGTGAATGGAGCAGTAGACGAGTGGTACCCAGATTTGAGCAACCATCAAATCTGGGATGTTGCTGAGTTAAGGAATAGAATCTGTAAGCATGACCTTTTCTGGTGCCCTGGCTCCGCCGTCGGGGCACCTATCTAAGGTGGTATGGTGACAGGCAGAGGCGGAAAAGAACGGCGCTATGGTGACATCAATCGGTTTAATGTTGGCCGTTGGGTTAGCGCTAGTGCACGGCTTTATCTCTCGCCTAGAGGTGGATGCCTGGATGCCGGAATATCGCTGGATATCCTTTACCGGCGGAATTTCTATGGCTTACATCTTCCTGGAGGTGCTGCCAGAACTCAGCCAAGCCCAGACCGAATTTGCCGCCTCGTTTCCCCAGATACTGGGACATCTGGAACACCACACCTATCTAATGGCGTTACTGGGATTAACCGTCTTTTACGGCCTCGATCGCCTGGTGTTANCCTCCCGTCAGCTCAATCGCACCCACCATGATCGCGATCGGGCCAGTACCCGAGTGTTTTGGATACATATGGCGGCCTTTGCCAGCTTAAATCTGATCTTTGGTTATCTGCTACAAGACCTGAGTGAACACAGTTTGATCGAGTGCATGGTGTTTTTTATCGCCGTAGCGCTCCATTTTTTCATCATGGATCATGGGTTGCGCGAGCACCATAAAGCCCTTTACGATCAGCGGGGGCGTTGGTGGTTGACCGGGGCCATTTTGATCGGGGCGATCGCCGAACTGTTCATTCACCTGGATGAAGCGATCGTCGCTTTAGTTTGGGCCTTTCTGGCTGGCAGCATCATCCTGAATATCCTCAAACGGGAGCTACCCGAAGCCCAGAAAACCTGCTTTTGGTCATTTTTGACTGGAGCCACCCTCTATTCGGGGCTATTATTGCTGATCTAAATCGGATCAATGACTTTAGGAAATGCTAGAAGGGACAGGCCTAGAGTAGGGGCACAGCAGTGCTGTGCCCCTTAACCTTGTGAAGGCCTCAACCGTTTTGCCTGCGAACGTTTCATGTTGTCGATGATGCTCCTACTTCAACTGTCCTCAGAAACAGCCAATGCCCTGCCCACTAGCGAAGTTACGGGTTTAGTCAATACCCTGATTATTCTGCTGCTGGTGGCAACGGGGGTGGCATTGGTCACCCGCTGGCTGCGAATTCCCTACGTGGTGGGGTTGGTTCTGGCCGGTCTGATTATGACTGGTGAGGGTTTACCCATCGCCATTAGCCTCAACCCTGACATTATCCTGAATTTATTTTTGCCTATTCTTATCTTTGAGGCAGCCATTAATACTGACATCAGTCGGCTGCGCAGCACCATCAAGCCCATTGCCCTACTGGCCGGACCAGGGGTGGTGTTATCAGCCGCAATTACAGCCTCGCTGCTGCATTGGGGCCTGGGCCTGGAGTGGATTACCGCCGCCGCCGTGGGGGTGATTTTAACCATTACCGACACCGTATCGGTGATTGCTGCCTTTAGAAATGTGTCGGTGCCTGGACGGCTGGCCACCATTGTTGAAGGGGAAAGTTTATTTAACGATGGGGTCGCCCTAGTCTTACTCAGCTTAATTTCTACGACCCACATGCAAGGATCCTTCAGCCTGGTAAATGGGGTACAGCAGTTGTTTATTGCCTTTGTGGGGGGTGGATTGCTGGGCCTGGGCTTGGGCTATCTCTGTGTGGGACTGTTTCGGCAGCTAGACGATGCCCTCAGTAACATTTTGCTGACGGTAGCGGTGTCGTTAGGCACCTTTCAGATTGGTCAAGTCTTGGGGGTTTCTAGCGCGATCGCCGTGGTGATTGCGGGTTTGGTGATTGGTAACCTGGGCTTTCGCCAAACCTCAGCCTCGATCAAAGTCACCCTATTAAGTTTTTGGGAATATGCTGGATTTGGGGTGAATACCTTTATCTTTTTGCTGGTGGGTTTGGCCGTTGACCCCAGGGGGTTAGTGAATACCCTGCCAGCGGCCCTACTGGCCATTGTCGCCTACCAAATTGGCCGAGTGGTGGTGATTTACCCGCTGCTGTACTTGCTGCGATTTTTCGATCGCCCCATTCCCTTTCGCTGGCAGCATGTGATGATTTTCGGCAATGTCAAAGGGTCCCTATCTATGGCCCTGGCTCTGACGTTGCCGTTCACCCTGCCCGCTCGCGAGCAGGTAATCACCCTAGTGTTCAGTACGGTGTTGGTGTCCTTGGTGGGTCAAGGGTTGAGCCTGTCCTGGCTGGTGAAGCAGCTCCAGTTGTCTAAGCCATCCCCCTTTCGTCAGCAGGTGGAAGATTTGCGACTGAATATTATTGCCGCCAAAGCGGCTCAGGCAGAACTGTTAAATTTATTAGAGGTGGGTAGTCTACCCAAGTTTTTATACGAGGAATTTTTTGCCCGCTACCAGGCCCGCATTGCCCAGGGGGAAGAGGGGCTGCGTAGCCTCTATAATCAGCGGCCTTCCTATAAATCTACCGGTCTGGTGGACACTGAGTACTTAGATGGTCTTTGGCGCCGGCTGTATTTGGCTGAAAAGGGGGCGATTAACCAGGCCATTTTCAAGGGACTACTGCCCGATGATGTGGCCCGCCCCTATCTTCAAGATCTGAATGAAAAGTTGCTGTCGCTAAAAGATACTTAGGGGGCTGTACCGGTGTTCTAGTCTGGCATCAGCTTAAGATGTGTTACTTAGCTTCTTCTTAACCTGCAAGCTCTGGCAATATAAAGACAGCATTTAGGATCCAAGCTCTCCATAGCCCTGCCACCCACAGCGGCCGATTCATTCGGTGGTTTGGGTCAACGGCATAGCGACCCACCATAGCTATCGCCACACCGGGTAGGGCGTTGTCACAGGTGGCCCATCGGGCGGCTATTTTGCCGCTCCAAAGCTTAATCATTGGCTACCGCTACCGCTTTACACCAACTGGCCAGCGTTATCAATCCCCCAAAGCTGCGAGGAAATCCCCCATGGAAACCATCTGTTGGGAACACTTCAAGCACCGCTATGGCCCCCAGGGGCAGCTCAAAGCCTGGGCCGACTACCAGCGAGCTTATCGCCAATGGCGACAGGCCCAGCTGGCCCAACCCTCCACCCTGACGCCAGAACGACGTTAGTGGGCTAAGGGGTCTATTCAGTTAAAGATGTCCCAGTTAAAGATGTCGGGCTGACAGGGTTCACGGTTTACGATTCACGGTCTACGGTCGGCCGTGCACCGTGAACCGTAAACCCATTACCAGACTGACTGAGCACTAGCTCACAGGCATTGCCAGTGGGGTGGCGACGTCAGCCTCGCTATCCTTCTGCTGTTTCGCCTCCAGATAGGCGGCCAGTTGGGTTTCAATGTTCTGCCGCACAATTTGGCGGAAGTCCAGGAAATGTTCGGCCTGGGCACACACCGACACATAGTTAGCGGCCACCCCTGGGTAGCGCCACAGCATAATTGCCAGGTTGACCCAAAACCGCAGGCGGGTCTTGCGTACTACCCCCTGCCGCCAGAGAATAATTAAAAAGGCCCGGATGGTCACCCAGTTGATGTCCGGAGCCCCGGCGGAGGTGGTGCGATTTTTGTAGTTGCGCTTCTGGGCTTCCCCCAGCATTAAAAAGTGGCGGAAGGTGCGGTTGAGCACCGTCAGGGGGTCGTACAGATTCCAAAAGGTTTGGATGAATTCTTCGGTAATCTCTTCGATGGGGCGGGTGGGCACAAAGTTCATCAGAGTAGCCTGGTTAATGTCGGCACTCTTACCCAGCAGGCGACCTTCTTTTTCGAGGCGGTGCCAGAGGGCTGTGTCGGGCAGCGCCTGGAGCATGCTGACCATGGCGGTAGGGATAGCGGTTTGTTCCACAAACTGATAAATTCGCTGCCCAGCCCCAGCTTTTTCGCCGTCAAAGCCCACAATAAACCCGGCCATCACCCGCAGCCCGGCCTGGGCAATGGAGACCACCGACTCAGACAGAGGGTCGCGCATGTTCTGGAACTTTTTGGTCAGGGTGAGACTGTCGTCATCGGGGGTTTCAATGCCCAAGAACACGGTGCCAAAGTTACAGTCCACCATCAGCTGCATCAGCTCTGGATCTTGGGCCAGGTCTACCGACGCCTCCGTGGCGAAGGAGAAAGGATAGCCATGCTCCTCCATCCAGGGTTTCATCGCTTGCAGCAGCAGCTTGACGTTGCGTTTGTTGCCAATGAAGTTGTCGTCCACCATGAAGATGCTGCGTCGCCAGCCCAGGTCGTAGAGATACTGCAACTCGGCCAACAGTTGTTCTGGGGCTTTGGTGCGGGGCTTGCGGCCATAGAGCACAATGATGTCACAAAATTCGCACTGGAAGGGGCAGCCCCGGGAAAATTGGATGGACATTTCTGCGTAGGCGTCCATCTCTAGCAAGTCGTAGCGGGGGATGGGGGTGCTGGTGACGTCGGGCTTTTCGCCCCCAGAGCGAAAGGTGCCACTGCGATCGCCCCGTTCCACTGCCTCCACAAACATGGGTAGGGTAATTTCCCCTTCGTCCAAAATCAAAAAGTCGGCCCCGGCGGCCTCTGCCTCGTGGGGCAGGGAAGTGGGGTAGGGGCCGCCCACCGCCACCAGCTTGCCATAGCCCTTCGCGGTTTGAATCGCGTCTAAAAAATCAGCCCGATGAACAATCATCGCCGACACAATTACAATGTCGGCCCACTGCCATTCATCCGGCTGAACCTCCCGCACATTACGGTCTACTAGCTTGAAATTCCAGGTTTGGGGCAAAATGGCCGCGACGGTGACCAGTCCTAACGGGGGAAGTTGCGCCTTTAGGTTAACCAGTTCCAGGGTCTTATCAAAGGACCAAAAGCTTTTTGGAAAGCGTGGGTAGACCAGGAGAATATTCATGGAAGTTATTCTAAATGGTTTTCGTTATGCTACGGGATGATTCTCAAATCAGCAAATAGTCCTAGCCAAAAACATCCCGCCCCCCAAGTCTTTGACGTCATTACCGGCCATACAGCTCCCTCAGCCACGGATCTCTCAATTCAGTCCACCGTGTATTCTAGTCAGCAGCTTGCCTGACAAAGACGCTACCCTAGCGTGAGTCGTTTTGCCGTTTACGGGGTTAAGGAGACAGGCCTATGTGTGGCATTGTGGGATATATCGGCACCCGAGCTGCCGCCGACATTCTAATCGAAGGGCTGCGTAAGCTGGAGTACCGGGGCTACGACTCTGCCGGAATCGCCACGGTGGAAGAGGGGGAACTGCACTGTGTACGGGCCAAGGGCAAGCTGCAGAACCTGCAAGATAAACTCGATGGTCAAGACAACCAAGCCCGGCTGGGCATTGGCCATACTCGCTGGGCCACCCATGGCAAGCCAGAAGAGTACAATGCTCACCCCCACCGGGACACCCATGGGCGGATTGCGGTGGTGCAAAACGGCATTATTGAAAACTACCGGGAGTTGCGCGATCGCCTCAAAGCCGAGGGGCATCAATTTGTCTCCGATACCGATACGGAGGTGGTGCCCCACCTGGTGGCCTCCTACTTGGCTAAGCTGACCGCAGAGGAGACCCAGGGTCGCTCACGTCTCCTAGAAGCCGTCCGCCGTTCCTGCCTAGATCTGCATGGCGCTTTTGCCCTGGCGATTATTTCTGCTGACTTTGCCGATGAGTTGGTGGTGGTGCGCCAGCAGGCCCCCCTGGTGATTGGCTTTGGCCAGGGGGAATTTTTCTGCGCCAGCGATACCCCAGCGATTGTGCCCCACACCCGGGCGGTGTTGCCCATGGAAAATGGCGAATTGGCCAGTCTAACCCCGCTGGGGGTGGAGGTGTACAGCTTTGAGGGCACGCGCCAGCGCAAGCACCCGATCACCCTGAACTGGAACCCGATCATGGTGGAAAAGCAGGGGTTCAAGCACTTCATGCTCAAGGAAATCTATGAGCAACCGGGGGTAGTGCGCACTTGCCTGGAAACCTACATCGACAACACCTGGACCGCCGCCGCCCCCAAGACGGCTAACCCCCCCATTAGTCTGGGCCTGCCCGATGACCTACTGGAGGGGCTGGAGCACCTACAAATTGTCGCTTGCGGCACCAGCTGGCACGCTGCTCTGGTGGGTAAGTATTTGATTGAGGCCCTGGCCGGAGTACCGGTGATGGTGCAGTATGCCTCGGAATTTCGCTATTCCCCCACCCCGCTGATTCCCAACACCCTGACCATTGGCGTCACCCAGTCGGGGGAAACCGCCGACACCCTGGCCGCCCTGGATATGGAGCAAGGACGGCGGGCCGCCCATCCCGACCCCCGGTTTGCCCCCCGTATGGTGGGGATTACTAACCGGGCCGAAAGTTCCTTATCCCGGCTGGTGCCCCACATCATCGACACCCACGCTGGCATTGAAATTGGCGTCGCCGCCACCAAGACCTTTACGGCCCAGGTAATGGCCTTTTACCTGCTAGCCCTGGATTTGGCCTACCGTCGCCAAACCCTGGCCCCTGAGCGGATTGAGGAAATTTTGACCCAGTTGCACCAGCTACCGGCCCACATCGAGCAGGTGCTGGAAAGTCAGGAACGCTACATCGAAGAGCTGGCCCATGAGTTTGGCGATACCCAGGACTTTATCTACCTGGGTCGGGGGGTCAATTTCCCGATCGCCCTGGAAGGGGCACTGAAGCTGAAGGAAATTAGCTACATCCATGCGGAGGGCTACCCCGCTGGGGAAATGAAGCATGGCCCGATCGCCCTGTTGGATGCCAAGGTGCCGGTGGTGGCGATCGCCATGCCCGGCAGTGTTTACGACAAGGTGCTATCCAACGCCCAGGAGGCGAAAGCCCGGGATGCCCAGCTGATTGGGGTGGTGCCCATGAACGACACGGACGCCGAAGACACCTTCGATCGGCTGCTGCCGGTGCCAGTGGTGGAGGAGTTGTTGTCGCCGATTGTGGCGGTGATTCCGCTGCAGTTGCTGGCCTACCACATCGCGGCCCGGCGGGGGTTAGATGTGGACCAGCCCCGGAACCTGGCGAAGAGTGTGACGGTGGAGTAAGGGGCCTTTACGGGTTCAGGCCATTCCGGACTATAGGGCGTAGGGAAGGGGTGGGATAGCAAGGTGATTAAAATGGATGCAGGCGTAGATGGCAGTGGGTAATGCCATGGTTAGCACAACCCCAGAATCCCAATCGATTCAGTTCGATGAATGGGTGATGGCCTCATGGGCTGAGTATTTAGAGCGGCTAGAGTCTTCCACAGCAGAGGGCTCTCGCTGTTATTTTGATTCAGGTTGGATGAGGTTAGAAATGGCGCCCCTGGGGGCCTTACACGGACGGGAAAACTCGATTGTTTCAACCCTGGTGGTGCTATTTACCACCCTCAATGGGATGCGCATGGTAGAGCTGACCAATACTACGTTTCGCAAACCGGGCTTACAAGATGCCCAGCCTGACATTGCCTTTTATTTGGGTCAGGGGTTTAGCCTGCCACCGCAAGACAACAGCCCAATTGATGTGCTCGAATATGGAGCGCCCCAGCTCGTGGTCGAAATTGCCTCAACCACATTAGATGATGATCTGGGCAAAAAACGTTTACTCTATGAGCGCTTAGGCAGTGCGGAATACTGGGTTGTGAATGTGCAGGCGGCCCAGGTGATTGCCTTTGAAATCGCGGAGGAGCTCAGTGGACAGGTTTTAGCGTCTAAGGTGTTGCCGGGGTTGGAGATGCACACGTTAGAAGCGGCTTTGGTGCGGTCTCGCACTGAGGACGATGCCACCATCACCCGTTGGCTGTTGGAGCTGTTTAGCCATAATCCCCAGGGAGGCTAGATGGTCGCTGCACTGACAACGGTTAAGTGGAGCCTTGACGATTATCACCGCATGATTGATGCGGGAATTTTGAGCGATCGCAAGGCAGAACTGCTCTGGGGGGAGATTGTTGAAATGGCTCCAGAAGGTAAACCCCATGCCCACTTGAGCAGCCGTGCGGGGGACTATATTCGAGAGCAACTGGCGGGACGGGCTAAGGTACGGGAAGAGAAGCCGATTACCCTGCCCAATGCCTCAGAGCCAGAGCCAGATATTGCGGTGGTGCAAGATTTGGGCGATGTGTATTTAGAGCATCATCCCTATGCAGACAATATTTTTTGGCTAGTGGAGTACGCCGATGCCAGTCTGAAGAAAGATTTGGAGGTCAAAAGCCAGCTGTATGCAGAGGCTGGGATTTTGGAATACTGGGTGGTAAACCTTAAAACCATGGAACTGGTTGTGTTTACTGAGCCTGGGGCGAATGGCTACCGGCAGCAACAGACCTTTACTCAAGGACAGGTTTACCCGGTGGCGTTTGCCGATACTAGCTTTGCCGTCGACTATTTTATTCGTCGCTAACTGGGGGGTGACTGGACGATGGTGACAACCAAACTCTCTCTGGCTGATTACCTGAGCCTTGAGGATGGCCCCGAGGGCCGTTGCGAATTTGTGGATGGAGAAATCATTGAAATGCCGCCAGAGAGTGAGGAAAATGTACTGATAGGCGGTTACTTAGTCGCTCAGTTCTTAAAGGTGCTTTCGTTTGATCGGATACGTCAGGGTAAAACCGAGATGGTGGTCTCTGGGCGGATACGAATTCCTGATTTTATGGTTTTGGGAGAAGACCTGGTGGCCGCCCTGGCGGGGAATCGCCGCAGCACGATTACAGAAGAGATGCCTGCGCCGCTGTTGGTGGTGGAGGTGGTGTCGCCGGGGAAGGAGAATGAAGACCGCGATTATCGCTATAAACGCTCGGAATATGCGGCTCGGGGGATTGCTGAATATTGGATAGTTGACCCCGATAAGGCCAGGGTAACGGTTTTGACCCTGGTGGATGGATTGTACGAGGCGGAGGTGTTTGGAGTCGATGGGGTGCTGCGATCGCCCCAGTTTCCGGGGTTGGAGTTGTCGGTGGCTCAGGTTTTGTCGCCAAAGGGGTGATGACCTGTAACGGAAATTTCAAAAACCGATGAATTTCAAGACCCCCCAGGCTACCTTAGAGAGGCCTACGCCCTCTATGGGGAGGGGCTGACCGATGTCTGATGTTTATGGCCCAGGGTTTTGACCAAAGACCTGACCTACTACGCTAAGAGGTTTGTTAAGCTGCGGGTTGACCGGGCCAAGGGCGTTGCTCCCCATAAACCGATCTTGCTACTGGCAGTGCTGGATCTGCTGGAAAAGGGACAGATCCACCGCAACGAGATTTACCTGTCACCGGAACTGACGGCGAACTTTCTCAAGTTCTGGCATCGGTTTGTGGCCAGTGATCATCACTCAAATATTGCCCTGCCGTTTTTTCACCTGACCGGCGACAAGTTCTGGCACCTGATGCCGAACCCTGGGTTTGAGGCTGCAGTTCAGGCCAGGGTGAAGTTTCGCACGCTGCCTGTTCTGCGATCGGCGGTGAAGTATGCCTACCTGGATGGGGACCTGTTTGCGCTGCTACAAAACCCTCAGAGCCGCCAGGAGCTAACCACGATCCTGATTCAGGCGTGGTTTCCTGACAAGGCGGGGGAGATTGCCGAGTCGTTTACCTATGACGAGTTTGAAGCGGTGCAACAAAGCCTGTTTGACTCGGGTGGGGCCACCTACAATGTGGAGGATCTGAAGGACCAGGACCAGATCTTTGTGCGGAATGCGGCGTTTCGGCGCAATGTGGTGAAGCTATACGACCAGCGCTGCGCGTTTTGCAAACTGCGGGTGGTGAGCTGGGATGGGGGGAATATTGTGGATGGAGCC
>SL_5KL_010_SEDDRAFT_10002302_pt1 | contig 10705 bp, 12 predicted proteins | sample SodLakKL_010_SED_FD_9118 | JGI IMG/M metagenome (IMG submission 9118)
GTGAAGAGCGGGCAGGCAGGCGGTACCCGAACATGGAGGTACTTAACTCCTACTGGGTAGGCGAAGACGGCATCAGGAAATATTATGAAGTCATTCTGGTCGACCGTAGTCACCCGGGCATCAGAAACGATGCGAACCTGAACTGGATCTGTGACCAGAAGAACCGGGTATTCCGCGGCAAGACCTCTGCCGGGCAGAAGGGACGCGGCATGCGCCACCGTGGAAAAGGAACAGAAAAAACACGCCCCAGTATCCGTTCACATAAAAATCTGGGGAAATAACCCTTTTTTTATGACAGTCACGGATGTTTTCATCCACCCCTATCCAGAGGGGGACTCAACGCTTCAACGAATGGCACGGGCCGCACGTGATGCCGGATATGACACAATCGTTGCGATCGATCATCCTGAGTGTGAGTATTATTCGGTTTCGATCTTAAACGGCACAATTGTAACTGAAGGAACCCCCAAAGCCGTGCATGCCGCAGTCAGGAAGAAGGGGCGCGGGATCATCGGAGTTGATGCAGGGGAGAACAGCTTTAACCGCAGCGTCATCCAGATACCGGGAGTTCACCTTCTCACAGGACTGCACCGGACACAGAAGAACTCGTTTGATCATGTTACTGCCAGATTCGCCGCTGTCAGAAAGGTTGGAGTGCACCTCGATATTGGCCAGATCATTACCTGTCGTGGCCATGCCCGCCAGAAGGTGCTGGCCCGTTATCATGAACTCCTCGTGCTCCAGAGAAAGTTTGGATTTGTGTTCGCAATTGGAAGTGGTGCACGATCAATTCTTGACCAGCGAACGGTGCGCGAGATGATTACCCTGACCAGCCTGTTTGGAATGACACAGGAAGAGACACTATTGGCCCTCAGGGGGGTTTTCGATCTCTTCGAGCATTCTTCTTTTCCCAGGGTGGTCCAATGAAAAGGCTTCCCCCAACGCTCAGGGAAAAAAGGAGATATATCCTTGTACGGATCATTCCGGGGACCATTTCTGCAGATGAGCGGGAATTGTATTATGCTGTTGCCGATTGCATTACGTCACTCTATGGAGATACGGTCGCCGCCCTCATGCATGCAGCTACCATCAGGAGGGAAGGAGACTATCTTATCCTCAGGTGCAGACGGGGATGGGAGACAAAACTCTGTTCAGCGGTTGCTACAGTCAGAATGGTTACCAGTACACCAGTGCACCTTGAGACGTGCGCCATCTCGGGGACTATCAAGGCGCTTCGGAAACAAATCAGACCGCAGAAGAAGGGAGATCCATTCGTCTGCACGATCAATTCAGAAGAGCGGGATGGCATCAGATATCCGGATGGAAAGATTGACCTTATCAGAAGAGATATGAAAGGTCAGGAAGTAGTATTTCTCACACAAGACGACATGGAGATGTTTCATGCAACCACAACCAAATCAAATGGGATATGACCGGGCGATCACCGTCTTCAGCCCTGACGGCCGCCTCTACCAGGTCGAGTACGCACGCGAAGCAGTCAAACGTGGAACAACGGCTGTAGGAATTAAATGCAAAGAAGGGGCCGTTTTAATCGTCGACAAGAGGGTAAGCTCAAAGCTGCTTGAACCCTGGTCAATCGAAAAGATCTTTCAGATAGATTCCCATATCGGCGTTGCATCATCCGGCCTGGTCGGAGATGCCCGCGCACTTGTCGACCGTGCCCGTGTCGAGGCGCAGATTAACCGCGTCTCCTATGACGAAGCAATCGATGTCGAAACGCTTGCTAAAAAGCTTGGCGATCACATGCAGACCTACACGCAGTTTGGCGGCGCACGGCCATATGGCACAGCACTCCTGATCGCCGGTATTGCAGATGGTATATGCCACCTCTTTGAGACCGACCCCTCAGGAACGCTTCTCGAGTACAAAGCCACAGGCATTGGAATTGGGAGACCTGCAGTGATGAAGGTCTTTGAGGAAGAATATGACCCCGAACACACCTGCAAGGATGCAATCCTCCTCGGTTTAAAGGCCCTGCATGCTGCAACCGAAGGGAAGTTTGATGTAAATACCGTCGAGATAGGTCTTGTATCGCTACAGGCTGGCTCCTTCAGGAAAATGACGCCGGAAGAAGTCGCCATCTGTGTCGAGAAGTTCGAGCAGTGAGGTGGATCGGATGATTCCTCTCGATCGTGCCGTCATCGCGCGCCTTGAATCACATGGAGAACGGTTTGAGATCCTTGTCGACCCGGATCTCGCCCAGACAATCCGTGAAGGCGGCGAGATCGATATCGAAGATGTTGTTGCTGCGCAGTATGTCTATGAGAATGCTGCGCATGTGGAGAAGGCGTCTGATGAAGCCATGATGAAGGTATTCAAGACGACTGCATTTGATACCATTGCACGGACAATCATTGAAAAGGGTGAAATTCATCTCACATCTGAACAGCGCAAACAACGATCTGAAGAAAAACGTCGTCAGGTCATTACATATATCGCACGGAACGCCGTCAACCCCCAGACAAACCTGCCGCACCCGCCACAGCGGATTGAACTTGCGCTCGAAGAGGTCAGAGTAAATTTTGACCCTTTTAAATCGGTTGAAGCCCTTGTCAAAGAAACCGTCAAAGCTCTGAGGCCCATCCTCCCGATAAAATTTGCTGAGCGGAGATTTGCAGTCAGGATCCCACCCGACCATGCCGCGCGCGGGTATGGAGAAATCGCCGGTGCACCCATGGTCACGATGGAAAAAGAGGAATGGCAGGCAGACGGATCATGGATATGCCTGGTGAAGATACCAGCAGGCATGCAGGAGGAGTTCTTCTCGCTCATCAACCGTGTCTCAAAAGGGGAAGCAGAAGTCAGGATCATAGAGTAACTTAATAGGAACAGATAGCCAATAACATACGACATCTTCGGAGACACCAGTCATGGCAAAAGGAAAACATAAGGCAAAGGGTCGCGTTACAGGAAGCTCAGGGCGTTTTGGACCACGTTATGGGAGGTCTATCAGAAAAAGCGTTAACGTGATCGAAAAAGTCCAGAGACGAAAGCACCTCTGTCCACGGTGTGACACAATCTCGGTGAAACGTGAAGGAACCGGCATCTGGAACTGTAGAAAATGCAATTTCAAGTTCGCTGGTGGAGCATACTCACCGCAGACGCCCGGACTGAAGGTGGCACTGAGGAATATTGAAGCATCGATGAAGAAGGAGGCATAGAATCGCGTGTCAGGATCGTACAAATGCGCTCACTGCAAGAGGCGTGTAGAGATCGATGTAAATGTCCGCTGCCCGTATTGCGGACATCGTATCCTCTTCAAAGAGCGTGGGGCAATAACGAAAAATCTTAAGGCCAGATGACGATCCTGACCACATCACGGAGGCCCTCCCAGGAGCTCCGGACATTCGCACGGGACCTTGCTTTTGCCCTTGGGTGTGAACATATCAACCGGGGAAAGACAGGGCTTCGTGATCTTTGGACTCTGGATCCGGTGATCCTTTTTATTGAAAAACAACAGGAAGAGATCGTCATCCGAATACAAGAAGACGAACTCGTGGCAGGAGAGATCAGGCTGTCGGGATGCTCAGTCAAAACCCGTGAAGGGAAAATCCGCAAAGGGGTCTTTGTTTCCGACCAATCGGTTTATGATCTTGTAAACAGATATGTACCTGTCACGATGGTGGAGGGCCTACAGGACGGCATCACCTTTGACGGCAGGCAGAGACGATTGTACCGGTGTGAGTTGCAGACATGACGCATAGTGCGGAATTCTGGTTTAGAACCCCACATGCACCGATCCTTTACCAGGCAATCTCTCCGGAAACCGCAGATGAGACCGGGGATCGGTCACGTGCAGCAGTCAGCCTGAAAAACGATTGCCTCCTCCTCACAGTCACTGCCGGGGATATCCCGGCACTGCGGGCTGCAATAAATATGTGGCTCCGCCTCATCATCATAGCAGAAGAAATGCAGGAGATTGGTTAGAGTGGAAAACCCAAACATTCCCCAGAAGGTCCAGGATCAGATTGCACAGCTCCAGCAGATGCAGCAGCAGATGCAAACGATTCTTCAGCAGAAGAGCCAGTATGAAATGACGGTTCGTGAAGCAAAACGTGCACAGGAAGAGTTGAAAGAGACATCCCCGGATGCTGTGGTCTTCATGAGTGTCGGATCGGTAATGATGGAGCAGTCAAAAGAGCATGTCGAAAAGACGCTTGCCGAAAAAATTGATACGCTGGAGCTTCGGATAAAATCACTCCAAAAACAGGAGAAAGCGCTCTCTACCAAATTCGAACAACTCCAGCAGCAGGTAAGAAACGCAATCGAAGGTCGTGTGCCAGAAGCAGCATAATCATCTTTTATTTACAACCATCATTTTTTCCACGGTCATTTCCCGTATCGCACACGCAGGTCCCTCACGCCCGGTACCTGATTCTTTTACCCCACCATACGGCATCTCATCGACCCGGAACGTCGGGACATCATTTACCATGAACGCCCCGACATCAATTGCCGAAAAGGCGTTCTGTGCTATCTGAAGGGAATCTGTGAAGATGCCTGCCTGCAGGCCGTATGATGAACTGTTTACGATCGCTATCGCCTCATCAACTGTTTGAAAAGGCGTGAGCAGAATAACCGGAGCAAAAATCTCCCTGCACGAGATCGGTAGTTCAATACCAACATCCGAGAGGATGGTCGGCTGGAGAAGTGCTCCGTCCCGTTTGCCACCGGTAAGGAGGCGGGCACCAGAAATCCGGGCAGACCTGATTTCTTCCTGCGTACGCAGTGCAGCTTCAATAGAGATCATCGGGCCAACATCGGTATTTGGATCCTCTGGATCTCCGACCTTTAATTTTTGGGCACCCGCACATATCCGTTCGGTCATTTCTGCATAGATCTCGCGCTGGATAAGGACGCGCTGCACAGAAACACAGTTCTGGCCTGCATTCACAAACCCGCCGGCGATTATCCGGCTGGCGGCATACTCAAGGTCAGCATCGCCACACACAATCACCGCCGCATTCCCCCCAAGCTCAAGCCCCACCTTTTTTCTGCCAGCACGGTTTTTGATCTGCCACCCAACATCAGGGCTTCCGGTGAAGGAGAGATAGCCAAACCGGTCATCTGAAATGATCTCGTTAGCCACAGCACCTGGTGCAGGGATAACCGATACAGCTTCTCTGGGGTAACCTGCAGACAGGATGATCTCGGCGAGGATCAGGGAAGAAAGCGGAGTCGCTGTTGCGGGTTTGAGGAGGAAAGGGGCACCTGCTGCAATGGCCGGGCCGATCTTATGGCAGGCAAGGTTCAGTGGATAGTTGAACGGGGTGATGGCAAGTATCGGGCCCACCGGCACACGGGTGAGGTATCCGGTACGGCCAGCACCTCCAGCTGTGCGATCGAGGGGGAGGATGGATCCAATGACCCGTCCTGCTTCTTCAGCAGATATTCTGATCGTCTCGATCGCACGAAAGACCTCGCCTTCTGCCACTTTCCGGACTTTTCCACCTTCAAGAATCAGTGTAGAGATAAGTTCGTCCCTTCGCTCGAAAAGGAGCTCGGCGATCGTCGTGAGCACCATCCTCCTTTCGTATAAAGGAAGTGCGCGGGTCTCCTGAAATGATTCTGCTGCAAATACCGCCCCCAGCGTGAGATCAGCAACCGAACCGATGCAGACGGAAGCAACCTTTTCGCCGGTAAATGGATATATCACCGGGATGGTCTCTCTACCGGTTTTCCATCTGCCGCCGATGCAGAATGGTCGTGGATCTTCCATATATCGAGAGAGTCGGGAAAGAATAAAAAGATCAGGGTGTTTTCCTGGTATACTCCAGGAGGTTGATCGCGTTGATCATTGCTTCTGCTGATGCAAGGACGATGTCATCACCTGAAGAACTCGCATCATAGGTCCGACCCTGTGGATCTTCGACTGTGATCGTCACATGTCCAAGTGCATCTGTTCCGCCGGTGATTGCCTCGATCCGAAATTCCTTCAGCGAAACAGCTACCGGCATGACGTTAAGAACAGCATTTACCGCTGCATCAACCGGGCCATTGCCAATTGCGCTTGCCACCTTCTCCACACCATTGACAAAGGCACGAACACTTGCTGTTGGAATGCTGTGGTTTCCACACATAACTGCTATATCAAGGAGTTCGACCGCTTTTGTAACTGCCTGGATATCCATAACATCCTCGGCGATCACGTAGAGATCATGATCGGTCACCCTCTTGCCTTTTGAAGAGATGGTTTTGATCCGGTCAACGATCTCATCAAGCTGAACATCAGTTGGATTGATATGAACAATGGAGAGCATCTGGCGGACCGCATGGCGGCCGACATGTTTGCCAAGCGCTAGACGGCGCCTATGACCTACCATCTCCGGAGTCATGATGCCCGGCTCAAATGTCTGGGTATTTGCAATAATCCCATGGGAATGGATCCCGGATTCATGGGCAAACGCATTATCTCCGACCACCGGCTGGACAGGCACTATCGGTATCCCGGAATAACGGGACACAAGCCGGGACATCTCAACCAGACGAGTAGTCTCGATCCCGGTCTGAATGCCATGGACCGCCTCAAGGACCATCACGGTCTGAGCGATATCAGCGTTTCCTGCACGTTCACCAATCCCATTCACCGTCACCTGCACCTGCCGCGCACCTGCCTCAACTGCGGTTGTGGTATTGGCAACCGCAAGTCCGAAGTCATTGTGACAATGAATATCGATGGGGACTTTGATCTCTTCTGCCAGGAGCCCGATCAGATCATGCATCTTCTTCGGGGTGAACACTCCGACCGTATCAGGGATATTGACAACCGTTGCACCGGCATCAACTGCCGTCCTTAAGACATTGATAAGGTACGGAGTATCAGTCCGGGTCGCATCCATCGCTGAAAACATGCATGAGCCAAGATGATCGCGGACATATGCCACAATCTCGCCAGTCATGGCGATGACCTCTTCACGGCTCTTTTTGATGGTATTCTCACGCTGGATATCAGATGTCGGAATAAAGACATGCACCATGTCAACCCCGCAGTCAAGACAGGTATCGACATCGGCTTTCCGTGATCGCGAAAGGCCACAGATAGATGCAGAAAGGCCTTCAGCTGCAATTGTTGCCACAGTCTCCTTCTCTTGCTCTGAGGAGGAGGGAAAACCAGCTTCGATCGTATGTACACCAATCTCTGAGAGGAGGCGTGCGATATCCAGTTTCTGTTCAAGGGTGAATGATACACCCGGTGTCTGTTCACCATCCCTGAGGGTGGTGTCAAAAACAGTTACTCTCTTTGGAGACCTGCTTTCAACAAAGAAAGCAATCCCCCACAGTAGCTTTTGCCGTAGGCATACAGGTATATAGCATTTGTATGAAGATAAAGGATTCTATGAAAAGAGTGCAAAATACGAAAACGCCCAGATCGGAATTTGAATCCGAGTCGATGCCGTGACAGGGCATCATGATAGGCCACTACACCATCTGGGCACCTGGATACTGATCCCGCCTCCCGGAGTCGAACCGGGGACATCGCGGTAGCCGCGCAGTTCGCCCGCAGGCGAGAATCTTACTACAGCCGCGCACTCTACCAGTCTGAGTTAAGGCGGGTAACTGCACTAAATAAAGTGGCGAAGATGACATATAAACATGTCGAATCGATAAATACGCCCGAATGAAGACGAAAGACCATGAAGTACCCCTATTGAGATGAGAAATCTCATAGATTGGCTCGTTCAAGCGAAAAAAGACATAACAGAGGAGAAATATGAATGAAACAAAAAGTCACCCCGGCAGTTCTCCGCGCAGGGGATCGATATTCACCTCCAGCACACGATCAACCGGATTAAGACACAGCACCTCTTTATATCTCCTCACCTGTAAACCCGGAATACTATCAAAATGGTGAATACACGTCACAATCTCACCATCATATCCAAGTGCTATTGCGGCGATCAGCCCATCAAAATACCCAACAGGTTTGCCTTCCTCCCGCAATCTTGCAGAGAGCGCTCCAAAGATCCTGAACGTCTCATCAATAATATTCTCTTCAATGAGATTCTCTCAGATTGCTTCGATCGCGTTTTGATTCTTCTTCGGAGAGGATGAAAGGTATGCACCTCTATAGAGCTCGAGAATTGTGATCGATGTGGTTGCAGGAGTTTCGCCATCCTCCTCAATTGTTTCCAGTACAGTGAGTGCATCAGGTTTGTGGCGGATCAGGTCTATAATCAATGAGGTGTCAGGTATTCGCATCAAAGTCGACCTCTCGCATCGTTGCCTTTCTCATCTCACGGGAGGCCCGTTCAATCGAATCTGCGAGCTCCTGGTTTGGACCAGGCTCTTTGAGTATCTCGGAGAGCTTTTTCCGGGGGGGAGTAAACCTGAAGATGACTTCTGAGAAACTCATTGTAGTCACACATTTCAGCCGGGACAGCCTCACATAGGCATCATCGCTGATACGTATGGTTCTGGTTCCCATATCTGTGTATATGTATGCTTGTGCACATAGTATCGATGATTGAGAGGAGGGTAAGGATGACTATGGAGCGGTTAATGCTGCCGGGGCCGCCCGGATCGCCTCCTGCTATGCCCAGAAGATCCCGGCACTCCAATTGAATTTTCCAATGGGGAACATATCGTTAGCTCTTCGGTAATGACCGTTTCACCTGCCGATCAGTGTCCCTCCCAACATCGAGCGGTTCAAGGAGCAAAAAGCGCCACCGCACCTCGAGCGTATCGTTTATATACGATAACCTTTGCAGTTTTTATCGTTTATAGACGACATCTAGATGAATGAGTGCTGCCTCATCCGGATCCCATTTCGCTTTTATCGATCGATCATCTCTTCGTTTTAATCATATTGAGACGTAAATAAAAGCAAAATAGACTTAGATTTTGTAGGAATATGACGCTTACCTTATTCTGGAAGGATACGATCCACTGTGCAGGAAACAAGAGTGCTCCCTTTTTCCATATTCCTGGAATCATCCTCAGATAATATCCGTGCCTCATCAAGACCGATACCATGACGAAACATGCGTGAGATGGCCGGGGGAAGGCCCGCATCCTCCATCGCACCGGTCACCGCTTCGATGTCATAGGGAATTCGTATATGGCATACAGAGAGGGGGGCAGTTTCCAGGACACAGTAACATGCACGTGGGTCCCGATCTGCTGGACGACCAACTGAACCGGTATTGATAAAGAGGCAGTTGTTCAGTGTCTGTGTCCAGGGGATGTGTGTATGTGCAGAGACGACCACATCCGCCTGCGCAGCCTGAGCATAGTCAAGAAGCTCGGCGCCAGACGTTTCCGGCCCCAATCTTCCTTGTATTGAACCAGGACTGCCATGGGTGAGAAGGAGCGTTGATCCATTCACTGTTATTCGTATCTCCCTCTGAAGCGAACCCAGATATCTGCGGCTCTCCTTTGATAGCTGTTTTCGTGTCCAGCAGAGGGTAATGCTCTTCTCATCATCACCCACCACTTTCTTTCCGCACTCCTTTTTTGTGAGGGAAAGGATGTCACAATCGATATTTCCAGCAACTCCAATGATTTCCTTTTCACGGATCACGCGGACCGTCTCTTCAGGAAAAGGACCAAAACCAATAATATCCCCCAGATGGAGAATGTGTGTTGCTCCCCGCTGTTCAGCATCCGAGATGACCGCCCGGAGTGCCGGGAGATTTGCATGGATATCCCCGATAAGCGCGATCCGGAGTGGTTTGTCCTCTCCCTGAAGAGAAAGGGACCCTATTGCAAAGGGTGCAGCAATACTCTGCCTGATCGAATTGAAAACACCACCTTCTTTCATTGCATTCCACTGGTGGACAAATGAGGTATACAACACATCGCGGCGGGACTTTCGATCTGCTTCCAGATTCAGAATTCCAGGCCTGATAAAAACCATAAAACCCGAGTTGCCAAAAAACGCCCTGACCCGGTCTTCCTCTTCTTGTAGAAAATCATTGAGGACATCCAGCCAGACATCACAATCATGCATATCCCCGAGGATATCCTGGAGGTGTTTAATCTCCTGTATGGGCTTTTTTAGCGTACCGGAATACAGATCATTGAAGATCTCCAGGGTATACCTGAGCCGTTTTGCTGCGATACGCATATCATGGTGCTCAGATATCCTGGCAGGATCGTGGATAAAGCGTTCATACGAAAACAGTTCTTCCAGCCTCAGGCTGATAGCCCGGTATGCTGCCTCATATGCCCATCTGGTGTGTGTATCGGTTCTGTGTAAATGTGCATGAACAATTGTTTCCCGGCACCAGTCAAGGAGTTCATCTGCGATCCGGGATTGTTCAAAAGCATCGACCGACGATACAACACCAGGATGAAGAGCGGACCTCTTCTCTGTCCAGCGGAGAAGAAGGCATTCTATACCTGTCCTGATTGGCGGTTCAAAAGAGCTTGGGCCAGGCAGGACAGAGGGAATGGACCTCCTGGTAAGATACATCCGAATCCGGGAAAAGAGCAATGATACCCACTGAACCGGGCCGGATCTATCCACTGAAATATCCACAGACTCAATAACAGGCGCTTCTTTACGAGTGGCAGAACTTCCCCCCTCAGGCGGTAGAAAACCAGCATACCAGACAGGGGGGTGTTCTTGCGGCAGAGTATCGAGGTATTCGTTCAGAAAATCGATCTGTACATCAAGGTCCCGGGCCGCACCAAGGGATCTGGTGATAGAACGGACGCCTTTTCTCAACCGTTTATACATCAC
>SL_5KL_010_SEDDRAFT_10002303_pt1 | contig 10703 bp, 11 predicted proteins | sample SodLakKL_010_SED_FD_9118 | JGI IMG/M metagenome (IMG submission 9118)
CCGGCGATCGACATCGCAACCCCTGAAGAGACCAGCGCCTTCGTGACGATCCAGGCGGAGTCCTCGAGCCCCGGCCTGATCATATCGGCGTTGCCCACGAGGATTTCGGCCGTCATCTCCGCCAATGCAGCCGCGTACTCCGAGTATTCGACGTTTTTGAGGCGGTGGGCGAGTCGCCAGTCCATCACTGCCGTGTAGTTCGAGATGATGTCTGCACAGCCAGCCGTGGTGAGTTCCCACGGGGCGTTCGCTAAGAGCTCCGTGTCGGCGACGACGGCGAGCGGTGGTTCGGCAGCGACACTGTGTCGCGTGTCGCCATCCGGAACCGAGCCACGATTGCTGACGATCCCGTCGTGACTGGCCGCTGTTGGTACCGAGAGAAAGCCCATATTCAGGTGGTCGGTCGCCATTTTCGCGATGTCGATGGCTTTCCCGCCACCCACACCAATCAGGTAGTCGGTTTGTTCACGTTCTGCCGCCTCGAGCACCGATTCGACGGCTCCAAACGTGGCCTCTTCGACGGTGACGATGGCCGGGTCGATGCCTGTCTCCTCGAACGCGGCCGCAATCGGTTCGGCCGCGAGTTTCCGCGGGGTTGGACTCGTGACGAGTAACGGCCGGCCAGTGAGATGAAGGTCATCGACGACGGCGACGGTTTGGTCGATGACGCCGTGGCCCACCAGTACGTTCCGCGGGAGCCGAATCCAGGCGGATTTATCGAACATACTCGAGGAGACGTACGCCACTATATAAATCCGTTCCCTGCTGAGGCAGCCGTACGGTCACTGTCGGCGCCAACACTATCATAACCGCACAGCGTCAAGTTGATACCTATCGGGTACATCACTCAACGTGAATATGGTCTCTTTGTCGGCAGCCAGCGCGACCGCTGCCGTGTCCGCAACGCCCGCCCTTCTCGGTCCGCTCTCGGCAACTGATCTCCTCGCGTGGTTGTCTATCGGTGCCTTCGTCGTCGCCGTTGTCCTCTGGTGGCAGGAACGCCCCGATCCAGCGCGATATCTGGCGGCCGGGGCGTGGGTCGTCTTTGGGCTCTTTTGGCTCACGATGGTGCCGTACTACTACACCGACGCCCAGAGCCCGATACAGACCGTGTTGAGTCTCCTGGCGTTGCCGCTGTGTACGTACACTGGGTACCTCCTCTACCGCGGCCGACAATCGCTTCTCTTGCTGACGAAAGCCGTCGCCATTATGGGCATCATCTACCTCCCCGTCGAGACGATTCCGTTCGCACGACAGTGGCTCATCGAGTCGACCGCGACACAGGCCCACTTCGGGATGGAGCTGTTCGGGTACAGTCCAGGTATCAATGAGGGGGCAAACGGCTATCAGAGTCGGTTCGATTTCGACCCCGACGAGACCGTCACGGGCCGAACCACGTATATCGTCCTCGCGTGTACGGGCATCGGCTCGATGGCAATCTTCGGCGGCCTTATCGCTGCCGTAAAAGCTCCACTTCGGCGAAAACTGACGGCCTTCGTCGTCGCCATCGGCGTCATCTGGTTCCTCAACCTCGTGCGCAACGTCTTCATCGCCATCGCCTCCCCGTACGGGTGGTTCCAGTTCGAGCCGTTCATTTACGTGACCACCACGCTCATGGGTGCCCCGGAGAGCCGGACTTCGTTCCTCGTCGCCCACAACTTCATCGCCCAGTCGCTGTCGATCGTGGCACTCGTCGGGATCACCTATCTCGTCATCAAGATCCTTCCCGAGGTGTTCGAACCGCTCGAGGAAGCCCTGTTCGTCCTGACGGGGAACGAGTACGACCTGATGGGCGCGCTCGGGACCGGACAAGCGTCGGCTACGGATGACGCCACTCCGAGCGATGACTGACCCTGGGGAAGAGACGCTCAGGTTTCTCGACCGTGCACTCTACGTCCAGGAGCCAGCCACACTGATCGTCGCGGATCTCCATCTCGGACGAGGGGCGACGTCGCGCGTCGAGGCACCGGTCGACGGCGGCGAGGACATCCGCCGACGGCTTTCAGCGCTGCTCGAGCGGACGGCTGCCTCGACGGTCGTCATCGCGGGAGACCTGCTCCACTCGTTTTCGACGATCCCACGCGGGGTCGACTGGCACGTCACCAGACTCGAGCGGGCGGTTAGCGACGCGGGGGCTTCACTCGTGGTGACGCCCGGCAACCACGATGGGATGCTCGAGTCGGTGTATGCAGGAGCAATGCCACCGACCTACCGGTTACCGGACGACGAGACGGTGGTCTGTCACGGTCACGAACGGCCCCCGGATACTGCCCTCGAGGGCGCGAAACGGATTATCATTGGTCACGATCACCCCGCGGTCTCACTCGGCGGGCGAAAGCTGCCCTGTGTACTCTACGGGTCGGATCACTGGCGTGGGTGTGACGTTTACATGCTGCCAGCCTTCACGAAAACGGCAGCCGGGGTGACGATCAACCATCGGCGTACCGATGGGTTGCAGTCACCGCTCGTTCGGGACCTGGACGTCTTTCGGCCGGGCGTCTATGACACCGGGAACGAGGAAATGCGATGGTTCCCCCCGCTCGAGGCGTGTCGACATCTCCTCTGAGACCGTCAGTCCGGTTCTCACAGGCCGCCTCCCCACTCAGACCAGGTCCTGCATCACGGCGTTCGCTGCATCACGGCCACTTTCGAGGGCTCCCTGGATCGACGACCAGCGGGTGTAGTCTCCGGCGAGGTAGACCCCGTCGCCGGGATCACGGACGTCGGGCAGGTCGTCGTGGACGCCCGGGGGCTGTTCGAACTGTGCGAACGGCACCCGTTCGGTGTGGACACACTCGAGCTGTTCGAACAGGCGCTCGGGATACCACGACTCGAGGGCCCGTCGGGTGCGTGCGGTCAACTCCTCGTCGTCTGCGTCGACTGCCCCGAGGTAGGTCGCGCTCAGCAGCGTGCGGTCCTCCGGGGCGTATTCGGGCGCGACGGCCGTATGGGGAACGACCTGGTTCGGCCCCTCGTTATCGACGGCGTTGAGGATAAGTCTGCCCCCGGTCTCGAGGTCGGTCCCGCCGGGCATCGCGTAGTACTGCCCAACGCACTGTTTGGTGCCCGTCGGAACCGTTGTGACGCCAGTGAGTTCGCGGGCCGTGGGTGGGTCCGTCGCGACGATAACGGCATCGGCTTCGACGGTCTCAGTCCCCCTCTCGCTCGAGAGCGTGGAGGTGATCGACCCTCCCGAATTGGCGTCGACGGCCGTCACCTCGGTATCCGTCCGGATCTCAGCCCCCGCGTCTTCGGCTCGGGTCGCGAGTTGCCGAGGGATTTCCTGCATCCCGGTCGCCGGGACCGCGATCGAGCCCTGTGAGAGGGTCCGGAACGTGTATTCGAACACCCGTTTCGACGTCGAGAGGCTCCGATCGAGGGTGATTCCCCCGTAAAACGGTGCGGCGAACCGGTCGATGAATCGGTCCGAAAAGCCCTGTTCACGAAGGTACTGTTCGATCGACTGATCGGGCCCCTCGAATATCGTTTCGGGGTCGGTCCGCTCGAGCGCTCGTCGGAGTCTGAGCACCCGGAGTTTGTCGCCGACGGTGACGTCCGTGTTGAACAGCGTCGCTGGCAGGGCCTTCGGGTCACGGAACGGGTCCGACAGCGTCGACCGTCGGCCCGGCCTCGCGATCACGGCACCGGGAGCGAACCGGCGCAAGGCCAGTGCCTCGAGGACGAGTTCCCGTTTGACCGCGGGATACTCGGTAAACAGGACCTGGAATCCGCGATCGAAGCGATAGCCGTCGCGTTCGACCGTACGGACGCGACCGCCGACATTTTTCCGACGTTCATATAGCGTTACGTCGTGGCCCGCCGTGGCAAGATGGCGAGCGGCGACGAGGCCGGCCAGTCCACCACCGACGATCGCGACCGTCGAATCCCGACTCATACCTGTTCTTCGAACGGGAGGATAAAAGACTTCGACGCTTCGGCAACGTCAGTGAAGTGGCTGATTTCAAGGGTGACGTGGCGCTCGTCACACCCTCGACTGTCGATCCCAAAATCACTCGTCCATAGGACCAGGCTTTACTCGAGTGAAACGGCTTGGTGTACGTGATGAAACTGAGAGACCTCAGGACACCAGTTCTCGAGCACTGTGACGCCAGGTTCTGACGTGCAGGACACTCAACCCCAGCACGTTCGCGACCTCGGTCGCGTTGATCGTTGCCAGCCGTTCGGCGGAGGTGATGCCTGCCTCAGCGAGCCGGTCGGCGTTTTCTTGACTGACGCCAGTCACCTGGGTGATCGGCGTCGGGCGCGGGCAGGGCCGGGGCACTGGCTCATCTGACTCGTTGTCTGCGGCCCGGGCCGATGCGGATTCGAACGCCTGCCAGCCTTCGTCGACGCTGGCTGCGACCCACTCGCGTTCGGCTGCCCCCAACCCGCGGACCTCACTCGAGCGTCGGTCGAGGTCGCCGTCAGTCTCGAACGACCACGGGAGCGAGAATTCTCTTCGAAGGGCGTCCGCGACGTCTTCGTCGACGTCCGCATCGAGTAACATTCGGTACGAACAGCGGTCTCGAGAGACCGTCTCCGGTTCGATTCCTGCGGCTTCGAGCGCCGCTCGGTGTGTAGGGTCGACGCGTTGTGTGGCGGGTGTGGCAGGTTGGGCCTCTTTACTCACGGGCGTCACCGAGTTGGTTGCATCTCACACGCCGGCATCTTCAACGTTTTCCTCAAATCGCTATCCGGTTCGACGTCTGACGTTTTCTGCAGCCGATCGATCGCTACACTTACCAGTTATTCGCAAGTATTGCCGTCCATGGTACGACAGGACATCGATCGTATCGGCGTCGTCGGTGCCGGCACGATGGGGAGCGGGATCGCACAGGTGGCCGCAACGACGGGGTACGACGTCGTCATGCGCGACATCGAATCCGAGTTCGTCGACCGAGGGTTCGACTCGATCACGAACAGCCTCGAGCGACTCGATGACAGGGACGCGCTGAGCGAGGACCCCGAGACGATCACCGACCGAATCACGGGCACGACCGATCTTGCCGACCTCGCCGAGTGTGACCTGGTCGTCGAAGCGGCCATCGAGGATATGGGGATCAAACAGGACATCTTCCGGGACCTCGAGGAACACTGTGACGAGGACGTCGTTTTGGCGACGAACACGAGCACGCTCTCGATTACGTCGATTGCGTCGGTGCTCGAGCATCCGGAACGAGTCGTCGGCTTGCACTTCATGAATCCCGTGGCGATCATGGAGGGGGTCGAAATCGTCGTCGGCGAAAAGACGGTAGATGCGGTGACTGACCTGGCACACACCATTGCCGAAGACCTGGGGAAAACGACCTGGGAGTCCGATGACAAACCAGGATTCGTCACAAATCGTATTCTGATGCCCTGGTTGAACGAGGGAATCCGAGCCTACGACGAAGGTGTTGCCACGAAGGAGGACATCGATGCGGGGATGGAACTCGGAACCAACGTGCCCATGGGGCCACTCACGCTCGCTGACCACATCGGCCTCGACGTGTGCCTCCACGCCTCCGAGACGATGTACGAGGAACTCGGGGATCGGTACAAACCGGCGTATCTCTTGAAACGCAAAGTCGAGGCCGGCGACCTGGGTAAAAAGACCGGGAAAGGGTTCTACGAGTACGACTAGTCATCCCTCTTCCGCCAGTGGTCGCGATGGTCGACACGCTTTTGTTTCGAGGAAAAGGTCGACTCGTTAGCGGCTAATTCCTCACCTTTTTTACTGATACCCATCGTCTCCTTCACCATGTACAAACACGTCGCGTTGTTGGTGCGTCAACCCGAACTGAGCCACGAGGCGTTTGTTGAGTACTGGCAGGAAAATCATACGCCGATCGCGCGTGACATCGAGGGTGTCGTTCGGTATCAGACCGTCCTCCCGACCGAACCCGCCCACGCGGAGTTTGACGGCCTGGCCGAACTGTACTTCGAGGACCTCGAGGCGCTCCACGACGCCCTCGGTGGGCCCGGGTCCAGGGATTACGATCCGACGAAAGAGGTTGCCGCCGAGGCCCGTGCTGACGTCGACAACTTCCTCGACCTCGAGGGGCGTCCACGGTTTATCGGCGAGGAAATCATCCAGAAGGACGAGACGAATGGCGAGACGACGGGACTGTACAAGCACTCGGCGTTTCTCGTGCGTCAGGAGGGGATGAGCCACGAGGCATTCGTCGAGTACTGGCAGGAGAACCACACGCCGATCGCTCGCGAGATCGAGGGTGTCGTTCGGTATGCGACGGTGATCCCAACCGATCCGGAACGGAGTGAGTTCGATGGGGTCGCCGAACTCTACTTCGAATCGCTCGAGGACCTGTACGATGCGTTGGGCAGTGAGGGGTCACGGGACTACGACCCCGACCGGGGGAAAGCGAAGGAAGCGCGCGAGGACGTCGACAACTTCCTCGCGATCGAAAAACGGCCGCGTTTCATTGGCCGAGAAACGGTCCAGGTCGATCGGACGGGTGGGGAACGGTGACGTCGGACGCTCATTCGGACCCCGATTCGGATTCCGGCCACAGCAGTGACGCCGAGGCGGATGCTGGTCACGACGGCGACGAAAACGCCGTATCGGGTGCGGATAGCGATCGCAGAACCCAGATTCACGAGGCGTTCCCCGAACTCGAGGACATCGGTGACTCGACACTCCGTACCCAGGTCGTCGACGCCTGGGAACGCGGCCTCGAGCGCGGTGGCTGGCGTGCTATTCGGGATATCCCCTACGCCTGGAACATTCACGAGGTGAGTAACGTCGAGCACGTCCGGGGAACGACCCGAATTGCGCTCGAGTCGGCAGCGATCCAGCGGGAGTTCCACGGCGCTGCCCCCGACGAGGACGTCCTCGTGGCGGCCTGTCTCCTCCACGACGTCGGGAAGTGCTACGAGTACGTCGAGTTCGTCGACGCGGCGCTCGTCGACCCGGACCAAACCTACTGTAGCGAGGAGATTCCCCACTCAATTTCGGGCTACGCACTGGCTCACGAGGTCGGGTGTCCGCTCGCCGTCCAACGCGCGATTCCGCACTTTCTTGGTGAGGTGCCAACGCGAACGCTCGAGGCCGAACTCGTGAAAAGTGCGAATTCGGCGAGTTCGAACGCGATCACGCAGGCCACCATGGGGATTACGCTCGCCGAGTGGGTCGAGCGGTACTCACAGACCTCGGGCTGATCAGGGGTGGGTGATACAGAGGCAACCAGCGAGTTCGCGTCGGCATCAGTCCGCGGACTGATCGAATCCAGCGGGCAGTATCTGCTCTTGAAACACGAGATGTCCACCGGTCCGATTTGGGGCGTCCCGGGTGGCCGGGCCGAAATCGGGGAGGATCCTCGCGAGGCCGTCGCCCGTGAGGTGTACGAGGAAACTCGTCTCGAGGTCGACGTGGGAAATCCGCTCGAGGCCTTTTCGTACACGTGGAACGGTGGCGATTCGGGTGTGGTGTCGGTGATCTTCGAGTGTGAACGGGTCGGCGGTACGGTCGATATCTCAGCCAATCCCGACCGAAACGAGCCGATCACCGGGTATCGCTGGCTCGGGCCAGCGGCCGTCGCTCGAGGGTCGCTCCCGATGGAAGACGCTCTCGAGAGGGTGGTGCTCGAGCACGCGTCGGAGTAGGGTCCGGTCACCTGGTCAACGCTATCCCCACATGGTCCCTACCCCGTTCCATGCACCGTCACATCGACGCTGTCGGCGTCGTCAGCCGTCTCGACGTGGACCGGGAAGGTGACATCTTGGACGACGTCGGCCGTTTCGTACCCGATGGTGATCGTCTTCGAGGCCCCACCATCGAGTTCGACGGTTTCTCGAGCGACGATTTCCCCATCTTCACCGACGAGCAGGTACACCTCCTGTGCGTCCGTGGCGTCGGTCACGTTCTGTATTTCTGTGGTCACCTCGAGGACTGCTCCGGCATCGACTGGAGCGTTCGTCTCGAGGATTTCGACCGTATATTCGGCGTTGATGACCTCTGTCTCGAGTTCCTCGAGGCAGTCGCTCGCGAGGGGGTTTTCGTGGGTGATCCTGGCGGTGGCTGCGTCTTCCGGGTCAGTCGTGACACCGGTCACGACAGGGCCATCGGTCCCGTATTCGGGGATGGTGACGGTGATTTCGTTTCCGTTGACGGAGACGTCTCTGCCCTCGCCGACGGTCATCACGACAGTCCCTTCGAACGGGGCTTCGACGTCGTTCCCGAAACTGAAGCCATCCTCGAGGGCAGTGTTGCCGTAGAGGCCGTCTTCGTAGAAGCCGGTGCTCGCGAAGGCGACGTCCCCGTCCTCGAAGCGGCCAGCGATTTCGACGTGGGCGCAGTCGAGGAAGTCGACGGTGGGTTCTGTGGGGTAGTCGGTGTCATCGGAGTCATCGGACTCGTCTGCATCGTCATCCGAGTCATCGTCCTGGCTATCGTCCTCTGATTTATCCGTCTCGTCGTCTGACTCCTCGTCAGTGTCGTCAGTGGTCTCGTCCGATTCGGCATCATCGTCATCGGCCACATCATCACCATCATCGTCGGCATGCTCAGCTGTCTCTCCATCGTCTGCATCACCGTTCCCGTCGTCACTCGTCTCTGCATCACCGTCATCTGCGTCCTCGGTCCCATCTCCCTCACCATCAGATGCATCGTCCATCCCCTCATCATCTCCATCCTGATCGTCGCTGCCATCGTCGTCCGCATCCTCGAGCGCACCTGTTTCGGTCTCGTCGTCGGCCGCACCAGGACCTTCGCCATCGCCGTCCATACACCCGGCGAGGGCGGCTAATCCGGTCACCGTTCCCACACCTGCCACATTCCGGAGGAGGCGTCGACGGGTTGGGGGCACGTCGGTCCTCGAACTGGCGACACGCTCACTCGAGGCGTCGCGATCAGTCTCGTCCATTGGACTCACAGTGTTCTCCACACCGATGTCCACCAAATGGTTACTTGATGTCCTCATGAACGTCGATGTCACAAGGAGTGACGGTCCGCTCGAGTGAGGTGCTGTTAGGACTGCGTCTGTGACAGGTGAGCAAGCCGTGCGTACCGTAGCTCCCTTCGGACACGCAATCACTGCATCACTGAAACCGGTCAGCCAGCATGAGGAGGTGAACAACCCCGACCACAAGGGTCGGGGCTTCTTCATGGTTCCCTCAGATTCTCGCTAACACTCCCTGCAACCTCGACGCCTACCCGTTCCAGAGGAAGGCCGTCTCAAGCGGTTACGAGGGATGAGGTCGGGCGGTTCACGCGCCCCGATGCCCACGGTCGCACCTTCCGAACTTGAGGAAGGCTGTTGAGAGCAGGCACATCTAACAAACACCTCTTCAATCCACGCTTTGCAACGTTCACCGACGCATTCCTATCTGCATGGTCTTGATGACCACACGACTTGCACTTAAACCGTTTCCGCCGTCGATTCGCTCGCTCGGCGTGTTCACACGCCGTCAACGCACAGCCCTGACTCGTGTACCCCGCGTCAACCGAGGCAATGGGAATGCCTTCAAACGCTGCTTTGTACGCAATGAACACTTGCGTTGCGCGGAACGGCATCGCGTGGAGCCGACGATTCATCCGAGTGCCGTAGTCGATTGACTCGCGCATATCCTTGAGGTCTTCAAGAGCAATACACGGGTCAGGAAACCGCTTCGTAAACTCGACTACAGCCCGAGACAATTTGTGGAGTCTGTCGTGGACAAACCGATACTCCCGGTCATGAACCACGTTCTTGTACGACGGTTTCCCCGCGTTCTGCATCCGCTTTTTCATCGTGAAATAGCGGTGGCGCTCGGACTTGATTTCGGGGAAGTCGATGACGAGTGTGTCGAGAACTCCCGTTTCGTCCATCGCGGTCAACGCGATGTTGTCCTCGTTCACATCCACACCAATCACCGTCTGCGAATCGGTCTTGTCTCGAACGGTCTGCGTCTGGTGGGTGACGTTGACGTGGAGTTCAGCACGGCCATCCGGGAACAGAGCTTCAGCGGTCCCTATCTTCCACTCGTCACTCGACAACGCGGTTTTCAGCACGTCGAGATGCACCGGGTCGCCAACGACCGTGCCACGAACAGGATTGTACGGTTTTGGAGAGATACGGAACTCAACGTCACCGTCGTCGGTAAGTGAGAGCGTGTATCCCTCGGTGTGGTTCATCCGCAAGGGATATGGCCCAATTTTGGTGTGACTGGGCATGTTGTAATCGTCGTATTCGTAGTAGTTCTCCATCGCTTCGAGAGCTTTCTTGACGACCAATTGCGTGTTGTTTTTCACGAGGTTGGTGTCTAGCTCCATCTGGCGACGGATGTCATCCCAGTCGTCGCCTTGTTTGGCGAGTCGGATGGTGTCGTTGTACACCGAGCGTGATTCCTGCGTGGATTCGAAGACCTTTGTCTCGCCCCCCTCCTCGTAAAACTGGAGTTGGAGTGGGAGGGTTTTCGTAAGATTTTGGTCTTCGATGTCCATGCGTGGTACTCACTCGGTGTCTTCGTCGTACGTCCACTCTCGGAGGAGTTCGCGTACGACATCGGCTTTCGTTCGGTCTTCGTCGATGCATTTCTTCGAGAAGTCTTTGTAGAAGTCCTCCTCGAAATCGACGGTGAATCGTCGTGCCATCTTGTTTGCAGTAGATAATTATTAACACATTGACTTAAATGTTGTTACGTCGTCCAGTGTGTATGGAGGCGACTCGCTCGAACCATACAGTGTACAATATCAACTATCATTTCGTGTGGTGCCCCCGGTATCG
>SL_5KL_010_SEDDRAFT_10002304_pt1 | contig 10701 bp, 6 predicted proteins | sample SodLakKL_010_SED_FD_9118 | JGI IMG/M metagenome (IMG submission 9118)
TGGGCTTCATCCCGAAACTATTTAATTAGATTTTCATCTAATTATAAATTGCTTTGGGATGCACTAGCAGAAGGATGAATCCGAAGGTAGTACAGCAAGTGAACAGGGAAATTGATCCTCTGTTCATCGAACATCTTTCAAGGGCTTTGAAAAAGCTTAAACCACCATGGGAAAAGAGCGATACAGGTCGCCCAGCACACTCAGCAAAAGTTGTTACCTTTTGCTGTGTTATGAAAGTAGCGACCTGTAGAACTTACGATGAAATTGAATCGTATGTTGAACTCATATCTGAAAAGATAATGAAACTATTCCATGTAAATAGAGTGCCTGGACACAGTGTCATACATCGTGGGATGGATAAGCTAAGAATGGAGTTTATACGGAAACTGATCAGGTTGATAATACAGTATTACAGAAAACAAGGGATGTCAATCGCTGTTGACAGCAGTGGATTTAGTACATCAAACAGTTCAAAGTGGTTTGATGTACGAATCCAAAAAGAAAATTCCCGTAATGAATATCTAAAGTTACACATAGCTGTCGATATCAATACAGGAATAATTCATCATTTCACGATTACATCAGGAGAAAAACATGATAGTCCAGAATTTAAACGACTGATGAAATACTTGCCTCAAGTTGATGAAGTGATGGCCGACAAAGCATATCCTAGTAGGGAAAACTGTCAGATCGTTGATGACAAAAATGGAGAACCGTTTCTCCATTTTAGAGAAAACGCTACTCCAACAGCGAAAGGAAAACCTGCATGGAAGATATCGTATTACTGGCATACGGAAAATGAAGAAGAATGGATGGATATCTACCATCAACGTGAAATCGTTGAAGCTGTATTTTCATCCATCAAACAACGATGGAATGACTTCATCTCTTCAAAACGTGGTTGGTTGAGATGGAGAGAATTGGCTCTTAAAGTCCTTGTTTATAATCTAAAACAAATGCTGTACTGCCGAAGGGCTGAAAAGTTAGGAGTGGACTTGTGGATCCAGGTTAAATAGACCACAAGTCCACCCTATTGCGAAAACCGCAATACATTAATTGAGTTTAAAGTATATCAATTTGTTCTTTTTCAAATGACCGTCTTAAATGATTCAATAATCGCTTAAGACTTTCGGGATGAAGCCCGACTCATGATCCATCTTAACTATCCGAAATCGTTTTTCACCCGTACATTCTTCTATGTGCATTTATTATAGCGTGTAAAATTATACCAGTCATACCGGCGGTCAATCCTCCAAAGAAAAGTAAAACTGTAGCAAAAACATGTCCTACTGGCCATATACCTATTTCGTTGTATATCAACACGGTCCTTATGCCCATATAGATTCCCATTAAAAATGCTATCAGCCCGGGAACTCCGAAAGTGAGTAAACTGTGCTTTGTCTCTACATACCTTATGATACTCCCTATTACACCTAATCCATGCATGATCGGATTTTCTGTTGAAGTATCCCCTTCATAACTTACCGAGATAGGAACTTCTTGAATAGCTAAACCGGCTTCTTTAATCTCCATCAATATCTCTGCTGAAGCACCCATACCCATCTCCTTCGGATTTACTTTTTCTAATGCTTTCCTAGAGAGTGCTCGAAAACCACACTGACCGTCAGTGATCCTTCTGACTTTGCCATCCGGATCAATATAACTCATATTGTTAGTACTCAACCTCGTTAAAACTTTGATACCAAATCTTCTATATCTAGGGATTTTCTTTTCGTGCTCAGGATCAAGAAATCTAGATCCTATAGTAACGTCAGCTTCATTTTTTAAAACCTTTTCCATAAGTTTAGGTATCTCATATTCAGGATGCTGTCCGTCGCCGTCCAAGAACACGAGGACTCCCGCCTCATTTTCACGGGCATGATGGATAAGGGTACCCAGAGATGCCCCGTAGCCTTTGTTTTTCTCGTGTCTAATAACAGTTGCACCTGCTTCTTCTGCAAGTTCCATCGTTCGGTCTTGACTACCGTCGTCCACAACGACTACTTCATCGACATATTTTTTGGCTTTCAAAACCACACTAGCTATAGTGTTCTCTTCGTTATAAGCAGGGATACCTGCGACTGTTTTCATTTTACTTATAGGACCAGAGAATGTACTAGAGACTTCGTTTTCATCTCTATAATTTGGAAACTCAACTGAAGTACGGTGTATAGTCGATATTTCCGCCGTTGTATTCTCCATATTCTCACCCCCACAAATTAAGATTACTTTAGGGATTCTAATCCCTTTTTTATTCTAAATACTCCAAAGATTTTTTCTATATATCTCTTCGAGGTTCTGTGTTATATGCATAACCCTTTTCTGCTCTCCTTTGAGATTATAGGTTTTATCTCTGAAAGTCAACTCAAAAGTATTAGGATCAAAATGACGCAACATTTGTTTTACATCTAGGTTAGGTACGGATCTTTTTTCAAATATGTAGTTTTCGATTATATGGCCTTCGATGTTCATGATCCAATCTTCCAGATTTCTTCCGAAATGATCAAAAAGTTCATCTTTATCGATGTTGAATCCGGAGTTAGAGCCAAATAAATGTTTAAATTCTTTTGTCTTTATTATCTCTTTGGACAATCTTTCTATCTGTTGTAGCAGTTCTGAAATACTGCTGTAAGTAAAAAGCAGCATATGGATATGATACCATATCCTGTCCTCATCGCCTTTTTTAATCGATATTTCTAGAGCCTTAAAAGCTCTCCTTGAAAGAGTAGACATCATGTCTAGTTCGTATATCAAGGCCCTTTTCATTTTTATTTTATAGGTGTCCCCTTCCTCATTCAATATTGTTTTATTTTTAGGCTTTAGGTACGTCATATCGTAACTCATACTACAACCCCCATTCATTTCAATTGGGTAATTTTCTTTACACCCGATCAAAGAGATATCCAGATCCTTAACATAGCTAACTCTGATACCACTAACCCTATTCTCATCACCAAACCTTGGTTCGATTCAAGCTAGAGGCTATGTAATCGTAATAATATTAGTTTATATCTCCCAATTACGTTATCTTAAGGTTAATATATGCTGATAGTATAAATAATATTTATTCCAAAAGATGCACGAATTATGTCAAAATTATGTCATAATTAATTACTTATATAGTGCAAATTATAATTTATTCTATTTGAGAAAGAAGTTAAAAATTGCGTTTCTTCAGTCTTTATATTTGATAAATATATGTAATCCGGATATAACAGCCTTAATAGACAAACAGATTATTTTTAAGGATGTTCGCAGAATGAGAAAATCAATCCTTCGATTTTGTCTTTCTGATTTTTATTAAGATCTATCGTACAGTATATATTATCCTCATATCTATGATTGTCAAAAGGGGATCTACCATTTATAGTCTTCAATTCTCCTTCTTGTAAAACTTCTTCGAATATCTTTTCGTATTCCTCATTCGGGAATAGGTCAAAGTGATTCTTTCCTATTATGTCTTCAGGTTTATAACCCGATTTTTTTGCATAGGCTGAATTAACATAAATAAGGTCAAAATTTGTATCTAGATAAGCCATCATAACTTCAGAATGTTCCATAAGGGCATCTAAGATCTCGTTTTGCATCTCCTCTTTTGTGATATCTTTGATCAATAGTAGAAAACCTTTATGTTCCTCTTTATCGAAACATAAAATATCTATAGATACGAGTACTTTTTTATTATCTCCTGATTTTGTCTCTATTTCTGCTTTACCCTCAAAGAAGTCTTGCTTTTTTGAAACTTGGTTAAGCATTTTGTTGATGTTAGGTTGTAAAAATTTTTTGATGTTCTTACCATACATCTCTTGGTCTTTGTATCCTGTTATATTCTCAGTACTTTTATTGCTGAATATAACCTCTTTATTTTCATCTATGATTATGATCCCCTCTCTTGTTTGCTCTACAATTTTTTTGTATAATTTTGTTGGATTAAAGACTGTTTTGAGTTTTCCTTTGATGTCTTCCAGAGCTTGATAATTATTTTCAAGTTTAGGACTTAAAAAATATACTTTACCGTATCCCTCACCAGATGATTCGATGAGATCGTAATCCATGAGTACATCAATATGGTGTTTGATGGTTCGATAATTGAGGTCAAGTATGTTTGCTAACTGGTTTTGATTATAGGATCTCTCTTTCAGCATCTCCATTATATTGATCCTATTTTCTCCACCTTGTTGACCAAGGATTATATAAGAAAGCTCTCGTTTTATATTGTTCATGATCCACCCACTTTTGGATAAATATTGGTTATCAGAATATATAGCTTTTTCCCAATTATTGTTTTATGAATTCTTTCTATAAGTCAAGGTCTGAAAAGTAGCCATTATCTCATCAACTTCTAGAATTGATTCGATCAAGGGATGTCCTAACTCAATTAAATGATAAGAGTTTTTGACTCCAAGTCGTTTATCGTAGAATCGTTATAATGTGATTTTAATATTGTTCTAGATAAAAAAATCAGGAAAGATGGTCTATTTTAAAACTCCTTGAAAAAAAGTGATAAACCTATGAAAATCTCATTCTATCGGTACATATATGTCTATAATTGAATCTGGATCATCGGAACCTTTGAATCGATGATCATAATACTGGACATGGAAAGGATATGATTGAGTATATTCCGATGTGTCGATCCATCTGTATACTTTTTCGAACGCTTTCGTAAAACCACCCTGAGCGAACCGATGAGTAAATACAGCGTATTTAGAACTGGGCAGCACCTTTACGAAACATGATAAAGGTATATCTTTTATGTCTTTCACTTCCACACCTGCAAAACAGAGATGATGTCTTTGTCCGAGATCATCGACATCGATATGTACTTCGTAACTTACACCCTGGATCTGATTTTTTATCTTTTTAGAAACCTTTTCAAAATCATCCCAAAGTCCACTTACATCGATATCTCCTGCATATTTTCCACGATCGATCAATCCTACCAATGTGATCTCTTCTTTTTCTTCTATCTTTGGCTTCATATCGCTCCTAAATAATACTAAAAACTTGCTAAGATATATAGGTTTCTTAGATTTACATACAGGTTATATAACTCTTGTATTATCTTATTAAATAATATGAGTGAAGATGTCGCAACTTGTGGGTTGATCAACCAGGGATGATGATATACCGGGCTTATATTGGCAAGAAAGGATCTGATAAGTTGATAGACTGGTTCTTTGAGATGGGATGGATTTAGAAAAAGAGACTTACAAACTGCTGTGAGTGTTCAGACTTTTCATGTCAACCTCTTGATGAAATGGATCATGGGGATGAGGTATAATTAAGATATCTGAAAAGGTTGAAATCTAAAAAAATAAAGAAAAATAAAGGGTTTTATGGTTTTCAATAGTCTACTGTCCACGTGGTTTCTTCTTCTGCATACAGGTAGTATCCTTGACCAGGTTCGAATTCGAATTCATCGACTTCAACGTAAGCGATGTTGTTGTCCTCTTTTGCATCGAAGTAACCTACCGTCGTAACCTCTGTGGGCAGTGTTTCTTCTCTCATCTCAGCACTCGGATAGCTCACCATGTTCCATCCTGGATTCAGTGTGATTTCAGTACTCGTAGGTTCGTATCCCTCTATTGTCAACGTATCGTCAGAATTCATCTGTATCCACATACCTTTGGTTTCGTCCCAGTGGATCTCATCGTTGAAATCATCTCTTCCAGGTATGTATGACATCCATTCATCAGAATCAGAATCGTAGTACATCACTTTTTCATAACTGCCCGATATGCCGTTCTTTTCATCTTCGAGTATAGATTCGATGTAGGTATCCTCCAATTCAAGATTGAAAGACACATAGTTCCATCCATCAGAATCTTCATCTTCATACAACTCGATATCCATTGTTGAAGTTGCGGGTTCAACAGTTACCACTGTTATAGGGGAAGTAGCTCCATCGTAAGTAGCTGTCACATCATAATCTCCAGCTTCAGTTTCATAGAATACACCATTTATAGCGTTCTGCCAGTCAAAATCATCCACTGCATCAGTTATCAGATTACCGTACTCGTCCTCAGCCTCTGCATCGAACTCTAGTTCCTCTCCTTCTTCGACTACCTGATCCTCTTCAGGATAGATCGTAACACTATCGACCTCTCCAGGTTCGACATATAGTGAAACCGTATCTTCTGTGCCATCGTATTCGCCGGTCACTGTCCATTCTCCTGCACTATAGGCTGTGACCTCGTTATCAGTCCATTCTGAATCATCTATGTCATCAGACCAGGTCGCCTCTTCGGTAACATCGAATTCGTTGCCCCATTCGTCTGTAGCTGTTGCTGTATATGTCTGTGTATCACCGGCCGTTATCTCAGAGTACTGCGGAGATATCTCTATGCTATTGGCTTCTGCAGGTTCGACAGTCACAACCGTTACAGGGGAAGTAACTCCATCATAGGTCGCTGTCACATCATAATCATCGGTCGTAGTTTCATAGAACACACCGTCTTCGGCATTTTGCCAATCAAACTCTGTCGGATCGCTCTCTATAACTTGCCCGTCTTCATCAAGTGCTTCAGCATCGAAAACCAATTCTTCACCTGCTTCGACTACCTGATCCTCTTCAGGATAGACGACGACCTCCTCAACCACGACATCATCATGTTCAGTGGTAAAGATCCAAGTATCGCTAGTTGCAATCTCTTCACCATCGTCGGATTCGGCGTACCATTCGTATGATGTGCCCTGCTCAAGATCCTCCCACGTATGCTCTGCTCTTTCACCATGTTCAACTTCTTCTACAGTTCCTATAACGCTGTCATCAGAGGCGTCAAAGAATGTAACATCCATGGTCAAGTCTTCCGGTTCATCAACTGTTTCCGTAAGAGGGTTCCAAGCATCACCTTCGTAACTGACCGTGTTATAATCGTCTTCAACATGGACAAAGTAATTTATCTCAGTACCTTCATCGTATGCACCTAGCTCTGCTTCATAAGTGTCTACACCAACGTTGATCATCTCGATCTTATCAAATTCCTCGGCAGAGTTTGTATCATAGTATACATGGGCTGTATCCATCTCAGCATCCGTAGATATCTCAGCCTCTACAACGATATGATCACCTGACGTTGCATCCACCTCGATTATATCTATCGATGGAGGAGCATTCTCCACAGGTATCTCTCTAGTAGTACAATGTATAGCTCCACCAAGATCTGCTACTGCTTCCGCATCCACTCCGATAATCTCATGGTCTGGTAGCATGTCTTCATATACACCGATGGCTTCTGTATCAGTTCCATAGTTGAACTCAGGGATGAGCACTATATCATTAACGATCAAAGAGTTCGCATGAGTGTAGTAAGTGTTACCCATCCAATCAGATTCAACATGCATGGGCAGCCTTTCGACCTCGAAGGGCTCGCCGTTCCTTGACGTGATCTCGTTTTCGAAGAAATCGGCAGTATCATCTAACAATGCGGCGGCGTCGGGATCGACACTTGGATCTCCAAATTCTGATACAACAACAGTAGTTTCGTCCAATATGTTCACCTGCATGTCGAGATGTGCTAGACCATAATCGCCTCCTACCGTTTCCACCGTTTCAATACTGAACCACTCTTCTATCCACTGATCCAACTCCCACTCACTCATATGGTCGTTTATTTCGTAGATATCATCGGTCGAATAGAAGGCACCAGAATTTTCTGTAAATTTGTGACCGCCATCAAGAGTTATATCGCCGTCTTCCTCCATATCATAGACATCGACGCCTATCTCATCAGCATAGTTATGAACGAATTCATTTTCTTCAGGTCTATCTGCTTCGTCCCAAGCGTAATTAACATTGATGAAAGAAACTTCGCCGGTTTCCTGATCGATTATAGGCATCGGACCGTAATCCCTGATCCAATGAACCGTCGGTGTATCAGCGCCCATCACTGTAAATTCTACATCAGACATATCAGCCCCAGCAGCTAGCAGTTCATCCTCGATGTCGTCAGCTTCACCCTGATCTTCGGCGATTATCTGAGCAGTTGCATCGTCTTCCTGCGAGATCGCCACTGAAATATCAGTATGGTACCCATCATGTTCCCAGTCCCATCTGATAAGTACTTCGTCTGTTAACTCTCTCTGAGACGGAGCTCTGTGATTGGTCGGTGGGTCACCATATTCCGCTGGATAGTAAGAACTAGTATCTAACTCGGATTCGTGCTCCACGAGAACGCTCAACTCGACGTCTGTACCGAGTCCGGTCTCTCCGTCTTCAGGTTGCGGATCCGAAGGCGGTAAAGGTCCAGGTTCTTCGGTCGTGAAACTCCATACTGATGATTCGGCTGTCTCACCGTCATCGTCTTCAGCAACAGCGTACCACCCGTATTCTGTATCATAGTCAAGATCATCCCATGTTACTTCCGCTCGATCTCCACTAGATACTCCCCAATCTGTACCTATCTCGTCATCGTTTAAAGCCTCAAAGAAGGTGACATCCATATCTTCATCTTCATCATGATCGACAAATACGCTCAACTCTGCATCAGTATCAACATCCTCAGCGCCGTCTTCCGGCTCTGGATCTGTTGGACTTATGGGGCCGGTTGCATCTATGGTTGTGAAACTCCATACCGAAGATTGAGCTGTTTCGCCATCATTATCTTCAGCAAAAGCATACCATTCATAAGTAGTGCCATGATCTAAATCATCCCATTCAACTTCTGCACGATCACCGTCGGCTACGTTATTGTCAGTATCTATAAGCTGATCTGTTCCATCGTAGAAGAAAACATCTACAGATTCTCCTTCATCGTGCTCGACTAAAGCACTCAATTCAACATCGGTGCTTACGGCTTCTGCCTCGTCTGATGGACTCGGGTCTGTTAGTGAGATCGGACTTGCTCCAGGCTCTTGTACTGGCCCTTCTTCCTCTGAAACCTGTTCAGCATCATCTTCTGCTTCTACTGTGTACCACCAGTATATATCATCTGCAGCGCCTTTATCTTCATCTAGATATTCGTACCTAGCGGAACCGTCAGCATCTATAGTAGCTATCTCTTCATATTCCCCATCTTGTTCTTCTGCTCTATATAAGTTGTAATGTGAAACACCATCGGGATCGTCTTCACTCGTGTCCCAACTGACTAGGTTGTGATCGTCGCCGTCTTCTTCTGCAATCAATCCTTCTATATGGATATTGTCGATGCGCCATCCTTCTCTGCCATCAGCGTCCCAATCTTCAACACCGGCGTCCCATCTTAACCATATACTTTCGCCTTCGATAGATTCGTCGGTCTCTCCTGTTAAATCAACTGTTACCTCTTCCCAATCTTGAGAATCAACCCAAGCTTGTTCACCCTCTATGGGATTTTCATAACCTGTTCCAAGTGTATCATCATAACTTGGTTCGGGATCTTCGACCAAATTCCATTCTCCCTCAGGATCAGCACTTTCAGTTGAAACTTTCAAATTGCCGCCGTCCCAATATGAACCAAAGTCTTCTGGAGCAAAGTCTCTCCAATGATCAAAGGTTAAGGTAACTCCTTCATCCTCATCAACATTCTCTGGTATCTCTATCTCAGGAGATATCAAACTACTGAGTTCACCGGCTTTATCATATTCGGTATCTCCCCAGTCCCATGACTGATCTCCTTCTGTAGATCCATGATCCCTGATCTCCCAGGTATTCACATCACCAGTGGAGTCGTATCCTTTATCTTCAGAAACATCGTCTTCAAAAAGTGTCCCCATGGCTAGACCGTGAAGCTCGACATCAAGGTTCTCCGGGGGTGCTGGAGGCGAGCCTAAAAGGGTGAATGCATCACTCGTATCGGAACCGCTGAGATCTCCAGTATCATGTGCGGTAACTCTAACAACTGATTCTGATGAGGTCTCATCTGGTATCTCCCACTCATAGCTGCCTGTATCATCAATTCTAGAAGCGATAGTATCGTAAGTGTTTCCGCCGTCTATGCTGTATTCGATATCCACCGAACCTATGGGATCTTCGTCCTCTTCAGTATCCCACTGTATAGTTTCAGTATCGCCAAATTCCCAAGTCTCTCCGCCCTGGGGATCAGTTACAGCAACTGTCGGTCCAGCGTCTACAACTCCACCGCTTACGACCAAAGCGAAGGGTTGTGTATCTTGAGGAACATTGTGGCCAGTAACGGTCACTTCATAAGTTCCATCTTCTATCCCGTTCTCATCCGGTAAAAGAAGGATATTTTCTTCAACGTTCAATCCATCATATTCACCGTCTCGAAGACCGTTCCATGGGTTATCATCAGGGTCTGCTTCTGAGTAACCGGGGTCATTACCCGTGAAAGCATTTCCTACATACCTATTTCCATCAGGTGCATCTAACTCTAGATCTAAATCATTCACTATAGCAGGGTCACTTGCATCAGATCCATCAGATCCAGGATAATCTGTCCAAGCTAATGTCACTTCCAATTCCTGATCCGGATCATCTACTTGGAATTCAGTCGTCCATGTTTCGCCAGTATCTAGCTCCACTCCTTCATCCCATGAATCATAAAGTATCAAATCTCTATCATCACCTTCAAAACTCAGTACTCGATCTAATCTACTGTTTCCAAATCCTTGATCATTATTCGGGAATCTATTGTCATTATTGTAAGCTCCATCACCTGTTATCTCTACCGCACCGTTGATCAGAGTTGCCCTGACCAAAGCGTTGCTCGGATTGAAACCTTCGTCTGGATTCGGTGTACCGTCAACATGCCATCCTTC
>SL_5KL_010_SEDDRAFT_10002305_pt1 | contig 10700 bp, 7 predicted proteins | sample SodLakKL_010_SED_FD_9118 | JGI IMG/M metagenome (IMG submission 9118)
CCAGCTCATCTCCCTAAGAAAAGTTTCCAGCAGGACGGGTATATCCTCCTTTCTATTCCTGAGAGGAGGAAGCTTTAAGTCGATGACATCTATGCGATAATATAGGTCCTCTCGAAACTCTCCTTTGCTTACCTCCTTTTCCAGGTCAGTGCTGGCAGCCGAGATTATCCGCACATCGACATCTATAAATTCTTCTCCTCCCACCCTTTTTATCTTATTTTCCTGCAGTACTCGCAGTAGCTTAGCCTGCATTGGAAGAGGCATAGATTCGATCTCGTCCAGAAACAGAGTGCCCAAATCGGCTAACTCAAAATAGCCTACTTTGCCTCCAGCTGAAGCTCCTGTAAAAGCCCCTTCTACATAACCAAACATCTCGCTCTCAAACAGGTCAGCAGGGATGGCGCCACAGTTGACCGGCACAAAATTTCCTTTACGTTCACTGGCCTTATGGATGGCCTGAGCAAAAAGCTCCTTGCCGGTGCCGCTTTCACCTATCAGCAGTATATTGAAATCGGTGACAGCAGCCTGGCGGGCTTTATCTTTTGCCGTCTCCAGGATCTCACTCCTGCCTTTAATCATTTGAAAAGGATCATCATCAGCGTCTTCAATTCGTTCGACCGGCATAATTTCTGTCTCCAATTTTCCTGTCTCACTCATATCTTCCCGGCTGTCGCTCTTAATGTCCCAGGTCATATCGGCAACCTCTTCAATTTCTTTGGCGGTGGCTATTACACCTATCAACTCGTCGAAAAAATAGACAGGATGGGCACTTATAATAATGTTGAGATCTTGACGGGGGGAATGTTTGATATTTTCTACAGGCCTTTCCTTTTCGAGGACTTGAGGCAGGAGAGAATCAGGAAAGAAGGCCTCGATGTCCTGTTCTATTATCTCCTGCTTTTTAATCCCGGATATTTCTTCTGCCTGCTTATTCCAGACCATTACCTCTCCCTGGCAGTTGATGACACAGACGGCTTCCTGAATATTTTCCAGTAGTTTGAAAAAAATCCAGTTCAGTTTTTTCTTGTGCTTATAGAGACCCAGCAAGAGGTCATCTTTGCGCAGGATTCCCACAACTTTTTTTCCTTCTGTGACCGGGAGTCTGCCGATGTCGTTATCTTGCATTATTTTACGGGCCCGACTAAGAGATGTATCCGGCGAGACAGTTATAAGATCATAGTTGGGTTCTACCCACTCTCCTTCATTTTTCTCCAGGTCCGAGAAGGTTAATATAGCCTGCGGCTCTCCCTGTTCATCAATAATAATAGCTTCCTGCTGATTATTATCCAACATTTTATTAAGAATATCTTCAGTTTTCAAAGGAGGAGTTACAGCAATATAATTGTGACACATGAAATTTTTTACCTTCATTTCACCGAAATCGATCATTATAATACCCCCCCACTTCACCCTGTCTAAAGCTTGAGACGGGCATCTGATGGATAGTTGATAAGTTTGTTAATTTATTCATTATTACAATTATAAAGTAACATCATATTCGAAAAAAAGCAAATGAATTGAATAGATTTCTTCAATCAGTCGATGACTTAAGAGCATAAATTTACATTACATTATAATTAGCATTTATATTCCAGATATGAGAGATTGTCTGCTTAGAAACCGGCATACTAGAAAATTAAATGAGTCACTATTATTTTTTAGGTGATTTGGCTTGCTAAAGTAATAAACTAATGTTTTAATGTCAGTTTACTGACTCTTGCCGGTAAAAAAAGGCTTAAAAGGTGTCAAAAATCCAACAATTGATTTCAGCTGTCAGTTCAAATATCTGTAAATCATCTTTTATCAGTATATCTCATAACTCCAGATTGGGATTTTTTAAACTTTTAATCTATTTTTCTCAGGACAGGGGGGGTGCTGGCATAGATGTTGCAACATTAAATAGACGAGCACCCCAATTTCTCTGTAGCAGAGCTGGGATAGACAGACATTTCCAAAATTTATTGGTCAGTTCTATCCCATGCTTAAATTTTTAAATTCTTGTCAGCAGGAGGTAATAAATTATGTATAATCTTTCCAGAAATCATCAGACAAAAAATCAAGCAGAATTAGAAAGTGCAGAGCTCTCCCCCGACAGCCATTCGGGATTGACAGAGGATCAGATTATGCTCAGAACTTTTGTGGCTATGTGTATTCCAGCCGTTGCCGCAGTTATAGCTATGGGGCAGCCGGCTTTCTTCAACATTCTGACCGCGGTGACAACAGCCGTGGCCTGTCATTTGCTGATAAAGGTTTATGAACTGAAGGATCTCTCTAATCTGGGAGAGCCAACCTATAAGACTTTATATTCACCTCTGGTAGCAGGAATGATAGTCGGTCTCTGCGTGGGTGAGCTTTCACCCTATCCCGTAACTGCCGTGATCTCAGCGGTGACTATGATCGTCTTTAAATGGGGGCAGGAGAAATACTTCGGCCGCAAAATTATTAATCCTGCTGCCGGAGCTAAGGCTCTTGTACTGCTGTTGATTACTAGCATGTGGTTTCTATCCGATCCCTTAACTGCGGGCCAGCTTTTTTATCCCGAACATCTCCAGTACAGTCTTCTTTCCGGTGAAGGTTTTATGGCTGCCATGGAATATGCCGAAGCTTTAGGTTTTTACGGTACAGAAAATCTCAGCATTACCGAGAGCCTGTTTCTCTGGAAGAGACACGGCTGGATAGGAGGGGCTTCAGGAGTTCTTACCCTGGCCTCCGGTGTGCTGCTGGCCATCTGGATCAGGCTCAAATGGCGCCTGGCTCTGAGTTATTTGGCGGGCATGACAGCCCTCTCCGTTCTGCTGGGAACAGCCACCGGCAGTCCGATCATTATGAGAATTGCCTTTCATGTATTTACTGGCAGCGTCATATTTCTGGCTTTCTTTATGGCCACCGAGCCCCAGACTACACCAGCCACAACTTTCGGTGAATATGCCTTCGGCGCTGTGTTGGCGCTTTTGACCATGGCAGGACAGCTGGTGGGCTTGTATGGCAGCTCCTTCGTAGCGCTGGCCATAATGAATCCCTTTGCTCCCTATTTTGATCGCTTTAAACTCACAGTTCCTTATGGAACTGAATTGAGAGAGCACAAAATTGGTGAGGAAGAACCAGTCAAGGGGGATAGCTCCACATCTCCTGTTCTTTCTTACGATTCTTCTAAATGTATCATGTGTAAATTATGTGTCAAGGCCTGTGATGAGATACAGGAGAAGGGAATTTTAAGTCTAAATGGTGAGGATGAGGGAGATATAGTGAGAAATGCCGGACTGCTGGATGTTGATTTTGCCGTCTGTGATATCTGCGGGGAATGCTTTGAGATCTGTCCCACCGGAGCTCTCAGTGCCAGACAGCCCGGATCACCCGTCCGTAAATGGGAGGCGGACAGTGAAGTACAGACCACCTGCAGCAACTGCGGCACTGGCTGCCAGATAAAAGCCTATGCCCTCGATAATGAGCTGATAAGGGTGGAATCGGTGGGAGTTTCCCCCAATCAGAAGGCCCTGTGCGCAAACGGGAGATTCGGTCATGAATATGTCAATTCTGAGCGCCGTCTGAGCCAGCCTCTCTTAAGAAAAAACGGCGATCTGGTGCCTGTTTCCTGGCAGGAAGCCCTTAATTCAATAACAAGAAACTTACAGGAAATAAAAGAAAAACATGGAGCCGACAGCATAGGAGCACTGACCTCCGGAAAAGCTACTAATGAGGGCAATTATTTACTGCAAAAATTTATGCGCGTCTGTATTCAGACCAACAATATTGACTATACCAGCCGTAACTGCCAGGGGAAAACCCGTGAACTGTTGGAAGATACTCTGGGAATTGGAGCGATGACTGGCACCATTGAAGGATTGAAGGAGTCCGACTGTATTATGGTAGCAGGCTCCAATCTTACAACCACCCATCCTGTCATCTCCCGCTACGTTAGAAAAGCAGTAAGAAAGGAAGGGACCGACCTCATCGTGGTAGATCCCCGGGAGATATTATTGTCCCGCTGGTCCAGCCAATGGCTCGGTATCAATCCTGGCAGTGATGCCAGACTTATTCAGGGGCTAATGAGAGCTATAATAGATGAAGATCTCTATGATAGAGAATTTGTGGAGGAGTTTGGAGAAAACTTTGAGGAATTTAAAGATTCACTGCCGGAACTGGAAAGAAATGAATTGGCAGAGTCTGTCGGTATAGAGACCGAGAAACTAGAGAAAACAGCAGAGTTAATTGCCGGAGCAAACAATTTTTCAATCCTGATTGGTTCGGGAATCACCCAGTATGCCGAGGGGAGCGAAAATATCAAAGCTCTCATAAACCTGGCTCTGCTCACCGGCAATATAAGTGGTGAAGGTGCCGGTATCTATCCCCTTAAGGGGCAGATAAATGCCCAGGGTGCAGCAGATATGGGTGCAGATCCTAATAACCTCCCCGGCTATCAGCCCCTTGATGATAAAAATGTTGTGGAAAAATTTGCCGGCAGATGGCAGCATGATCTTCCGGAAAAGGAGGGTTTAACTGCTTTAGAAATGAAAGACAGTGCAGCTTCAGGAGAGTTCAAAGCCCTGCTGGCCATGGGAGCAAATCCCCTGCTGTCTCAGCTGAACAGGGAGAAAATCGCTCAGGCAATCGATGAGCTGGATCTATTCGTTGTCATGGATCCCTTTCTCACTGAATCGGCCAGGAAAGCAGACGTAGTCCTGCCTGCGGCTACCTTCCTGGAAAAAAGCGGAACATTTACCACCAGTGAGCGCAGGATCGCAAAGGTTAATAAGCTCATAGATCCGCCAGGTAAAGCCCGGGCTGACTGGGAGATCATAACGGCTCTGGCCTGTAAAATGGGCTTCAAGTTCCGCTACAGCAGTCCGGAAGAGATCATGAACGAAATTGCTTCACTCACACCTATCTATCAGGGTATTAGTTACGAGAAGATAGAAGGTGAAGGCATTCAGTGGCCGATTAAAAAAGAAGGCGGCGGTACCAGCGATCTGCATAAAGGGGGTCCAGATCAAGGCAAAGCTACTTTTCTGCCTATGGAGACAGAAGATCAGCAAAAGATCACTGATGAGAAATATCCACTACAGCTGATCACAGGCCGCAGCCTTTTCCGGATGCATACTGATGCCATGAACAAGCGAGCACTCAAAGTTCAGGAACATGAACCCTATGCAGAGATCAATCCCTGGGATGCTCTGGAGTTTGAAATTAATGAAGGAGAAGATATTCAGATAGTATCTCCCCAGGGATCCGTTCAGGTTTCAGCCCGGATTACCGATAAAGTTCAGCAGGGTAATGTATTTCTGCCCATTGATTTTGCTCTTTCTCCTACCAATCAGCTTACCGATGATAGAGATAATGAAAGTCTTATCGTAACAGAGCTCAAAAGAACATCATGTTCTCTGGAAAAGCTTCCCAGACGACAGAGACTGAAGATAGTTGAGGAAGACTGTCGTGCCTGTGATCGCTGCCGGCAGGTCTGTCCTACAAATGCTATCGAGGGCGAAATCGGTGGTGAGCCTTACCAGTTGAATAATGACAGCTGCATTCACTGCAGTAACTGTATGGATGAGTGCCCATTCTCTGCTATAATTGTGGAATATTCCAGAAAGATTACGACTAGCAGCAAGGAGGTGGTCAAATGAATGAAATCAAAGATAAGGTGAGCATAACCATAGATGGCAGACAGCTGACTGCCGCTGCTGACAGAAATCTACTGGAGGTAGCCCGGGAAAATAATATAGATATTCCCGGTTTCTGCTACCGCCCAGATATGAAGCCGGCAGAGGCCTGCGGGCTCTGCCTGGTCAAAATTGATAATAAGGAAATGCTGGCCTGTACGGTGGAAATTGAAGAGGATATGAAAGTTACAGCTTTTACTGATGAGCTGGAGGAAAAAAGACGCAGTCTGGTTGACAAGATGCTCAATGAGCATAAATTTGAATGCATAAATTGTGAAGCTGCTGGTGACTGTGTCGTCCAGGATCTGGGCTTCCGTTATGGTTTGATAGGTTTGAGTTCGGAAAAATTCAGGGATCTCTATAATGATGCAATCTCCCGTAAAAACAGTTTTCCATTCAATAACCATAACGGCAAGGCTGAAAGGATAACTCTCTATGAAAATGGAGGCAATGTGTCCTATTTTGGCAAACCTTCTGATTGTTTGCGTTGCGGTTACTGTGTCGACATCTGCCCAATGGGGCTTTATCCTTTGCTAATCCTGGAAGCCTCCAGCTTCTACAGTCAACCGGGAAGTCTGGAAGGGCTTTACCCGGAAGACTGCATAAATTGTGGACTATGTTACTTTGTCTGTCCCGGTCAAATCAAAATTCCGGATTATTTTCCTCAAAATATTGAGCAAGAAAGGGGGTGAATTTAATGTCTAAATTTGAACCTTTTCCTCATATAATTTTCTGTCCTGAGTGCCATCAAAAGAGAAACCATACTGAAATGACAGAAGATGATATCTGTAATCACTGTTATTATAGAGAGGTGGTTAACAGAAATGGTAATATGAGATTAAGTGAAATTTCAAATGAGGATCTTGATTCCTTGAGGAAAGAAGAGATTGAATACTCTAATGTAAGTCGATAAAAAGAGAAAGTTTAAGCTTCTGCGCAATTTTTATCCCTAATAATCTGGAAAATCAAGCAAAGAAAAAGGCTTCACCCCAAAAATTAAAATAATTAATTTTGGGCAAAAACAAGTATTATTCAAGAAAAGGGGTGAAGCCTACTATTAATCATTTTCTAAAATAAATACTGTTTCCCCTGCATAAATTCTAGAATTGGAAACTCGAAATAAGTGCTCCTGGCATATTAGCACTGCAAATTTTAAAGCCTAGCTATCAGGACCTCCTGGATAAAGTATAGAGAATTATTTGACAATACGAAAAGGTATAGGGAGGGATAAAAATGACAGAAGAAGTAATTGGTTGTCCTGAATGCGGCAGAATAAATGAATCCCCCAAAGGCATAAGACACTATATTAGTTGGATATTTGGAATTATATTTGGGGGAGTAGTATTTTTGGGATTTTTAAGTGGTTATACTGCCATAGAACCATTAATTATCCTAAGCCTGGCAACTGTTGGGTTTTTATCTTTAATATTAAGGTTATTAGTTATAAGTAATAGTACAAAAGATTACAACTGCCAGGATTGCGGTTATGATTTTTATAAGGAGAAGACAAAAGAAAATGAATCCATCAAAGTCTTTAGAAATGTTATTTTCGGCATGAAGGAGAAAGAGGTAAGAAAAGCTTTTAAAGAGAATGAAAAAATAGAAGAATCAGAAAAGGAATATTTATATAAATTAAACAAAAAAAGACGATTTTGGTTTGATACTGGAAATTTTCATTACAAAATTAGAACAAAGTTTATAGAAAATAAACTATATGAAATAAGATTAATTGCTAAAAATAGTTTTTCTAATTTCTCAGAGGTTTTAAAACAGATTAGCTTGCTCCATAACATGATTTATAGACAGTATGGCTCCCCATCTAAAGGCAGGTATCTGGAAAAATCAGATTTGCAGGAAGAGCAGGCACCAAATATCTTTAGGTGGGATGAGAATGATACAGGAACAGACGAAATAATAAAAATTGGCATTGCTAGAACTCAAAATGGATATAAACCAGTATTATCAATATATTCTTCAATTATAGCCAAAGAAGGACAAAATGATGTGAAAGACGAGGATAATTTTGCCAAAGAATTAGATCATGCTATTTAACAGCTGAGATTTAGCATTTTGTTTTGACAGGCACAGCAGACTTTAAACTAAAGAGTAGATAAATAAAAAAGCAGAAAATTTAAAGAGGGGAAATATTAAGAAGCCCGCCATAGTTGGCGGGCTGTTCTGCTGTCAGCTCTTTCTGATTGACTGTAATTTGTGCCGTATTTATCTGCTTTAACTGTTATTTTGCAAGTTACTCTTCATTTTCTTCTTCATCTTCCTCTATTTCGTCTATTTCTTCCTCAAACTCTTCTTCATCTTCTATGGGATCTTCTTCAAGGGGGTCCTCCTCTTCCATCTCTTCTAACTCCTCTTCTTCAGGAACGCCACAGGCAGCTGCTGCGAAGACGACAAGGGTTAGAACAATAGCCAGAGCAAAAAACTTTTGATATTTTCTCATTGTTGGCACCTCCATGAAGAACTTATTACTTTTTCATCCTGCAAAATGAGTATAAATAATGAATGTGATAATAATATGGCTCGAGTTTAAAATAACATTGGTCTATATCCGGTAAATTTAAGAGAATTATCATAATTATGCATAATCACTGTTTGAAATTAAATGTTTAAAACACAAAAAGGTCTATCTCACAAATTAATAACCAAAAACACACTACATGTATTATTTTATTGCCTTGCTTCCTACTATATATAGTAGCATAAAGAACACTTAATCTTTTTTGTTGGCAAACTATTAAATTTCAAAATTTTAAGTTAATAAAAGTTAGCTCTTGAGTGATGTTTGATTGGAAAAACCGGGATAAAGAGTATATAATAAGAAAAGGCATATAAAGAGCTCATATTGAAAGCTTTTTTGAGCTGATTTCCAGCGCTAAACTGTTTGAGATTTTTTATAGCACCTACCTTATGCAGCACAATCATGCAATAAAATCATCAGAATTGCTGAAATTGCTAAAATGGCATTCCGGAACAGGCCAGAGATAAATCAATAAATTCACCAGTAGAGCCAGGAGGTCACGAATGCAGCAGATTAAATTAGGCAGTCAAACCATTGACTATGAAGTGATCAGGACTGAGAGAAAAACTGTGGGAATCATCCTGGATAATGATAAAAACCTGACAATAAGATCACCCAGGAATACTGAGGAAGATGAAATCAGGAAGATCATCGAGAATAAGACTTCCTGGATCTTAGAAAAACTTGCTGAGATTGATAGGATCAAACCTCCCACGGAGCCCAGGGAGTTTATCAGCGGGGAGAGGCTGCCCTATTTGGGCAGGAAATATAGAATTAAGACAACCGGGTCTGAGTCAATTAAGAAAGTCAATGTTATGCTATACCAGGGCAGGTTTATTATTGAGTATCCCAAAAAGCTGGAGGAAAACGATGAGAAGAGAAGGAAAGCTGTCAGGGATGAATTGATCAGCTGGTACAGAGAGCATGCCAGGGAGAAAATTGAGGAGAGAGTAAAGAAATACAGGAAAATCCTGGGAGTCAATCCTAACAATGTAGTCATAAAAAAACAGAAGAGAATCTGGGGCAGCTGCAGCGGCAAGAAAAACCTGAACTTTAACTGGAAGATTATCATGGCCCCGCTGGCAATTGTTGATTATCTGGTAGTCCATGAACTGGCTCATTTGAAGAACAGAAATCATTCCAGGCATTTCTGGCAGACGGTGGAGACTGTGATTCCTGATTATCAGAAGAGGCTGGAGTGGCTTAAAGTGAATGGCAGAAGGCTGGATTTTTAATCACGGGGAATTTTCGGATTTTAGAATTAACCGAGCATAGTTTATCTTCGGCAAGCTGCTAAACTCTAAATTTCCTTATACTATAAATACATTAAACTTTAAATTCCCTATATTTAACAGTCCATAAACCTTAAATTCCCTAAATTTTAAATCATTTAAACTAAAATTTCCTAAACTTCAAATTCCCTAAAATCTAAATCAGCTAAACCTCATTTCACTTTTTCTGTCATATCTATTTTTCCCTCCACATTTTCTGCGGGGATTTTATTTTTCTCTCTGCTAAAATCCCGGGTAATTGCCACTGTATAGACAATCAGGGCTGCCCAGATAAAACAGAAGCTAATGAGATGAGTTATTGAAAAATCCTCTCTAAAGAAAAATACTCCCAGAAAAAAACTTATTGTCGGGGCAATATACTGGAGAAAACCTATGGTTGAAAATTCAACCAGTTGAGTTCCCCGGGCAAACCAGAGCAAGGGGGTGGCGGTCACTACCCCGGAAAACAACAGCAGAACAAGCACCGATAAGGGAATAACTGTCAGACTGCCTGAGCCGGTAAGCTCAATCCGGCCGATATACAAAAGGGCCAATGGCGTAATCATTAAGGTCTCAAGGGCCAGGGCCGTGATAGTATCAATGCTGACAACTTTTTTCACCAGGCCGTAGAGGGCAAAACTAACTGCCAGGATTAATGCTACCCAGGGTATACTGCCATACTGTACTGTCTGGATTAAGACTCCTATTGCTGCCAGAATAAGAGCGATGATCTTACCTCTGTTAAACTTTTCTTTCAAAACAACCATGCTCAAAAGTGAAACGACCAGGGGATTAATATAATAACCCATACTTGTCTGCAGCACAAAATTGGCATTAACGGCCCAGATATAGGTATACCAGTTAATACTGACCAGGACTGCCCCGGCAAATACCAGCAGAGATTTCTGCCTGCTGGTGAGAATCTCTTTTAAAGCGCTGTAATTTCCCTTAATTATAAGCAGTGCTGTCACAAACAAAAAAGACCAGACTATTCTGTGAGCCAGAATTTCAAGGGCAGGGATCTGATTTAATAAATCCCAGTAAATCGGCAGCAATCCCCAGGCTGTAAAGGCCATGACACCATAGAATATACCTAATTTTTTATTGTATTCATTTTCGCTGTTTACCTGTTTAGCCAAACTGCTCACCTGTTTCTTGATTATTTTAGATAGGTTTAATATATATTTTAGCATATTAAATCGGAGTTTTCATCTTTTCGGGCGTGATTGGTCGGTACCG
>SL_5KL_010_SEDDRAFT_10002306_pt1 | contig 10693 bp, 12 predicted proteins | sample SodLakKL_010_SED_FD_9118 | JGI IMG/M metagenome (IMG submission 9118)
AGGCCCTCATCGGGGTCTTCGGAAAGGCGGTTTATCCCGTGGTCACTGCGGATTCAGTGACGCCTGAGCACCTGCGGATTGGGCAGAGGTGCAGCCTCGTTTGAGGTCGGTCCATCTTCCACCACCCTGCCGGGGCACGTCACCCCGCAGGGGTTGGCGTGTTCTCCCGGCTCCATCAGGAGAAACGTCATGATCAAACTTGCGGGCAAGGTCGTTATCCGGACCGTCGAAGGCCGGAATGGGCCGTTCAACGTCGGTCGCCTCATTACCGAGATCGGGGAGTTCGCGGCCAAGCGGGGCATCGAGGAGTTCGATCCCGGGACCTACGAGGGCGACTTCGCGGTGTCGCGGATTTATCCGGCCACGTATTCCGCGGGTGGGCGCTCGATTGTCGAGGTCCGGGCCGATATCGACAGCATTGCGCTGATCGACGTCGATACCCGCCCGACCGAGGAGGCCGAGCCGCCCATCGAGGATGAGCCGGAAACCCCGGTCACCGCCAATGCCGATACCGGGTCACCGGACGAGGCGCTGTTCGGGACGTTGTGGCCCTTGCCCAGCGAGCCGTTCAAGCTCGATCCGACCATTGATCGCGGTGTCCTGCGGCAGCAGGCCGCCCGACTCAAGGACCTGGGATACAAGTTCAATCCCGTCGGTCGGTACTGGACCGCCATAACGTAAGCGGCCGACATCGTTCGGTCATTGTTCAACCACCCGCGTCGGGGCGCCAGACCCCGACGGGGCTAATGCGTCCCCGACTGGAGGATCCAGTATGTCGCATGTACTGAAATTACCGGATGTGCCGGGCGTCTTTTGCGATGCCCATCTGGTCGACGAGGCTGGCGTTTGCCGGTTTCTATCCCTGTGGGGCCGGGATACGGCCCTGCAGGAATTACTCGCGCGTCTCACGCTCAAGCCGAATGAAGGCGGGCTACGGACGCTCTGGATTGGTGAACCCGGGGAACCGGGCGCCGCGTTTTTATCGGCTATGGATCCCGACCAATGGGTTCGGGTGTCGGCACGTCGGACGGGAACCCTGTTTGGGGATCTGGTCCACGTGTGGCTTCACGATCAGTTGGCTACACAACCGGATCGGGCCAACGGTCGGGCGCTGCTACTGGATCGTGCGGCTGATGACGGGCATGAACTGACGCAGGCCCACTGGGATGCCCTTTGGAACCTCGTGCAACAGGTGCTCTGGGTGCCGGTGCAGCCGCATTGGCAACGGCCGCTCATTCAACGTCTGCATGCACTCGACTGCATCCGGATCTTGCGTGGGTACCGTACGCAGGGATTCCTGCTGAATTTGTCCAATCGGGATGAGATCGAATCGGAAATATCGAACCTGGTGCGTTCCGGCACGCTCACGCTCGAAGAAGGGCAGGGCAGCCGTTGGCAGGAGACCGCCATGGCCGCTGCTTGAATGGTTTCACCGCCCCCTGTCGGGGGCGGCCTTTCCCAAGGCTCTTTCTGGGGCCTTCGGAAAGGCAGTTTATCCCGTGGTCACTGCGGGGTCAGTGACGCCTGAGCACCTGCGGATCGGGCAGAGGTGCAGCCTCGTTTGAGGTCGGTCCATCTTCCAAAACCCTGCCGGGGCACGTCGCCCCGCAGGGGTTGGCGTGTTCTCCCGGCTCCATCAGGAGAAACGTCATGAGCCAGTTCTCAGTCTTTCAAATCCGGCTGACCTCAGAAGACGCACGCGCAGCCAATCGGGGCGAATCGTGTCCCCGGGTCCACGCCTGGCGGGAAGCTTCCCTCGACGTGAACCCGGTCCCCGGTCTCGAGGGCGGATTCTACGAGCATGTCTGCGACATCGAGGCCGACCACCTCGACCACGTGTTCGAGATCGGCAACGTCGGTCCTGAACAACGCATCACGCGCCACGCGCCGATGCACTCGATTTCCGTGGGCGACGTGATCGTCGCGCACGGGCCGCGCCCGAAAGGCTTCATCGTGGACCGGGTCGGCTTTCGGGCGGTCCCGCTACCGAATGGGCTCAGCCATGCGCCCCGTCCCGCCATGATCGAACCGGAGTAGCCATCATGAGTCGACACACCGTACGCATTGCCAACCCGGAAGCCGGGGAAACCCATGCCGTGATCGGCTACGACCGCATGCTGGGGCAGTACTTTGTCCAGGTCTACGGCATTTCCGACATCCGCGAGGAAGTAATCACGCGCGAATTCGATGGCGCGGAACTCAGCCATGCCGGCTTGCTGCTGCATCTGCCTGAGCCATTGTTGCTCTTGCTGATGCGCGAAGCGTCCGGCATGGTCGAGACCAACGTCTGGATGGACTGGCGGGAAGATCCAGAACACTGCGCGGCGCATCGTTAAACCGTTCTGACCCGTGGTCACTGCGGTTTCAGTGACACCCCAGCACCTGAGGATCGGGCAGAGGTGCAGCCTCGTTCGAGGCCGATCCATCTTCCACAACCCACCGGGTGCGAACCCGGTAGGGACGCCTCCCGGCATTTTTCCACGAGGTGTCCCATGTTCCAACAGCATCTTCAACGGGTTCGGCGTGTTCCGGTATCCGGCCTTTGCCGGATCGGCCGACGCACGTTCGCCGTCCATTCCGGTGGCTTTCGATACGAGCTGCGGTTCACACACAGCGCACGAATCGAGCTGCTTTCCGTTCATCGGGTTCACTAGGAGGCCCGCCGTGATGAAATTCGGAGCACGGTTCAATGAGTTGCATCTACGACAGCGCGAGGCGGATTTCTCAGCCATGGCCGCAGGGGCGGCACCCCGCGAGGGCGTGTCGGCGCTGTCGCGGCTGGTTGCCGCCGCCCGGCAGCCGACCGGCCAGGGCCATCGCCTGCGCCGGTTTCTGCTCGGTCTGTACAACGGCCCCGAGTGGCCGTTCGACCTGACCAACCTGCGCAACCTGGATCGCAACCTGCAACAGGACGTGCTCGCCGTGCTGCAACTCGATTGGCACGGAGGGCGCGAGGTCCACAAGTACATCGAGGACGGTGATCGCCTCTTCCTCCGCTGGTGGGAGGCGGAGCGACCCGAAACTGACTCGCCAGCGTAACGCTGGTCTTCTTCAACCCCGCCGGGGCGTCACCCCGGCCGGGGCCTGGCGTGTCCCGGCATTTTTTTTGGAGGACTACGCCATGTCCGAAATCTCCATCATCGAACTGAACGATGATGAAATCATTCAGCACGCGGCCGGGATCCTGGAGACCCGGCTTCGCTATCGAACCTCCGAGGACCTGAACGAACCGTTCTCGACACCACAGGTGGCCAAGGACTTTCTGAGGCTCAAGCTGGCCGAACTGCCGCACGAGGTTTTTGCGGTCCTGTTCCTCGACAACCGGCATCGATTGATCCACTACGAGGAGATGTTCCGTGGAACGATCGATGGGGCTGCGGTGCATCCGAGAGAGGTGGTCAAGGCGTCCCTGAAACACAACTGCGCGGCGGTGATCCTGGCGCATAACCATCCGTCAGGCGTGGCCGATCCCTCACGTGCGGACGAAGCCCTCACCCGGCGTCTGCAGGAGGCGCTCGGTTTGATCGACATCCGGGTGCTCGATCACCTGATCGTGGGCGGCACCGAGACCCTGAGCTTCGCCGAGCGCGGGCTCATCTAGTCAATGACCCCGGGTGGCTGTGCACAGTCGCCCGGCTTTTCCTTCCACCGCGGGGTGACCACACGCCCGCGGGCCGTGTGGTTCTCCGCCACTCCGACCGGAGGTCCACCATGGCTTTGATGTTTCAGCGCCTGGCACGCAATTTCGTGCGCAATGGCTATTTTCCGACCGATGAGGACACGATTGAACGGGTCCTCGGGACCCTGGAACCCACCGAGGGGACCGTAAACATCCTCGACCCGTGCTGCGGGGAGGGCACCGCGCTTGCAGAAGTGGCGCATGCGCTGAAGTTCGGCGACATGGACGTGCAGTCTTTCGGGATCGAGTACAACGCCGAGCGGGCGTATCACGCCAAGACGTTGCTCGATCGTTGCCTGCATGCCGATCTGATGGACACGATGGTGCAGCCGCGTTCCTTCGGGCTGCTTTGGCTCAATCCACCGTACGGTGACCTCGTGTCCGATCAGGTGTCGGCCTCGGTGTCACGCTGGAAGGGCCGCAAGCGGCTCGAGAAGCTGTTCTACGAACGCTCCGTACCCACCTTGCAGTTCGGTGGGGTGATGGTGTTGATCGTTCCCAGCTACGCGCTCGATGCCGAATTCTCGGCCTGGATCGCACGGCATTTCCGTGAGGTGCGGGTTTTCCGGGCGGCGACGGATCAGTTCCAGCAGGTGGTGGTCCTTGGTATTCGGGAACGCAGCCAAGGCTCGGGCGACAAAAACGTGCGCAACCACCTCGCTGCCGTCGGCTGTGGGGACGTTGTGCCGGATGTGCTGCCACACCCCCACGACGGAACGGGCCCGCTGTTTCCGGTGCCGACCATCCAGAACCCGGGCGCGGTGAAGTTCATGACCGTGCGCCTCGATGCCACGCAACTTTCGGAGGTGCTGGGCCAGGAAGGTCCGTCTCTGTGGGAGCGCTTTGATCTGACCTTTCATCAAGGGGTGCGGGGCCATCGCCGGCCGCTCCGGGAATTATCCCGCTGGCATCTGGCGCTGGCACTGTCGGCCGGCCAGATCTCCGGGGCGGTACGCTCGCGCGATGGTCGCACTTTCCTCGTGCGTGGCGACACGCACAAGGAGAAGGAGGTCAAGGTCGAGCATCAGGTCAATGAACGGACCGGTGATGTTTCCGAAACGCGTATCCATCTGGATCGGTTCGTTCCGGTGATCCGGGCGATCGATTTCACCGAGGGCGCCCACACCTTTGGCGAGATCTTCACGATTCGATGAACCAGGAGTCTCCTCCATTCCACCCCCGTCGAGGGGGTGGCCTTTTCCCAAGGCCGTGCATGGCGAGGCCTTCGGAAAGGTGGTTTGTACCGTGGTCACTGCGGATTCAGTGACACCCAGGCACCTGCGGATCGGGCAGAGGTGCCGCCTCGATTGAGGTCGATCCATCTTCCAAAACCCTGCCGGGGCACGTCACCCCGCAGGGGCGGCGTGCGTTCGGTTCTTTGTTCATCTCAGCACTGGAGGTATCGATCATGCAAAACGTCATCGCACTGTCGCAGTTCGTGGAGGATTTCGGCGATGGGCTGCTGGAAGCCGTCGCTCGTCAGAATCCACCGGTGTACGACGGCGACCCGGATCCGTTCCGGGACATCATCATGGAGGGGCTGGCACGCCAGCCGTTTCCCTTGCAGCGAGACGCTGTTCAGGCGGTGGTCAAGCTGCTGCTCGACGCCGGAGAACCGGCGGCGGTCATCAACGGCGAAATGGGGACGGGGAAAACGATCATGGCGATTGCCACGGCTGCGGTCATGCATGCCGAGGGTGCGCGCCGGTTTCTGATCGTTTCGCCGCCTCATTTGGTTTACAAATGGCGGCGGGAAATCCGGGAAACCATCCCGAACGCCCGCGTCTGGGTGCTCAACGGTCCGGATACGCTGCGCAAGCTCCTGCTGATGCGGGAAATGGCGGGAACACCGACCAACGACGATGCACCCGAGTTCTACGTTATCGGTCGGGTCCGCATGCGCATGGGTTTCCATTGGGCACCGGCGGTCGCGACCCGTCGGTTCCACCATCGGATCCACGGGGCCGATGCCTCCGTAATGCGAACCACGGAGGTGGCCGCATGTCCGCAATGCGGCGAGGTGGTGGTGGATTCGGAAGGCAATCCAGTTCACCGTTCGGCCTTTCCTACCGATGTGCGACGGACCTGTACCGGATGCGGAACCGCGTTGTGGTCGCTGGTCCGTGCCGGACGCCCGAAGGATCCCAGGGCGGTCGTACGGCAGGCGCTGTTGCAGATTCCAACCATCGGACCGAAATCCGCGGACCGACTGCTCGCGACGTTCGGCGAGTCCACGCTGACGGAGATGTTGTCGGACAACGTGTACGAGTTCGTCAATCTCATGGACGAAAACGGCGACCTGGTCTTCGGCGATCGGCAGGCGGCACGGATCGAACGCCGTCTGGCAACGCTGGAGTTCTCGTTCGGACAAGGGGGCTATCAACCCACGGAGTTCATCAANCGNATGCTCCCNGCCGACTTCTTCGATCTGCTGATCGTGGACGAAGGNCANGANTANAAGAACGAAAGCTCGGCCCAGGGACAGGCCATGGGCGTGTTGGCCAACAAGGTCCGCAAGGTCCTGNTGTTGACCGGNACGCTGATGGGNGGCTATGCGTCGGATCTNTTCTTCCTGCTGTGGCGGATCATGCCGCGCCGGATGGTCGAGGACGGGTTCCACCCCAATGGTCGGGGNAGCATGGCGGGCGCGGCGATGGCNTTCATGCGGGAGCACGGGGTGCTGAAGGATGTCTACAAGGAATCCGACAGCGCGTCGCATCGGACCGCCCGCGGGAAGCGGGTCAGCGTTCGCACCTCCAAGGCACCGGGATTCGGTCCCAAGGGCATTGCCCGGTATGTCCTGCCCTTCACCGCGTTTGTGAAGCTCAAGGACATGGACGCCGGCGTGCTGCCGCCGTACGAGGAGCGCTACGTCGAGGTCTCGATGACCGCCAGCCAGGCCGAGCGGTATACCGATCTGGAAGCCCGGCTCACGGGTGAAATGCGCCAGGCACTGGCCCGGGGCGACACGACGCTGCTCGGCGTGGTGCTCAACACGCTGTTGGCGTGGCCGGACACGGCGTTTCGGGATGAGACGGTGCGGCATCCACGAGATCGGTCGCTACTGGCGTACGTTCCACAATTGTTCGATGCGGCGGAAGCGGCGCCAAAGGAACAGGCGTTGATCGAGGAATGCCTGAAGGAGAAGGAGCGGGGTCGAAAGGTACTCGTGTACACGGTGTACACGGGTACTCGGGACACCACTTCGCGGCTGCGGAACCTGCTGGAGACGGCCGGCCTGAAGGTCGGTGTGCTCAAGGCCTCTGTGGACACGGCCCGGCGGGAGGACTGGATCATGGAGCAGGTGGATCGGGGCATTGATGTTCTGGTGACCAACCCGGAGCTGGTGAAGACGGGGTTGGATTTGCTGGAATTTCCGACCATCGTCTTCCTTCAGACCGGCTACAACGTCTACACGNTGCAGCAGGCATCCCGCCGTTCCTGGCGGATCGGGCAGACCGAGCCGGTTGAGGTGGTGTTCCTCGGATACTCGGGCACCGCCCAAACTGCGTGTTTGAGCCTGATGGCCACCAAGATCGCGGTGTCACAGTCCACCTCCGGCGACATGCCGGAGACGGGACTCGATGTGCTCAATCAGGACGGCGACAGCATCGAAGTGGCACTGGCCCGGCAACTTTCCGGTTGAACCGGCATTACCGCCCCTTCGGGGGCGGGTTTTTTCGGGGGCAGGCGGCCCCCAGTGTCCGAGCGCCGGGGTGCCGGCTTACGACCCAGAGCGGCCGGTGACGAAATCTGCCGGAAGTCTGCAACCGAACTCATTACTGACGCCCCCTGTGGCTGGAGTAGCGCCATAATCTCCTTTCGCCCCAAGCCACCCCCAGTGTGGGATCGGTCGAGCGAGGTATGTTCACGGAACGATCCGGACTCCGCGACACGGAAGCTGGCCCGTGCTATACAGAATCTGTCTATCACCGATATCTTAGATTCTGCCTAATTTGTTGCTACGCGAGTACTGACATGTATACGATAGGTTCAACTTATACACGAAACGACATCTATGAGATTCTCGGTATTCCTGAGAGTCAACGTGGCGGTGACTGGCTAAACGGATACCACCGGCACGGTCAGGACTACTACATCTTCTGCAATATCGGAGTCCCTGGGCGCACTGGACATGATTATGATAACCATTGGGAAGGTGAGAAGCTTATTTGGTACGGGAAAAATGAGTCCCACTTCGCGCAACAGACGATTCACAACCTCATATCCGGTGAGTACCGCATTTTTGTATTCTACCGAAGCGAGGATCGTGCCTCTTTCACATTTGCTGGTATCGGTCACCCTATACCTCATCATGCGATTGAGCGCCCCGCTAGAATTGATTGGGCATTCGGTTCCGACGAGATAGAAGAAGTTCCCATCTTCACCGACGAGTACGTTCCCGGAGCGAAGTACCAAGAGGGTCATAGAACCCAGGTTCTTGTTAATCGGTACGAACGAGATCGCAACGCTCGAGATGAATGCATTAGGCATCACGGCACGGCCTGCGCAGTCTGCACAATAGATTTTGGAAAAAAGTACGGTGAACTCGGTGAGGGGTTCATCCATGTGCACCATATAGTGCCACTGTGCGATATCGGCGAAAACTATGTGGTCGATCCAATTAAAGATTTAGTACCGGTTTGTCCAAATTGCCACGCCATGATTCATCGCCGCAATCCTCCATTGTCAATCGATAAATTGCGAAAACTCAACTAACACATGATTCAGCCGCACCCGGTAAACTCTAGGCCGGGAAAGCTGGGCAAAATTGGTGGTGGGGCCGGTTGATTCAAAGGTTCGATTTATTAAGGCAAGAACATGGCATACCCGATAGAAAGAAAGCTAGTAATTGCGGTTTCATCCAGCGCATTGTTCGATTTGAGCGAGTCGGATAAAGTTTTTCGAGAAAACGGCCCAAAAGCGTACAAGGAGTTTCAAGAAAAGCACTTGGATACTATTCTGGCGATGGGGGTGGCATTCCCGTTTATCAGGCGCTTTCTGGGAATCAACAAGAGATTTGAGAAGGAGCAACCAGTTGAGGTGGTTTTGCTGTCAAGAAACTCGGCTGCTACAGGTAAGCGAGTCTTTCGTTCTATCAAACATTACGGGCTTGAGATATCAAGGGCGGCGTTCATGGAGGGTAAGTCTCCCTACGGATATATCCCCGCCTTTAATGCTTCACTCTTTCTGTCAGCAAACGAGGAAGATGTCATCACTGCGATTGATTATGGTTATCCGGCTGGTACTGTTCTGCCCACAAAAGTTGTTGATGATTTAACAGATGGTGAACTGAGAGTAGCCTTCGACTTTGATGGTGTTATAGCGGATGACGAGTCTGAAACGGTCTTCCGAGTGGGTGAGTTAAAGGCCTTTCATCAGCATGAAGTCGAAAAGTCAAACATTCCGCACAATCCTGGGCCTCTGGCTGACCTATTCACAAAGCTGTCTTTTATGCAGAAGCTAGAAGATAGAGCGGAAGAGATTGATCGAAGTTATAAGCGAATCTTAAGAACTGCGATTGTAACGGCTAGGAATGCCCCGTCTCATGAGCGCGTTATAAACACACTTGAGAACTGGGGCGTAAGCTCAAACGAAACCTTCTTTCTCGGCGGGATGAAGAAAGAACGAATTCTTACTGTTTTAAAGCCTCACATGTTTTTTGATGATCAGAGATCGCATTTAGGATCAGAGGCTGGGGACATTCCTATGGTTCACGTCCCATTCGGCATTGCAAACCAAAGAATCGAATCCCAAAATACAGCAGGCGAGCAAACTCGTCGTTGATTTATACATCAAATAATAAAAGAACCTCTTATGTCGCTCATGACTACAACCCCGGAACCGCCGTGCTACACAGTGATCTTCGCATCACCGTGCACCGACAGCTCCTTCCTGAAAATGGCGTCCGTCCTTCTTATACTTGCGCTGCGAACCAGCCAAGCACGTCAATACACTCAATGCATTGAATCCGGGCGGTTCTGCCGGCTAATGTCGATCGCCACTAGATCTTCGATGGCCCGGGTGACACCACGCAGGGTCTTGAACTTGGTGAGGATGACGTCGAGGGTCGAGTTCGGGAGTCCGGGCATGCACATGTACGAGTAGCCGTACTTAGTCATCTGGCGGGCCCAGTATCGAATAGCAAAGTCGCGCAACTCCGTTCTGCTGGGGTTTTTGACCTGTATGATTTGGAAGCGGCTGCGTAGTGGCATGGGAATTGCGTCTAGCGAATTGGCCGTTGCAATGTACGTGCAGTACGACAAATCCAGCGGCACTTGCAAACACTCATCAAAGAACCGTTGCGCATTGCGTTGCTCCAGGCACTGCAGTAGCACATCGTGCGGATGACCGTTGAGAGAGCCACGGCCGACCTTGTCGATCTCGTCAAGGATGAAGGTCGGATTGGCAATGCCCTGCTCGATCATCTTTTGGACGAAGATGCTGGAACGCGCAGAAGAGTAGCCTCGGGGGGCGCCCCGGAAGGTCATGCTGTCCGACATGCCGCTGAGGGAGACCATCGTGGTCGATAGTCCAAGCAGGTTGGTCAGCCGCTGGGCAAAGTGGGTCTTGCCGCTGCTGGGATCGCCGACTAGAAGCAGCGTCGGTAGGAGGGCATGGCGCTGGTCATGATCAAGCGCAAAATGGGCGCGCAATCTGCGGAAGATCTGCTGCGTGATGGGTTTGAGCCAGGGCGACTCACCGATGAGCGTCTGCTCGACCTGATTGAGGTCACCGGTAACGGACTGGAGCGGCAACGGCGACCGCAGCACCTCATAGACCTGCGCAAACTCCTCGTACCCCTTGATCTTGGGCGGCTTGGTCTGCAGCACCAGTCGTTCGTCGGGCTGGACATTGACGTTTCGTTGTTTGGGGTCGAGGCGCTGCAGTGCTTCCAGCACCTCGATCACACCGTGAGCACCCGGGAAGGGGTCAAACGGCCGGATGAAGTCAGCCAGAGTGTCCACGAGGCTGTCGATACCCAGCAGGTGGGTCCGATAGACTCGGCTCGCG
>SL_5KL_010_SEDDRAFT_10002308_pt1 | contig 10690 bp, 4 predicted proteins | sample SodLakKL_010_SED_FD_9118 | JGI IMG/M metagenome (IMG submission 9118)
GATGCCCACAGCGGTGACGAGACCTTCATCGTCGACAGTGATGATGTCTTCATCGGAGCTTTCGAAGGTCACACCTTGCGGTGCATAAGAAGGTGTGATCTCCCATTCGAGTTGATATTCCTCATCATAAAGTAGGTTGACAGTCTCTTCGGGATAGCCGAGCAGAGCGACGTCATAGGTTGCGTCGCTGTCTACGACTTGCGATTCATGGCTGTAGAGGAATTGCGGGCCGTCGAACCAGCCGAGCTGGATGCCCTCGATGTCGACAGTGTCGCCTTCCTCGAAGCCCTGAAGATGGTCGGCTGCGTCTTCGCTGTCGGCGAGACGGCTGTCATAACGGATGCGGACCTCTTCTCCGTTCTCCATCTTGCGTACATCCATGTTGATGTTGCCATGGTCATCTTGGCTAATGTTGGTGATGACGAGGTCTTCGGCGCTCACGCGATGGCCTTGATAGTCGATCAGAGCGTCTTCATCGCCCCAGTCGATATCCTGGATGTCAACGATGCCGGGCAGGTCTTGACCGGTCTTGTAGACGATGACGTCTGTGAGCGAGCCGATCTGCTCAAGGTCGTATGCGCTTTCCCACCAGCCGAGTCTCCAGCCGTCGCGTTCACCTTGGACGCGGACGAGATCGCCCACGTTCAAGTCTTCGATGAACTCTTCATCTCCGTCATAGACGGCGATGGCACGAGTGTCATCCTCGATAAAGAACGTGCGGTGGTCGGTGATGGCGGTGATGACACCGATGGTGTCGGCCGCTTCTTCATGTTCGAGCGCCCAGACGTCCGCGATGGACATCTCCGCTTCGGGGGGTTCCACAGTCACGGACAATGTGGCGGTGACTTCTTCATCTGCCACGGAAGTGACAGTGATGGTGGTCTCCCCGATTGCGACGCCGGTGATCTCGCCGTCTTCAGTAACGGTGGCGATGCTCGTGTCGGCGCTTTCCCAGGTCACTTCCTGGTCGGCGTCTTCGGGTTCGACTGTTGCGGTGACGGTGACTGTTTCATCAAGAACGACCGTCACGGATTCCGGATCGAGGATGATGGATTCGGGATCCGGATCTCTTCTACATGCTGAAACGACGACCAGCATGAAGACGGACAACAGTACTAATAATGCTTTTTTCATCCAATTTCTCTCCTTTTTTAGTTTTTATATGAATCCCATGCGAGCCCCGTCTTACTCTGTCAATAACCCGCACGGTGATTACATATCACAATTGGGTGGAATGTTGTGACAATGAATACCTGCTTTACATCGTTCATGAGTGCTTATCCAAGTTGCTATGATACAAAACCGCACACTTGAATGTCCGGGCGGAGTCTCTGTGAACGGCTACATAACGGCTACGTATATTATACATGATGACGGACAAAATTCAACAAGCCGTGTCCCGCAAGCGCAAAATCATAATCAGTTCGGACCCTGCCTTTATTAATTATACATCATATGACCAACAGGGTAAAGGGCTGATGGCGTTTTTCTCCGACGGTCGCTTCGCTCGCCAAGCATCAATACCCCTATTCACAAAATGTTTATGGAGTTCACACGATCCATCCTTTTGCTGCTTTCATGGGGGTTCACCCTTGATGAGACAACGACTTGTCCTGCATCTTTTGATCATGGGACGGACCCCCGGAGCAATCAATTACAACCATGAGGAGGTGACGTGCAGAAAAGCCATCACTTCTTGGATGACTTGTCGGTCTTGTATTTCTGTCTGAGCCTTTTGGTCTGTTCAATGATCAATTGGGCCGGTTCATAGGCCAAATCCTCTTCGGTGAACCGGTCCGCCAGATCATCATAGCTCAGTTCGGGTGTCTCGCCTTTTTGGAAGATTTCATAGGCATCTTGGAAGAATTTCTGGAATCTCTCGTCCTCTCGGAGTTGTCCGAACTCTTCTTTGCCGAACTTGAGGTCGTGGCGCACCCTTTTGGACATGTAGATAAGGTAGTCCTGGGCTTCGTTCTGTTCCGTGTATCCCCGGTCGAACACTCTGCGAGAGATATGATAGAACACCATGAACAAAAGCATGAAGGGGACGATGTACCAGAATTCACGGATCGTCGTTGTGAAATCCTCTTCCGGCCAACCGAAAATGGCGGCGATGACCCCCAAAAGCAACAAGGCCGCGAAAGCGGCGATGAGGATTCGGATGTAACTCCAGATGGTAACCCTTTTTCGGAAATGCATCATGTATGATCACCTATATTCGTGATGCGCGGGCGTGTAGCCGTCCGCGCAGGATTGAAAAAGTATGTGGCGCCATGCATATGTTGTGTCTAATTATACACGAAACATGGCTTCTTACGCAAATCGATGAGGGAAATTGTCGTTTTTTGCCGAAGATGATGATTGCACGATCAAAGAATCTCACTTTGAAACATACACCACACACGACTGACTATCGTCTGTACATATAAATCAGTTCTCTAATAGCAGTCATTCTTGATAAGAGATAATAAATATCATTATTTTAGCGATAACGCATTGATGCGACACGTTTTTTTCTCTTCAATACTATTGTTATCAACCTAATGTTATATATGAGAATTCACAAAAAATGCCACGTAAAACGCGCAGACGGTCATGTATATTAATAATGAATATAAGTCCGTCATCTTGCTAGCCTGCATGAACCGTGATACCATAATGCTATCCAAAAATAACGTGGAAGGTGGATGGCTATCATGAAGACCAAACATGTGACATTGATCAAAAGCCTCTTCTTGCTATTGCTGGTGGCACTCGCATTCGCGCTCCAAGGTTGCGATCGCGAAGATGACATCCGTGACAATCTACAAGAGGCCCTTGCCGAAATCACCATCACCGATGAGACTGAAGAATCCCTAACTCTTCCCGGTGAAATCTCCGGATATGATATCACTTGGTCCGTGGATGACGACACATATATCGATTCGACGGGTCAAGTGAACCGACCGGATTATGACACGGGTGATATCGATGTCGTCTTGACCGCGACGGTCAGTGAAGACGATATCGTCGAATCGCGAGAATTCCCGCTGACGATACTCGCATGGACCGAAACGGAGATCCTCGACATCTTGCATGAGGCCGCGGGTGAATTCGACCCGACAGCGGAACTCGATGCCGACATCACCCTACCCGAAACACTGGCCGACTTCGAAGCCGACTGGTCGGTGGATGACGACACCCATCTGGACGAAACCGGCCGTGTCGTTCGCCCCCGGTACACCGAAGGCGACCAAGAGGTGACCCTCTATCTGACCCTCAGCAAAGGATCGGTCTCCGACACGTTCTCATACGAGATCACCGTGCTCGCCTACAGTGAAGAGGAAGTCCTCGCCGACATGGACGAAGTTATCGACGAATTCGTCATCGAAAGCGAAACCCAAAGCAGTTTCTCCCTTCCCGAAACGGTTGGTGACTATCAAGCCCACTGGTCGGCGGACGAGCAAGGTTATCTGACCCAAGACAACCATGTCCTTCCTCCGGGGCCCGGAGAGGACGATGTCGACCTCGCTATCACGCTCGAACTGATGGAAGGCGACATCATGCGGACCGAAGTGTTCACCGTGAAACTCCTTTCCCGCTCGGCGGATTTCATCGCCGACGAGATTGACGAATGGATGGATGAACTCAGCCTTCCGGACGAGACGGACGAAACGATCGAACTTCCGCTCACGGCCGGTGGATACATGATCGATTGGTCCAGCGACGAAGAGGACCTTCTCGATGAAGACAACAATCTGCAACGCCCCTCTCTCGAAGACGGCGACCGGACGGTCACATTGACGGCGACCGTCTCCGCTTACGGTCATGAAGCAAAGCGGGAGTTCACCGTCACAATGCTCGCCTATACCGAAGAAGAAGTCCGTGAAACCCTTCAAGAGGCTCTTGCCACCGTCGAGATCGACGACGAGATCACTTCTTCCATCAATCTTCCCCGCCTTGTCGAGACATTCGCCGCCGATTGGTCGGTGAGTGTGGAGACACATCTCGACCGTTTCGGAAATCTTGAACGGCCGACAGCCGATGAAGGCGACCAGGAAGTCGTTCTGACCTTGACATTGAAAAAAGAGGGTATCGAAGAAACCCGGGATTTCCCGCTCACCCTGCTCGCCAAAACCGAGCCCGAAATCCTCGCGGAGCTGAACGATGCACTCGAGTCGTTGGATATCGACGAAACCATCGAAAGTTCCTTCTATCTCCCGAAAACGGTGGACGGGTTCGCGGCTACATGGGAAGTGACGCCCGACCACCTTCTGGCTGACGACAACCGCCTCTGGCGACCCGACCATGCCGAGGGCGACACCGACGCGACCATCACGGTCACTTTGGAAAGCGACGGGTTCACCGCCACTAAAGATTTCGATGTCCATATCCTCGCTTACACCGAAGACGAAGAACAAGCGGTGGCGCTGTTCTTGGACGCCATCAAGGACATCACCTGGGTCGGCGAAAGCGTTGCGGAAGACCTCGAACTGCCCTCCTCGTGGAACGATGTGACCATCGACTGGCAGTCTTTGGACACGTCGACAATCTCCGACAAAGGCTCTATCAATCCTCCTCTCCATCGCACCGGTGACCTCGAGGTCTACATGCGGGCGTCGATGCTATATGGCGACATCGAGAAGGACTTCCACCTTCCTGTGACCATCGAAGCTCTGTCCCGTCCCGGATTCCCTTCATCGAGGACCAAGGATTTCATCAATCTGGCCGAAGAATATCTCCTCGACGATGCGGAATTGACCGTCTATACGTTTGAAACACGCGGCTTGCCCTATGTCGATGTCATGGAGTTCCTACAACTCCTTGATGGCGGCGAGAAGGACGGAGCCATCATCTTCGAGGTCCTCGACATTGAAATCGACGGCGACCTCCTCATCATCGACAACCGTGTCGTCTATGACAGCGAACTCTACGAAGACACCTCTTACACATTCATCATCAATTTCGCCGACAACTACGCTGTGACGAACCAGTATGGTTTCTTCACATCTTTCCAACAAGCCACCCAGACCGACTTCGGTCAAGACCTCAGGGTCATGGACTATGAAGAACAACTATCCGACCCCGTCGTCTTCGATTTCGAGCACTACCGCATGAACATGGTGCGTCAAGGCGGACGTTATCTGATGCCTTTGCATTTAGCGAACCTCTTCTTCTCCGGTTCGATGTATGATGTCTTCTTCAACGGTGATGCCGTATACGGTTTCGACACCTATCAACGAAACGACCCGGAAGTCCAAGAGGCCCTTCTCGACAGCTCCTACGCCGGTCGCAACATGACCGACAACATGCTCTTTTCCACCTACAATTTCCTCGTGTTCTCTTTCGACCATTTCTACGGGTTGCGCGAGGACCAAGGCGTGGAGACCTATCATGACGTCTTCAAGCCCGAAGAGATCAAAACACAAGGTGAAGACCATTATGACGCCATCCTCGATTTGACATTGGCCTTGGACGACCTCCACACCTCCTTCGGCATGACCGGACATTATGCCCCCGATTTCGACCCCTTCCCCTTGGACATCATGGACGTGGGCAGACGGACACAGCAGTTCTACTTCCGCCTTTGGAACATCCAAGATGACTATCTGGCGGATCGAAGACAGTTGGACGACCCCTCCACACTGGATGCCGACAGTGTCGTCTATTACGACGACGGGCGCGTGGCCCGCATCCCCGTCAGCGCATTCGACGACAGCATCCCCGAGAAATTCGGCGAAGTCATGGAAGCGATAGATGAACAAGGCACGGTCGAAGAAATCATCGTCGACCTCACCTACAACACCGGTGGCATCGTCGGCACGATGATCCAGATTCTCGGTTACATGACGGACGAGCACATCCCCATGCATCGCTGGAACGCCGGTGACGACTCGAAGAGCACCTTGTGGTATTCATCCGATGTGCAAGCCCGGAAGGATTACGAGTGGCACATCCTCTCCTCGCCGATCACCTACAGCGCCGGCAACATGATGGTCCAGATCGCCAAAGAGATGGGCATCGCCTCCATCATCGGCCAGGATTCGGCCGGCGGTGCGGCCTCCATCACCACGAACATCCTGCCGAGCGGGGCTATCATCGTCATGAGCTCTCCCAACGTCGCTACCAACGAGAACTATGAGAGCATCGAATACGGTATCACCGTCGATGCCGAAATCGAATTCCACGACCTGTTGGAGGAGGATGCCATCCTCGAAGCGATAGAAAGCCTCAAAGACTGACCATCACTGCGGGCGTCGATTCGTCGGCGCCCGCTTTTTCACCCTTCATGATTTTCGCCACGACAACAATCCCTGGAGGAAACGATCATGCGCACACTAGCGAGACTTTTTGTCATCGTGTCCCTCACACTCTTCGCTTTGACCCTGTCGGCCTGTGAGACGGACGAGAGGGTCCATGTCACAGACATCATCGACAATGAAGACACCTTCCTCGTCGTCTACTCGGACGGCAACGAGGAAGAGCTCACCATTCCCGACGGCGACGGCATCCGGGGTGTCAAGGGACTCGCCCTTGACGACGAGAACCGTCTTGTCGTACGTTTCACCGATGAAACGTCCATAACCCTGCAATCCCCCGAGGATGTTCGTTTCATCGAAAACATCACCGTCACCGACAACCGCCTCGTCATCAGTCATAGTGACGGCACCGCGGTCGACATCGACGTCCGTTTCACCTATCGGACCGTGAATTTCAAGGGGGCCGACGGCGCGCTCCACTACGTCCAACTCGTCCCCCACGGTGAAGACGCCTACACAATCGAGCCACCGTCGAAGACGGGGCACGATTTCACGGGCTGGGATACCGATTTGGAGAATGTGACCGAGGACCTTGTCGTGAAACCGTTGTTCGAAGCGCGCACCTACACGGTGGAGTTCGTCACCGGCACCGATGAAGAACTCGATCCGGTGCAGGTGACGCACGGCGACACGCTGGACATCCCCTATCTCGAAAAGGAAGGTCATGTTCTGGAAGGCGTCTACAAGGACGAAGACTTCACCAAGCCCTACCGCGACGTGGAGCCCGTGACTTCATCGATGATTCTCTACATGCACTGGGTCGAGATGAAAGAAGCGGTCTATGACGAGGAAATCCTCAAAGAAGTCATGAACTGGCTTCTCAACTGGCACTACAGCGGCGTCGACGAAGAGACGCTCTATGAAGGCGCTCTCCGGGGCATGCTCCGGGCACTCGATGATCCCTACACCACCTATATGACACCCGAGGAGGCCGAGCGTTTCAGCCGCAGTCTCGGTGAAGATTTTGTCGGGATCGGTGTCACCGTGGAGAATGTCGACGACAATGTCGTCTTCCGCAAGGTCTGGAGCGACTCTCCCGCGGAAGAAGCCGGACTCCTTCCCGGCGATGTCGTCACCCATGTGGACGGAAAGGATGTCCGCCATCTCTCCTTCACCGACACCCTTTTGGAACTCCTCGGGGAAGAGGACACCGAGGTTTCGGTGGGTGTGCAAAGAATCGGCATCGGCGAGCCCCTCTTCTTCGAGATGGTCCGTCGTCGCATCCCCAACCCGAGTGTGGAATATGAAGCGATCCACCTTGACGAGAAGGCGATCGGTTATCTCAAGATCAACACCTTCGGCAGCGCCACGGCGGGACTCGTGCGCGACGCCTTGACGTATTTCGAAGACGACATCGAGATCGACGGTCTCATCATCGACCTCCGCAACAACTCCGGAGGGCTTCTCTCCTCCGTGCGGCAGATCGCCGACATGTTCTTGCCTGCGGGCGACCTACCGCTCTTCTATGCCGAGATCTATGCCCAACCGGCCCAATGGGCCACCGGTACCGAAACGAAGCCCTATGACATCCTGACCCTCGTCAACAGCGGCAGCGCCAGCGCTTCCGAGGTCCTCGCCGCCGCCCTCATGGAAAAGGGCGGCTACGACACGTTGGGCACGCCCACCTTCGGCAAAGGGACCATCCAAGGCGGCATCACCCTCTCCACGGGCAGCACCCTGAATCTGACCTATGCCCGTTGGCTCACCCCCGAAGGGAACTGGGTCCACAAGGGGGAAGGCGACTATGACAACATCGCCCCGACCATCCACAAAGAACAGAATCCTCTGCTCCGGGCGCACAGCATCTTCCTGCCCGACGGCGAACCCCTCGTTTTCGACACCGTCAGCCTCCACAACAAGAACGCCCAGAGGATCCTCGCCGCCCTAGGCTACGATGTCCGGATGGACGGCTACTACGGCGAATGCACCGTGGCGGCGGTCGAAGACTTCCAAAGCGAAGCGGGACTGCCCGTCACGGGCGAGATCGGCACCACGACCGCCAAGACCCTGAACGAGGTCTATCTGGACTATCGGACCGACCGGGCCCATGACCACCAGTTCCAAAAGGCCCTCGAATACTTCCTCGACGAATGAAACTCCACAATACAAAAAACCGCCGGGATCTCCGGCGGTTTTTTCAGCTCGTGGTCGGGACGACAGGATTCGAACCTGCGACCCCTTGCACCCCATGCAAGTGCGCTACCAAACTGCGCCACGTCCCGAGCCTATCCTATTATAACAGATTTTCCCGATATGCAAAGGGGGAAATCCAAAGTTTCAAAAAGGCCCGGAACGCCTTGGGCGATCAGACTTTGCCGAGGGGAGCGAGATAGATGACGAAGTGGTTCTCGCCGTCCAGACCGAACAGGTCGTTCATCTTCTTGTCGTCGAAGGCGGCCATGGCGACCGTTCCGCTTCCGAGCTGTTCGGCGACGAGATAGAGGTTTTGACAGACATGCCCCGCGTCGAGGTGGAGATAGCGGTAACCCCGTTCACCGTAGCGCCAATACATCCTATAGACGTCTGCGACCCAGATGAAGGTGACGGCCGCACGAGCCGGCATCTTCTGTCCGAGCGACGCCTCGACCAGAAGGTCCTCGATGTCGTCGGGCGTATCCATGGGGGCCAAAGCGTGTTCGAAGGGAAGATAGCGATAGAGCCCCTTGTCGAGTCCTTCCACATTGCGGACAAAAAGGATCGTCTCGAAAGCGTGTCGGGCTCCCGCCGAAGGGACCGTCCGCAAAGCCACGTGTTTGCCTTTCTTGCGCACGCCCTGAGTCGCCCAGAGGATGTGCGACAGTTCGGCGAACGAAAGCGGGGCGTCCTTGTAGGAACGGACGCTTTCTCTTTCTTTGATCGCATCCGTCAGGGTGATGTCCTCGATGGAGAGTTCCTCGGGGTCGGGAAGGGGGATGGTTTCCCCTTCATGGGGCCAGCCGAGCGCGGGCGCTTCCTTGCCTTCCATCTGCTCCGAGGGTTCGAGCTTGTCGTAACGGGTGCCTTCCATGAAACGCTTGCCGATGTCTTTCATGCAATCACTCCTTCAAAGGGTTCTTCACTATCCATTATACATGAAGCCCCGGGGTGAAAAAAGGCATCGGCCCATGAAAAACCGCGGACCCAAACGGTCCGCGGTGTCATAGGCCAACTCTGGAGCTAACGGGGCTCGAACCCGTGACCTCTAGCATGCCATGCTAGCGCTCTCCCTGCTGAGCTATAGCCCCATACCAAAAGAGATTATACAAAATCTTCGCCGGGATTGCAATGTTTTTTCCGGGTCCGACGAAAAAAGCGCCCCGCCGGTTGCGGGACGCCTTGGTGGTCAGTCCATGGCCTTCAAGGCCTTTTTGATGTCCATGGTCGGTTGGTTCATTTGTTTCAAGACTCGGCCTTCCCAGGTGCGGATGGTGAAATCGTCCTTGCCGCGGCTCACGAGATATTCGGGCAGGATGGGTGTCTTGCCCTTGCCGCCTTCGGCGTTCACGATATAGGTCGGGATCGCCATGCCGCTCGTGTAGCCCCGGAGATACTCCATGATCTCGATGCCGTCGTCGATGGAGGTGTTGAAATGGGTCGTCCCCTTGACGGCCTTGGCGTGGAAGATGTAGTAGGGCTTCACCCGGATCTTCAAGAGTTCGTGGTTCAAGACCCGCATGACGTACTTGTCGTTGTTGACGCCGTTCAGGAGGACGGCCTGGTTGCCTAGAGGTATGCCGGCGTTGGCGAGTCTTTCACAAGCCTCTTTCGCCTCTTTTGTGACTTCCATCGGATGGTTGAAATGCGTGTTGACATAGAGGGGATGATACTTCTGCAACATCGCCACGAACTCGTCGGTGACGAGTTGCGGCATGGTGACGGGAACCCGGGACCCGATACGGATATACTCGACGTGGTCGATGGAGCGTAGTTCCTCGAGAATCCACTCGAGACGGTCCGTCGGCATGGTGAAGGGGTCGCCTCCGGTCAGAAGGACGTCCCGTATCTCCTCGTTCTCCCTGATGTAGTCGATGGACTCCTCGATGAGGCTCTTCTTCTGCACCTCGTCCACTTCACCGATGTTCCGCCGGCGTTGACAGAAACGGCAATACATCGCGCAGACGTTGGTGATGTTGATGATGAGTCGATCCGGATAGCGTCTGGTGATGGTGCCGGCCGGATTGGTGAACTCTTCGCTCATGGGATCAAGATTGCCGCCCGGGTCGCGCAGTTCGAGACCCGTCGGCATGCTCATGAGTTTGATCGGGTCGACGGGGTCGTCGGGATCCACGAGAGAGAGATAATAGGGAGATATCGCCCAACGGAAATTTTTGCCCACCTCTTTGACCGCCTCGATCTCCTGCGGGGTCAGTTTGATGATCCGTTCGAGGGTCTCGACATCATTGATGCGGTTC
>SL_5KL_010_SEDDRAFT_10002309_pt1 | contig 10690 bp, 12 predicted proteins | sample SodLakKL_010_SED_FD_9118 | JGI IMG/M metagenome (IMG submission 9118)
CCCAGGCGCGGTCGCTTTCGGCTTCGGTGGCGGACCAGTAACGAGCGTCGCCGTCGAAGTCCATCGCCTCGGCGTTGCCGACCTGGAACGCACTGATGGTGGTCTGCTCGGGGGGATCGTTGACGTACGAGTCGCCTTGCGGGTCACTGCTGGGGTTGCCCCAGTCGGGGTACTGGCCAGCCGGGAAGTCATTGTCGCGTGTGCCAGTATCCATCTCTTCAGTCCCCGGCTTGAAGTGCCGGTGCAGCAGCTCCAACTCGTCAAGCGCCGGGATGTACCAGTCGGAGCCGCCGTCGTCCGGCACCGGGTCGGACGTGCGCACCTCGTCGCAGAACTCGAAGATCGGGAAGTCGCTCAGACTCCCCGCGTTGCCGCCGATGATGTAGTCGGTGACGTACAGCCCATCCCAGCGGGTGCGCGCCTCAGCCACACCCTCCCGCGAGTCACGCCACTCCAACTCGGTGTCCGGCTCACCGATGCTCTTGGGNNNNACGATCAGCGCGTACCGCTTGCCGTCCTGNCGGGTGTCGTCGCTGTCAATGTCGTCCGAGTGCTTGGCTGTGTCGATAATCCCGGCGNANAAGCCGCCGNNCANCTCCNCNCCNAAGTCGTCGCTGTCGATGGCATCCTGCAAGCCGTCCGGCAGCACACTCAGCGACGCTGACCCGTCCAACAGCCGGCCCGCACGCGACACCCGCACATCACCCGACTCCTCAGCGACCTCATCCTGACCCTCCAGGAACGCCTCACCATGCCAGCCCGTGAACCCCTCGGTCTCACCAAGCACGTCGGCTTCCAACTGCCACAGGCGAACATTCGTCTCCGCGAGCTGTGCCTGCACCTCTTGGAACTGATCGAGCCCCTCGACGTTCTGCGTCACCTGCCGCCACTCGTCGCCGGCGTAGTAGTAGACCGCCGCGGTCACACCACCATCATCGACGACCGCGAACCGATGGAACGACGGGTCCACATCGTCGAGATCATCCTCGCTGTCGACAACGAGAACGCGGCCCGGCACCTCCATGAACTGGCGCACGTCAGAATGGCCGCCCGTCTCCCCGGACCCCGCGGCAACCAGCACCTCAGCGAGCGGTTCCTGCCAGCGGCCCTCCGTATCGGCCACGTCGTCCTGGGCGGGACTCGGCGCCTCGGGCTCACTGGCAGGGGTGCCCTCGACCACCTCGACGTAGGCCTCGCGCTGGTCGTCCCGCCAGTCGGCAGTGAGCACGACGAGGTCGATGCGGTCGTCCTCAAGGTCTGCGTCCGGATGCTCCACCGTCTCGTCATCCTCAACGACGACCTGATGGCCGGCGACGAACGCCATCCCCGGACGCACCACGCTCTCAAGCTCGCCCGACACCGCCTCGACCAGCATCTCCTGGTCGACGTCAGCGATGACGCCGCCCTGGCGCATGTGCACCATGAACTGGCGCCACTCCGGCGCGCCCCACGGACGGTTTGGTGGCGCAAACGGCCACGCGTTGACGGTCATCAACGACTCCTAATCACGATCACGTCTGTCTTGGCGACGCTCGACCTCACCGACACGCTCCAACACCCGCAGCCGACGACGCGGCGAACCCCGCCCCAACACCGGACGGGCGATCACCGCCGGCCCACCATCCGGCCCGTCACCGGCGAGCACCTCGACCTCGACCTCCTCGATCGTCTTCGAGAGGCGCTCCCCGTCGATCTCCACCGTCACGAGATCGCCGACGTCCCAATCGGCCCTCCACCGCGCCGATTCAGACTCGACAACCTCAAGCGCGATCCGCTCTTCGGCGGCCTTCTCGTCTAACGCGTCATCGCCGGCGGCCTCAAGGTCGTCGACCTGATCGTCTTCGGGATCGTCTTCGTCGGCGTCGTTGCGCGCGTCCACCCAAGCCTCAATGCGACCGAACTCGGCGACCGCATCGGCGTCCTCACGCTCGACGATCAGCCGGTCCGCGCCCTCACCGGGACCCGCGACGATCGCGACCGTCGCCCCCGGCATAGTCGTCTCCGACTCGACGTCGACGAGCGTCCCACGGCTACGCGAGAACACGACGCTCCTGGTGCGGTCCGCTTGATCGGCGGCGGTGAACTCAAGCTCCTGCTGTCCGGCAACCTGCTTGAGGTCGCAGACGACCTTGCCCTTCCGGCCCAGCCGCTCGACCTCCTCGGCGACCACCGGGAACCGGCGGCGGGCGCGGACCGTCTCCCCCACCCCGGAGGCGTCCGCAACCGTCAGACCGTCGATCTGACGGTCCGACAGCGCGTCGGTGCCGGCGTGCCGCTCCACCATCTCGGCGAGCACTTCGCCTGCGGGGCCACTGCGATCCATCCGCTTCGGCTGGTCGCCGTCCGCGTCTTCCTCGTAGTCGGGGTACGCCAGCCGCCCCTCGAGCAGCGCGAGATCGCTGCGGACGGTGAGCTCCACCACGTCATCGTCCGGCGTGTCATCGCGGCGCCGCTCAACGACTCGGCCTGACAGGATGATCTCGCCAGCATTGTCGAGGACGACCCCGCAGCCGCGCACCAGACTCTCCGCCTGGTTGGCGGGCAGCTCCAGCGTCGCGGTCGCCGGCTTGTTCCACCGCAGCACTAGATCGGCGCGGCGAAACTCGCGCTCGCCGGTGAACCGCAGGTCATCGTCTCGGACGCGCAGCCTCACGGCGCGATCCTTCGCGGCCGATACCGCAGGCGCACCAGCGAGTCGTCGGTGCCGTCGTCGAGGTCGACGTTGAGCACATTCACGCCGGGCTGCAACGCAAACAGCGTGCTGCCCAAGGTCAGGTGGTCGTAGATGCTCTCGCCGTCCAGCTCGACGGTCTTGACGCCCGGCTCGGTGTCGATCACGAGTTCCTCGCCGTCGTCGAGGGTGAGGTCGTCGAACTCGATCACGTGGCCGGTGGTCTCGTTCTCGATCCTAGGCACGCCCGGGCCACGCAACAGCCAGTACGGCCACGCGTCCGCGTCCCCCACGTTGTCCTCACTGACAGTGGCGATGATCGTCGCCCCCGCCAACCGCAACGGGAAGCCATCGTCGCCGAAGAAGTCCGGCGCGGACACCTTGTACTCGCGGATCGCCTCGTCGCCGCGCCAATACGGGTCGGGTGCGCGCCACACCAGCTCGGCGGGCTGATGCGTGGCGTTCCCATCACCGCCCGACGCGACGACCTCGGCGACGCGGCCCACAAGGTCGGCGGTCTCGCCGTCGTCATGCTCCACCCGCAGCCGCGCGTCACCGCGACGCGGATCCGTGAACCCGGTCAGCTTCCGCAGACGGTCGCGGAGCTCGGTGCGCGACTTCGCAGCGACCAGCACGGGGATGTCAACGTCGCGTGGCTCGACCCTGACCCTGCGCAGCCGTCCACCCTGACGGCCAACCGCCGGATCCGTCTCCACCTGCGCGGTCGGGGCGACCAGCCCCTCCCAGCCGCGCCCAAGGTAGACGCCCTCCGACCCGTCGAGCGGGAGGGTGCGGCCGTCAGCGGCGACGATCGTCACCTTCATGCGTTCAGCCGATCAACGCGGTTCAGCGACGTGACCAGCGTCTCCCGCTGCTGCCCCTCAAGAAGCCGGCGGATCTGCCGCAACTCGTGACGGTCCATCCCACCGCCAGCCGCATCGTCGACCGACACCTGCCCGGCGATCTCACCGCCCAGCGAACCGACCCAGCCGAGCATGTGATCCGCACGATCCATCATGCTCTCCTCCAGCCCGCCGATGATCGCGTCGCCCTCGTCGGTCAAGAGCCGCCGGTCGACCTGGATCGGCCCCTTCAGGTCGGCGATCTGCGAGCCCAACCCGCCAACCCAGCCGGTCACCGAGCGCCACATGTCCTTCATGCCGCTCCACAGACCATTGATGATGCTGCGGCCCGCGCCTGCCAGCAGGCTGCCCAGCTCACCGAGGCCGTCGAGGATCATGCCGGGCACGTCCCTGATCCACGGCAACAGGCTGTCCGACCAGAAGTCCTTCATGCCGCCCCACATGTCGCTGATCGCATCCGCACCGAACTCGAGGATCTTCGGCAGCAACTCGGCGAGCGACGACAGAACCTGCGGGATCAGGTCGGTGACGATCCACGCGAGAATGTCGGGCAGCGCCTGAATCAGACCTTTCAGCAGCGACGCGATCAGGTCAAGGCCAGCCTCAAGGATCTTCGGCAGGTTGTCCCAAATCGACTGGAGAACCGACGGGATCAGGTCGGTGATCACGAAGTCGATAATGTCGGGCAGCGCCTCAAGCAGCCCTTCGAGGAGCGACAGGAGCAGCTCAATGCCCGCGTCGAGCAGGTCCGGCAAGAAGCCAAGGATCGCTTCTAGCAGATCGTCGATGACGTTCATCGCCGTGTCGAGCAGATCCGGCAACGCGTCGATGAGACCATCGATGAGTCCCATCAGCAGTTCGATGCCGGTGTCGAGCATGTCGGGCACGAACTCGAGGATCAGGTCGAGCGTGTCGGTCAGAATGTCGGACGCCGCGTCGAGCAGGTCGGGTAGCGTCTCAAGGATCCCGTCAACGATCGCAGCGAACAGTTCCAGCGCCGTCTCGATAAGGTCGGCGCGGAACCCCATCATGTTCGCCAAGAAGTCAGGGAACGACTCGGCGAACGACGCGATCGCGTCAGGGATCGTCTCTTGCGCCCAGTCGATGAACGCGGTCGCCCACCCCGACAGCTGGTCGAGGATCTGCGGGCCAAGCTCCGCCATCCGGTCTTGCAGGAAACTAATGCCGCCGGCGATGCCGTCCTCGCGGAACGCGTCACCGAACTCTTGCAGCAGCGGCAGGATCGTCTCGCTGATGAACGGGAACAGCGTGTCACCCATGAACTCGACGAGCGGCATCGCCGCGTCGCGCATGAACCCTTGCAGCGCCGTGGTCACGTCGTGCCACGCGTCCTGGAACCTCGCGCTGGCCTCGATCTGCTCTTCGGTCATGCGACCGTGGCCGTCCATCGCCTCGGTCGCCTCCTCGAGGGTGAGGGAACCGTCCTCGAGGGCGGGCTGCAGATCACGCGCCACCCGGTCGCCGAACACCTCCGACGCCTGCGACGCCCGCTCTGCCGGATCCTCGATCTCCATCAGCCGGTCGATGGTGTCGCCCATCACCGCTTCGCTGTCGCGGATGTCGCCGTTCGCGTCCTTGATGTCGACGCCGAGGTCGCGGAACGCGTCGGCGTACTGATCGTTGCCCCGCGCGGCCTCGCCGACCCGCTGGTTCAGGCGGCCAACGGCACGCTCAAGCGTCGAGGACTCCACCCCGTTCTGCTCGGCCCAGTAGTTGAAGTCCTGCAGCGCGTCAGTGGACACGCCGAGGCGGCTTGAGGTCTTGTCGAGCTCGTCGCCGAGGTTAGCGGTCTGCCACGCCGACGTGACCGCCGCCGCCCCCGCAGCTGCGAGCGCAGCGCCAGCGGCCGCGGCACCCTTGCCGACCGTCGACGCGATGCCGCCCATGCGTGACTGCGTCGTGCTGTCGGCCTCTTGCAGATCACTGTCGAGCTGCGACGTGTCCGCGGTGAGGTCGAGGACCGCCGACCCGAGCGACGCCATACGCTACTCCTCCCCGCCCGGTGCGACTGCTCGGATACCATGCGCGCCCAACACGCCAGGCGACACGGGCTGCGCCCGCTCACCCTTCCGGGCCGCCTTCTCGAGCTGGCGACGCGCCTTATCAGCCGCGCTCTTCTTCACACGGCCAGCGCCCATCGCCGAAGCGGAGATCGCCGACAACTGCTCCGACGCCTGCAACCTCGGCAACTGGTCCGCACACGCGCGGATCAGACAGATCGGCGTGTCCAGCCACTGGCCCACCGGCCCGCCATAGAAGCGAGCCAACCGGGGAATCAGCTCGCCCCAGTCGACGCGCCCTCCGCCGCCGCTGCGGGCTCCCGCCCGGAGGGCGCCTGCGCGAGCCCGCTCATGAAAGCCTCCACCAGCCGCGCCCGACGCAGGAACGGCATGGCAGCGACACGCTCCCGGTCCACATCAGGAAGGACGATGCAGGCGGCCTCCGTCATCGCCGACTCCGCCGCCTCGGCCGCAGCCTCGTCGAACACGTCGGCCGACTGGTACTGCTGCATCGCCGCGATCCGCGCAAGGTCACGCGGCCCGATCGTCTGCGGCGACGCCATCCACACGACGTCGCCATCGTCGATTCTGACGGGCCGCCGCTCACCCTCAACGGCGGTCAGGTCAAGCAGCGGCTCGGTCATCAGGCGCCCTCAGCGACCAGACGGATCTCGTCGCCCTCGTCAGGCTGCAACGCGGTGAACTCGAGCTCCAACCCGGCAGGCTCGCCCTTGGAGAACTCGGCCTCCGGCTCACCACTCTGGTAGCAGCGCGGCACCTCAAACTGCGCATACCCACCCCGGTCGTAGGGCGACGCGCCGCGCGCCAGCAGCGCGAACTTCGCCGTGTTCGCGCCGCGCTCGAGGTTCAGCGACTTCTCTTCGCCGTCCTCCTCAACGTCGTTGCCCGTAAGCCACGCCCACGTCTCCGGCCGCATGTCATGCACCTGGACCGTGAACGTGATCGTCTCCTCGGTGCGGAACGCCTCCACCGGCAGCGTCGCCGACCCGCGGTACTCCTCGACGTCCTGGCCGAGCTCGACGGTCACACCGTCCTCGCCGACGTTCTCGGGAAAGCTCTTGCCCAACAGCTCCCAGTCGCCCTGAGGGTCCTCGCCGAGCTCGGGGAACGTCTCGCCCTCCGGCGCTAGGTAGACCTCAAGCGGCTGTGCGATCAGCTCTGCACGACTCATCAGTTACTCCTTCTCGCTGGCGAACCAGTCGCCGTAGACCTGCCATGTCGTCAGCACCAGCGGCCAGCCGGTGTCGCTCTCTTGCAGCTGGTTGGGGCCGCCGGACAGCGCGCACCAGCGCACCAGACCGTGGCTTGTGGACACGTCTTGGACGTTGTGAAGCAGGTTGCGGACCTGCCGGTCGACCTTCGAGGCCTCCCAATCCGAGTCGTGGTAGACGCGCACGTCCACCGTCGCGTCCACCGACGGGAGGAACCCGATCGTCAAGCTGCCGCCACCCGACCCGCGCACCAACGCGCCCGGCGGCTCGCCACGAAACGACGCGCCGTAGACGGGGACGCCTAGCTGCGCGTCCAAGACCTCAACAACGGCAGCGACCGGATCACTCATTCGACGCGACTCCTGATCCGATCCGCCAACTGGCCGTACTGGTCATCAGCCGCGCGGCGCTTCGCGTTGTCACCCGGGATGAAGGGCGTGCCGACCTCCCAGAAGAGCTCATACCACGGGTCGCCGCGCTTTTCTGGGAACAGGCCCCACCGTCCCTTAGGCGGATCACCCGACGCCGGCTCCGACTCGAGACCCGCGATGGACCCGGACCGGCCCGCTGCGGCCTGCCGGGCGCACGCCTCCGTCGTCTCGTCGATCGCCTCCACGGCAGCGTCACGAACCTTGCGGGCGATCTCCTGGCCGCGCCACTCCTTGATACGGGCAGTCACGACACGGCCCTCACGCTCGCGTCCAAGTGGTTGCGCTCGCGGGCGACGTACTCGACGGTGCGATCGCGCAGCAGCAGCTCGTCGCCACGCTGATCCGTCACCGACACGACCCGATCCCCTTCTCGGAGGTCGGCGTCGCGGGAGACGATGATGTGCTCGTCCGCCACGACCACCGACCGGTCATCCGAGATCGCCTCACGGCCGGACTGCGCCCACCAGTAGGCAGGCTCGCCGTCAAGGATCGTCTCGACGTCCGTGCCGCCGCCGTACGGGTCGGAGCCGTTCTCCGACTCGCGCTCCGTCGTCACACGCATCGACAGGCGGGGATTCACGGCCACACCTGCTGGGTGATCCGCTCCGGCTGCTGCCAGATGCGCGGCCCGTAGTTGTCGAAGCCAGGGTCGGCCTGCAACTCGACGCTGCGCCACGACCCCTTACCGGCGGCGCGACGCGCGACCCGCTTCTCATGCGACGTCAGGAACACGTTGCCGGGCTCGCCACCGTCGCGCTGCCACGAGTAGTTGCCGATCGACTCGGACGTCAGGTCGTCCGGGTTTTGAATCGCCCGACGGACGGCGGCGACGACGACCGGGATGATCTCGTCCGGCACGCCGCCGCCGTTCTCGTCGGTGAAGTCCACCGCGGCCACCGACCGGACGAGGGCGGAGGCGTCGTCGATGAGCGCCTCGACACGTGTCCGCTCCTTGTCGGAGAGCTCACGGTCGAAGCGGACCTCGAAGTCCTCGACCTTGATGAGCGGTTCACTCATGCGGCGCCTCCGCCCCTACCGTTACGCCTCAAGCTGGAACTTGAAGATGCGGTCCTCGTCGACGACCTTCGACCCGGCGAAGGTGGCGAGCATGCTGCTGGTGGCCGCGTAGCGGGCATCCCACTGGAACACCTGCGTCAGCGTCAGCGGGCCCTGCGTCGCCGACGCGGTGTCGACCATGCCGGTCTGCCCGCCGCCGGGAGCGCTGATGACCGGCCGCTTGTTCGCCATCGCGAAGCCCGACCGGTGGTAGGCAACGGCGATGTCAGGGTCGAGCGCGTTGGACTCGACGAACGTGAAGCCGTACAGCTGGCCGACCATCGCCTGACGAAGCGCGTTGTCGTCACCGCTGGCGTCTACCCGCACGAACTTGTCGATCTTCAGCAGCTCCGAGGTAACTTCGGGGCCGTGGGCGATGTACCGGTTGCCGGCCGGCACGTCGTTCTTGGACAGGTCCTCGCGGGCCTGCAGGATCGCCGCCTCAATGTCGTCGGCGTTGCGGCCAACGGACGCCTCGTCGTTGTCGAGGTCGTTCATCTCCGACGCGAGGGTGTTCTCGGCGCCGCGCGCCACCGCGTCCACCTGCACGTCAGTCACCTGAGCGGCGAAGTCCACCAGCTCCAGGGTCAGCTCCTCATGGGCCAGCCGCGTCGCGTGGTAGATGTAGTCCATGGACAGGTCGACGTTCGCCTCGGTGACGTCGTCGTAGGTGATCTCCTCGGCCTTGTCGGACCGAGTGTTGCTCGAGCCGGGCTGCGGGATCCGAATGGTGACGGTGCCACCAGACGGGCCGGAGAACTCGCCGGCAGGGGCCATCGTGACGGTCTGCGGCAGCACGATGTTGCGTGCCAGCAGCTCGATCGCCGCAGAGCTCACCTGCTTGGCAGTGACAAACGAGTTAGCCATTGTTGCTGATCCCTCCTAGGGGGTTAGATGACTCGTCCCTGACGCTGACGGATCCGCTTCACTAGCTCGTCTCCGTCAGGTTCGGCATCGCCCCCGACGCTTGTCGGTGCCAGCTTTGGCTCCGGGCGTTGCGATGCGTTGCTGCTGGTGCGGAGCTCGGCGAGCCGCTTGGCTCGCTGCTCAATCTTCTCTTCGTTGTCGGACCCGATGAGGTCCAGGTCTTCCTCGGTGAGGCCGTAGCGCAGGGCGACGCGCAGCGCGGTCGTCTCGCCCGCTAGCCGCTGCTGCTCGCTGCGCAACTCGTCGCGTTCGGCGACAAGCTTTTCCTGCTCGCTCATCTGTTCTTTCTCAAGCTCCTTCGCCTTGTCAGCGAGCGGCTTGAGATCTTCCTTCTCCTTGCGGAGGTTCTGGATCAGCCGCCAGGCGCGCTCCGGGTCGAACTCGTCGTCGGAGCCCCACGGCGGTTTCTCCTCGCTGGTGCCGGCCTGCTCGGCGCTTGCCGGTTCGGCCTGCTCGTCGACGGCGCTAGCCTCGACGGCCTCCACCTGCTCAGTTTGCTCTTCGCTCATCATGCGCTCCTGGCGCTCGACACCACTTGATGCCCTCTGTTACGACCAGCCACCCGGTTCGGCGCGCCACGCTCGACGGAAAGCAGCAAGCTGCGCCTTACTGCCCTTCTCGCTCTTCGCGAACTGGTCATAGATTTCTGCCGCCCGCTTCGCCGTATCGTTGAACGGCTCAAACGACTCGTACAAAGGCTCTGGCTCGCACATGCAGTTGGTGTGCGCCTCGAACCCCGCCGTCTCTTTCGTGTAGACCGGACCGCGGCCAGCGAGCATCGCGCAGAACTCGCAGGCGTCGGCCTCGGGGGCGCGCGCGTAGCCGATTGCCTTCGGATCCGCGTCGACGCTGCGGTGGACCGTCTCGCGTCCGCCCGACAGCATCACGTTTGAGCCCGTGCCCTCAATCCGAGTGAGGGCACGGCTCGATGCCTCCCTGCGGCCCATACCCTTCCGCAGCGCCCTGAACGCAGCCACCCTGCCAGCCGTGGACAGTGCCTGTCGTATCTTGTCGTCCGACGGTTGAGGCGGATGGACGAGCTCTTCGCTGTCGACGCCCATCTCCGTGCGGAAATCGACCATGTACTCCGACGCGCGGTCCGCCGACCGCTTGTGGCCCTCGAGCACCATGCTTGCGAACCTTGCCGCTATCGCGTCGGTGCTCGACTCGATCCGGTCGGAGTCCCAGGCCTCATCGAACACGGAACGCAGCTCACGCCACAGTCGCGCGCGCGCCTGACCCTCCGCCTTGTGCCACTCAAGCGTGATGCGACGCGCCTCACGCGTCGGCATGGCCCTCTAGCTGTCGGGCGATCTCTTCCTCGACCTGCGCGAGCGGGTCGCCTTGCTCGCGGATCGCCTGGGCGCGCTCCACGTCCTGCTGCGTCCACCCCGGGATCATCGGCCACGTCATCTCCGGGGGAACCTGCAAGCCCTCGACCATCTTCGACAGCGCGTCGACCGTCGACGAGAGGGCGCGCGGGTCGGTG
>SL_5KL_010_SEDDRAFT_10002311_pt1 | contig 10679 bp, 11 predicted proteins | sample SodLakKL_010_SED_FD_9118 | JGI IMG/M metagenome (IMG submission 9118)
CCCCCGGCCGAACGGAGTCCGTGTACGCCAGCCAGCCGACCACGGCGACCGCCTCGTCAGTTTCACGAGCGACAAGCACGCTCGTTTTCCCCGCTGCCTCCAGCGTGCGGACGGCTTCGATCCCCTCGTCGAGTCCGTCGACCGCGCGGTCTGGGAGCTCCGTCTCGAAGTAGCGTGGGTTGCCGATGTGGACCCTCGCGCCGTCGACTGTCGCATGCACGCCCTTGCCGACGACAGCAGTGAACTCGCTGGCTACCGGGAGTTCGAGCGAGCGATCCGTCGCGGCCTCGACAGTGGCCTCGGCGAGATGGTGTTCGGACCGCGACTGGACGGCCGCAGCGAGCGCCAGCAGTTCGTCGTCCGTCCGGTCGACAGCCCCGCGGGCGGTCACGTCAGTCAGTCGTGTGTTGCCCTCGGTGAGCGTCCCCGTTTTGTCGAAGGCGATGGCGTCGACGTCGCCGGCCGTCTCGATGTGTTCGCCGCCTTTGAACAGCACGCCCTGGCGTGCGCCCGCCGTGATCGCCGACAGCACGGCTGCAGGCGTCGAGATGATCACCGCACAGGGTGAGGCTGCGACCATCAGTGTCATCGCCCGATACACCGTCGAATCGAACGGCGAGTCCAACAGCACAAGCGGCAGCACAACCGCCAGCGCGGTCATCGCGAGGACGGCCAGCACGTACGGCTGTTCGAAGCGGTCGATCAGCTGCTGTGTGGGTGCCTGTTTGCTCTGGGCCTTCTCGACCATGTGGATCAGCCGCGAGATCGCCGACTCGTGGGCCTTCCGGGTGACACGAACTTCGAGGCTGCCCGTCTCGTTGATCGTCCCGCCGAACACCTCGTCGCCGGGGGCTTTCGCGACGGGCACCGACTCACCGGTCAGCGACGACTGGTCGATCTCGCTTTCGCCGGACTCGACAACGCCGTCCAGCGCCAGTCGGTCGCCCGGCCGGACAACGTACACGTCGCCGATCTCTACCTCCTCGATTGGGACGGTCACCTCGCGACCGTCGCGCAGCAGCTGAGCCGAGTCGGGCCGCATTTCGACAAGCGATTTGATCGCCGTTCTGGACCGGCCGATGGCGTACTCTTCGAGGACGGTCGCCAGCGAGAACAAAAACAGCAACATCGCACCCTCGAACGGCGCGCCGATCACCAGCGCGCCGACGGCTGCGAGCACCATCAGCAGATCGATCTCGACGGCCGGCTCTTGGATGGCTTGGATGCTCTCTTTGATCCCGTACCAGCTTCCGAACACGTAGGCAGCCCCGTACGACCCCCAGACAACAGTTGGTGAAGCCCCAAGCCAGCTGCCGACCAGACCGCCGATCATTCCGACAAACGTAACCAGAACCGAAACAGCCTGGACACGAAGCATCGATCGCTCTATGGGCGTCGACGACTGCCCCGAGAGCTCTTGTCCGTCGACAGCTGCCGTCTCCATACGAGGACGTTTTTACTATTGGAACATAACTTTTTCCAACTGAAGAAATTTTTTAGGTAGACTAAAACCAGTCGACGGTCGAGCAGCCAGCCGGCTGTGGCGAGACTGTTTTTTGTTGTCGCACCAATGGACTGTATGGTCGACGAGCCAGCCGAAAACATCAGCGGTGGCCCCAGCGGCGGCGGTCAGCCCGCGACGTTCGAACCCGCCACGGCCGACACCCACGCCGAGTGGGTTGTCGACCAGTTAGGCAGTCGCTACTGGCAGAAAGCCTACGGCGGCCGTCCAGCTTTTGAGTGTCTCGTCCGGACGATCCTTAGTCAAAACACCAGCGACAAAGCAAGCCAGCCGGCCCACGACGCACTGATGGATCGCTACGGCGCGGGTGATCTCGTCGACTCCCTCGCCGAGGCCGAACAGTCGATGCTTGCCGAGACGATCAGCGGCGCGGGACTGTACAACCAGAAATCCAAGGTCATTATGGCCACCGCCACCGAAATCCGCGAGGAGTTCGGCGACGCCGATTCGTTCGACGCGTTCGTTACAACCGAACCACCTGAGACGGTGCGCCGTCGACTGCTTGATATCCACGGCGTCGGCCCCAAAACCGCCGACTGCGTGTTGTTGTTCGCCGGCGGCCGCGGCGGCGTTTTTCCGGTCGACACTCACGTCCACCGCATCGCCCGTCGGATGGGACTGGCCGACGCCGACGCTGACCATGAGGGCGTCAGAGAGGCCCTCGAAACCGCGGTCCCGCCTGAAAAGTGTGGCTTCGGCCATACGGCGATGATCCAGTTCGGCCGCGAGTACTGTTCGGCTCGCCAACCGGCCTGTCTGGACGGCCCCGAGGCGTGTCCGCTCGTCGACCGATGCGATCAGATTGGCATTGATCTACTCGACGAACAAGTGGTCGACCCTGCCGAAAGCCAGTAACTGTTCAACAGTTCGCATCGTCGACAGGCCCGTCAATCGGCGCACCATCCTCTTCGTAGGCGAACTCCTCTCCGAACATCGGCAACTCGAACATGTATTCGAAGGCGATCGAGAACGGTCCGAATGGGTCGTTCAGAAACCCACTGACGCTGTCGATTCCCTCGAAGATAACTCCTGTTCGAAGTTCGATAATCGGTGCGCCCTCGTCGATTGCGCCAGTGAGTTCGACGCCGAGTGCTCCCGGCCCGCCGAGGTTCGTCAACAGCGACATGTGCAGAACCATCCGTATTTCAGGTCCTTGGGTGCCTATTGTGAACTCATAGCCACCGTCCGGAAAGCAGCCAGCAACCGCTGGCGAGTCGTTGTCAGCCGTCGCTGGCGACGCATTGTCGACCGCCGGTGATGCGTTCGGTTGTGTCGTCCCAGCGACAGCCACGGGGCCGACAGCCGATGCGAGCAGACAACAGCAGACAACCACAATGACTGCTGTCCGGAGTACCATACCTCTCAGTACTGCCGGTAGCGGATAAACACTACGGTGAACTGACTGATCGAGACGATTGTCAGTCACCACCGTCGACCAATCGGGCTACTCGGTGTAGTGATCCAACAGCAACTCGGCCGACGCACGGTTGGTCGCCAGCGGAATGTCATGGACATCACAGAGCCGCAGCAGTGCCGAAATATCAGGTTCGTGTGGCTGGGCTGTCAGTGGATCTCGCAGGAAAATAACTCCATCACAGGTTCCGTCGGTGATTTCGGCACCGATCTGCATATCGCCGCCCAGCGGCCCTGATGCCTTTCGGTCAATCTCTAGGCTTGTGGCCTCCATCAGTCGTTTGCCGGTTGTCCCGGTTGCCATCAACGAGGCCGTCGACAGATACGCCTCATGGTCTTTAGCAAACGCGATCAGTTCGTCCTTTTTTTCATCATGAGCAATCAGTGCAAGTCGCATTCGTCAGCCAGTGGGACCGCAGGGGGTTAAATCGCATCGGTAGTGACCAACTACTTAAATATCGTATCGAACGCCGTCGCACCCAACGGATCGAACGTCCCGGCAGCGATGTTTTCGGCTGCGTGGTCGACCGAGCTCATACCAACCAGCGAGCAGGTGACACCGGGTGCGCTGCGGGCGAAGTTGATCGCCCGCTGGGCTGCAGTATCGCCTGCGAGTTCGGCGTCGACTGTCGGCGGGATCGCCGCGGCGAGATCACCTTGGCCGATTGATGCACTGGTAACAACCGAGAGTTCGGCGTTGTGAGCGTATTCAAGAACGCTGACAGGCTCATTGTCGGTTGGCTGGGCTTTCATCGTAAACGCATCGGCCATCTCAACGTTGAACGGCAACTGAATCGCTCGCAGGCCGTGGGAGTTGGCATGTCCAACCGTCTCGGCGGCCGCCTGTGCTCGATCCAGTATCTCGGGCAATGAGAGATACTGCTGGTGGGACGCCGGAACCCGGAACGCCTGCCAGGTTGCAAGTCCATAGATGCCGATATCGCCGGCCGCCCGGCGGCGTTCGAGCAGTTTGAATGTGGCTTCTAGCTGGTCATACAGCTCGGCGTGCTCAACGGCGAGCAGTTGTGTTTCGGGGTTATGGAGATAATAACAATCGATGGTCTCAACAGCGAGGTTGTTCAGCGACTGTTCGAGCATCGCACTGATAAACCGGGGATCCAGTGAGTGGCTGCCTCTGACAAGTGAGTCGGGATCAACGATACCCGGTTCGACGAACTCCGTTCGGACATAGTCACCGGGGTCAGTCGGTCGGTCGCCATCGAACGGCACGAAGCCACCTTTGGTGGCGATGACAACTGACTCGCGGTCGACGGCGGCGGCTGCAACGGCCTCGCCGACAGCGCGCTCGCTTCGCTGACACCGGTANTTGATCGCCGTATCGACATGGTTGATGCCGTTTTCGAGCGCCAGTTCGATGGCTGCGCTGTACTGGTCGTCGACCGCCCGCGTCGGCTCGCCGAGATAGGTGCCAATACCGACGGACGAACAGACGCCGGGCGGAAACCGCCGAAAGTAGGTGCGGCCAAAGCTGTCGCCGAACCGCTCGCGATAGTCCCAGGTGCCGTCTGCTGTTGCCATACGGGTCGTAGCTGACCGAGGCGAATAAACCCCTACACGTCGCCTGCCATCGACGAAAACAGTCGGTCGACCAACGCCTCGCGCTGGAGGGTCTCGCCGCTGACCGGCTCGCCGCCATCGGACAGCTGTGGTTGTGGGGCGATCTGGCCGCCACCCATCCTAGCATGTCCGCCGGCGCTGGCGTTCGAGATCCCGTCAGTAACACTTTCGAGCACGCGACCCATATGCACGCGGTCGTCTCGCGAACGTCCAGATAGATGGATAGTGCCGTCCTTTTCACCAGCGATGACGACCGCCGTCACCCCCTCAAGCCGGATAATCTCGTCGGCCGCCTGTGGGATCGCATCCGCATTCGAGACTGGCCCGACATCACAGACTGCAAACGAGCCTTTGATGCGACGACCCGCAATCGCTCGGGCTTTGATTTCGAGCACTTCAGCGTCGACTTCCGGGTTCGCAATCCGATCAAGGCGGTCTTGATCGACACCGGCGTACAGATATGACGCCGCCTCGAAGTCGACGGCGGCCGCACCAACAGTCAGGTTCTTTGTATCGGATAGAATCCCATACAGCAGCCCAGTGGCGGCCGCCGACGGCAGAACGTAGGTTGCACCAGTTTCGCTGGCGTGCTGTTCGGCCGGTACGGGAACCGCGCCGATGTCGTTGAAATATTCGGCGACGATGCTCGAACAGGAGCCATAGTCGGTTCGAACATCCGTAAACAGCTCACCAGTACCCTCGCCGGGGTGGTGGTCGACAACTGCCAGCGGGAGGATTCCTTCCGCGCCCGGTAAAGCCGCGTGGTGTGTTGTGGTCAACCAGAATCACTGCCTCCGAGGCGAGATCAGTGACGTGGTCGATGTTGTCCAACTCGAGATCCAGCACCGTTCGAAACGCCCGGTTTTCTTGGTGGCGGATCTGGCCGGGGTACTGAATCGTCACCTCAGTGTCGAGCTGCTCGGCCATCGCGGCGACGGCTGTCGCCGAGGCCATTGCATCCGGATCGGGGTTCGGATGCATCAATACCGTCACAGCCTCTTGGTCGGCCAGCAGCTGTTTGAACCGCTCTCCGTTTGACTGTCGGAGCCAGCGGTAGACGATTGCAGCCGCTCCCGTGAGTCCTGCGAGGACAACGATTGCAACGAACAGCTCGGTCTGGGCGCTGACCATCTCTTCGATCAGCCTGAAGACCTCGCCGACAGCTAGCTGTCCCATAGTTGCTATCTCACGGTCATTCGATAAGAAGCTTGGCAGAGATTGCGTTGGTTCAGCGGGGACAAATACTGATACTACCAGCAGCTACGCCGGTAGCACTGGATTACTGCGAGCCTGCAGCCAGTTTTGGATGCTGCCCTCGGCTGTTATTAAGCTGTGTCTTCGGTTCGGTAGGCGTCGACTGCCGCCCGGTAGCCTTCACGAAACGTCGGGTATCGGAGTTCATAGCCCAAGGCTCTCAGATAGTCGTTCGAACACCGTTTGCTCGTGAGAATCCGTCGACGCGCTGCTTCCGAGAGGCTGTCGTCGGTAAGCCGCTGTTGTTTCGTTTGTTTCGGTGGACTCTCAGCGCCACATTCGGCTGCCAGCCAGTCGGCGAACGCCCATTTGTCGACTGGTTCGTCGTCGGTGACGAGCACGACCTCGCCGCGCGCGCAGTCGGCCGTCAGCAGATAGGCGACCGCACCCGCGGCGTCTTCCTGATGGACCATGTTCAGATATCCTTCGGTCACCGGCCCCTCGATGTAGCGGTCGAGCCGGTAGCGATCCGGGCCGTACAGTCCCGAAAATCGGGCGACGGTGCCGTCGATTCCGTTTTTTCGGCTTGCTTCGAGCGTGATCTGCTCGGCTTCGACGAGCACCTCGGTTTTCTCGGTGGTTGGCTCAAGGGGCGTCGACTCCTCGACCCACTCGCCGTCGTGGTCGCCGTAGACGCCCGTACTGGAGGTGTAGACGAGGCGATCAGGGGTCGACTCGCGGCTTCCGTACTGCTCGATGACGCCCTCAAGGGCGTCGACGTAGATTTTCCGGGCCGCTGCGGCGTCGCGGCCGCCCGAGGAGGCCGCAAACACGAGCCAGTCGGCGTCGGGCAGCCCCGCGCGGTCGTCAGGCTCGGTGAGGTCGGCCTGGTGGGCCACGAAGCCGGCCGATTCGATGGCCGCACAGCCCGACTCCGAGCGGCGGACGCCGACGACATCGTGGCCTGTCTCGGTGAGCTGGCGGCCCAACTCGGTCCCGATGTAGCCGCAGCCCAGAATGACAACGTCGGCCATCTCAGTTCTCCAGCCGCGTTTCGATTACCGACTGGATCGCCGCCAGCCGGGCGAGTGTCAGCTCTGTGCGTCCCTCGATGGCCTGTTGGATCTCCTGGCCGGTGAGATCGGTCTCGGCGTTGGCCGCAACGGTGTCGACATCCAGGACGGCGGTCGTCATCCCCATCAGTAGGTGATCCCGGAGCTCGAAGACGATTGCCTCGGCCTCCGGGTTCGCGTCGTCGACTGCGAGAATCGCGGCTGCCTCTTCGATGGTGATCGTGGGCTCGCTGCCATCGGCGAGCGCGGCCAGTCGGTCGGTCCCAACACCGGTTTCGGTGGCGACCTGGTCGACGCTTTCGGCCGCAAGTATCGCCTGAAGCTTCTCGTAATACCCATTCAGCAGCGATTCGGGACTGTGATCCGTCAGCTCGTCGGCGACAGTATGTAACATATCGGAAGCTATCGCGCCACGAACAAAACGATTGTCACTTCTCGTCCGTTTCGGTGGTGGTCGGATGCATACCATTAAAAGATCCGGACCTTTCAGATAACTGTATGAAATCGGTTCTCGTCGGCGTCGGCCAGGCCGGTGGCAAACTGACCACGGCAATCGCGTCGTTCGACAGCCGGATGGGGTTCGGTGCCGTCCGAGCCTGCTGTGGGATCAACACCGCCTCAGCTGACCTCCGTGATCTCCCTTTCGAGACGGTCCTGATCGGCCAACACCGGGTTTCAGGGCAGGGTGTTGGTGGCGACAACGAACTCGGCGCGGCGCTGATGGACCACGACATCGAACAGGTGATGACAACGCTCAGCGGGGTAATCGACACCGAAACGGAAGCAGTATTCATCGTCGCCGGACTCGGTGGCGGCACCGGATCCGGTGGCACACCGGTGTTGTGTCGTCGACTCAGTCGCGTCTACGACGTGCCGGTGTACGCGCTTGGGGTGCTGCCCGGGACGAACGAGGGCGCACTCTACCAGCGCAACGCGGGGCGATCACTCAAAACGCTGCTCGAAGTGGCTGACGCGACGCTTGTCGTCGACAACGATGCCTGGAAGGCCGCTGGCGAGAGCCTCGGCGATGGGTATGCAGCGATTAACGAAAACATCGCCCGGCGTGTGGGGCTGCTGTTGGCTGCCGGGGAGTCGACCGACGGCGTTGCCGAAAGCGTCGTTGATTCCAGCGAAATCATCAACACCCTTCGGGCCGGCGGGCTTGCGTCGCTGGGGTATGCCAGTACGGCCGCCAGCGAAGACGCTGCCGAAAACATCTCCGTGATTACGAGCACAACCCGCAACGCCGTGTTGACGGGCGCGAGCCTTCCCGGTGCGAGCACAGCCGAGACTGCACTGGTTGTCGTCGCTGGCGAACCGGAGCGAATCTCTCGGAAAGGCGTTGAAAAAGCCCGTCGGTGGGTCGAAGACGAAACTGGAACACTAGAAGTCAGAGGCGGAGATTTCCCGATCGAGAGCACCCGGCTGGCGTCGCTCGTCCTGTTGGGCGGCGTCGACCGCTCCGAGCGCGTCGAGCAGTTTTTCGCCCGCGCCGAGCAGGCTGCCGCCGAACAGGCAGAAATCGAGCGCGAGGCAGCCTCGGAGGCCGAAAAGAACTTCCAGAACGACGATCTCGACGGGCTATTTTAACAGGGTTGCGCCGTCGAAATCCGTCCGGGTGTACTCGATGTCCATCAGGTCCAAAATCGTTGGCGCGATATCGAACAGATCCGCATCTACGATGTCGACGTTCGGATCGTCGACCAACAGTGAGGCGTTGTCGAAGCTGTGCATCCCGTTTCGTGGCCCGACATCGAACACCTCGTCGTGTCCCTTGAAGCCGGATTTGAGATCGAAGCCGTGGGTCGGGATCGCAACGAGGTCGGGGGCGATGTCGTCGTGGTCGCCCCGGAAGGCGACCTCCTTTTCGACCACGCGCTCGCAGACCGGCGTGCCGTCGGGGCCTTCGAGTGCTTCGAGGTCGGCTTTGAGTTCGGCTCGTACCTCCTCGTAGTCCTCTTGGGGAACGCTGCCACGTGGCTCGCGGTCTTCGAGGTTGATATAAAAGCGACCGGGAATCAGCGAGTAGGCCTGTGTCTCATCGGCAATGTCGCCGAGTTCGCTGTGGTCGTCGTCTTCGTAGGAGAGCCACCCCTCCTCTTGGAGCCAGGTGTTGCAGTGGACCTCGTGGTTGAGGCTGGTAAAGCCGTGATCGGAGGCAACAACGAGCGTGGTATCCTCACCGAGCAGCTCGCGAATCTGGCCGATGTAGTCGTCAAGCTGTTCGTAGAACTCCAGGAAGGCCTCCTTGTTGTCGCCGTCGTGTTCGTAATCCTTGAACAGGAAGTGGTTGACTCGGTCAGTGGTCATAAACACCCCAAAGAACAGATCCCAGTCGTCGGCCGTCAGATAGTGTTCGAACGCCTCGAACCGCTTGCGCATCGTTTTGTGGGCGTGATCCATGAACTCGGATTTGTCTTCCTTATGGCCGAGTTTGGCGTTGACATCGATGATGTAGCCTCCGGATTCGAGCGTTTGGGTGAGTTCGTCGGGATAACTCGCCTTGTCGACGCTTGGCGACAGAAAGCCCGAGACCATCCGCTGGATGTTGCGCTGTGGTGGGAACGTGACGGGGACGTTGAGAACCGTCGCGCGTCGGTCGGCCTCAGTCACCCGGTCCCAGATCCGGGTTGCTTGGACGTCTTGGCCCATCGGCACGTAGGTGTCATACGAGCCGACTTCGCGGTCTTGAAATCCATACACGCCGGTTTCACCGGGGTTGACACCGGTTGTGAGCGCGGGCCAACAGGCACTCGATTCCGGTGGGACAATACTATCTATCTCGCCGGCAGAACCCTCCTCGGCGAGCGCAGCGATGTTCGGGAACCGCTCGGTGTGGTTCGAAAGAAGGCTAAAGGGGACCCCATCAATACCGATAAAGGCGACGCGCGGGGCGTCGTCGCCGCGTAGCCGATCAAACAGACCCATACCATCTGGTACTGTCGATTCCCTTAAGAAGTTTCAGTTTCAGGGTGATTCACGACAGTTTCTGTGACAACTCCCACGGTCGACTGGACACGTCGTGTGGGTCCCACCGCAGACGGTCGACGGACAGAAGTACGCCTCTGTCCTACTGCCGTGTGTGAAGGCGTATCAGCGCAAACAGCTCCTCGAACGCGTCGGCCGGGACGGCTCGACGGTGGGCGCACAGATCCCGGATTCAATCGAGATTCAGGGCGAGCAGTTGGATCTCCGCACGTTCGTCTTCGAAATCAAGCGCCGTGAGACGATTCCGGCGGGCGAACGCGAGCGCGTCGACAAAGCGAAACGAAACCTCCGGCGCGAACGTCTCAAGCGCCTCGACCGGATCGAGAACGGCGAGGTAAGCTACGAAGAGGGCGAAACGCTCGCCGAATCGATTATCGGCATCGACCGCGCGCTCAACGCGCTCGACCAACTCGAACCGGTCGACCTCGAAGCCGAATCCCAACGGCAGGCCGCAGCCGACACGAAACGCTGGACCCGGTTTTTAAAAAAGGCACTCGGCCACGACGACTCGAACAGCCGTCGACGGTAGGCTCTCCGATCAGTTGTCGGTCGTTTTTGCCGCTGGCTCCGTCTCCGGATCGGGGCGTTCGGTGAGGTCAGTGCTGTCGACGAACTGTTCGTCGCGAACACACGCCGTACAGTAGTGATTCGTCTCCAGTCGGTGGGTTCGAACCGGGATTCCGGCAACAAGCGTCTCATCGCGGCGTCGTCGCAACACGCCGTGGCCGACCGAACAGCCACAGACGACACAGTCAGCTTCGTACGCTTCGTGTGGATGGACGACTCGGCGGTCGACGGTTTTGTGTCGGCCAAACATCGTCAGTCTGTGTCGACGGTCCAGCCGGCGTTGGACCGGCGGGAGCATGTAGCTGCCGCCGGCCGCAAACAGCACGCTGAGCAGCCCGAGACCG
>SL_5KL_010_SEDDRAFT_10002312_pt1 | contig 10676 bp, 9 predicted proteins | sample SodLakKL_010_SED_FD_9118 | JGI IMG/M metagenome (IMG submission 9118)
AACGATGTGGAGTAGATTATGAAAGTTTTAATCCTGCAGCAGATAAATTTTGGACAAAATACTTCACTCCTTATACTTACAGCATGACAAGACGGATTGATGAGAGAATAAACTAAATCACTTCTGGTTTTATTTCAATACTCACAGTAACACTTCTGGTTTTATTCAAACCCTCGCCGTATCACTTCTGGAAAATCAGTTTTCTTTATCCTGGCGATTTCTTCAAATGACATACCTTCCTGCAATAATTCATCTACCAGCATCCAGCCAACAAAGTAGGCTTCCCTTTCGTTACCTGTAGTCCCCTGAAGTCAAGTCCAAAAAAGTGTGTAAATTACTCGGTTCCAATATCAAAAATTCCAAGAGCTGTTTTCAGCTGTTTGATACTGGTTTAAAAAGATAAAGTTATGTTATATCAGGGTAAATTTATTATTGAATATCCCAATAGCCTCGGCCTCAGAGTTTAAAGCTGTATCTGAAATTATCAGATCTTCTTTAATTAGCTTCCACTTCTAAATTCCGGTTATTTGTATACTGGCTCACCACTTGGACGGAAAACAAAGGCTATATTTCTGTTGATTCCACCAGCAAATTTAAAGAAAATCTGCAAATTAAACTATCCTGATAAGATTTTTTTCATAATTATAAATAGATAAAGCAAGTAATAAAAGTCCTACCATTAATCCTGCCATTATTCCATAAGTTATTTTAAAACCAAACGATTCAACCATGTTAACACCAAATATTGGCCCCAAAATTCCACCTATATCACCGAAGATATTATAAATGCTCATTGTTCTTCCTCGCAATTCAGGAGAGGAAAAATCTCCAAGCAATGTTAGTAAGGGACTGCTGGTAATTCCAGAACTAATTCCTAATATTAAAAGACCTGTCAACATCATTACTGGCTTTGGGAAGTAAGACCATAATAAAAAAGAAGTAAAGCCTAAAATGGCTCCCACTATACTGAAGATAGATCTCGTATTTGATTTATCGATTATTTTGGCTAAAAACAGAGTTGAAATCACTTTAGAAACAACCATCATTCCCAAAAAAATGCCGCTTATTCCTCCCGGGCCCATTCCCATAAAATAAAAATTGTATTCCTTCACATAAAGCACTGCCGTGGAGAGAAAAACTCCACCAACAATAAAAAATTCCAGCATATTAGCCACCGATAATTTGAAGATCCTGGTATCTTTTATCGAAATTTTTATAGCCATATATATTCCCCAAATTTCTTTTCTGCTGGTTTTTTGACCGGCCTCCTCAGTGGTTAAAATAACATAGGACAGAAGTGTAAAAACAAATAGAAGAACAGCTGCCAGGAAAAATGTCATACTGTATCCAAAAAAATCAGAAATAATTCCTCCCAGAACAAGCCCAGCAGGAACACCAATCAGGCCAGCGGTACGGATATATGCCGTCCTGCTGCCTCGGTTGTCCATGTTTGTTAATTTAAATATCAGGGCATAGACTGCAATAATGATGAGAGATGAGCCAATTCCATACAAAAGACGAGCTAAAAAGAAAATATAACCGGGGAGAATTGGACTGTAAATTCCAAAGGCGAGAAATGCCATAGCAATGGATTTTATCAGCATGGCTAATACTAAAGGTTTGTGAGTTCCCCAGCTGTCAATTATATAACCGGCTGCAGAATTAAAAGCCAGTTTTGAAATACTGCTTCCGGAAATTGTCAGGCTTAATAAGAAGGACGAAATACCCAACACAGGTCCCAAAAGTGGTAAAATTGGAAAGACGATTCCACTCCCAACTCCATTCATAAACACAATAAATGCCAGCAGGATGATAATTTTTCTGATAGATTTTGGCTTTTCTCCGCTTTTTGGCTGCAATCAGATTCCCCCCTCAAGCCTCTGTGGACTTAGTTTTTTACTATCTCAATTGTCCCTTTTTCTCCGTTTACCCTGACAATCTGGTTTTCCTTCAACTTTTCTGTAGCCCTGTCAACACCAGCCACTGAGGGTATACCATATTCTCTGGCCACCACCGAGCCGTGAGAAATGGGTCCGCCGGTTTCCATGATTAAACCTTCTATGGTCAAAAACAACGGTGTCCAGGACGGATTGACTCCTTTGGTGACCAGAATATCACCAGATTTCAGACTGGATCCTTCCTCTGGGTCATGTAGAATTTTCACGGGGCCTTCGGCTATACCGGCCGAGACACCGATGCCCTGCAGATCACCATCACCTGTTTTACTGTCAGAGTAATATATGCTTTCACCTGTGCTCATCATAACCCTGGGAGCGTTGATCCTGCTGTTGCGGCTGTATTCCTGCTTCCTTTTCTGCACGAGTTCCTGTCTTTTTTCCTTTTTGTCGATTATCTCCGAGAACTTGAGGAAGAATATATCCTCCACCTCATCTATATTTCCTTCTTCCTGCATTTCCCGGGCTATTTCCAGCATCATTTCCCGGTAAACTTTGAAGGTTCTCAGCAGGAAAAACTTAAATCTCTCCCTCATACCGAAGAGCTTCCTGAAATCCAGCAGCATTTTTTCTGCTTTTTTGGCGGTTTTAAACCCGGCTTCATTCTCAAGCCTTTTTCTGATTTCATCTATGGCTTTTTCTGCCTCCTGCCGGCCAGAATGATATTCTTTCAGTCCCGACCTGTAGCTCTCATTGTCAATATAGCTTCGGATTAGATCCAGCACATATTTCGGATCTTCCGCCCAGGTGGGTATGCCCACATCCAGTTCGATGGACTTTCTGTGACCGTATTTGCCCAGAAATTCTTCAATCTCCTCAGCATCGGTGCTCAACTCTTTATCTTCTTCACTGATTTTGCGGGCAGTTTTCTGCAGATCCACACCCATCTCGGTGGTTACACTGTGGGGCAGCCATTTTTCCACATCATTGAGAATATCAGTCTCCAGATTGTGTTTTTCCAGCACAGCTTCCACTTTTTCAAGATAGGTGGAAGAGGGGGTGGCATATGCTATCTGCATAAGACTGGTTTTCATGAACCATGTCATCGATTTCTCTATCAATTTGAGTCTTTCTTCTCTTCCGTTCAGTTGGTTCCTTTTTTCACTGAGTTCGGCCAGAAAATCTTCCTCCAGCTGCAGAATCTTTTCCCTGGCACGATCGGGGTGTTTCCGGGCATAACGGTACTTTCTAATAAATGAAAGTGTGAGCTTAATCAGGCCAGGATTTAAGTTCTTGAGCAGGTATTTCACCAACTGCCCTCCTGACAATTTAATTTCGGACAGTTTTTCCTTATTTTTTTTCGCTACTTCCAGCAGAATTTCTGTGGTTTTGGGGTCCTTGTCAGCCGGATTTTCTTCAAGATTATTCAGAATTATTTGGTAGGGAAGAATCTTAGTCATATCAAAGAAAACTCTGCCTCCGGCGTATTTGTACCAGCCCGGTATCTTTCCCTGAGAATTTCTCCACATAAATTCATTGAGAATCTTCATCATTACCATTATCAATGCTTCACCCAGGGGTGTAAAAGGCTCCTTCATGGCTTGGGAAAAGATATTGAAGTTCATATAAATTTTGTAGTCGTTACCCTCAAGTGTGGACTTCTCCGGCAGGGGGAAGAGGGAGGTGATAGGGCGGGACTGCAGTAGATAAATTTCGTTATTTGAAATCCCCCACTCCACATCCTGGGGTACGGCAAAGAGCTCCTCCAGCTTTTCACCGTAATCCATCAGATTCTTCAGTTCGGATTCACTTAAAACCTGCTCTTTCTGACGGGAAGGTGGGACCTCCACTGTTTCCACACCTTTCTCTTTTCTTACCGTCATTACTTCTTTTCTATTCACGTTTATTTCGACAGTTTCCCCTCCGGGTCGCTCGACTATATATCTGTCAGGATTGACATCACCGCTCACCACAGATTCGCCCAGCCCCCAGGAGGCGGTGATCAGCATTCTGTCGCGCCGTCCGTTAAGAGGGTTGGCTGTGAACAGAACACCGGCCCTGTCGGCATCGATCTGCTGCTGCACGATTACCGCCTGGCTAATTTCATCAGAATTTATTCTCTTTTCCAGTCTGTAGCTTATAGCCCGAGCATTCCAGAGCGAGGCCCAGCATTTCTTTATGGCCTCCAGCAGTCTTTCTCTGCCCCTGATATTGAGATAGGTATCATACTGTCCGGCAAAGGAACTTTCTGGCATATCCTCGGCTGTGGCGGATGATCTTACCGCCATCGGTACCTTAAAATCCAGCTCATTCTTTTCATATATTCTGTCTATACCTTCTTTGAGGCAGGCAGGCATTGAGGCAGACTGCATTTCCTTCTTAATTTGATTGGAAATCTCTTCGATTTTATTTGAAGTGGTTTGATCATCAATCTTCTTCATATATTCTGTTATCCTGTCCTGCAGGTCATTTTTCCTAATAAAGTATTCATAAGCTTTGCTTGTTATGACAAAACCTGGAGGAACGGGCAGATCTCTTGCAATCATCCGGGCAAGATTAACAGCTTTTCCACCTAAGTCTCCAAGCTTGCTTTCCTCCGCTTCAGTTAATTCACATATAAATCTGCATTGATTCAGTGTAATCACCCCTCAGTTAAATTGATTTAATCATCTTAACATTGGATAACATACCGACTGAATGTATGCCGGAATGAAAAAAAATATTATAATCTCGTTAATTCTTGAAGTTCTATTTTGTTATTTTTAAGATTAAGAATACGAGCAAAGATCTCCTCATAAATTGCAATCTTTCGTTTTAGTTCATCTCCAAACTCTTCTTTCTCTAGTTCGTTGTCTTTATTTAGACAACTAAAAAGTTCTCTAAGTGAGTAATATAATGCCCTGATGTTAAAAAAAATAATTTCAGACATTTGATATTTATCTGGAACATCCATGGTACCCTCTTCTACTCCCTGAGAAAGCACCATTTTGAGAGGTGCTATAACTTCCTCTTTAAGATTATAGAAAATGCTTTCTCGAAGCTTGGTGTTTCTGAGGTTAATAATTACAGAACTTAACTGATCTCGTTTTTCCTGGGGAGTTAATTTAAATCTACATATCAAAATTATTATTTCCTCTAACTTTTTATAAGCAGCCAGGTCTTTATTGTTGGCAATTTTTTTACACCCCCAAATAATTTCGTTCGAATAATCTAAGGCAATTTCTTCTAATATATCTTCCTTTGAATCAAAGTAATGATAAAAAGCGCCTTTGGAAACCCCTACTTTTGTATGGATTTCCTTAATTGGAGTATTTTCGTAACCTTGTTCCTCAAATAGTTTTAGTGCGGCTTCCATAAGTTCACTCTTAGTATCCATTTTCCCCATTGTTATCACCTCCAGGTTGTTAAACCACGACAAACAATTATGAAACATGACATACCAACCGTATGTATGTATCATATAATATTAATTCAAATAAGTCAAGTCGAAAATTACATCACACTGGCCTGGGAACAAAAGTTATGCCAGGCATCAAATTCACACTTCCTTACTAGAGGGAATAAACAACAAAATTAAAGAGATTAAAAGAAGCGCCTTTGGTTTCCGTGACTTCAACTATTTCAAGCTAAAAATCAAGTTTGCTTTCCCGGGAGATAAGAGCTAATTTACCAAATGATTACGAGAAGATCCGAAAATAAGAGCTAATTTGCCAGCTGATTACGAGAAGGTCAATAAAAATAATGAGTTCCAAAGTGATTTTGCTCTCATTGCTTATGCAAAATATTAAAAATTATCATAAATATATAGTATAATTATGAAGGAAATAATACTCAAACGTTGAAGTACGATTATTGAAAGTTAATTTAGTTATATATCAAAAAAATAGGAGTTATATATATGGACAAAGATATTGTGATTGATGTTAAAAACCTGGCTAAGAATTATAACGGAACCAAAGCAGTTAAAGGAATTTCTTTTACAGTAAAAAGGGGAGAGATTTTTTCTATGGTCGGCCCTAATGGTGCCGGAAAAACAACAACTGTCGAGATATTAGAGTGTTTGAGAACTCCTTCTTCAGGCAAAGCAGCTGTTCTTGGATATGATATAACTGATGATGCTGGAAAGATAAAGAGAAAGATCGGGATTATGCCTCAAGAATTTAATACCTTTGACAGGTTGACGGCAGGAGAGAACATAAAATTGATGGCAGGCCTCTATGGAAACAAATCTTTTAAAGAGATTATTGAGCTGGTGGGCGTTAATGAATTTGAAAACAAAAAATTCTCTACTTTATCTGGAGGAATGAAAACCAAAGTGGGGCTGGCTATGGCATTAGTTTCCCGGGCTGATTTGTTGTTTTTGGATGAACCAACAACAGGTCTCGACCCACAATCAAGAAGAGAAACCTGGAAACTGATAAGAAAACTAAACCAGGAAGGGAAAACAATATTTCTTACAACTCATTACATGGAGGAAGTGGAAGAGTTAAGTGATAGAGCAGCTGTTATTATTAAGGGAGAGTTGAAAGCCATTGATTCAATCAAAAATCTTACAGAAAAGTATGGGGGAGGAGTAAAACTTATTGTTGAGAAAGAAGAAGCTAAGAAACTCATAAAGGACAGGACAGATAGAGTATTTGAAACCCGGGAGGGTGCATTAATAGGTATCTTCGACAGCAAAGAAAAGGCTAATATGATTGTTAATAAACTCTTTCAAATGGATTGTGAGTTTGAAATAAAAAAAGCGGGAATGGAAGAGGTCTTTCTCAATCTGGTTGGAGGAAGAATAGATGAAGGAGGAGAAATTTTGTGAAACAAGTTTATTCTCTTTTCCTGGCCCTGACTAAGAATTGGCTGCGAACCAAATCCGGAATTTTTTTCTCATTTCTAATGCCAGTACTTTATCTCCTCCTGATGATGGTTATCCCACATGAAGATGTAATGGAAATAGACCCTATCAAGCATATCCTTCCGGGGTTGATAGCCGCTTTTATTGCAATAAATGGAATAATGGGTGTTACAATCGGGGTAACAGAGTACAAAATAAATGGGACGCTGAAAAGACTGATAGCCTCACCTTTGAAAAAGAGGGAGTGGATCCTGGCAAACTTAGTTCAACAGACATTACTGGCAGTTTTACTGGCGGGAGTGATGGTTCTGCTGTCAATACCAGCATTTAATGCTCGAGTTTATCTTCCTTTTCACACTCTAATGATGGTTTTTTTGGGAGCCATAACTTTTTGTTCCCTGGGAATATTTCTGGCAGGAATCATTGAAGATAAAGAAACTGCTATAGGGATAGCTAACGGTATAGGTATCCCGATGGTGGTTCTTTCAGGAGTTTTTATACCTTTAGAGGTCATGCCAGAATGGATGCAGACTGTAACAAAGTTACTTCCAGTACATTATCTTTACAGGGGACTGAAGGAAGTTATGATGATGAATAACCCTCCTGGATTATTAAAGCCATTCATAATACTCATCTTATTCACTATCTTGTTTTTGTTTCTGGCAGTTAAGACAGTAAAGTGGAAGGATTTATAAGTTGCCGTTAAAGCATATGTAATATTTATGTAATAATTGTGCTATATTTGTATTGAGCTGATATATAACTTTTCAGTTCAAGCTGAATATTGCTTGCTTAAAGCTGCCGGTCTGCCGCATGATTTCATTTGTTATTTAATCACTCGCCGTATCACTTCTGGGAAATCAGCCTCCTTTATCCTGGCGATTTCTTCAAAGGACATACCTTCCTGCAATAATTCATCTACCAGCATCCAGCCAACAAAGTAGGCTTCCCTTTCGTTGCCTGTTGTTCCCTGTCCCATGGTAAACTGATATACTTTTTCGGAGGAGGATTCTTCAATATGAGGCAATATACCTTTAACAATACTTTCAGAGTTTTTCCGACAATCCTCCAGCCATCCCCTGGCATACTCAGTATAAGCCTCAGCTGGCTTTCCGGGGAAAAAGTGTTTGCTGACCTGCATGGCCAGGCCTTCTGACATAATAATAGAGGCAACGGGACGCTCCCAATTTAACGAAAGGTCGGCAGTTTTTGTATGGACAATGTGGGTTAGCTCATGGACAAGAATTATATCTCCTAAATTACCCTCGATAGGCCAGCATAGTGTGATCCTGCCATCTTCATTTGGTGCTAATACAGGATTATCGTCGAAAGCACCTACAAAATAAATCAAATCCAGAGCTATGTCCTCTTTGCAATTTAACAGATCCTTTACCTTTTTTAGATAGGACCTAACCTTTTCTGTATCCGGACTCCATTTTTCAATGGGGGGAATAACTTCAGGATATTTATCCCAGGCCCGCAGAAGCATCTCTCTTGCAAGTTTTTCTCCCTGTTTACCGGGCGGAACTGCAGCAAAATTATAGTGCTCTTTCCAGAGATCCCAGAGGCACTTTTCCTCTTTGCCCTTAGCTCTTTGATAAAAATTTAAGAATTTGGGGACATAGTTAATGACCTTTATCGTAGTTTGACCCATGAGATAGTCCTCCTCGAGTTTGGCTGGAAAATTTGGAGTAGTCAGCGGTATTTCTAAGGGAACTCATGATGGAGTTGATAATGGAGCTGATGGTGGAACTGATGATAGAGCTGAATGCTATTATATTATTCAAGGAATTATTGGAAATACCTTCAATAATAAAGATTTTTAAAGCAAAACAGCCCGCCATAGTTGGCGGGCTGCTTTTTACGTCTATTTCTCTATGATTAGCTGCAATTTCTGTTGTAGTTATCTGCTGGTTCTGTTATTTTGTCTAAAAAATTGCTTTTAAATTTTAGGCTGCTGGAAAGAAAATTGCCTGCTGAATAGCTGGAAATTGATCTGATTCAGAAAGTATCAGGTGTCGCTGCTAAATTATTGCTGCTAAGCCAGCAAGTTAAGGGCAGGTGCTTCCAGATTAAACTCTACCAGTTCCTGAGAAATGTCGTCTTCCAGACCAAAATCGTCTACAGGTTCGTCAAGCTCTTCAAATTCTTCCTCATCAGGAACACCACAGGCAGCTGCTGCAAAGACAACGAGAGTCAGGATGAGAGCCAGAGCAACAAACTTGTAATATTTCCTCATTGTTCGCACCTCCATGAAGATTTTTTTACCTTTCTCATCTTGCAAAATAAGTATAACTGATAATTGTGTGAATATTGTGGAGAGAATTTAAAATAATGGTGGATTTTATCTGAAATATTTCAGGAATATTTGTGTGAAATTTATGGATGTTGATGTTATAATATTTTTCTAAAAAAATTTGTGAATTTTTGCAGGTGTTTGTAGATATACAATCAGTTTTAAAAAATTCAACAAAACTATCATATCCAGCTTTATTTTGAATGTGACAGAAAACTTTGACCATAAGGATTAACATTAATAATAGATTACTGTAATGATAGATTACTGCTTGCAGGAGTTTGTGAAATAATATAGAAACTTTTTATTGATAATGTTGTTATCTTGAGAAATTTATTGGAAGATTTACGGCATATTATCAATCTTGAAAGACCATGTGGCTTTATGGATTTTTGTAGCTTTTCAGAAAAACAATTAACTGGAGGGCAAAATAATGGACTTTTTCCAAAGACAGTGGCCGATGTTCAGTCAAAATGAAAAAAATAAGATCAGGAACATGACAGTTTTTGTTGGTGGGGCAGGAGGCCTTGGCACTCATCAGCTAATCCATCTTCAGAGAATTGGAGCAAAAAAAGTTTATATCATTGACAAAGATAATGTAGAACCCAGCAATCTCAACCGTCAGATTTTGTATGGTTATGATGATATTGGTTTGAGTAAAGTAAGAGTTGCCCGTGACAGACTGGAAAGCTTTAAAATGGAAACAGAATTTGAGATTATAGAAGGAAAAATATGCTCTGATCTTGAAATTCCTGCTGAAATAGATGTTATTCTGGATGCCCTTGATAATTATCAGGCTCGCTTTATACTTGATGAACTGGCCCACAAATACAATAAACCTTTGGTTCACGGAGCGGTTGATTCCTGGCACGGCCAGGTTACCAGTATTATTCCTGGCCGCACTCCCTCATTAAAAGAAATATTTGGTGAAGTTACCAAAAGCAAAGAATCAGGAGCCGGCCGGCCAATTCCAGTATTCTCTCCGGTTGTAGCATCGGTGGCTATAACGCAGGTTATTGAGGCGGTAAAGCTTCATATAAATAAGGAAGACAATTTAGCCAATAACTTACTGCTGATAAACTGGGAGGATTATTCTTTTGAAAAAATAGAGGTTCAGTTAGACTGAGAGTAAACAAATTTTGATATCTATAAAATAAGCCTGCAAATCACATTACCTATCAGTCTGCCGAATTATTCAACCTTGCACGAAGATAATATTTTTGTTATTGTGATTAGTGTAAGTTGTCACAATCACAATTATTGATATAATCTGACAGCATAACTTTTAGCTAATAATTCAAAGGGGATAAAGATTATTTGACAGCCCAGAAGATGGTGCCCTTAACAAATCAGGAAAGTTTAGCACGGAATTTTCTCAAAAAGAAAAGGCGGAGTGATATAATATGAAGATGGAGAAAACCAATTTATATCTTGCCCTTTTCTTTGCTGCCCTGTTATTAATTAGTATTGCAGTGGTTTTTGGAGCTTATGGGGAGCAGTTTCCTATCCCCCCACCTGAAGAAGAGGTAGCAGTTGAAGAGGAAGAGGAGCCGGAAGAGGAAGTATATACTGGCACAGCTGAAGGCTACATTGATGATATAACTGTGGAAGTAGCAGTTATTGATGGTGAAATCAC